>Ga0265595_1002220_pt1 | contig 13473 bp, 13 predicted proteins | sample saktaG_15_FD_190148 | JGI IMG/M metagenome (GOLD analysis project Ga0265595, IMG submission 190148) | Saline water microbial communities from Sakinaw Lake, British Columbia, Canada - sak_2013_06_06_50m | ecosystem: Environmental > Aquatic > Non-marine Saline and Alkaline > Saline ... | reverse complement strand
ATTTTTAGTTAAAATTTAAGAATAATAAATCCATTATTACACATTTTTAAACGAATTCCCAGAAAGTTCATAAATAAAAAACCAACGTTACTTCAACGTCAGTTTTTTATTGTTTAAAGATTAAAAATTACAATGATTTTAGATCTTCCATGGCATCGTCGACACTATTAGCATTATTATCTCCAGAATTTTCTGAAAACATTTTTGGCATAGGTCTGTTATTTCCTTCGGGTTCGTTAATTTTTAAATTAACGCGAGAATTATTTTTCATTCCAACAACCCTGAGAAGCGTTCTGATGGCCTTAGCGGTGTTTCCACTTTTACCAATAATTTTACCCATATCAGCTGGATCAACATCAAGGGTAATCAACACCCCCATTTCATCTACTTTTCTATCAACTTTAACAGCCTTTGGATTATCAACCAATCCTTTGACAACATATTCTAAAAACTCTACATCTTTAATTTCTGACATAATATTTATTAACAACAATTCATAATCAACTTTGAACTTTATTTTTAACTCAAAGCAATTTAGTAAAAGGCAGTTGTCGACCACTGCTGAGATAATTTTAACAACTTTAACAAAAAAATCAATACCCGCACCTTTTTAAAAAACATCGCTTTTTCTAAAAAAATATTGTATAATTTGTAAAAATGTTGATTCTAAACAAGAAAGAACCCATATTTTTGTTTGTCGGGGATATTTTATTTTTTACTATTTCTCTTTGGTTAACCATCTTTATTCGTTATGCAAAAGTTCCCGAACAAGCCTTCTTTTTGGAACATCTCTTTCCTTTTTCTATTCTCTTCTTTTTTTGGATAATTTCCTTTTTTATTGCTGGACTTTATGAAAGACAAGCTTTGGTCCAACAAAGATATTTATTTTCAACTATCATTCATACTCAAATTATTAATAGTATTGTGGCTATTATCTTTTTCTATTTTACTTCTTTTTTTGGCCTCGCCCCTAAAACAATTCTCTTTATTTATTTAATTATTTCTCTAATCCTTATTCTTCTTTGGAGAACCTATATTGTCCCTTTGTTAGGAGTAAAAAATAAATTCAACGCGATGTTGATTGGGAGAGGAGAAGAAGTGATTAAAATAAAAAAAGAAGTTAATAACAATCCTTGGTATAATCTTCAATTTGTGCTTACTATTAATTTAGATAAAACATCTAAAATAGATTTTCAAAAAGAAATTCTCAATCCTGTCTACGAACACAACATTTCAACAATTGTGATGGATTTAAAAGACCCTGAACTTCAAAAAATTGTTCCTTATTTTTATAATCTTATTTTTTCCAAAATCAAATTTTTAGATATCCATAAGGTTTACGAAGATATTTTTGATAGAATTCCAATTTCTCTTATCAAATATCATTGGTTTTTAGAAAATATCAATTCTTCCAAAAGACATCTCTATTCTTTTTCCAAGCGATTGATGGATATTTTCGTTGCCTTACCTTTGGTCATAATTTTTATAATTATTTGCCCCTTCGTTTATTTAATGATGAAAATAGAAAAAGATAAAGGTCCTTTATTTTATTTTCCAGAAAGAATAGGAAAAAACAACAGTGTTATCAAATTGGTCAAATTTAGAACAATGACCCAAACATCAGCCGACGCTAGCGATTGGGGCAAGAATGAAAATAAAGTGACTAAAGTGGGGAAATTCTTAAGAAGATGGCGAATTGACGAATTGCCTCAGGCCTTGAATGTTTTAAAAGGGGATGTTTCCCTTATCGGACCAAGACCTGAATTTCTTTCTGCAGTTCAGCAATATGAAGAAAAAATCCCTCATTATGGTATTCGCCATTTAATAAAACCCGGTTTATCTGGCTGGGCTCAAATTTATCATAAGGAAGTTCCTCGTCACTCCATTGACATAAAACAAACAGAAGTTAAACTTTCTTATGATTTATTCTATATAAAAAACCAATCATTTCTTATTGACCTAAAAATTGCTCTTAAGACAATTAAAACTCTTCTTTCTCATAGCGGTTCCTAATTATCATTTCGGATAATAATCAGATAATTACTCTAAAATTAAATAATCAAAAATTAAATGTGTTATAATAAACCCTACTAAATAACTTTAAATTTTAGAGAGATATGTTTTACGTATATGTGTTACAGTCACGACAAGACAAGAAATTTTATACAGGTTATACAAAAAATTTAAAGTTAAGATTTGACGGTCATAATAAAGGAAAAGTTTGTTCAACAAAAAAGAGATTACCATTAAAACTAATTTATTATGAAGCTTGTTTAAATCAACAAGACGCCACACATAGAGAAAAATATTTAAAAACCCATCATGGAAAAACATTTATTAGGAGAAGAGTCAAATCATATTTAACAGGGTAAATTGTATGCACCAAAGTATTTTTTATTTTTTTAACAATTTAGCTTTTCAAAATAAGTTTATAGATGTTCTCGTTATCTTCATTGCCGATTGGTTAATCTGGTGGCTTGTTTTAGCAGTAGTTTTCTTATTTATTCTCAAAAAAATAAATTTAAAAAATCTTTTGCAAATTTTTGCCATTGCTTTTATTGCTTGGTTCATGGCCGAACTAATTAAGTTTTTTTGTTTTAGTCCCCGTCCCTTTTTAGTGTTAGCAAATGTAAAACCTCTCTTTACTCACGGGCTAAATGATTCTTTCCCCTCAGGACATACCACCCTAGCTTTTGCTTTGGCTACCGCTGTTACTCTTTTCACTAATTATAAAATCGGATTTTTATTTTTTATTAGTGCTCTATTAGTTGGCTTATCCCGCATTGTTGTCGGAATTCACTGGCCTCTTGATATTTTAGTTGGAGCATTTCTTGGAATAACAATTGTTTTAATTTTTTATTTATTTAAAATAAAAGTAATACAAAAGGAGCAAGCCAAGCTACAAAAATGACTTACTCCTATTCTTAGGGATAATCTTATATAACCCAACAATCTTTTGCCCCCCTTTCAAAAATTTCAGGGGAAATTTCTTCAAGACTTCCTCCTTGTATTTGGATGACTTTTCGAAACTTTCCCTCGTTTCTTATTATTTTTGATACCAGATTCCCAGTTGTCCCGATTGTGATTTTTGCGATATTTCCCATCCCCTCTATAATTTCGGAGATGATCAAACTAGCTTTACCACAAACAATCGAGTCACCCCCAATAATTAAAACCTTTATCAATTCTTGTCCCATCTTATCCCCCCTCTTCAAAAAATTAAAAAGAACTTAATAAAAGTATCTGTATACATTATCCCCTTATCTTTTTACTTAACAATCTGTCACAGGGGACAACTTACTCTGTTGTTTTTTTAAAGCCAAAAAGTTATCCTATATATCAATGAAAAATACCAAAGAACTCATTTCTCTGATAAAATCACCCAGCAAGGAAGAAATAAAGATGATAACAAGAGCTTTTGATTACTCCCAAAAAGCTCATGCCAGACAATTACGTTATTCTGGTGAACCCTATTTCAACCACTCTTACGAAACTGCCAGAAACTTAGCTCTTCTTGGAATGAGCGCTATTGTAGTTGCCGCAGGTCTCTTACATGATGTTATCGAAGATGCCAGCGCCAACGAAGAAGAAATCAGAAAAGAATTTGGAGAAGAAATCCTTTTCCTTATAAACGGAGTAACTAAGTTGGGGAAAATTCGTTTTAAGGGACTTAAACGACATGCCGAAAGTTTGAGAAAATTATTTATAGCTTCCTCACAAGATATCAGGGTTATCATAATTAAATTGGCAGATCGTATTCATAATATGGAAACTCTGCAATATGTTCCTAAAGAAAAACAGCTGAGGATTGCAACAGAAACATTGGAAATATTTGCCCCATTGGCTTATCGCTTAGGCATGGGTTTGTTAAATCGTCGATTAGAAGATTTATCTTTTCCTTACGTCTACCCCAAGGAATATGAAACCATCAAATCTATTATTAAAGAAAGAAATAGTGAAGACGTTAATTCATTAAAAAAAGTAAGCCGAACTATTATAAAAAAATTAGCTAAAGAAGGAATTACCAATATTGAAACAAGCTATCGGAAAAAAGGACTCTATAGTTTATACAGAAAATTAGAAAGAAAAAATTGGGATGTTAATAAAATTTACGATATTTTGGCCTTAAGAATTATTGTTCCAACCGTCAATGATTGCTATAAAGCACTTGGTATTATCCATAGTTTTAGGAGACCCATGCCTGGACGAATAAAAGATTATATTGCTTTTCCCAAGCCAAATGGTTATCAGAGCTTACATACCACCATCTTTACACGATTCGGAAATGTTATAGAAATTCAATTAAGAACAGCCGAAATGCACGAAAAAGCTGAATATGGAATTGCTTCTCATCTGCTCTATAAATCACACAAAGTAAATAAAAAAACTGACCACTCTTATAATATGTGGATAAAAAAACTTCTCCCCAATATTCACAAGTTAGAGAAAAAAGAAATCACTACTCCCGATGTTCCTACTTGGATTAAGAAAATAGTGGATAATCAAAATAGTGTTCATGCTAAAGAATTTGTAGATGAATTAAAAAAAGATTTTTTTGAACATAGAATTTTTATTTTTACTCCTAAGGGAGATGTTATTGACTTGCCCATAGATTCTAACCCAATTGATTTTGCTTTTGCCATTCACTCTGATATTGGCAATCATATGTCTGGAGCCAAAGTTCAAGGTAAATTAGTCTCTCTTGATACCAAGTTAAAAAATGGGGATATTGTAGAAATAATTACCACAAAAAAAATAACCCCAACGGGTAAATGGTTAAATATTGCCAAAACAGCCGATGCAAAAAGACATATTAAATCTTGTCTGAGAAAACAAGAAGAGGAAGACAAACCCCATTAAAAACTTACTCCTACTTTTTTATAATTTCTGTAATTAATCTCTTTTTCTTTCTTAATTAATTCTAAAACTTTTTCAACCAATTTCTTAGGGTCAGGGTCAAAGACAATTTTATCGTTTGGCCGATGAGCTTTTTCAATAATTAATTGGATAATTTCATCTGTAGCCCAGTCGCCTTCCAAAATACCCATAGGCTTTTCATCTTCAAAAGCAATCGTAAATTCATGAATTGTACCAACCCTTCCCGCTGAAATAAATACTGCGTCAACTGACTTAGTTAAAATTAGGTCTCTTCCTGGATAACCAAAACCTGTATAAATAATAAAATCCATATACTCTGTAGGTAATTTATAAGAATTAATATGCTCACTCTCAGTTCCTGCAGGAGAAAAACCAATGGAAGTACCTCCTTCACTTTTCGCTCCCTTAGCTGCCCAAAGAGGCAACCCCGAAGTGGCTCCTGTTACTAAAATTCCTCCTTGTCTAATTATTTCTTTTCCCAACTCTTCTGTTTTAATAATGGCATCTTTAGTTAAGTGCGTCGTATCAGCTGCGCCAGAAACACATAACTTTGGTTTTAAAAAACTACCTTTTTCATCCATAATATAAATTAGTTAAAAGTCTATAAAGCCCTTATAAACCCTGATAATAATTTTGAAATTTCAATTGATAACTCATAGTTTTTTTTAAATTGTTCAGTTTTTATCCTTTTGACTTTATGGACTTTATGAACTTTTGACTGTATCTATTATTTTATCAGTTTCCTCTTTTTTCGCAATAAAAAATTTACCTAACTTTAATTTGGATAACAAAAAATAAGCCAATACCCAACCAAACATATCCATCAATAAATCCAAATATGTGTCTAAAACATAATTATCTTGTCGCACAGACACTTTGGTTATATATTCAAAAATCTCCCACAAAATACCAATAATCAAGACAAAAGAGAAGGTGAGAATGAAAACAGAATATTTTTTAAAAACTTTTGGTAAGTAGTCGGACAAGAAAAAAAGATAATACATTAAACCAGCAATCCATAAACCACCCAAAAAATGCATAATTATATCAAACCACCAAAACCGCCAATAAAGGTAAAAATAATTAGCAATTATATCCGAAATAAAAATAACATAAATAAAAAAAACAAGAACCAATGAGAATTTTTTCTTAGACATCATTGCATTATATCTTACAAATTAGAAAAAATAAATTATTTTAAAGAAATGGCTATCGCATAGCCATAAATTTAAAAAAGTGGCGAAAAAGTAAAAGATTAGATAGAATAAATAGCATAAAATAAATTTATGGATAGCCAAAAGCTTACAGTGATTAAACCCAAGAAAACAATTAGTTGGGACGACCTTAAAGAAATTTGGAAATTTAAAGAATTGCTTTATTTTTTCACTTGGCGAGATATCAAAGTTAGATACAAACAAACTGTTGTTGGTATTTTATGGGCACTCTTTCAACCATTTATGACCATGGTAGTTTTCACTGTTTTCTTTGGTGGTTTTGCCAAGATGCCCTCTGATGGCATCCCCTACCCCATTTTTGTCTACACGGGCTTATTGTTGTGGCAATTTTTTTCCGGTGCCTTATCCGATACGAGTAGTTGTTTAATCAACAATAAAGGAATTATTACTAAAGTATATTTTCCCCGTTTACTTTTGCCAATCTCTTCCGCCATTACAAAATTCGTTGATTTTTTTATCGCTTCCATTATTCTTGTCGCTATGATGATTTATTATCAATATTTACCAAACATAGAGGGTCTTTTCATCCTACCTCTTTTGTTACTGATTACTTTCATGGCATCTGTCGGGGGAGGTTTGTTCTTAGCATCTATCAATGTTAAATATCGTGACGTTCGTTATGCTTTACCTTTCTTCATTTCTATGATGATGTTTGTAACACCCGTCATCTACCCAGCCAGTATTGCTGGTAAATATTCTTGGTTGTTAGCCCTTAATCCTATGACTGGGGTTATTAAAGCTGCCAGAGCCGCCATTTTGGGTAATGCTCCTATCAACTGGACTCTCTTGCTTATCTCTGGAGTTACTTGTCTTATTATTTTAATAATCGGTTTTGTTTTCTTCAAAAAAACCGAGAGGTATTTTGCTGATATAGTATAGATGAGTTGAAAGTCGTAAAGTCAAAAGTCTATAAAGTAAGAAAAATTTGCAGGGCAAACTTTTCTCCTTTTGACTTTATAACTACTTCGTATACCTTATATATAAAATGGGAATGAGAACCAAAGTGACCACAGTAGCAAAAGACAAGCCAAAGATAATGGCATAAGATAAAGGAGCCCACATGGCTGAAGCAAATAGCAAGGGAATCATTCCAATTACTGTAGTAATGGTAGTCAAAAGAATTGGACGCAAACGAATAAGAGAAGAATCAACCACAATTTCCTCTATTGATTTTTCAGGATTTTCTTTCCTCATTACATTCATTGTATCAATCAAAATAATTGCGTTGTTTACCACAATCCCCGCCAAGGCAATTACTCCAATAAAAGAAGGAAATGAAAAAGAGTTACCTGTAATGGTTAAACCTACTAAAACTCCAATTAAGGATAGCAATACCCCCACAACAATAAAGAAAGTCTGACGATAAGAATTAAATTGTAATATCAAGACCACAATAACCAATAAAAGCCCGGCGATTAAAGCAACCAACATCTCAGTAAAAGTTTTTGTGATATCTTCATTTTCTCCACCTGTTTTTAAAATAACCCCTTGTGGCAAAACCAAACTTCCATCTTTTATTTTGGATTGAAACTCTTGATTAATCTGAACAGCATTTCCTCCCTGACTCAAATTGCTAGAAACAGTGGCAATTCTTTCACCCCCTTCGTGGCTAATAAAAGCGTTACTTTTTTCCATTGAAACTTTAATCAGCGAGCCCAACAAAATAGAACCCTTGGGAACACTAATTTCTATTTGACGAATAGAATCTATAGTAGTCACTGAACTTAAGTCGGGGTTAACATCTTTTGTATTAAGATTTAACTTTACCGAAACATCAATATCTTCTCCCCCTGTCTTAATAGTAGTAGCGGTGACACCATGAACAGCCGTCCTTAAAACTTGAGCCACATTAACGGGAGTTAAACCAAATTCTGATAATTTAGAACGGTTAATTCCAAGAACAAATTCTGTGGTGTTGCTATTCATACTATTAGACACATCAACCGTTCCAGAAATTTTCTTTAAAATATCGCCAGCTTGTGTAACCACTCTCTCCAAATCATCTAAGTCATCTCCAAAAAATTTAAGGGAAATCGCACTACCTGATGGTGGACCGCTACTAGATTGTTCTACTGTTATTTTAGCTGTTTTTATAACTACCAATTGCTTTCTTAATAAATCAACAATTTCTTCACTGGTCTGACTCCTTTTATCTCTCAAAAGAATTGTTATATTCCCTAATTTTTCACCTCCACTACTACCCGAATAACTGAAAGCATTGGAAGAACCAGTGGTCGTCACAAAAGATTCAATATAAGGTTGGTCATAAAGAATTTCTTCCACTGCTCGCATAGTTAAATCAGTCTCACTCAAAATTGTCCCTTGCTGTCTTTCCACATCAAGATAAATAAAGTCCAAATCTTCACTAGGAAACAGAGTGGTTTTAAGTAAACCCGATAAAGGTAAGGCCAAAGACAACAATAAAGCTCCTGCCATAGACAATAAGAAAATTTTCTGAATTTTTTTGTTTGTAATAATTTTATTTAATTTAATTTTGTACCATCCTTGGAGCAAAGAAATATATTTTGTCTGAATTTTTAAAAGTTTTCCGTTACTATTTCCATTCTTTTTGAGAACAGACATTGCCAATAAGGGCACGATTCCTAAGGCCACAAACAAAGAAGCCAACAAAACAAAAATAAGAGTATAAGGAATCCCAGCAATAAATTCACCAATGATGCCTGATAAGAAAAACAAAGGGAAAAAAGCAGCAATGGTTGTCATCGTCCCTGAAGTCAAAGAAGCATAAAATTCTTTAATCACAGCCAGGGCCGATTCCATACCAGACATCCCTCGTTTAATTTTTGTATGCATCGCTTCAGTCACTACAATAGCTGAGTCCACTAAAATACCTACGGCTAAAATCAAAGCAAACAAACTAATAAAATTAATGGTATTACCGGTGATATAGAGGCCCGCAAAAGCAATTAGAAAAGAAAAAGGGATAGCTAAACCAGCAATTAACGCTTCCCTCCAACCGATAGCTAAAAATAAAACCAACACCACCAAGAAAACCGTCATGAGACCTGATTGAGAAAGATTTCTGAGATCATCTTTTAAATATTTAGACATATCAACAGAAACCAAAACATCGGCCCCCTCTAAAATACCCCCATTTTGCAATTCAGCTAACTTATTTTTAACCGCATCAGCCACTTGCGTAATATCACCCCCTCTTCTTTTAAAAACAGATAACGATACCGATTGCTGAGATGGTTCGCCATTTAGACTTATCCTTGAAAAAGAAGAACTTTGGCTTACTCCATCCGATACAAAGGCAACATCTCTGACATAAACAACATTTCCTCCAACATTAGAAACAACAATATCTTTAATCTCAGAAGGGTTCACAATATCACCCTTAAATTGAAGGGGGTATTTTATTTCCTGCACTTCTATTTCACCAGCTGGAATAGCACTATTGGCTTGAGAAATAGCCGAAACAACATTAGAAATATTTAATTTAAACTTAGATAAGGAAGAGGGGTCAACCAACACTCGCACTTCCCTCTCTGGAATTCCGCTTTTAGATATTTTTGAAACACCATTAACTGTTTTCAATTCATCTTCAACCTTCTTGGTTAATTCAATAAATTTAGTAACGGGTAATTCACTTGAAATGGACAGCATCAAAACAGGTTGGTCAGCAAAATTTATTTCAGACACAATCGGATCTTCTGCCTCCGTAGGTAAATTTGATTTAACTTTATCCACTTCATCTTTAACTTTTTGAATAGAAGAAGAAATATCAGCTTTAGCATTAAACTCAACCACCACAGACGAGATACCTTGTCCCGATGTAGAAGTTACCGTATCAACTGCCTCTAAATTATTTAAAAGTTGATTTTCAATTTTATCTGTAATTAATTTTTCCGTATCAACTGCCGAAGCCCCCGGTAAAATAGTTGTTACGATAGCGATGGGAATTTGAATTTCAGGAGTAGATTCTTTTGTTATAGCAAATAGAGAAAACAAACCAGCCGAAATTAACCCTGCCATCAACAAAATTGTAAAACTTCTTCTTTTAATGAAAAAAATCCAAAATCTTTGCATAATATTTTTCTTATGAACAAAGCGAATTAGAAAAATATTACCCTGTTAAATTGAATTTCTGTGAAATTCAAACCATTTAATTTTTTGTTAAAAAATTAAATGATATTTAACATGGATCACCTAACCCACTTTGTGTATAAATTACTTGACTACTTCCACTGCTTGCCCTTCTTGCAATCCTCTAGCATCCGTTATAATTTTCATATCAACACTGACTCCTTCTGAAATTATAATCTTTCCTCCAAGAATTGAACCCAACACCACAGGATGTGCTACCAACTTGTTTTCTCTGTCAATTGTATAAACAACAGTTCTATCAGCTCCAATTTTAATAGCTGAAATTGGCACCGAAAAATCGACAATGACTTGGCCTTCTGATGAAGACCTTTGCAACAATAAAGACACTGATTGCCCATTGGTTAGAGAGATTTCTGAATCAGCCACACTAATTTCAACTTTTATTTTTTTAGTTTGAGGATCAAGAGAAGGGGCTATATTTTTAATTACCCCCTGCCAATTGGAACCAATGGCAACTGTTGAACCAACTTTTATGTCATTTCTATCTTCCTCGGTAATATAAGTAATTATTTCTAAAGTTTTATTATTAGCTAAAGTAACCACTGGAATAAAAGCAGAAACAAAGTCCCCTGACTCTAATTCAAGAGAGTTAATAGTCCCACTAATGGGAGCCCTAATGATAGTTTTTTCTAAACTGGCGTAAGCTGATTGTAAACCCGCTTCGGCCTGTTTTAATTGAGCTTCAGCAATAATAACATCTTCACTCCTTCCTCCCGCTTCAGCTTGATCATAATTTAATTGAGCAATTTCTAAAGCTGATTCAGTATTATTCAAACCACTCTTCGTGGCAGAAAGAGTACTAACAGCTAAATTAATAGTTGTCCTAACTAAACTAATATTAGCTTTCCAAGTATTAATAGTTGTTTCAGATAAATTAGAATTAGGAGCTAAAGCATTAACAGCTAAAGCTAAATTATTGAGAAAAATTCTAATTGAATCAACATCACTACTGGCTTTGTCTAATTTTTCAATTAAATCACTACCCGCACTTAAGGTATCTAATTCTACATCCCAATTGTCTAACATTTTTTCAATAAGGAATCTCCCCCATTCAATATCAATTTCCAATTGTGAACTATACACCGAAAATAACACTTGTGGATTATCCTCACGAGGATTTCTAAACATAATGTCTATTTTATTTCTCACAGAATCATCTATTTTAACAAAAGTATCATTTAACACATTGATTGCTGAGATTTTAGTTTCGTTTAAGGTTTTTTGGGAATTATCTAAAGTGGTTTTTAAAATGGAAAGTTGTTCATCCCTCCCCCCCTTCTTTATTTTATCCAAACTGGCTTGAGCCACCTCTACATTAGCTTTAGCTTGAGTAACAGCTGACCTTTGCGACCAATTATTTATTTCTGCAATAACTTGGTCAACATAAACAAAATCGCCTAATTTTTTATACAAACCAATCACTTCACCTGACGTTTGAGAATAAATAGTCGCCGAAGATTGAGATTGAACTTCTCCCAACAGTGGCAAAGGGTCATTATTCAAAGATAAATCCCGAATTGACATTACACTGACTTGTCTAATATCTGAATCAATTCCATCCACGACGGTGCCTTGAATAATTATCAATTGTTGATAAAAAACAACAACTAAAATAGCGAAAATAAGCAAAATTAAAATCTTTTGGTTACGACGCAATTCTTTAATTTTAGTCATTTTATTTTGTAGGGTCTTTAAATTTAACATATTTTTCTTTAGGCGAACATCTTTGATGTTTTAGCCCCTAGTAAACTTCTTAAAATCACTGGAGCATTATAGCAAAAATAACCAAAAAAGACAGGTTTTTCGTTTTTCTTTATTTTTAAATAATTTATAGATTTTCTCCTTTAAAATGGTAAAATACCCATCAAGAGTAACTATCTCTATAACAAATAAGTGATAATGGGAACTTTTCTTAAAACAACAGCTAAAAAAATTTATTGTTCTTCTCCTCTAAACTTCTTTAGATGGTTTTTTTCTTCCTTAAAGATAAAAACCTGTCACAAACTATTTAAAAATAAAGAGAAACTAAAATTGCATCTTGGTTGCGGAGGAAGGTATTTCGCAGGATACAAAAATATTGATATTCGAAAAACAAGAACCACTGATTTGGTTTGCGACATAAAGAAACTCCCTTATCCCAATAATTCAGTGAAATTAATTGAAACCTACCACACGATTGAACATCTTCCCAAACACGATTTACCTAAAGCTCTCAAAGAATGGGAAAGAATTTTAATTTCTGGAGGAAAATTAATTATTGAATGCCCAAATTTTGATGAAGTCGTCCGAGAATATTTAGAAGGAAACGAACAAAGGATAAATAATATTTTTGGTTTGCAAAGATTTCGAGGAGATATTCATTTGTTCGGCTATAACTTTGACAGTTTAAAAAAACTTTTAGAAGAAGCCAATTTTATAGCCATTCAAAACAAAGAACCACAAGATTCACATAAAACAAAAGAACCTTGTCTGAGAGTTGAATGCAAAAAAAGATAAGAAAAACCATAGATTTTTTACGAAAAAATGCTAAAATTATTTTATGAAAGATTATGACAATTGGAATAAAAAGAAAAAAGAAGCAAACGAAGAAATTCCTAGGCTATATACTGTGCGAGAAATATGGTGGTGTCGTTTTGGTGTTAACATAGGATTTGAACAGGACGGAAATGGAAAAGATTTTTTAAGACCCGCTGTTATAGTGCGTTCATTTGGCGCCAATATATGCTTAGTGATACCGTTAACAACGTCAAAACAGAAACATCCTTTACGCATAACTATTGGGAAGATTCAAGGAGAAAATGCAAGTGTGATACTTTCACAACTAAGAATATTTGACACCCGACGTCTTGTTGAAAAAATGGGGTTTCTTGATAAAAATAAATTCAATGAATTAAGAAAAGCCGTTAGAAATTTATTCTAACGGCTTTTCTAAATCTTATCTCCTCCTTGCGGAGGTAAGGCCGAAGCCACTTGTACTTATATACTAACAAAGCCCAAAAAAAAGTCAACCCTACTATTCTTATAATTAGTATGTCCAACCCAACAATAAATGAAAAAGTTATATATCCTGAATTATCCTACAAAATTACAGGTATTCTTTTTGCTGTCCATAATGAACTAGGTCAATATGCAAGAGAAAAACAATATGGTGATTTATTGGAAGAAAAGTTAAAAGAGACAAAATTACCTTATAAAAGAGAGCTGATAGTCTCTAACTCTGGAAATATCT
>Ga0265595_1002219_pt1 | contig 13473 bp, 12 predicted proteins | sample saktaG_15_FD_190148 | JGI IMG/M metagenome (GOLD analysis project Ga0265595, IMG submission 190148) | Saline water microbial communities from Sakinaw Lake, British Columbia, Canada - sak_2013_06_06_50m | ecosystem: Environmental > Aquatic > Non-marine Saline and Alkaline > Saline ... | reverse complement strand
CCAACACTTTCTACTCAAACGGTTCCCGGACACCTGCACGACGAGTACGGTCTATTTAACATAACAGGCGTTTATAGGAGCAGCCGCTAATAACAGTAACCTTCTTCGATCAACGGCAGTTAATGGACGGCATCCACAATGGTATGCTATCATATCCTCTCTACCTTGCAGATTATGTTACCACTGTGGCTGCCTTGCCATTACCTGCCATTGGGTCGGTACGGCGGCTGTCCTATAAACCTATTATGTTAAATATCCCGGTAGAGGCATGAGAAGATTGAGAAGAGTGCTATTCTACCGTAAATGGACAGTAAGCCCTGATATTGTGTTTTTGCGCTTCGCTTCGCTCAACGAACAAAAACCCAAGTTCGGTGGTCTTCATCTACATACACCAGTCAGCAAGCTTGAACCCGCAGTCATTCTCCACCGCCAACCACAGTCTCATGCAGGGTTATTCCGGAAACCAAACCAGTATCCCTGATAGATCCTGCATTCGACAGAGGTTGGCTTGCTTGCCATTTCACGTAATCCAGCCACTATGGTCACACCTTTGCTGCTCATCCTTCGCAGCTGCAGGAGTGACCGCAATCTTAGCCGACATATCCCGGAACCAGCACAACAAGAAGTCAGAGCTCCGCTCAAAAGAGTAATCCACAAACTTGTCAGCCCGGCGCTCCATGCCACTTCGTCGCTGAGCTCCTCGTGGGCATTCCGCTGGGCTGTCTGCGTTTGTTCCTTACCCTTTTTTCACGGGCATTCTGCCCATAGTGGCTCCGCAAGCTCCGCCACAAAGGGCAGGTGCACCTCATCTAATCTTCCTCACTCTTACCATCCTTTTCCCTCCCAGGTTCCGGTACATGCACACATACCTGAGTCCGTCAATTCCGTGATTAAACCTATCCACCGGCACATTCAAGGTTTTACCGGCAGCATCCTCTTTCCATTTGTAATTTTTGAGCTCCCTTATCAGGTTTAGGGATCGTTTGGTTACTTTGATCCGGGAACGTTTCAGAATATCGATGCCGGCAATAATGCTGTCCGCTCCTTTGAAGGTCGGCTTTACATTGAATCCTTCCTGCCGGATTTCATAAATACACTTTGGTTGATTGTCGGCTATGATTTCATCTGCACGGGTCACGCCCAGGTCATTCATCCATTTTGCAATATCCTGGTTGGTCAATCCCCGGCTGTAGATCAATTCATCAGCATAGATTTCGCCTCCCGACATTCCAACTTTGATAAGGGCTGTTGGGTCGTTTGAAAAACCAAAATCAAGTCCATAGGTGATCCATTTGCAATCTACCGGGAATGTGTCCACTACTTCCCAGTTCGCGAAGATAAGTCCCTGGATCTGTCCGATTTCCCCTAAGCCATAGATTCGCCAGTAATTCTGATCAACGTTCTTGAGGTTCTCAATCTCTTTGACTTGCTCTTCCGGTAGGAATAGAATGTTATCAAGATAGGTGGAATGAATAAAGGTGCAATCCGGTCTTGGAATCACGGTATCATAGATCCAGTGCTCATCCATAGAGGGATTGTAGTCAATGTAGATTTGCCTCTCTGTCCTCAGGGATAGCTGTATCCAGTCTTCCAGGGTGAGTTCGTTGGCTTCGTTGATGAATAGGTAAGTACGCTTGGCTCCCCGTTTCTTCTGAGGTTGGTCCAGGCTCATAAATTCAAACAGGTTCCCGTTTAGGATGTAGGTGTTCTCTGTTTTATTATGATCCCGTTCGTCGTATAAATCCTGGCTTTTAAGTATCTCAAAGAAATCCCGCATGGCTGAGGCTTTCAGTGCCGGCATGCTCTTTCTGACGATGGAGAATACTTTGTCGTTGCCTTCAAATGCCTTGACGAGGATAAGTAATTGAAGAATGGAGTATGTTTTCCCTGACCGGCTTCCGCCCTGGTTAACGATGATCTTTGAAGTGGCTTTATAATTCTTCTCGAACACAACCGATACCCTGACCTTCTTCTCCATGAATTTTTTAATTCCCCTTGACGACTTCAAAGGTGATCTTAGTGACCTTATCTTCAGGCGGTGTTATATCTAAGTTCATCCGCTGCAGCTTCGGACGGATAAACTCCTGCAGGGCCGACCATAATTCAACTCTTTCTTTGGCTTTAAGGTTCTGGATGTCTTCTTCCAGGGTTTCATCAAGCAATGATAGGACCTTCTCGATCCTTTGCTTATTGATAAGGGTGGTTTTATTAACCGCTCCTTTGGGCTTTCCGCCATGTCCCTTGGCAAATTGTCCTTTTGCATTCTTTACAACCATATCTGTCCATATTTTATGGTTTGACAATCATCAAATCCGGATTTTAGTTCAATCCCCGGTAAATTATTTTCTCAATGCTGCTCACGCTGATACCATAATCAATACTCAGTTGATACTTGATATCAGTATAAGTCCTCCCCCCCTTTTCTATGGTATTTCCTTCTCTGGCATAAGTAAAATAGAGTTCTCTTACCAGCCATTTTTTAGCAGCATTAATTGGGAGCAATCCTCTTTTTATAAGATTTCCTACATCTATTCCGAAATACTGCCTAATGTCATCGATTACTTTTTCTGTTTCCGGATTCATATAGCCATTTTTTACAAATATATGAAATAAATATTATCATAACAAGCTATAATACAATGTTTTTGCCACTTTTTACTAAACATTTACTTTAAGTTATCGTATGTTTGTTTTTGTTTAATTAATTAGCAAAATGAAGTCATTTTCTACGCCGCCAATCTCTTTCTCCTTCGCAAAAATTGATGAAGAAAAGGGAGTTCTTCAGAAAGTTATCGTAGCTCAATCGGGAAAAGTGAAATCATATTTTGAACAGATTGATCCTATTACACTTTCACAGATAGAAAAACTTGGTAATTCAAAAAATACTGGAGTTAAAGCCCGGTTTGGACACCCCAATATGTGTAGCTCTTCATTTGGAACTTACATTGGTCGTTTTAAGAATTTCCAGGTTGATGGCGATAAAGTATACAGTGATCTTCACCTGGATGAAGTCTGTAAAGAATCTCCATCGGGTAATCTCTTTGATTATATTTTAAAAATGGCCAAGAATAATCCCGACATGTTCGGGGCTTCTATTGCTTTTGTTCCTGCCGAACCCGCTATTACAGAAGACGAGTACCCGGCTACACGCATCGAAGAGCTTTTAGCAACTGACCTGGTAGACGATCCTGCTGCAACCGATTCTTTATTTGCGGTTGACTCTTTCTCCTATCAGGCCACCCAATTTCTTAATTCCAATCCGGCTATTGCTTCACTAATTTCCCATAAGCCTGACACTATCATTGAATTTATGCTCAAATATTTTTCAAACAATCAAATTATGAAAAAGGAACTATTCCAAAAACTGAAGAATCTGTTCAATCCTGCCCCCGAGGGGGTGAATGTCGAAACGGTTTCCACGTACAATCAAACGATTGAACAGCTGGAGACTGATTATAAGCAACAGATTTCAACGCTTGAATCGGATCACCAGAAGCAACTGGCTGCTTTGCAGGATCAGATTGTTACACTCCAGGACCAGCTGAGTGCCAAACCTACCACTGTTGAGGGGATTGATCCTCAACTGAAGGTCTCTCACTCGGAAGAAACCTTTGGCAAACAGCTCCTGAAAGACATGCCTCTGGAAATGAAATCCAAGCTAAAACCTCAAATGAACCCTAATCCTAATCGCTAATCCTTTAAAAACATGGCAAATATATTTTCACACTCAATCAGTCCTGCCTTCACGAAACAGTCTATTCGTGAGTTCTTTGTTTCTCCTTTCTTCATGGGGGAGGATATCCGTGGGGCTATCTCTGTTCGTACCGATATCAAGGGTACTGAAAAACTCAACAAGATCTCTCGTCCGAGCTTTATAACCAAACCAAAGTCTTCTCCTGGTTTTACAGCTGCCGGCACGTTTACTCTTTCTCATCCTTCCATTACAGTTCAGCCTATGGCGATGGAGTTTGAGCAGAATGGTCGGGCTTTCTGGGGCTCAATCCTGGAACAGTTGCTGGCTTCAGGCTACAAGGAGGATGATGTAGAGAAGATGAAGGAGCCTGATGTTTGGAACAAGGTTATGCTGCCTATCATAGCGCAAGCCGGACAACAGGACTTGATCCGTCAAATGTTCTTCGCCAATCCTGTTCAGGAGGAGCTTACTTCTGGTGTGCCGGGAGGTACGGTGGATGATGATTTTTCCGGCTACACCGGGTTCATGTCGCATTTCTTTAATGATGTCTATGCGGGTACTATTCCTTCTGCCCAGCATATCCCAATTACTTCATCTGTTACGGCAGTCCGTGCCGAGAAAATTCTCACCTACACGGCTTCCGGGGATACGACAATCACTGTGACGATCAATGGGGTTGATTATGCACAGGCTTATGGTACCAGTGCCACTGCGACTGCCGCTGCCTGGCTGGCTGCTCATAAAGCCACTATCGAAGCCCGGGCTGGTATTAACGGGGTTATAGTAACTAATCCTACCGGTGCTCAAATCAAGGTTGTTGGAAGGTATAAGGGTCAGTCGTTCGATTTCTCTGCTGTTGCTGATGGCTCCGGAACTTTTGCCTCTTCGGGGGTTGTTGCTGCTGTCAAAGCAAGTACGTTAAGCTCTGATGAAGCCGATATTACGTTTGAGTATATGATCGATGCTGCCCGTCCTGAGATGTTTGAGTTTCCGCTTGTGTTTATGGTAACTCGCTCTATGTGGAGGAACCTGGTGCATACGATCAAAGGAAAAACGGGTGATCTTCCACTCTCGTTGATGCTCAATGGGGTCAATGTTCCTTCGTATGAAGGTATTCCGGTGCTGATTCGTCCTGATTGGGATTCCTGGATCGCCGGCTACCAGAATGGGGTTCAACCTCACCGGGCTGTCCTGTCCACACAGGAGAACATGATCTTTGGTACCGATGGTCTCATGGACCCTGAAGATGTGGAGACCTGGTACAACCCCGATCTGCAGATGCGCCGGTACAGGGTGCAATATAAGGCTCAAACAGCTTACCTGCATACCGAGCTGATGATTCTTGCCGGCTTCGGTGATTGATTAATCTCACAATGAAATCTAACCAGTTATGCCCGGTAAGTCCATTACAAAGCCAAGGTTCTATGAGTTCAATTACACTCCGGTTCTTAGTCTGTTTGATACAGATTTTGTTGATCTGCGGGTTAATTACAAGGACTTCGTTCCTTTCGGGGATGACAATGCGCTTCCCAGGCAGCTGATTAAACTTGCCCGTGAGGTTCCTGTTCACCGGGCTATCCTCAACTCCAAAACGAGTTATATTGTCGGACAGGGGATTCAGTCTTCAGATGCTGCTACCCAAAACCTTTTCAGCTACCCGAATAATCTGAAAGAACCTTTCGCTTACTTGCTTAGAAAGCTGGTATTCGATTACTTAACGTTTGGGAATTGCTTTTACGAGTTGGTTTCAAACAAGAACAAGTCTTTTGTCTATCTGTTTCATCAGGATGCCTCCAGGGTAAGGATGCATGTGGACGGTGAGCATGCCCTCCTTCATCCGAATTGGGAGTTATTCAAGGGGAAGAATGATGATCAGCTGAAAACAGTTGCTCTGTTTCCGAAGGCTTCAAAGGGTTCCGATGGCTTGTTTCACTCTCTGGTTCACATCAAGGATTACGAGCCTGAGTTCTATTATTACGGGATTCCTTCCTACTTCGCCGGTATGAGGAACATCATCATTGCCGGTCTCACGAATATCTGGAACCAATCTCGGTTGGAATCTTCATTTGCCACGCCGGGATTGCTGGTTGTTCCTGGGGTTAACTCTGATGAAGCTGCAGATGAGTTGGATTCTCTTTTTGAAGAGTACAAGGGCGCTCTGAGCGCTAAAGCCAATGAGATCATTGTCCAGTACCTTTCAGATTTAGGTCCGGGTATCAGTTCCCAGGAAGCAAAGTTTATCTCGTTTGCACGGAGTGAGGAAGGGAACTGGCTCGACCTCCACAGACAGGCGGAGGTCTCTTTGATAACAATTCATAACTGGTTCCGTACGCTTACTCCCTACTCCGAAGATAAGTCCGGCTTTGAAACTTCCCGTATCCTGAATGAATATGAGATCGCCATGGCAACGGTGATTCAGCCTGTCCAGGAGGTGTTTATTCAGTCGTTTCAGAACGCTCTCGCTCTGTATGGCAGAGAGTTGAAGGATTTCGAGTTCATCAACAAACCTCCTATTAGCCGGATCAATCCAATGAAATATGTATGGGAGGTCCGCAGGGATTCAGGACTGGATTACGACAAAGAAGACCCGGTACAAAAACTTCTGGTACTTCAGCTAAAAAACATTTACCCTTCATCCGACACCCTAAACATATGATATACAACTAATTATCAATTATCAATTATCAATTATGTCATTAATCCTCTCCACCGAAATAGTAACCCTGGCTTATGTCACGGAAATTGATCCTACGATGATCAAGTCGGAGGTAATTCTTACGGCTGAGATAAAATACATCAAGCCGGTACTTACACCATTATTATATAATGATGTGGTTGCGAGTCCTGCTTCCTATGCAACACTCATCAGTGACTACATCAAACCATGCCTGGCTTTCTTTGTGAAATATGCCATGCTCAACCAGCAACTACTGGAAACCACGCAATATACACCGGGTGCTGATCCGAGCCTGGCGCCCTCTCTTGTCGAAATCTCCACTGCTGTTTTATTGCCTCGTGATCATAGGAGGGACACCATGCGTGAAGTTCTGTCTATTGCTTGTTCAAAACAGGCTCTGTTGCAGGAGTATGTGATTTCTCAGGACTATCCGCTCTATTCAGCCCCGGTTTCCAAAAGGGTTTCCGGATTTCGTATTGTAACAACTAATTCATAATCAACTATGGCAACTGCAAGAAGAATGATTCAATGTAACCTGGATGTCTCAGCGGGGAATGCTGCATCTCCCTACATCCAGATCCCGAATGGAGCTACGAAGCTCACCATTCAGTTTGTCTATACCGGTTTGGATGCCGATGTCACCATGACGATGCATCAAAGTCTGGACGGGGTCAATTTCGATACCTGTGTGAATGATGCGGATGATCCCATTTCGATCACCCTCGATTACACGTTTGATTCCATGACGCTAAATATTACCGATCTGCTAACGACCTGGATCAAGTTTGTCCTTGACGTTGGAACGGCAACCACAGGTACAATTCAGAAACTCTACGTCATGATGACCTGATCCTGATCTACTATTTATAACCTTTAACTCAAAAGAAATGGGAAACTCAAAATATTACCTCCTTGGTCAACTCAACCAGGGGGCATCAAATTACAAGGACTTCACTACACAGGCTTCTGCTCCTTCACGTCCATTTACCGGCAGAATACGAAGCTGGATTGATAGCTTAGGTGTTCTTAATTTTTTGCCTAATTCTGGTCCGGGTACAAAAGTTGCATTGACTGATGACCTTACGCCATACTCCAAAGCTGTGCAAGGAACATTATCCAGCACATCACATGATGGCAATGCTCGTGGTGCAGATGCTTCTGATTTTCAATTTTCACGGGATGCCGTTACCAAAGTGGCTTCCGGTGCAAGGTCATTCATTGCGGGCGGACAAAAAAACACTGTTTCTGGTGCCGATTCTTTCGTTGGGGCCGGGAAAGGCAATATTGTTTCCGGTTTAGAATCCTTTGCTGCCGGTGAATACAATGAAGTATCCGGAGCAAAGAGTGCTGCTGTTTGTTCCGGCAATATAATCTCCGGAGACCAATCATTTGCTTGCGGTGAAGGAAACAATATCAGCACGTATGGTTCATTTGCCGAAGGCAATGGCAATGTGATTACAGGCGAATGTTGTCATGCCGAAGGTAGTCTGAATGAATGTACTGAGTCATATTCACATGCCGAAGGACTTTGTGCAAAAACATACAATCTTTTCCAGCATGCGAAAGCAGCCTGGGATTTTGGTTGTGGCGATATCAAAGGCGAAGCACAGTATACCAATATCATTGCCCGGCTCGAAACCCCTGATGATACACCGTATGAGCTTTTGGTAGGAGAGGAAGGCGTTATCTCTCTGATGAACAATAAGATGAATACATTTCGGGTATTGGTTGTTGCTTCCGATGAGAACATTTCAGAAGGTGCTGCCTATGAGTTCAAGGGTTTGATTAAGAAGGGTGCAACAGCTGCTTCTACTGCCATCATTGGTTCAGTATCCAAAACTGTGATTGCCGAAAGCGATGCTGCATGGGATGCCGATATCACAGCCGATACTACCAACGGCGCTTTGTGCATCACAGTAACCGGTGATGATACCAATCTTACCCGGTGGGTGGCTTTTGTTGAAATGGTGGAGGTGGCGTTTTATGGATAAGGAAGCAAAATCGAAGTTTTCAATTTTTGGTCTCCCGGTGCCGCAGGCAATCAGTATGTTGTCTTTTCTGGTCAGCGAAAGGTTCAGCGATCTGGTATACAGCCATAAAAATCAATGGCATCAATGGTTACGAAGTCTCTGCAGCAGAAGCAGTCAAACTCTTCTTAACCTCCGGTCATTATTGGTCATCATCGTTTAGTGCTTCCCCGCATATCCAATATAGGCTAATAATCAATCTATTAGATCAATATTCATTATCAGAAATATCATTATTAATGAGTTCCCATTTTTCTTAGTAATAGATTTCATTTACGTTTGTTCATGGCGTTTTTGGACGCAAGTTGCCAACATTTGATCTGCCAGACAAGATACTCGTGGCCGTAGGCTTACAAAGAAATTGTGGCCAGGTACAATGAATTTCAGAAGGAGATGGAGGAGATTCATTTGAGAGGTATCAAGTTTGAGCAGGTTCCGGGTGATTTTTCGGTTCAGCAGGTTGATATTCTGGTAGATATAGTCCTAGAGTAGTTTTCAAATCTGATATGTGTATTACAATCAGATGAATTCAATACTTTTTTTAAAAAAAAGTTGACCTCACCTTACATTTTTTGTATTTTTATCGGATAACAATTTGTCAATCTAGCTTATGCTCATATCAATTCATATTCATTCATAAGAAATATAAATCGTTTTTTAATCAGAAATGAAAAGTCATAAAAACTGTAATATATTAACAAATACAATATATTTGGATGACCATTTAAGTTCATTAAAATGAAAACAAAAGTTTCTTATTTAATAGCAATATTCGCGGGTTTAGCAATAGCAACTTATTCACAAGATGTAGAAAAGAATATAGTTGAAAAAGTTGCTAATTCCTTTATTGCGAGTAGAATTGATAAATCAGAAAACCAGAATCAAAATACATTCCTTGAGATTTCCTTTATTGAATCTTATAAACAAAATGACACATCATTATACTATCTATTCAGAATATTGCCCGAGGATGGATTTATTATTGTTTCAACAGAACGAGACTATGAACCAATTTTAGCCTATTCTTTTAATCGAGGATATTGTGCAAATGACTCACCACCACCAGCTTTTTTGGAATGGATGGATGAAATTTGCAAAGAGATTCTTTTTGTAAAAAGAAACAATGAATATGTAAATCCAAAAGCAAGAAAAAGATGGGAAGAACTTATTTGTGGATCGAATTTCAGTGATAATATCTTATCCGTTGGGCCACTTCTAACAACTACATGGAATCAAGGGTGTTATTATAATGATTCTTGTCCTTCAGATCCAAGTGGGCCATGTCAACATGCTCTTACAGGCTGTGTCCCAACTGCTATGGCTCAAATTATGAAATATCACGACTATCCTGTGAATGGTCAAGGTTTAAATTGTTATAATACTTCAAATTATGGCCTATTATGTGCAGATTTTACTGCTGCGACCTATGATTGGTCACATATGCCCAATTCTTTGAATTCATATAGTACGAACCAGGAAGTTTCAGCTGTGGCGCAATTAATGTATCATTGTGGAAACAGTTGTTATGCTAGTTATAGTGCGGGAAATACTGGTAGTCATGCATTTAATGTATTTGGTGCATTACCATTAAATTTTAATTATGATCCAAATATTAAAACTTTGGAAAGAGATGATGTAACGACAAATGAATGGGTTGATACTTTAAAAACTGAACTTGATGCAAGTAGACCAATTTATTATGGGGCATGGACAAGTTCTGTGGGGCATGCATTCGTTTGCGATGGATATCAAGATGGAAACTACTTTCATTTTAACTGGGGCTGGGGAGGGACATATAATGGATTTTTTCATATAGATAACTTGAATCCAGGCCCTTATAATTTTGCTTATGGACACGAAATAGTATATAATATACAGCCAGATACAAATACATTAGAAAACTATGTTACACAAAATGTTCCATTTGAAATATTAATTCTTGGAGATGCAAGTTTTTGTGATTTTAATAATGATGGAGATTTAGATTTATTATACTGCGGTATTGATAACAATTTGCTCCCAAAAACAAAATTATATGCAAATTCGGGGAATAATTTTAGTAATATAACACATAGTATTACAAATGTCTGCATGGGCTCAATATCTTGGGGTGATTATAACAATGATGGTTATATAGACTTGGCAATAAATGGATTTACGGAGTTCTCTTATATTAATCCTGTATCAAAAATCTATAAGAACAATAATGGGTCTGGATTTATTGACATTAATGCAAATCTTGTTAGTCTTGGTAATGGCTCAATTTCATGGTGTGATATGGATAATGATGGTGACCTTGATTTATTAGTTTCAGGTGGCACTAATGGGCTATCTTTTTCCGGAAGCACTAAAATATATGAGAATATAGGAAATGATAGCTTCGTTGAAAAAAGTGTAAGTATAATTCAGGTCATAAAAAGTTCAATAGATTGGGGCGACTACGATAATGACAATGACATGGACTTGTTAATTACTGGTTTTGAAAACAATTTAGCTAAATCCAAAATATATAAAAATAATGGCAATTTTAGTTTTGTTGATTTGAATTCTAATTTAGCAAATGTTGGAGATGGTGCAGCGAAATGGTTTGATTATGACAATGATAATGATTTAGATGTTATACTGAGTGGTTGCCTTAATGATGACCAAGACACAGCTCATACAGGTGTATACCAAAATAATAATGGTGTCTTTAGTGAAATTACTCAAAATTTCATTGATATAGGAATGGGAAGTACATTGGATATTGGTGATTTTGATAATGATGGAGATCAAGATATACTGCAGTCAGGAATTAAAGTATATGATCCTTCTTGGTATGTTTCATCTTTCAGAATATGTATAAACAAGGGGAATGGAACATTTAATCAACATGAATTAATTGGCGAAGGGATATACTCAGGAACTGCAATATGGGGAGATTATGATAACGACCTTGATCTTGATATTTTTGTTAGTGGAGGAAGGTTTGTAAATTCAGGTTCTGGAAATATTACAACATTATTAAAAAATGAAGTAACGACACAAAACACGACTCCCAATCCTCCAAATGGGTTAGAGTCATCTATTAATAATGATATCATACAATTTACATGGAATAAATCCAGTGACACACAAACACCTCAAAATTTGCTTTCTTATAACCTTACTATTGGAGAAGATTCAAGTACATGTAATATTATTTCTCCAATGTCTGATTTAAATAGCGGATATCGTAGAGTTGTTCGACGTGGCAACACTTGCCAGGATACTTGTTGGAAAATTGGCGATTTAGGATTCGGAATTTATTATTGGAGTGTACAGGCAATTGATGGAGCACATATAGGTTCTGAATTCTCTTCATTTGAACAATTAATATTTTCTCCAACGTCTACATTTAGTATTGATGACACAGCATGTGTAAATGAAGTTGTAACTGTTACATATACTGGAACGGCTTCAGATACAGCCAATTATTTCTGGGACTTTGATGGTGCTGTAATTAACTCTGGATCAGGTGCTGGGCCTTATAATGTTCATTGGACCACAACGGGAAATAAGGAAGTTGAATTGTATGTCATTGAAAATGGTGCATCATCAGACACAACTATAAGTAATATTTATATAACCGATATTCCAATCACTCCAAATAGTCCTACAGGGCCAACCGAGTTGTGTCAAGATGGCCCAAATACAACATACACAACATACCAGGTACCCAATGCAACATCTTATAATTGGTCATTAGTTCCGTGGGAAGCAGGTGGGATTATTCCATCAGATACAAGTTGTTTAATTGACTGGACAACAGATTATTCAGGTGAATGCTATTTGTCAGTTCAAAGTTGGAATTCTTGTGGAACTAGTACATTCTCAGATAGCCTTGAAATAACATTAAATCCAAAACCAAATTTCGATATAACTGCATATCCAAATGATACTGCTCTTATAAGTGAAACAATAACATTATCGACAGATATCTCAAATTGTACATATCTATGGTCAAATGGGGAAACAACTCAAACGATATATGTTATAAATCAATCTGGTCCTAATGGGGGGCAAGATGATTATTGGCTGCAGGTCACAAATAATTATAATTGTCAAGATATTGAATATATATCTGTTTGGTTTCTTCTTCCAATATCAATTTCGCTGGAACACCAAACAGATTTTCTTCGGATTTTTCCAAATCCAAATGATGGGAAGTTTATTTTAAGAAATAGAACTTTAGAAAATATTAAATTAATTAAATTATATAATGATTTTGGTCAGGAGGTTAGCATAAAAGTTAAACAACTTGACAACGTTAAAAGCTATCAGGTTGAGATTCCTACTTCGTTTAACGGTATATATTATTTAATGGTGAAACTTGAAGATGATTATTATTTACATAAGATAATTGTCCAAAACTAACCCATAAGCCTAACCCAATTCGTGTCTGACGAAAGGTAGTTAGTTTAGTCTTAGGCGTTGAAAAACGGATGATCTTTCAGTTTTTCGGCATTTTCCAATACACATAGCTGTCTAATGCAAATCTTACCCAAAGGTAGCTTCGTAAATTTATAATCCTCAAGGTCAAGCCCTTCGGGTGCCGTCATTTTTATTCATCTTTCATTTCCAAAGGTATAAAAATGACCGGCAACCTTGCGTTTTAAAATTTACTCCGCTGTTGGTTGCCTAAGATTTGCATTTTTTGCAGCAAACCATTTGTATCACTTAACATTGGAGGTCATCATGTCAGTATCAGTAAAACTAACACTCTATTCCCGCAGCGGGAAAATTACAGCAACCTATTCCTTTGTATCAAGGCAGGAGTTACAACACTTCCTGGAGCTAAATAAGCCTTCCAGGTACACGATCTGGATCTAAATCAAAAAGTCATGTACTCCGGGGCCAAGGTTCCGGAGTTTTTTTATCTTTGCAACAGGACACGATTCTTCCTTTCTTTGTGATACACTGCTTGTTATCTTACCTACTCATGTTGCCCACTCGTTGCCCAATCCATATAATGCACTGATATTCAATATACTTCTATATTCTGCATCGGAAAGTAACCGGCACATAGTAACCAACTAGTATATTTTAATGATTGT
>Ga0265595_1002216_pt1 | contig 13488 bp, 9 predicted proteins | sample saktaG_15_FD_190148 | JGI IMG/M metagenome (GOLD analysis project Ga0265595, IMG submission 190148) | Saline water microbial communities from Sakinaw Lake, British Columbia, Canada - sak_2013_06_06_50m | ecosystem: Environmental > Aquatic > Non-marine Saline and Alkaline > Saline ... | reverse complement strand
TATAAACTCGCCGACAAATTTTAGAAAATTAGTTTTTATAAAAGATGAGAGCCCCGTCGCAATGCGCAACGGGGCTTGTTTTGTGGGAGGATTTGAGAGAGCATAATTTTTAGACGGATCTCTCTCTGGCACGAGCCATTTTGCGAATCTCCGAGAGTTGTCTTGGAGAGTGCAGACTCCTATGGGTCCCCCCGCTTCTGGATCTGTATTCACTCCAGACCCAGGTAGGGTTTTCCTCAGTCGTGCTGAAAATTGAGGGAGCTTCACTCTTTAGCACGACTGGCTCCTCTTCGTCGTCAAACGGTAATTTGTTTCCGAATGCGTCGAACATTTGACTTGTCCTTTCCGTGTCTATGTTTACGAAACAGAGTTACCTCGCCTCTGTTTTGTCGTTTTATCCCACCCTTCCATGTAGGATGTTAAGGTTCTATACCGAAGCTTGGAACCATTCCAAACAATAATTTATTATATGTTAATACAACGCTAATGTCAACCTGACGAGTTATTTGAATTTAAATTTATTTGTTGTATAATTGTAAAATACATATGAAACTTGATGATCAAAAAATAAGAGAGGCCTTGACAAGGGGTTTGCAGGAGGTAATTGTTAAGGATCACCTTGAGCAAGCCTTGGCAAGTGGAAAAAAGCTAAGAGTAAAATTTGGGATTGACCCAACTGGCGATGTTTTGCATCTGGGTCACTCTGTTTGTTTGCTTAAGCTGAAGGAGCTCCAAGAAATGGGGCATCAGATTGTTTTTTTAATAGGCGATTTTACTGCAAGAATTGGGGATCCAACTGGCAGAATCTCAAAAAGGGAATCTCTTTCAGAAAAACAGATAAAAGCGAATATGAAAAGTTATAAAAAACAGGCTGGCTTGATTTTAGACCTGCGCAAGGTAGAAGTTCGTTATAATTCTGAGTGGTGGAATAAAATGAATCTTACAGAAATGATGCAACTGGCTATGAAGGTTACATATAGCCAGGTTTCAGCCAGAGAGGATTTTAAAAAACGTCTTGCTGAAGACGAGGATTTTACAGTAGAAGAATTTTTATATCCTGTTCTGCAGGGATATGATTCTGTCGAGCTTAAAGCTGATGTAGAAATTGGCGGAACCGATCAAAAGTTTAATATATTAATGGGAAGACAAATCCAAAAAAGATACGGTCAAGAATCGCAAGACGTTATTACAATTCCTCTCCTCGAAGGATTAGACGGTAAAGAAAAAATGAGTAAATCCATTGGAAATTATATTGCCCTTACTGAGAAAGCGAATGATATGTTCGGAAAGATTATGTCTATTCCTGATAATCTTATAGAGCGCTATTTTAAACTTTGCACGAGAATTTCTTTGACCGAGATTGAAGAGATTAAAAAAATGGAAAATCCACGAGACCAAAAAGCGAGACTGGCAAAAGAGATTGTAGCACTTTACCATGGTGAAAAAGAAGCTGAAAAGGCAGAAGAAGAATTTAATAAGGTTTTTCGTAATAAAGAAGTACCAAGCGATATCCCGGTTTTTGAGACAGACAAAATAAATTATCCAATCATAGATTTAATATATGACAGTAAATTGACTCAATCTAAAAATGAAGCAAGAAGGTTGGTGGAAGGTAATGCCGTCGAGATATATAGCGTGAAAGTAAATGATTGGCGGGCTAATATTGAGCTGAAAGACGGAGCTATAATAAAAGTAGGGAGCAGGCGTTTTTTAAAAATTAAAATAAAAAAATAACTATGTGGTGGCAAAAAGACGTTTCAACAATACTGGGAATAATGATTGTTTTATTTGCAACGGTTGTTATTTTTGGTGGAGTTTTTGTGTATCAATCTTTTGCGAATCAAATAGTAAAAAATATAATTATTATCCAACCATTAGAAAAATAATATGCCAAGATTTTTAATTAAAGACGCGGCAAAACATATAGGTGAAAAAGTTAAAATTTCAGGATGGGTGAATGTGAGAAGAGCTCATGGCAAGATTTTGTTTATAGATTTGCGCGACATCAGTGGAGTAATGCAGGTTGTTTTTACGCCGTCTAATCAAGAAGTTTATAAACTGGCCGAGGAGTTACGACCTGAATGGGTGGTAGAAATTACTGGACAAATTGTAAAACGACCTGAAAAAATGGTAAATGATAAGATTGAAACCGGCCAGGTAGAAATGTCTGTGGACGAATTAAAAGTTTTGGCAAAATCTGAAACTCCTCCATTTTCAATTGAAGGCGATGGTTATGATATAAACGAAGAAATAAGAATGAAATATAGATATCTAGACCTACGCCGAGAAAGAATGAAAAATAATCTTATCATACGCCATAAATTTATAAGGTTTATTCGGAATTTTTTAGATGCAGAAGGGTTTATAGAGATTGAAACTCCGATGCTAACAAAATCTACTCCCGAGGGATCAAGAGACTTTGTAGTTCCTGCCAGATTGCAGCCGGGAACATTTTTTGCACTTCCTCAATCTCCTCAGCAATACAAGCAGCTTTTAATGGCTGCGGGCATGGAAAAATATTTTCAGATTGCAAAATGTATGAGGGATGAAGATTCAAGAGGCGATAGGCAGTTTGAACATACTCAACTTGATATGGAAATGAGTTTTGTAGAAAGTGAAGATGTTTTGGAATTAGTTGAAAGAATGATTGTAGCGTCTATAAAAGCTGTTTTTCCGAATAAAAAAATACAGGAAGTCCCATTCCCCAGGATTAGCTATAAAGATGCAATAAAAAAATATAAGTCTGACAAACCCGATTTGAGAAATGATAAAAATGATCCTAATCTTTTAGCGTTTTGCTGGATTGTAGATTTTCCATTTTTTGAAAAAACCGATAAAGGCAAATGGACTTTTGTGCATAATCCATTTTCAGCTCCGAAACCGGAGTTTATCCAGGACTTATTAGATAAAAAAAATATTGCTGATATTATTGCAAATCAATATGATATTGTTTTAAATGGTTATGAGCTGGCTAGTGGAGGTATAAGAAACCATACTCCCGAAGCTTTGTATGCCGTGTTTGAGATAATGGGTTATAAAAAAGAAGAAATAAAAGAAAAATTCGGGCACATGCTGGATGCGCTTAGTTTGGGTGCTCCTCCCCATGGCGGTATTGCCCCTGGAATTGATAGGATAATGATGATTTTACAAAACGAGCCGAATATTAGGGAAGTTATTGCTTTTCCAAAAACAGGAGATGGCCGTGATTTGATGATGCAGGCTCCAAGTGAAATAAGCAAAAAACAACTCCAAGAATTACATATAAAAACTGTTTTAAAAAAAACTATTTTGATAAAATCTAAGCCAGTCCCAAAAAAGAAAATAATTAAAAAGAAAACTAAATGAATATAGGAAAGGCTCTGGGCGGAGTTATATTATCCTTGGTTTTTCTTTTTGTGGTAGGCTTTGTTTTGCAAGGAGCATGGAGCTTGACCCAAAATACAGGTTTATTTTTGGGGAGTATCTCTAGTGCTGTAGAAATTGAAAAACCTACCGAGGTAGAAAAAACTCCCAAATCGCCCGCTCCTTACAGAGATTGGGATGTTTTTGAACTAAATATAGAAGCAGAGTCAGGGGTGGTTGTTGAAAGCTCTCTTTTTGGAACGGATAAAGTGCTTTTTAAAAAGAACAGCCATACAATATTACCCATTGCCAGTTTAACAAAATTAATGACAGCTGTTATTTCCATTGAGAATTATAATTTATCAAAAGAAATAATTGTCAGCCAAGTTGCTGTAGATCAGGAAGGAGAGCTTGGGGTATTAGAGCTTAATAAGGCAATGAGCGTTAATGACCTGCTTTACATAACACTTATTGAATCGAGTAATCATTCAGCATACGCCTTGTCTGAGGGTATGGAAAACCAAGACTTTGTCCGTTTAATGAACGAAAAGGCCAGAGACATTGGGATGAACGGTACAGCATATACAGAACCAACCGGATTATCTGAAAAAAATGTTTCAACAGCCGACGATTTAGTTAAATTAGCTAAATATATTTTGGCTAATCATCCCGAAATTGCCCAAATTAGCAGGATCAAGGAATATGATTTGAATAATTACGGATTGCTAAAAAACACAGATGAGCTTTTGGGCGAGGTTCCAGGTATTGTTGTAAGCAAAACGGGTTTTACTCTTGAGGCCAAGGGTTGTTTATTTTTAGTAATAAATAATTATGAAGAAAATGACTATTTAATTTCTGTAATTTTGGGTGCTGATGATAAATTTTCTGAAATGAAAAAGATGATTGATTGGGTTAGCAAAGCATATAAATGGCAATAATTTTATGACTATTTTTACATTTAACGCTATAAAGGTTTTTAGCTTAGCAGCTTCAGCTTCAATTATCGCCGTTTTGTGGACTCCATTATTAACTAGTTTTTTATACAAACACAAGCTTTGGAAAAAAGCTGCAAGGAAAAAAACGATTACAGGAGAAAGCGCCACGGTTTTTAATAGTTTACATAGAGAAAAAGAGGTAGGTACTCCTCGCATGGGAGGTTTAATAATTTGGATAACGGTGGTTTTGGTTATTTTTTTATTTTATGTTTTATCTTTAATTTTCCACGGTACTTGGTTAGAGCAATTTAATTTTTTATCAAGAAGCCAAACTTGGCTCCCACTTTTTACATTAGTTTTTGCATCCTTTGTGGGTTTGGTAGACGATATTTTAACAGTTAAAGGAGACGGGAAATACATTGGTGGCGGGCTTTCTTTTAAAAAAAGGGTTTTTATTGTTTTTTTAATTGGATTTATCGGAAGTATTTGGTTTTACCAAAAATTAGGTTGGGACATTGTATACGTTCCTTTCCTCGGAGATATTTCCATTGGTTTTTGGTATATACCGTTGTTTATCCTAGTAACGGTTGCTTGCTGGTCTGGGGGAATAGTTGACGGGCTAGATGGTTTGGCAGGAGGTACGTTTACATCAATTTTTGGTGCTTTAACAGTGATATCCTTTTCTATTGGAAAATATGATTTGGCGTCTTTCTGCGCTGTAATTTTTGGAGCTTTATTTGCATTTTTGTGGTTTAATATTCCTCCAGCCAGGTTTTATATGGGAGAAACGGGCATATTAGGTCTTACAACTGTTTTGGCAGTCGTTAGTTTTTTAACTAATTCTGTTTTTGTTTTACCAATAATTGCCGGAATATTAGTAATAGAATCAGGTTCGGCCATAGTACAGATTTTATCTAAAAAATTTAGACATAAAAAAATATTTCTTTCGGCTCCGATCCATCATCATTTTGAGGCTTTAGGTTGGCCTCCATATAAGGTAACAATGAGATTTTGGGTCATTGGTATTATTTTTGCAATAATAGGCGTGGCTATAAGGTTGTTAGCGTGAATAATTTTAAAATATAATAAGTACTCGGCACAGGACTGTCGGGTTTTTTTCTGGAAAAGCATTGACAAATTAACTTTTTAGTATTAGTTTAAACAATAATCTAATTAAGCACTAAACTATGAAAATAACAAAAAAACACCTATATTTTACTTTGACAGTAATTTTCGTTGTTGTTTTATCTGGAGTACTTAATAATGCTTCGGCAAGCTCAATAGCCCAACATAATTTACAGTCAATAATGGTTTGGGAATCTTCATCAACCTCGGGTGGTCCAGATTCCTATTATTTCAACGCTGGCGATTCTAGGCTTGCCTCCAAAATATCTTTTTTTGGGGCAAATAGCTCTAATGATATGTCCGGCACAGTTGAAAACTACGATATCTATTTAAGCGATGCCAATGGTAATCTTAATTCCAGCGGTTCATATATTACAATAGACAGTTACAGAAATGCAGACAAACAAAACGTAGCAGTTGGAGGCAATATTTCTGCTGTTCAGTTAAATTTTAACAACGGAACCAGTATTTACGCCAGCAATGTAGCGAGAGTCGTAAATGGTACAGGTCTTTCTGGTGTCTTTGCTTCAACTCAAGGTTATGCAAATAACGCTCTTGGCGCACCAATACCAAGCGGACAAGGACTTGTTCAACCTGCACCAGGTTTTAAATGTACTTACTTAGGAGATCATTTTTCCAGCATAACGCTTGGATTTGTATTTGTTGACCAAAATATTGCTTGTAACTCAAACTCTGATTGTGGCATATCAGGTTACACAGGAAGCTCATATTGCCAAGGAAGCAATATATTCCAAAATTATATGACTTATACCTGTAATGGCGCGGGAACAGTAAATTCATACTGCTCAAGCTCCTCAGCCTCTCAGTTGAAACAAACATGTTCGGGTAATCAAACATGTAACAATGGAGTGTGCTCGGGGCAAAACTGTACATACCACTCCTACCAGCAATGTGTAGGAAATAGTTTATACTGGTATGATTCATGCGGACAACAGCAAGAAATATCTCAATACTGCCAGAACGGATGCTATGGCAATACATGTTCAAATTATAATAACAATAATTATTGTACATACCATGCGTATAGACTTTGCGTAGGCAACAGTATTTATTGGTATGACTCATGTGGAGCCCGTCAGGATTTATTCCAAACCTGTTATGGTACAAATCAAATCTGTCAATATGGAGTCTGCACATATAATCCACCTGCACCAAATCCAAACCCAAATCCATATCCGTATATATCTCATTACAAAACAGAATGCTACTCAGGTAATCTATATTGGTATGATAGTCTTAGTCAAAGAAATAGTCTATACAAAGATTGTGCAGATGCAAACAGCTGTACAATTGACACTTGTGCATCGGGCGAATGTTCCAACGAAGTAAAATGCGATGGCACAACCTGCGCTATTGGATCTGCTGATTATCAAAAATATTGTGCCTCCGAGCAACCCGTGACATCGGGATTGTCTATCTCATTTTTTGCTAAGGAAGATGAAAGCACAACACAATGGCAAAAAGCAATTCAGGTAGGAGAAAATGGACATCTTTATTTTATGATAGCCGTGGCAAATAATGAAACAGTCCAGGTTGATAATCTAATTGTTTCTGCAAATATTCCATCTGAAGTAGTTTCATTGGGGAACGTACAAGTAAACGGAATAGCAATTTCTGGAGACATCGTAAATGGGCTTGATATTGGGTCTGTGGCACCAGCTACCGCAAAAACAGTCACATTCGAAGGTATGACGCAGACATTTTCAACGAATGAAACAAAACAGTCAAACGCAAAAGTGACTGTTGGGACGGCTAGTATAACCGACACTCTTGGTTTGATGTTTAATCCTGGTCAGGTGGCAGGGGCAGCAATCTCGGAATCTTCAGAGTCTTCTTTTTGGGATTTTGTAAAACGCTGGTATCTATGGATTTTAGTGGCCTTAGTACTTATATTTTTATTTGTAGTTGTGTTTAGGAGATTATCATCTAACGCATAATTTACTTTCTACTATATAAAAAGAGGGGATTGGCCCCTCTTTTTTAGGTGTTTATTACTTTCGTTAGCCAACTATTGACAAGCAATTATGATAATGGTATAATAAACATATAGGGTAAAATAAGAAAAAGGGAGGTTTGAGAGATTTCTTCTCTATATTACGACTCCTTGGCTCCGGCTGAGGAAATCGAAAAAATAGGGTTCTAATCTGGAGGCGTAATGCCTTCGACGGAGGACAAGAAGAAATCCCCTAAGCTTCTCTTTTTTCTTTCAAATCATTAGTTGAATAACGAAAAGTGATTGTTTTCAAAAAGTAATAATTTTCTTTAGTGATTTGAGAAAAGGGAAAGAAATAACAAAAACCCGTCTTTTGGCGGGTTTTTGATTATATTTGCCTAAAAACCCATTTTTTAGTATAATAATTGAATAGATATGGTTGCTAAACCCTCTTTTTTTGAATTCACCTCGTATAACTTTGAGCCTGAGAGGAAAAGGGTTGTTTTTAATTACAGGCAGAATTTTAAAGATGGTGAGCCCCTCAATTTTTCTGAGACATTGTTATTGCCGGAGGTTCCTGAAATAAAACGGCTTCCCGAAGGATTGGTTGATAAAATTTTGCAAAATGTGCAGATTATACTTGGAATCAGTTATTATAAATTTTATTGTGCGACAGAAGTAAAAATCCCATATACCTTAAGTAGAAAGGAGGCGGATTTTTGGAATATTGTGTACAAAAAAGGCCTTGGCGAATTTTATTTTAGAAATGACTTAAACCCTAAAAAATCTCCAAAATTTCCATTTAGTAAAGATGTTAAGGTAGGAAACTACAAGATAGAAAAAAACAGTAAATGTTTTGTTTCGGTTTCAGGGGGGAAAGATTCGATAGTTGCTGCAGAGCTTTTAAAGGAAGCTGGCGCTGATATTACGGCTATTTATACTGAGGCGGGAAGGGAGTCGGAAATCGTTAATGATGTCATAAATGAACTTGGTTTAAAATTTTTAAAATTTAGGCGCGTATTAGATCCCAAAATTTCTGATGAACATAAATATAACGGGCATGTTCCGGTCTCTGCAATGTTCGCCTTTCTTGGGATATTGTATGCGGTTTTATATAAACACTCTTATTGCGTGATGGCCAACGAATATAGCAGTAATTTTGGAAACACTACATATAAAGGAGAGACTATAAACCATCAGTGGTCAAAATCTTTTGAGTTTGAGAATTTATTTTCTGAATATGTCGAAAATTTTATAACCCCCGATGTTAAATATTTTTCTTTGCTAAGGCCTTTTTATGAGATAAGAATTGCAAAAATGTTTTCAGAGCACAGGAAATATTTTCATCATTTTTCAAGCTGCAATAATAATTTTAAAATTAAAAAAACAGAACAAACAGGACTCTGGTGTGGCGGATGCTCTAAATGTGTTTTTGTGTTTACATTATTGTCTGCTTTTTTGTCAAGAAAAGAGCTAATAAATATTTTTGACAAGAATCTTTTTCAAGATAAAAATTTACTATCATTGTTTAAGGATATTCTAGGCTTAGGCAAGATGAAGCCATTTGATTGTGTGGGAACATTTGAAGAGTCAAAAGCTGCTTTTAAGCTGGGAAGCAAAAATTTTAATTCTGATTTTATTGTAAAAACTCTGCTTCCCAAAATAAAAATAACTGAGCTTCAAATAAAAACATTATTTTGTCCTCAAAAAAGCCCCAATATTCCTGAAAGGTTTAAGTTTATGGGAATGCGTAGCGCTCTAATTTTAGGTTATGGTAAAGAGGGAAAAATTACAGAAAAATATTTAAAAGTAAGTCACCCAGGAATAAAAATTGGTAAGGCAGATCAAAGCACTTCAAAAAATTATTTAGTAAATCAAGATGATTTTGATATTGTAATTAAGACCCCAGGTGTTCCAAAAGAGAAGGTCAGCATACAATATACAACAGCTACAAATATTTTCTTTTCTGAAATTAAACGATTAGGAAACTTGATAATTGGAGTTACGGGAAGCAAGGGTAAAAGTACAACCGCTTCGCTTATTTATGAAATTTTGAAGGAAAATGGGAAAAACGTTCAGCTTTTAGGGAATATTGGAAGTCCTATGCTGGAAGCTCTACTAAGGCCAGTAGATAAGGATATGATATTTGTTGTCGAGTTGTCCAGCTACCAGTTAGATGATATTAAATTTTCACCTGATATTGCCGTGGTGACAAATCTGTTTCCTGAACATATGGATTACCACTCTGGTATTAAAAATTATTACAGGGCTAAAAAAAATATTATAAAGTTTCAAGGCAAACAAGATGTATTTGTTTATAGCCCAAAAAGCAAGGAAAGTTACGAGTGGACTAGGCGGGCAATGGCAAAGGCGGTTCCGTTTGTGGAAGGAGCGTTTCTAAAAGATGTTGATTTCCCGTTATTGGGTGAACATAACAAGGAGAACGCAAGAGCCGCTGCGTCGGTAGCAAGAAAACTTGGTGTTCCGGACAAAACAATTAAAATCGTAATTGAAAAATTCAAGCCATTGCCACACAGATTGGAATTTGTCGGTGAGTTTAAAAATATTAAATTTTATGACGACGCTGTTTCAACAACTCCCGAGTCAACAATATTAGCCATTGAGACGTTAAAAAATATTGGGACAATATTCCTAGGTGGTCAAGACAGAGGGTACAATTTTAACCAGTTAGAAAAAATAATCAAAAGATATAAAATAAAGAATGCAGTTATTTTTCCTAACAGTGGTAATAAAATTAAGTTGCCTGGGTTAAAAATCCTTAAAACAAAGAGTATGCAAAAGGCAGTTGATTTCGCTTATCAAAATACAGAAAAAGGGAAGATTTGTTTGCTTTCGTGCGCATCGCCAAGCTATTCTTTGTGGGAAAATTTTGAAGAAAAAGGCGATGAGTTTGTAAAATTTGTGAAAAAGCTAAAATGAAAAAACACGTTAATTATCCCTTACTATTTCTAGTAGCCTTTATTGTCGGGTTTAGTTTTCTATTCTTTTTTACGCTTTCAACACCAGCTTCGTTGCAAAGATTCAATAAACCAAATTATTATTTCTCCCATCAATTAATTTTTGGTCTTTTACCTGCTTTGGTTCTTGGATTTGCTGCTTATAAAGTATCACTTAAATGGCTTAAAAAATATGCTTTTTGGCTAGTTCTATTTAACATTCTAGCTTTGTTTTTAGTTTTTTTACCTGTTATCGGCTCAAAGCTAGGCGGGGCTACGCGTTGGTTTAATCTAGGATTTTTTTCTGTTCAGCCTTCTGAATTTTTAAAAATAACAGCTATCTTGTATTTATCTGCGTGGATTGCTTCACGTTTGCCCGAAGGTAGGGTTTCGGGCTGGAAATCTACAGCCAAAAGAGGTTATCATAATATAATATATATATTTTTGCCATTTGTATTTTTCTTAGGGATGATTACGGTTGCCCTATATTTACAAAGAGACGCTAGCACTTTGGGTATTATTTCATTAACATTGCTCGCATTATATTTTTATGCAAGAACTCCGTTGTGGCACACGTTGCTAATTATTTTTTCTGGTATAAGTTTTTTACTGCTGATTGTAAGATTTGAACCTTACAGATTGGACCGATGGTTAATTTTTTTAAATCCGAATGCAGACCCATTGGGAAAAGGGTTCCAGCTCAGGCAGTCACTAATTTCGTTAGGCTCGGGCGGAATTTTTGGCCAAGGGATGGGAATGTCCACTCAAAAATTTGGATTTTTACCTCAGGCAATGTCAGACTCAATTTTTGCCATAATCGGAGAAGAGTTTGGAATTATGGGGGGGATTATCTTGATTGCGTTATTTGTTTTGTTTTTTTTGCTGGGAATTAAAATTTCAAAAAACTCTCACGACAGATTCGCTAGTCTAATTGCCATAGGTGTTGTATTATGGATAACCTTGCAGGCATTTGTCAATATCGCTTCTGTGGCTGGAATATTTCCATTGGCTGGCATACCTTTACCATTCTTTTCCTATGGTGGCTCACACTTGGTAGTGGAGCTGATCGGTGTAGGGCTTTTATTAAATATATCTAAAAATACATGAGGATATTATTTACCGGTGGTGGAAGTGGTGGGCATATTAATCCTATTATTGCGATTGCGAGGGAAATTAGGAGGATTTATCCCAAAAAAGATTTGGAATTTTATTATGTTGGACCAAAAGACGATCTAAGTTTGATTTTATTATCTCAGGAAGATTTTGTTATAAAAACAATTATTTCAGGAAAATTAAGAAGATATTTTGCTTTTCAGAATTTTATTGATATTTTATTTAAGATTCCTTTTGGAATGATTCAGGCGTTTATTCTAATTCTGGCAATAAAGCCCGACCTAGTTTTTTCTAAAGGAGGGTCCGGGTCTATTGCCGTAACCTATTCTGCCAGAATTTTGAAAATTCCGTTGTTTTTGCACGAGTCAGACGTTGTTCCCGGGCTTTCAAATCAAAAAACGGCAAAGTGGGCAAAAAAGATTTTTACTTCTTTTTCTAAAACAGAATATTTTGACCCCAAAATAATAACGCTGGTTGGAAATCCCATAAGAAAAGAAGTTTTAGAGGGCGATAAGGAAAGGGCAGGTGAGTTGTTTAATTTAACTTTTTCTAAGCCCATAATTTTAATTATTGGTGGGTCTCAAGGAGCTGTAGCAATAAATGATTTTGTTTTGGAAATAATAAATGATTTGTTACGTAACTATGAAGTAATTCATGTTATTGGCAGAGAAAATTTTAAGCAAGAAATTGCTGAGGCGCAGGTTGTAGGCGGTAAGGATTTAGATAGATATTATCATCCGATTGCATTTTTAGATGAAGAAAAAACAAAACATGCTTATGCAGCAGCCGATTTAGTAATCTCTCGTTCTGGGTCAGGATCAATCTTTGAAATTGCGGGCTGTGGTAAGCCAAGCATCTTAATTCCTCTGCCTTCTTCGGCAGGCAATCATCAGTCAAAAAATGCTTATGCGTATTCTGAAAATGGGGCATGCTTGGTAATAGAACAGGAAAATCTAAAGTCACATTTTTTTATGCAACAAATACAATTATTGTTGTTGCATTCAGAAAGAGTGGGACAAATGAAACAATCTGCGCTGGATTTTGCCAAACCACTAGCAGCCCGCGCAGTGGCTCGCGAAATTTTAGAATTTTTGATGCTAGATTAATATGAAAAAAGAAACCAAAATAAAACCGATTCGAGTAAGAATTGCGCCTTCGCCAACAGGAGCCTTGCATATAGGTACTGCTAGAAGTGCACTCTTTAATTATCTATTTGCTAAAAAAAATAAAGGTAAGTTTATTTTACGTATAGAAGATACTGATTTAGAAAGGTCTGACTTAAGATGGACTGAAGATATAATACAAGGGCTGAAATGGCTAGGGATAGAATGGGATGAAGGTCCAGATATTGGAGGAAAATTTGGTCCATATAAACAAACACAACGTATTAATAATTATAAAAAATACCTAGAAAAACTTTTATTTGAGAAAAAAGCTTATTACTGTTTTTGTAGTGCAGAAGAGTTAGAAGTTAAACGCCAGGAACAGATGAGCAGGGGAGTGGCACCAAAATATGACGGTACGTGTGCTCATTTGTCTGAAGACTTTTTAGCAGAAAACATAAAAAATAAAAAACCGTCGGTTATAAGATTTAGAACCCCAATTAAAAAAATAAAATTTAAGGATTTAATTAGAGGTGATGTAGAATTTGATTCGAGATTTATTGGCGACACAGTAATAGCAAAAAATTTAAATACTCCTTTGTATAATTTTGCTGTGGTAGTAGATGATTACGAGATGCAGATAAGCCACGTAATTAGAGGTGAAGATCATATAGCCAACACCCCAAAACAAATTTTGATGCAAGAAGCTTTAGGTTTTAGTACACCCGATTATGCTCATTTGCCTTTGATTCTCGCCCCTGATAGGTCAAAAATGAGTAAACGCTATGGATCGGTAGCCGTAAATGATTACAATAATCAGGGTTATTTGCCAGAAGCCATTGTAAACTTTATGGCGCTACTTGGCTGGAATCCTGGTACTGAAAAAGAGATTTTTTCTTTGGCACAATTGTCAAAGGAATTTTCAATTGAAAAAGTTCAAAAATCAGGGGCAATTTTTA
>Ga0265595_1002213_pt1 | contig 13520 bp, 11 predicted proteins | sample saktaG_15_FD_190148 | JGI IMG/M metagenome (GOLD analysis project Ga0265595, IMG submission 190148) | Saline water microbial communities from Sakinaw Lake, British Columbia, Canada - sak_2013_06_06_50m | ecosystem: Environmental > Aquatic > Non-marine Saline and Alkaline > Saline ... | reverse complement strand
AAATATTTGATGCGCGTTTCTATCTCGAAAACGAAAAATCTTATCCTCGATGCTCGGACAATAGCGCGGACCGATGCCTCTGATAACGCCGGTGTATAAGGGCGAGCGATCGAGGCCAGAAGCGAGAAGCGCGTGGGTCTTCTCGTTTGTATGGGTAATATAGCAAGGAATATTAGGGGGATTAAAAAATTTGGTTCGATAAGAGAATGGAATGGGAGTTTGGTCGCCATATTGAAGGGTTGTTTTTGAGAAATCGATGGTATTCGCTTTGATGCGCGGCGGAGTGCCGGTCTTAAGTCGACCGGATACAATCCCCAGCTCCGCCAGAGACTCGGTTATTCCGCGCGCCGAACGCTCGTCGATTCGGCCGCCCGGAAAATGCTCAAGACCGATATGAATTAGCCCGTTTAAAAAGGTACCGCAAGTGAGTATTAGCGCGCGGCAGGCAATGATTCCGCTTTTTTCGGTGCGAACGGCCCTGACAATATGGTTAGCGACCACGATACCAACGGCACAATCTTCGAGGATTTCAAGATGACTCTGAGCGATAATACGATCCTGCATTACGCGTGAATATTCGATTTTATCCGCCTGGGCCCGTGGTGACCACACTGCCCGTCCTTTAGATCGATTTAAGATTCTGAACTGAATTCCAGTCTGGTCAATAATGCTTGCCATTTCTCCGCCGAGAGCATCGATTTCGCTTACAAGATGGCCTTTGGCCAGCCCCCCGATTGCCGGATTGCAGGACATCCGCACGATGGCGTCTTTCTCAAGAGTGACCAAGAGAGTGGAGAGACCGAGACGGGCTGTAGCCAGACAGGCCTCGGCGCCGGCGTGGCCGCCACCGACCACGATAACGTCATAATCCACGGTTGTCTTGCGTTTCACGTGAAACCCTACTTCCCAATACAAAATTCGCTAAAGATTAGATTCAGAATGTCTTCGTTGGTCGTTTTACCGAGAATTTCGTCCAAAGTTTGGAGGGCCTCGCGCAGGTCGATAACAATAATTTCTGAGGGGTGGGACGATGCTATGGCGTTAATGGCATTGTTGAGATAGTGTTGGGAGCGAACCAGAATATCGCGATGCCGTTTTTGGGTGATTAACACCTCCTCGGATTGCGGTATTTTACTCTTTACTCGATTCAAGATTTCCGTGGCGATCTCGTGTATCCCGGTACGTTGTTTTGCGGAGCATAGAAACGTACCGCTTTTTTGAGCATAAGCGGTTTGGCGCTGAATTTCTCGGGCCGAAAATAGATCGGCTTTGTTTAGTATAAATATGGTTCTGTCTTTGTCTTCCGGTAAATACCGGAAATATTCTGATTCGACAGCACGATTATCGATGACAAAAAGAACGATATCTGCGTCAAGTGCAATTCTTTTAGCGCGATCAATCCCGATATGTTCCACCTCGTCTTCGGTTTCGCGCAAGCCGGCTGTGTCAATCAGGCGGAAATGGTACCCTTCCAGTTTATAGGATTCTTCAATAGTGTCCCGGGTTGTACCTGGATGGGGAGATACGATTACGCGCTCTTCCTGAAGAAAGGCATTGAAAAGGCTCGATTTGCCGCTATTGGGAGGGCCGATGATGGCAACCCGAATACCCTCCATTATCATGCGGCCATATTCGAAGGATTCGACGAATCCATCGATCTGCCGATTCAGTTGCGTAATGTTTTTGGTCACGGTTTCTTTCGGGAGGAAGTCGATTTCCTCCTCTCCAAAATCCAGTTCGAGTTCCAGAAAGGCGATGATATTGATCAACGTTTGTCGAAGACTTCCAATTTGGAGCCCGGTAGTGCCCCGCAGCATCGCTGCGGCGGAATGGTGGGCCGTTCTGGTGCGGGAATAGATTAATTCCGAAACCGCTTCAGCCTGACTGAGATCCATTTTACCATTGAGGAAGGCGCGCTTTGTAAACTCTCCGGGATCGGCCAGACGCGCACCGCTTTTAGTGCAGGCCTCGAGTATTCTATCGATAATATATGGACTGCCGTGGCAGCTGATTTCGACGACGTCTTCTCCTGTATAGGAACGCGGGGCTTGATGAAAAGTGACGACGGCCGTGTCCAGAAACTCGCCGTCATCGCGGATATTTCCCAATAAGGCTTTTTGCGGAGCAATCTTTCCGGCCTTAGAAAAGATATTGTGTATTATATTTAGAGAGTATGTACCCGACAGGCGAATGACGGCTATTCCACCAAACCCTCCAGGAGTGGACAGCGCTACGATGGTGTCTTGGTCGGTGTGGTTCATCTCCCATTTTCTATTTTCTTTTTTTCGCCTTGGCCTGCATTTCGCGCAGCATCTGAAATGTGGATGGTCCCTTTTTTGGGGATTTGGGTTTTGGCGGAAGAAGCTTTTGTTGTACGACGGAAAGAATGTTAAATAGTGTGTAGTACAGATTTAAGCCGGAGGGGAATTGATTAAACATAAAGAAAAACATAATCGGCATCATGTACGACATCATCTTTTGCTGCGGATTTGTCGAGGAGGAAGCTGTTAATTTCTGTTGTACAATAGTAGATATGGCCATGATCATGGGTAGAATGTTGACATGCATTCCGTAGATGGGAATGGAAAACGGGAGTGTAAAGACGGTATCCGGCGCCGAAAGGTCTGTTATCCAAAAAATGAAAGGAGCCTGCCTTAATTCTATCGTTGAGCGGAAGATGGTGAAGAGAGCAAACAATATCGGCATCTGCAGCAGAAGCGGTAAACATCCTCCCATTGGATTTACGCTGTGCTCTTTATAGAGTTTCATCGTCTCTTCGTTGACGCGCTTTGGATCGTTGGGGAATTTTTCCCGAATAGCCTGGATTTTAGGCTGGAGTTTTTGCATTTCCAGCATTGAGCGTGTCGATCGGTTGGTCAACGGCGTCAGGGCGGCCTTAATAAGAATAGAAAAAATAATCAGCACAAGGCCGTAGTTGGGAATGAATTTGTGCATTTCGATGAAGGTCCACAGAATGCCCTTGCTGATCGGACGGATGAGTCTAAAACCGAAGGTCATGATCTTGTCAAGTTCGGGGTGCAGGCGCTTGATTTCAGAATGATCCAGGGGGCCGATGAATATCTTCGTGTTCGAGGGTTTTTCAATCGGCAGCCGGATGTGCATTGCAAAGATTTTACGAAAGTCGTTTCCCTTGAGGGGTATCCCGTGAGAACTGAGTATATAGCCGAGAGCCGGTGTTTCGGGCAGTAAGACGGCTGCGAAGTATTTCGTTCGTAGCGCTGTCCAGTCAGTAGAACCCTTAAAAAGCGCGTTGTCTCGCTTGCCGGATTTGGCGTTTACGGTTACTAGTTCCCGGCCGCTGTAGGCGTATGCCTTGGAGTAAAATATCTCATCTTTCGTGAGGGCTTCTGTGTAGGAAAGGCCACCTTCCCAGGCCAATTCATAAAAATTAGTGGCGGCATATTTTTGCAGCTGGGACATGTCCGTGGTCAGGTCAATGTCGTATTTATTGCCGTAAAAGGTATATGTTTTCGTTACTCTCGATTCGTTAGCAAATCGCAGTCCGAATGTGAGCCGGAGAGTTTCGCTGTCGTGAACGATAAATTTTTTATCTTGGTTGATCGCAGTGCTCGCGTCGATGAGATCAAAGTTTTGGTTCAGATTGACGGAATCCCCGTCTATCGAAATATAGCTCAGGAAAAGCGGCTTGCGCATGTCGGTGTTTATCAACTCAACCAAGGTTGTGTCTCCGGAGACGTGCCTTTCGTAGTTTTTGAGGATAAAACTCTGAATAGTGCCGCCGCCGATGGTTGATATCTTTGCGCGATAAAGATCACTCTCGATTTCATAAACGATTGCGTTGGCATTTTCCTGAATGGGCCCCGGAGCAACCGAAGTTTTCTTGCTGACAGAAGAAGGCTCGTTCCCGGGATCACTATCGGCCGTCCGGTCAATTCCCATCGGGAGCTCGGTGGGTACCGATTCGTTCTCTTGGGGCGGTTTTACCCATTTATAATATACAGGCATGAGAATGAGGATCACAAAAATCAGCACAAACGCGACTACGGTTTTTTTATCCATGTTTATGAATCCTTCGATTTCGGTACGGGATCATAACCGCCCGGATGAAAAGGGTGACATTTTAAAACTCTGCGAGTCGACAGATACAGTGCCTTATGAGCCGGCAACGATTTGAAGGCCTCGAGAGCGTAAGTGGAACAGGTTGGGTAAAATCGGCAGGACGCGGGCAATACCGGCGATAAGAGCAATTGATAGGCCCGGATCAATCCAACGAAAAAAGTTCTAAAGATTCTGTTCATTTACCTGTGAATGCATCGATGACATGCGTCTTCAATTTATTATAGTCGATTTCAATGGGCGGAGCCGCCACGGTGAATACCATGGCCAGCGGGCTGTCGAACGCGTTTTTGGTCGTTCGATATACCTCACGAATAATTCTCTTTATCCGATTTCGGCAACAGGCGCCCTTGATCTTTTTTGTCAGGGCAATACATAGTTCCCATCTGTCCTGCGGATAGACAGAAATGTATATGCTGTCTATTTTTGTAGCATGATTCTGAGAGATTATGAAAGACCGCTTTTCCCAATCTTTGATGATTTCGATTTTACGGAGTTTATAGCGAAAGCGCTTTTCTCCCTCGGGCCCTTCTTCTGGCGAGTACTTTTTTGCCGCCATTGCTACTCATTCTTTCTCTGAAGCCATGCTTGTTTTTTCTTTTCCTGTTGCTCGGCTGAAACGTTCTTTTCATTATAAACCTTCTCTATTTTTTAGCCGCATAATTTAATGGATAAAAATTTATTATCAACGGGTTTATTTGAGAAAATATTTTAACCCCAGTCTTTTCCTTGACATTTCCGGGCAGTCTGTTAATTTATTCTTGAGAGGATTTCTGGCCTGTTGATAGTTTGTGAATAACACTTGGGAATATGGCGGTTTTTGCCTATTATCTGTGGTTTTTCGTCTCTCGTTTCTTTGTCGTCTTTAAGGGGGGTTATTTTGTCCCGGCGATATAAGTGTTTGTTATTAATGGATTATTGCGGTTTTATAAATTTTCGGTGATTGTTTTTTTAATGATTTACGGCGTGAGTGGGATTTTTCTGACCATATTTTTTCTGAAAGCATAGGAGTGTTGATAACTTGAGTGCTCTTAATCCCTCGACAGGGGGCATAAATCTTGACAGTCATGCGGTTTGGAATAGCTGTCTGGAACAATTAAAGGATAGGGTTCCCGGTCAAACCTTCGATACTTGGTTTCGGCCCATTAAAGCAATTTCCATCAATTCCGATGGGCTCTTTCTACAGGTGCCAAACAAATTTTTCTATGACTGGATTGATAATCACTATAAAGATCTTCTGAGGGACACAGTAAAAGCAGTCACGGGGAACGGTTACCCCATCCGCTACACGGTACTTTTAACAGAGAACACAGACCGGGCCTCAGAAATACCCCCGGACTCTCCTCTCATTTACGAGCCGAAAGCCGTTTCTCCAAGCCAGACGGCCAAGACCGGTATGTTTGAGCGTGGTACAAAAATAAATGAAAATTACGATTTTGACAGTTTCGTCGAAGGGGCCAACAATCAATTTGCCAAGGCCGCCGCAATGGCTGTGGCGAACGCTCCCGGCCGAACCGCCTTTAATCCACTGGTGGTCTATGGCGGGACGGGACTGGGAAAGACCCACCTCATTCAAGCCATTGGAAATGAGGTGCTGCAATCCGGCGCAAAAAAACGGGTCGCCTATGTCTCCAGTGATACTTTTACGTTGGATTTTATCGCGGCGATTCAAAACAATAAGACCACGGAATTTTCACGTTATTATCGCAGCGTGGATATGCTTCTGCTTGATGATGTTCAATTTTTTCAGAAAAAGGAGCAAACCCAGGAGCAATTTTTTCACATCTTCAACGATCTGTATCAACACCACAAACAGATCGTGTTTTCATCCGATCAACAGCCGCTGGAACTGAAAGGCCTTCACGATCGACTTCTTTCCCGCTTTCAATCCGGATTGATTGTGGATATTCAGCCGCCGGACCTGGAGACGCGGATCGCCATCTTGCATAAGAAGGCCACCCAGGACAATCTCGAATTGCCCTACGAGGTAATTGAATATTTGGCCACCAATATTCGCAACAACATCCGGGAACTGGAAGGTGCAATGATCCGCCTGCTGGCGTACTCTTCACTTCTGAAGGTCGACATTGATCTGAATTTAACCCGAAAAGTATTGAAAGAAATTTTAGGATCGTCCCATCCAAGCACGATATCCATTGAAATAATTCAAAATATTATTGGCAGCAGTTATCGCGTTAACCTTGATACGCTGGTCGGAAAAGGACGCACGAAGGAGGTCGCCGAGGCCCGCATGGTGGCCATGTATTTCGCCCGCGAGCATACCAATTTATCGCTCAAAACAATCGGGCTTTATTTTGGGGGGCGAGATCACTCTACGGTTGTGCATGCAGGCAAATGGGTTGAGAATCGGCTGGAGAGCGATTCCGCTTTCAGCGGGCAGGTTTCCGCTATACGTCAAAAAATCGAGAATTCGGTTTAGAGAAAAAAAATTATTTCTTGACATTTGTTTTTCTTATGAATACTTTTTGTACGCCTGTTGTTTGCATTACACGGGAGGGCATATGTATTTGACAAAACGACAACGCGAGCTTCTTGATTTTCTAAAGGAGTACATCTCCCGGCAGGGCTACTCGCCAACCTTCGAGGAGATCGCCGGACATTTCAACTTTCGCTCAAAAGGCACCGTCTACAAACACATCCTGAATCTGAAAAAGAAAGGTTTCATCACCAAGGATTGGAATAAATCCCGTTCGGTAGAACTCATATCCGATATGGTGGAGACCACTATCCTGCGTTTGCCGCTGCTGGGCTACGTCCAGGCCGGAAGCCCGATCGAGGCCGTTCTCCAGAATGAAAGCATTTCAGTTCCCTCGGATTTGATACGAAAGGGCCGCCATTATGTTTTGCGGGTCCAGGGGGATTCGATGATCGATGAGCAGATTCGGGACGGGGATTTTGTGATAGTTAAAGAACAGCCACTGGCCAATAATGGGGAAGTTGTAATCGCGCTCGTGGACGGAAGCGATGTAACGATCAAGAAGTACTACCGCGAGAACGGTCACGTTCGCCTGCAGCCGGCCAATTCCCACCTGCAGCCGATTGTGCTGCCGGCCGAGTCCGTGATGATTCAGGGAGTGGTTGTCGGTATAATGCGCAAATTTATTTAAGTCGACTCATGAAAGAGGATTCCCACGATTCTTTGCGGGAGGTCTTTTTGGGCCTTATCGTCTTCTCTGCGGCAATGGCCTTTTTAGAATCGGCCGTTGTAATCTATCTACGAAAACTTTACTATCCGTGCGGTTTTTCCTTTCCGATTGTAATCGTTGATGGTCTCGTGGCGGTCACAGAAGTCGCCCGAGAATTAGCAACACTGATTATGCTGGTTGCGGTATCCTTTTTGGCCGGAGGCTGCGGGCGGAGGAAATTCGCCGTCTTCTTTTTAGCCTTTGGTGTTTGGGATTTGTTTTATTATTTCTGGCTTTGGTTGTTTTTGGGTTGGCCGTCCTCTTTACTGCTCTGGGATGTCCTTTTTTTAATTCCCGTCCCCTGGTTGGGCCCGGTACTGGCGCCCTGTCTGGTGTCGCTGACGATGATTCTGATATCGGCGCACACCCTCTGGCGGCAGGAACGCAAAGCGTCGGTTGTGTTTAAGTCAATTGATTTCCTTCTCGCCGGTGTCGCTACGATCGCCCTGTTTCTTTCTTTTACCTGGAATTTCAGAATTGTCCTGAATGAAGAGGTGCCAACCTCTTTTCCCTGGTTCCTGTTCTTGCCCGCTCTAGGGATCATTTGGGGAGCTTACCTTTGCCGGGCCTTGTCTCAAGGCAGAACGCGTGAAAGGAGCAAGGAATAGGATGGCGGCGGCTCGAGCGATTGCGCATTTTGATCTGGACTGCTTTTTTGTGGCTGTGGAACGGCTGAAAAACCCGGGACTCATCGGAAAACCGGTCATCGTCGGCGGAAATCCCGAATCAAGAGCGGTCGTGGCCTCCGCATCCTACGAGGCTCGAAGACATGGCGTTCATTCCGCCATGCCAATTCGAACGGCCCTGAAAACATGTCCTGAGGCAGTACTGGTGCCCGGCGATTTTAAATCCTATGATTCCTGTCATCGTCATGTTCGGGAGATTGCATCGCGTTTTTCTCCGAACGTCCAAATGGCGTCCATCGACGAGGGCTATATTGATTTGAGTGGAACCGAAAGAGTTTTCGGCTCCTCCTATGAAGCAGGAATTCGGATTCATGAGGCAATCAAATCCGAAAGCGGGTTAGATTGTTCCGTGGGCGTTGCGTCAAACCGCCTGGTGGCCAAAATCGCGGCCAACTATGTGAAGCCCAACGGGGTAATCTGGATCATTCCGGGCCTTGAAAGAGATTTTTTGGCCCCATTGGCAATTGGAGATATTCCGGGGGTGGGGCCCAGTTCGGAAACTCGCTTGCGGCAGATGGGAATCAGTACTATCGGCGCGCTGGCGAAAGAGGACAAAGAACATCTCAAACGGCGGTTTGGATTGCAGGGGCATTATTTATACGGGGCGGCCCGGGGGCGCGGCGGCTCGGAAGGAATTGCGGAAAGTGACAGAAAATCCATAGGCAAGGAAACCACTTTCGCGCAGGACACCGACGACATGGAATTTCTGCTGGCCAATCTGCATTATCTCGTCCAGAAAGTTGGTCTCTCACTGCGAAAGAAAGGGCTGCGGAGTATGACGATATCTGTAAAATACCGATATGATGATTTTGAAACGCACTCCTGCGCACAGTCCTTGCCCTATCCGGTGCAGGATGATTCGATATTGTACGAAATTGCCTCATCCCTGCTGCAGAATCACGTTCGCCCCGGGAAAAGGCTTCGATTACTTGGGACTACAGTGTCTAATTTTAAATCGGAACTAGGCCAGATAGACCTATTTGAAGGCGGGAAAGGCGCTTTCGTAAAAACAGGTGCCCGGACCACAGCGATCGACAAACTTCGCGAGCGGCATGGATTTGAAAGTATCCTTACCGGAGAAGATCTGCGTCTGCTCCAGCGAAAAGAACGATTTTGACGACTTTTTTGACAATTTTGGATTTCTTTCGTAAAATAAAAAAGGCAATTCGCATTATCATGCGAGGCTTTGGTTTTTTTAACGCTTAAGACGGGAGGTTTTATTATGGCAAGACCAAAGGGAAGTGTAAATAAGGTAATCCTTGTGGGACACCTTGGCAAGGATCCTGAAGTGCGCTACACTCCGGCCGGTGATGCTGTGGCCGATGTGTCTCTGGCAACGACGGAAACAATGCGCAGTAAAGAGGGCGAATCCACCGATCGGACCGAGTGGCACAATCTTGTTCTATGGCGCGCCCAGGCTGAATTCGCCAAAGAATGGTTGAAAAAGGGACAACTGCTCTATGCGGAAGGTCGTTTGCAGACCCGCCAGTGGGATGACAAAGACGGCCAGAAACATTATCGTACCGAGGTGCAGGTCGACCAGGTAACCGTTCTCGGCGGTTTCATCGGTCGCTCAAAAGACGGCCAAGCGGCCAATCAACGAAAGCCGGTCGTCGAGGATGAGGGAGACGAGGATATTCCCTTTTAACGCGGGAATCTATCCTTTCTCAGGCGTATTTAAACGAACTGTTTCCGATGAATTCACGAATGATCGAGGTGGGAGGAATCTCCTCTTCCCCGATTCCCTCGAAGTACGCTAGAAAATCGAGTAGCCTTTCTGATTCCGGATGGCTGGGATTGGTTTCCGGAACCTGGCGCAGTAATGCTTCGGCGTGTCTCTTGAGAACTCCGAGCTCATAAGACAACGATGAATTAAACATTACATCCGCCTCACCCTGGAACGTGAAGATATACTTTTTCTCGCCCTCAATTACCTTTTTCCAGATTTCAATTGTTCTGGCGGCATCATATGCCCGATATTTTCCATCGCGTACGATTCGGCGGATAAGACGCATATCATGTGTAGTGATTCGATTGATATCGTCCAGGTTGAGGTGGGTCAGCGCACTGATGTAAATTTTATATTTGTAGGAATCATCAATGCCCCGGGTAAGGCCGGGGTTGATTCCATGGATCCCCTCCAGAATAACAACAGTATCTTTATCGGCGATGATTTCGGATTTTGATTGGCCTTTTTCACCGGTTGTAAAATCGTACACCGGTGTAAGGACGGGCTTTCCTACGAGAAGACGGTTTAATTGGTCGTTGAGTAAGGCAAGGTCCAGCGCCTCAAGCACCTCGAAGTTTAAGTCCGCCCCCTGCTCCTTTCGAAGCTCGCTACGATCTTTGAAATAATTGTCCAGCGAAAGAGTGACAACTTTGTATCCGAGAACCCGTAATTGAATGTATAATTTCTTCATGAAAGTGGTTTTTCCGGATGATGAGGGGCCTGAAATAAAAACGAGTCGCCGATCTCTTTTTGAAGAAGCGATTCGGTCGGCGATGCGAGAAATTTTTTTTTCGTGAAGGGCTTCCGATATTTTAATCAAATCGGATATGTTTTGATTTTTTACAAGCTGGTTAATCTGACTTACCTGGGTGATTCCCAGAATCTCCGCCCAGCGAATAGTTTCTTCGAAAATTTCATACAGTCTTATCTGCTTCGTCATTTTGGATAAATGGAGCGGTTCGCCTTCCAGCGGCAGGCGCAGCACAAAGCCCTTCCCGTATCGAATAAAGCGAAAAACCCTCAGTAGTCCTGTCCGCGAAAGCGGTGGACTGGGCAGCCAGTACTTTATCCCGTCAAGGTGGTACAGCTCAACGGTGTCTCCGGAGAAGTCTTCCAAGAGCGCCGCGGTGCTGAGATTTTTGATATGTTGAAAATAACAAACGGCGGATTGTTTGGAAATAAGTTCCGGGACAATTTTTTTATCCGCTTCGACAATCCGCTGAAATGCTTCGCTTAATACCCGGACTATATCCGAGTCGACGTTGCTTCCCGGAAACTCGAAATAGATCCCGTCGCACATGCTGTGTTGAATGCTTAGGGTGAGATGAGCGAACCGGGTATGGACGACGTGCGCCAGCATGAGTACGGCCGCATTCTCATAGGCGCGTCGGGACGCAACGTAGTAACGATTGTAAAAGTTAATTTGGCTGTTTTCGGTCAGTGTTTTTTGAAAAGATGCAAACGTATCGTTATGAATGGCGATGTAGGGCGTGTAATTACCGCGACCGATATGTAAGTCCAGAATCTCTTCAATTGTTCTGCCGGCAGCTGTCTTAATCGTTTCTCTGTCTTTTATTTTTACATCAATCATAGGATTTCGGTTTCCTGGTGTGGCGGGAACAGATCGGCTTTTCCCACACGAATGGTTACAACGCGTTCCGTGGATTTTGCAGGTATTCCCGGATAAACTGCATGACCTTTGTTTTTAGAATATTGCGCGTAATCTGGAATGCCGCCATCCTGCGGTTTTCATCGCCCATAACCCGGATAGGATCTTCGATGAACCAATTGAGTTTTTTGCCGTCGCCCGGGTATTGGGGGCAACTCAAGGCGGCTACCTCGCAGAGCGTGATAATAAAATCAAAAGGAATGTGTTCATACTCATTCACATGGTTGGATTCATGCCCGTCCATTGAGATTCCGATTTCGGCCATAACCCGGGTTGTATATCGGTGAACTCCTGCGGGAGTAATACCGGCACTGTAAACGTCACACTTATCACCGGCGAATTTCTTTAATAAGGCGTGGGCCATTTGACTTCTGACGGAATTTCCCGTGCAGATAAACAACACTTTTTTCTTTTCCACGTGAGCCCCCATGTTTTAATGCCAATATTAGCGTGAAACAGGAAAATTATCAAATCTTTTATCGTCACCCGCATGCTGCATGTTTCTTTTTTGTACTCCATATTTTTATTCGATATTGCCGGTTTGCCTATTTGTGCTTGTTGATAAAATGTTGATAGGTTAATTAAAAGATACATTTCTCCCCCGCTATCGGCTTCATATTAAATTAACCGCGGATATTGCTTGAGAAGGGATTCCAAATTGACTAATTTTAATTTGTGATTTTAAAAACGCTTGATTTGACTAAAAAGTTTGGCTCGTTCCGGGCTGTCGACAGGCTGTCAATCTCGGTCGAGAAAGGTCAGATCTTCGGATTTCTGGGACCCAACGGAGCAGGCAAAAGCACTACGATTCGGATGCTGCTCGCTCTTATTCGACCCAGCTCGGGCAGTTTTGAGCTGTTCGATAAAGACATTTCGCAACATCGAAAAAGGGTTTTTGCCAGAGTGGGATCGCTGGTGGAAAAACCCGATTTATACGAATACCTCAGCGCTGGCTACAATTTACATTTACTCGGGCAGCTCAATGGCGGGGTAAGCCGCAAGCGAATCGAAGAAGTGTTGGATATCGTAAAACTTTGCGATCGCGAGCGAGACAAAGTCCGTCATTTTTCGCATGGGATGAAACAACGGCTCAGTATAGCCCAGGCGCTTTTAAATGAACCGGAACTGATTATTCTGGATGAACCCACCTCGGGTCTGGACCCGGAATGCATCAAAGAAATTCGGGAATTGATAGTACGTCTTTCGCGAGACTTCGGGATCACGATCTTTCTGTCCTCGCATCTTCTGCACGAGGTGGAACAGGTTTGTACGCACGTAGGCATCATTGATAGGGGAAAATTATTGATACAGGGAGAGGTGTCGCGATTATTACAGGACACTGATTTCACAGTAACGGAAATTGTTGTGGATAAGCCCGAAGAGGCCCTCCCGCTTTTAACCGGTGAAGCCTGGATTGGTAAAGTGGAATCGGGGGGCAATAGTCTCAAGGTGCATATTACTTCCGGGCAGAGACCCCGGCTGGTAGAATTTCTGGTGCAAAATCGTTTTCAGGTGTTTTCTGTTATTCCGCGTACAACGCTGGAAGACTATTATCTGGGGCTGCTACAGAGAAGCCGGGAGATCGATTAGATGAATCTGTTTTGCAGGCTAACACGAGTCGAAATGGTCAAGATCTTCAGCAAACCGCGGACATATATCGGTTTTGCCACGATTTTTCTGCTGGTTCCGGTCATTATGTGGCTGGTGCGCAAATATGGTCTCGATATCTATGAGAACGCTCTCGGTTCACTGGAAGATTCGTTTGTGTTTGTCGGTTCCCTGACAAACGGTCTGTTTGCCGCCTATTTTTTAATGAATGTACTCTGGGTTCATTTTCCATTTCTGATAATATTGGTTTCGGGGGATGTCATGGCCAGCGAAAGCGCCTCAGGGACCTTCCGGATTCTACTGACCCGATCCGCAAACCGGTTACAGGTGATCACCGCAAAATTCGTGGCGACTTTCTTTTATACCTTCTCGATTGTGTTTTTCATGGGGCTGTGCTGCATCGGATTCGGTATGCTCATGGTGGGCGGCGGCGATCTTCTGGTCTTTGACAAAGGCATCCTGATTTTATCTCAGAACGAGGCCTTGCTCCGCTTCCTGCTGGCCTATACACTGGCGGTTTGGGC
>Ga0265595_1002211_pt1 | contig 13524 bp, 16 predicted proteins | sample saktaG_15_FD_190148 | JGI IMG/M metagenome (GOLD analysis project Ga0265595, IMG submission 190148) | Saline water microbial communities from Sakinaw Lake, British Columbia, Canada - sak_2013_06_06_50m | ecosystem: Environmental > Aquatic > Non-marine Saline and Alkaline > Saline ... | reverse complement strand
GTCGCCGCCGATAATAAAAAGACCTATTGGTTTTTTGTGGCGGTAGTATTTGTTGCATCGCTTTACATTCTGGGATATGGTTTGATCTTTTAGACCACTTTCATATTCCAAAATCAAATTACTTCTTTAGCAACGCGGGACTAAAGAAGAAAATAAAAACCACCCGCTCGTACCCAATTGTTTTGTATAAGACAATTGAGTAGGAGGTTTGGGTGGTTTTTTTGTTTTTTAAATTTGATTTATATCTCAAAAAGTATTAAAATAGGACAGCAGGTAAGCAGATTAAGCAATAAGCAGAATAAATTTTTGTTTTAAGGTGCTTATTTACTTACTCTGCCTAATCTGCTTATTAGCTGTAATATGATTATATTCCTTCACGGCACTGATACTTTTCGAAGCCGTACACAATTAAGAAAAATGATAGAAAAATTCAAAATTGACCGCGATCCACAGGGATTAAATGTGGTAAGTTTGGATTGTACTTTGCTAGAAGATGGAGTGGTACTAGAACAAATGATGTCTATACCTTTTTTAGCAGAAAAAAGAATGGTGGTTTTGGAAAATTTATTATCAGCCACCGGTAAGGGGGATTTGCAGGAAAAAATTTTAAAGAGAATTGAAGAAAAAAAAATACCCGAAGAAAATATTTGTGTTTTTTGGGAAGGTGATAGTAAGCCAAAAACAAAAGTTGGTAAAGATCTTTTGGCTCGGTTACTTACAGAAAAATATGCTCAGGAATTTGATGAATTAAAAGGCGTAAAATTTGGAGCTTGGGTTGCAACTGAAGTGACTGATCGGGGTGGTAAGATTAATCAGCCAGCTATAAATTTTTTGGTTAATAATATTGGTGGTGACATGTGGAGAGCCAATTCGTTGATAGATCAATTAATTGCTTACAAAGAAGACGAAGAAATTGATCAAGAAGCAGTGGCTTTGTTTGTGGATGAAAAAATTGATGATAATATTTTTAATTTGGTTGACTCAATTGTTGGCAGGCAAACCAAACAGGTTTTTAAAATGATTCGGGAGCAATACCGAGTTGGCAAAGACCCCCATTATATTTTTGCTATGATCTTGCGTCAGTTTAGAATTTTGTTGGAAATGCGCGACTTGTTTGAACGTGAAGAAAACATGCCGAGTGATTTGATGGCCAAGAAGCTTGGATTGCACCCCTTTGTGGTCAAGAAGTCTTTGCCATTTATAAAAAAATACAATTTGGAAGATTTGAAAAAAATTTATAGCAAACTTCTTGATTTGGATGTAAAATTTAAAACAAGTGCCGGTGATCCGTCCTTGTTGCTGGATGTTTTTGTGGGGACATTGTGATACGGAAATTGTAGAATAAAAAAACACGGAGTAATAAACTCCGTGTTTTTTTATTTCCCCACTTCTTCTTTTTGTTTTTTTCTTGAATCTAGTAATAGTCCAGCAATTTGTTTTATGGAAAGATCTGCCAACTCCTTTGCCGGTTTTCCATTGGTATCCTTATAGACAAAGCCTATATATTTTTTTAATTCAGCACCCCAAGCTCTTTCAATTTCCTCTATTATTCTTTGTAAATTTGATATGACTTCCCTTAAACATGATTCCAGAGTATCAATTTCTAATTCCGAAATATTGCCCGATTCCGTTTCAATATATTGTTTGTCTGTAAGTACATAGGCAGTATATTTTTCTCCATCTTGAACAGTTATGCGATTTCTTCCTAGCTGTTTGGAAAAACCCGCAGTTTTGTCCGCTCGAGCTCGTACCTCGGAAACATAAGGTATTTCTTTGGGGTTATTTTTATCAGGTATTACCGTGAAACCAGCACTAAAAGTTATTTTGGTTTTTTTACCCTTGTGTTCCCATGTAATTTTGGATATTTCAGCCGCAATACGTTCAATTAATTTTAAAATGTCGGAATCGCCATTTACCTTTGTCAGTAAAATGGTGAATTCGTCACCACCGATTCTAGAGGCAAAGTCGTATACACGAGTTGTTTCTTGTATGGCTAGACCAATCCTTTTTAATATTTTGTCGGCCTCAACATGACCAATGCTTTCATTTATGTCTTTAAATTTATCTAGATCAAAAGCAACCATAACCATATTTTCACCTGGTTGGCGCAAAGAGAGTGATTTTTCATACATTTTTTCAAAAGCATCCTTGCGTAACAAACCTGATATTTTGTCGGTGTCGGCTTCTTGAGAGTCACGATATTTTTCTTCGGCCACTACTCGTAAAAATTCGTTTATTTGTTCAGCTTGGTTAGTTAATACAGTCATTATTCGTTCCTTCTCTTTTGGGTCTTGGATTGTTTCTAGCATGTTCTTCCATTCGTGTTCTCGGCGTTTTAAAAAACGTTCGTTTAGTTCACGGTGTACTCGGTTTATTTCCCTTTGTTGCTCGTCCAATATTGTAGGTTCCTCGTCAAAACTATCTGGCATTTCCACAATGGTGTCTTCTAAATCCTCGCCATCTGGTTTTTCGGGAATTTTTTTGGTAACATCATCTGGGGGGCGATAACCTCGTCTAGGGTCAGTTTTATCATTCATATTTAAAATATTTAAATAATTAAAAACTCAGCTTTTCAGCTGAGTTTATTGTATCTCTTTATTTATTTTTTGGCAACTGCTTTGCTAGCTTTGGCCAAACGAGAAAATTTTCTGGAAGCTGTATTTTTTTTGATAACACCTTTTTTGGCAGCCTTGTCCAATTTCTTTTGGGCTAGACGTAGTTTTTCATTTAGGTCTTTTCCCCCAGCATCAATAGCTTTGCGAGCCAGTTTGACTGCTTTTTTATAAGTGTTTTTTACCACCAAGTTAGTTTCAGCTCGTTTTTCCGATTGTCTAAGAGCTTTTTTGGCATTTTTAAGATTTGGCATAAATAATTTGAGAATTATCAGAGCATACTGATGCCCTGTGGGTATGAGTTTGGAATTATGAATTTTGAGAGCGAATACACACATTAGTCTCGTAAACCAATGTAAATATTAGTAACAGCATTATATAGTATTTGGGTTTATTTGTCAAGGGCATATTCACGACCCACGACCCACACAACACGGCACATCCTGTCTGGGTAGTGTTACGTGGATCGTGTGTCGTAAAAAAGTATTTAGTATTAATACTTTGGTTTTGGGAATGGTCTTATTATTATTCTACATTTGGCTTATCCAGCTGAAGTGGTTCAATCACTTTCTCTCCTTCGGTAATTCTTACCACGTCTTTATCAATTTTCCCCAATTCTTTGTAAGCAGTATTATAGTGGTTTACTGTGGTTGCCATGCTACCGCCAAGTCTTTTCATGTAATCTTCATAGGCTAATAAGTGTTTACCAAGCATTTCTACATTTTTTTTAATTGACTTGGCACCCTCTTCTATTTTCAAAGCGCGCAGGCCATACAAAACAGTTTGCAAGTAGGCGGCAAAGGTTGTTGGCGATACAATTATTACCTTTTTTTCATTAAAAGCATAATCAATCAAACTTCTAGTATTTATTTTTACTGCCCCAACTTCGTTGACTAACAAATCATAATAAATTGCCTCACTTGGAATAAACATAAAAGCAAATTCCAAAGTACCATCTTTTGGTTTAATATATTTTGAAGTTTCTTCAATGCGTTTTTTCAAATCATTTTTAAATTCTTTTTCAAATTTCTCTCGCTGTTCTTCGTTGGTTGCATCAAGCACTCGCTGATAATTATCAAGTGAAAATTTGGCATCCACTGGAATATTACCATCCTTGGTAATAACCAAAGCATCCACAGTGTCGCCATCGGGAAATTCGTGTTGCAATTCAAAACTTCCCGGAGGTAGTATATTTTCCAATACCATTTTAAGTCCGGCCTCTCCCAAGTTGCCACGTTGTTTTTGTGATTTCAAAACTTTTTCTAAATTAGATAATTGCTCAGAAAAGCCAATGACTTGTTGATTTGTTTTATCAAGTGAAGTTAATTTTTCAGTAATATCAGCAATCATTTTGTTGCTCTGGCCGGTAATACCTTGAATAAGTTTGGTGCTTTGGCCAAATTGTTCTTGCATCGCTTTGCTAATATTTTGCTGTGAATCCCCCATGGCGCGGTGGGTGTCAGACATTTTTTGATCCATGGTTTTATTTAATTCTTGCATCTGCTGTTGCAAAAGCATAAACATGCTGTTGTCGGTTTCTTTGGGTTGGTTTTGTTTTTGGATTTTTTTGTAAAGTAAAAAAAGCCCCACCAGAGCGGCCACAAGCAAAAAGGTGACTAAAATAAGTAAAAAAGTTGTCATAAAATTAGTTTAAGTTAACAAATTCTAAAGAAGCATTGACACTGGCATTGTCTGATGGCAGTAAAACCACCTGACCAGGAAACTCCTTATTTAAAGAATAAATAAATTCATCAGCCCAAGAAGGGGTGAGCACTTTGACTCCAGAAAAGTCAATCTCGATCTTTTCTTCTGGTTTTACATTGTCAAAAATATAAGCACGAGCGGCCAACCAAGCTTCTCTGGCCGCCGGTCTGGAAGACAAAAAATCTCCAAATCTTTTTAATTCAAATTTCATAATTTAAAACTTAATTATTGTTAAAGTACCACGTACATAATCTTGTGTTGATGTGCAGGTTTCATTTTTAGCCGATAAAGAATAAAGTGCATCGCCGGAATAAAATTTTAAATGTAAGCCCAAGTCAATTATTTTACCTCTCACAAATTTCAAGCCATTGCCACGCTGTTCTGGTGAACGCCCGGAGATTATTTCCTTAAACGCCACCTCTAATGCCTCCTCATCATTTTTTATATCAGGCCGTATATTAATTAATGTTGCTTTTACTCCCCGCCCCCTATCAGCAATTATAACAATTCCCTCTGTGCAGTCAATAACAAAATAAACACCTGTAATATCCGGCCAATTAGCAACATTGTGATCAAAAGAATTATTCCCTAGTTCGCCAATAATAGCTGTTAGTAAGTAGGAAAATGATTCATTCTTTCCCTTATCCTGTAGTAGTTGAATAACTCGTCTGTTCCTAGCTTCAAAGACATCACGCGTGGCACAATAAACATCTTCAAGGGAAGAGGTGTCTGGCTTTATGTTTTGTACCCAATTGAGTGCTTTGATAATAATCTGTTGTTTTTTGTCTCCAACAACGTGATAGAAAACCACGGGTGGCTTACCAGTTTTTTGAATTAGCCCCCTAGACAACATTTTTTTTAATTGTCGAAAAATTGCAGGTGCACCCAAACCAACAAAATTAATGATTTCTTTAGGTGATACCTCACCTTTTTGCTGTATAAAGTCAAATATTTTGTTTCTAGTGTTGGTTTTCATAATAATAACATTATACTATATACTATACACTATATACTATATATTGTCAAGCCCACTTATCCACACTCCCTTGTTCTCTCCTTGGGGGGACAAAATCGTTTCCCCTCTCTTTACAAGAGAGGGGCCGGGGGTGAGTTGTCACCAAAACAAAAAACCACCCAATTTGGGTAAGTTTTTTGTCCTGTTTGTGTCTATCTATTGGTAAATAGGCACAAAGTAGGAAACCATGTATTTGAAACGCCCATGGTTAGGCTGATGTTGGTATGTACTACCTAAGCGTTATGCAAGGATCCCCACCACGCTGAAGCCAGTAGACACTGCTGTTATCCAGCCCCATGAACCACCACCCCTGTGTCCACGTGCTCTCAAAGCCAGCATGCCAGAGTCGGTGTCCCTCGGTTTTACTGTTTGAGAGACATAGACAGACCTTCTTTTTTAAAGATTCCTGGTCTATCCAATTGGTATCTAGATCCACAATATCCCTGCAGTAGTATATTTGTGGATGTTGGGCGCCAACTGCGAGTGTTATTTCTGTCGGGACTGGATGGAGTCCAATCAGTTCGCGATACCTGAGAAGTTCCCATGTGGTTACTTCGCGAATCATGGTGAACAGCGTTAGAGTCAGACCAATTGGCTTGTCGCCGTCTCCCATAGGGAATACCTGTCTGGTGAAAAGACATGCCTCCGGTGCTTTTGACCAAGAATGTGGTGTACTATATTGCCCCGCGTCAATCATTTCTTGGATCTTCATTCGTGGATCAATCTCAACGCCCAGTTGAACAGAACAGTGCTCAATTGTCCTATCTTTTTTCTTTTTCCACCACATAGTAATCCTCCTAGTTATTAAAATGAACACACAAAGAACATGCCTTGACCATATCTATTTTTTTATATTTTGTCAATAATTATCAACAACCAAACTTGACAATTCGGCTTATTTAATATATAATATAGATAAATAAAAAAAGTGTTGAATAATTTTGACACTATTAAAATATGGAAAACAAAGACATATTAAAGAACTTAGGATTAGATGAACATGAGTCAAATATCTACATGACTTTGTTGCGGTTGGGTGGATCAAGAGCCAGCAAAGTGGCCAAAAGTGTGGGTCTGAAACGCACCACGGTTTATCCAATTTTAAAAGCATTAGCACAAAAAGGTTTTGTCAATGTTTATTTTAGAAAAAATACCAGATTTTATTATGCCCAAAAGCCAGCTCGAGTTGCTTCTATATTTGAAAAGAAGCTGGAGTTATTTGAAAATATTATTTCCAATCTTGAAACAATTGAAAAAAAACAAGCTGAGGTGTTTGGTTTGCGTTTTGTCGAGACAGTAAATGAACTAAAAGAGTTTTATAATGGGATTTTACTTGAGTATAAGAATAAAGAATACTATATCATTGGTAGTGCTCTTGGTTGGGAAAGCTCAGATCCAAAATTTTTTGTCCAATACAGAAAAGATAGAGCAAAAAATAAGATAAAAACAAAGCTTGTTTTGTCGTCCGAGTCAAAAAAAATAAATCCAAAAGAGAAAGAATTACTTAGAGAATATAAATATTTACCAGCTAAATACAAGTTTAAGAGTACAATTGATATTTTTGATGATAAAATTTTAGTTGTAAGTCCGGAATTATCGTCTTTGGCTGTGGTTATTGCCGTGCCGGCCATGACAGACGTGTTTAGAAGTGTATTTGAGGTATTGTGGGATAGTTTTCCTCTTGCCAAAAAGTAAGGTTTGGTGTAGTATTATTGTACTTAAGCCCCCATAGTTCAATGGATAGAACAAGTCCGTCCTAAGGACGAAATGTGCGTTCGATTCGTGCTGGGGGCACAACAAACACGATACAAAATACACGGAATAACCACAGGTCATCCCTCTACAGGGATAAAACACAATTTGTATATTATTCCATGTATTTTGTATTGTGTTATATGGGCCTATGGTCTAGTGGTATGACACGGCATTCGCATTGCCGAAACGGCAGTCCGATTCTGCCTAGGTCCACAAATTGTATACACTAGTGTATACAAAACACAACTATTAAGCACTGGTTGTGTTTTATTTTTAGGTGCTTAAGTCTGTTCCATAGGCAACAAAAGTGGATAAGCTGTGCCCAAAGAGTAGATTTTGGGGATAAGTTGGTAAATTGACCCAATCATTAACCCAATGTTAATTTTTGATTTTATAAAAATATTTTTTAGTTGGCCGTGTAATTTATAGTAAAAACATTTTTAATCCACCCAAGGCGGATGAAATGGTTTGAATTCCTGAAGCTTCCACCCAAGGCGGACAAGTGCTTCTAAAATATTTATTCTTAACCCCTCAGTTTGCTACGGAGAAGTTGATGTGTTTTTTATTCTTTCAAAATAATATTTTCCGTGGAACATTATAGAATAAAGAAAGCAAAAATAGGGGATTTTTTGGTATATTATTTAATAATTTTGCTTTTTAAAGATATAAAACAATGTCGTACAATGAATAATGTCCTTGCGGGTATTATTCATCCTGAGCCCCTCAGGGCGAAGGATCTTTCTTAATACTTATTTCTTGACCATTGTTTAATAGCACACGGATGACACAGATTAAACCGACCTGCCTACCGGTGGGCAGGTTTGAACCTGTCTGTTATTATCTGTTATGCTAAATACATTTTAATTATTCCCGCTTGCTACCCGTTCGGGAAATATAGTGTATTCTCTCGTTGTGGCTCGCTCATACGAGTTTTTTTATTTGTTAAAAATATTAGACACTGTTAATATAATATCGTATTCCATTTTGGCATATTACAATATGGAATATATCATATAATTATTAACCTATTCATTATGTCTAACAATATATACTCAAAAGAACATGGTAAAATTATTGCTAAACTTAAACAAGCCCGTGAAGAATCCGGGTTGGATCAAACACAGGTAGCAAAATTGTTTGATAAAACCCAATCTTATGTTTCAAAAATTGAGTCTGGTCAAAGAAAAATAGATGTAATTCAACTGAAAGAGTTTGCTAAAATTTATAATAAAAAAATTGATTATTTTATAAACTAATTTTATGAATTTAAAAGAATTAAAGGAGAAACTTCAAAAGATAAAAAAGATGGGCTTTGTTAAAACACATCGAGTTAATGATACTGGAATTGGCAAAACATTAGAAGATCTACTTGGGATCAAAGAAAACAATATACCTCTACCTGACATTGGAGAAATTGCTGAACTAAAATCTTATAGAAAAGAAGCAAAATCAATGATGACTTTGTTTACATTAGAACCTCTACCAAAGGGTGGTGACCGCGACCGCACACTACTCGACGGTTTTGGCTATTCTAAAAGAGACAATCAAAGATCAAAAGAATTACACAGCACACTTTCCTGTAAAAAATATAATGCTCAAAATCTAAAGCTTTCAATTGAAAAAGAAAAAATCAAAGTGAAAGGTAAAGATAGACGTCTAAATATTTATTGGGACATGGCATCAGTTGAAAAAAAATTTAACGATAAACTACCTGCTCTTGTCTATGTGCTAGCTAAAACAAAAATAATAAAAGGTGTAGAGCATTTTCACTATAATGAAGCTTATCTTTTAGAAAATTTTGATTTTGAATTGTTTAAAAAAAGGGTGCGAAATGACGATATCGTGGTTGATTTTCGAATGTACTATAGACCAGATGGATCCGTTAGAAATCACGGTACTGGTTTTAGAGTAAAAATGACTAAACTCGATGATTGTTTCTCAAAGAGAGTAAAATTGATTTAACTCTTCCGCAAGACAACTATACTCTCCCTATTTATTGTTTCTTCTAATTCTCCCACCTTGTTGGTTGGAGAATTTTTTTGAGGCATTCTTTTTCCTGGAATATTTCTAACAAATATATCTTCACATGTAAATCCAATTTCTTCTCCCAATTCAGCAATTATAAAATCAGTTGGAATTCTAACTTGTTTTACCATCCTGTTACCAATCACAAGACAAAAATATTTGTTCTCCCCTAACATTCTATATGCTTGTTTTAAGCATTCATTTAAACCAATATTAAAACTAAGTACATCTTTTGCTCTTTTGATATCCTTTTTTGAAATTTTGTCTAATGCTTGCTTTAAATATTCAGATTGTAAATCATGTTCCAACTCTTGCGATGCTTTTCCGCCAAGCAAATCATTATCAACTTTAGAAGCATCATTAGCATCTTCAAACATATCTATCCACTGAGATGACAATCTTGAAAACTGTCCGTAAGCAACAGTTGTACGACTATCCCCATAAGGTGGAGAAGTAATAATACAATCTATTGAGCCATCTTTTATCCCGTTACCTTGGGAAGAATCACCAAATATAATTTTTGTCCATGTATTTTTATCCACATCGTTATAAAACTGTTTCATAGCCCCAATATTTTCTTCGGTTTTCTTTTTAAACAAGGCTAATACATTTGGATTGTGATTCTTTAATTTATCACCCTTTATGCGCACCAGCTTAAACTCGCCGTTTTTCGTATTTGAACATTTTCTAATTATTTCACTAAAGGAAACCATGAAAAAATTCCTCACATCTTCATTTTTTACCTTTTTTATATTTTCTTTTATTTTGGCTAGCTCAATTATAACTTTCTCTTTAAACCAAAACTCTATATTAAAAAACTCAGGTACTTTCACTCGTTTATCCTTTGTTTTTTCTATTCTCTCCAAGAAATTAAAATACTCTTTCGTTAACAATGAAGGATCGATTTCTGTTGTTTTTGCTTTGGCGAGAAAGATTGCCAAAGGATTAAGATCTATCCCATAGGCATTTCTTCCCAAAAGCCTACTTTCAACAAGAGCAGTACCTGAACCACAAAAAATATCACAAATTGTATTGCCTTTTTCGCTATATGTTTCTAAAAGTCTTCGTGCAACTTGCGGTATAAACATCGCTGGGTATGTATGTAAACCGTGTGTGTATGATTTTGTTTTTTCTCCTCTAAAATCCCATGAATAATCTATCCTGCGCACAAGTCTTTGATCGTTAGCTCTTTCTTTTTCTATTTGTGACTCAAGATTTCTAATAATCTTTACTACAACACCTCTAATTTCTACCTCGGTACGAAAAATAGGCAACATCTGTGGATTGGCCGGTTGCAATCTAAACCGATTTTGCTCCCTATAAAATTTTTTCAGAGTAGCTTCATTTTCATCAATAATAGCAACCACCGTCTGACCATTATCTGCACTACTTTGTTTTCTAATTACAACTACATCTCCATCAAAAATGCCGTCATTAATCATGCTGTTTCCGGCTACTCTCAAGGCATACAAATCACCAAATTTACTTACTTCATCTTTTGTTATTGTAATTGTATCACCACCAACCTCAATAGCTTCAATGGGCTGGCCGGCAGCAATAGTTCCAACAACTGATATCTCAATTGTTTGTCTATTTCTAGAAGGGGCAACTGCCCTTGCTCTGTTATTTTGTTTTTGCAAATAACCTGCATCCTGCAATTTTTTGATATGATAATGTGCTGTAGAAACAGATGATAACCTAAAATGCTTCTTAATTTCCTCCAAAGAGGGTGCCATTTTTTGTTTATCAGTGTAGGTGGTAATATAATCTAATACTTTTTTTTGTTTTTTAGTTAACATATACACAGTTTGGTTATTGATTTTCTAAATATTTTCTATTACAATATATTATATAGAAAATTTATAGAAAATTAAAGAGTAACTTATCCACAGTTAATATAAACTTTATGTCAACTAAAAAACAAATACAGGATACATGGGAGGAAGCCAAACCAATAAGAGGCAAAAACCCTAATGTGTGGAGAAAAGACAAATGCGATAATAAAATTCGTTTCGGATCATATGGCACTATTGGAGAGTATGGTTGGGAAATTGATCATAAAAATCCAAAAAGTAAGGGTGGTTCAAATCAAGATAGAAATTTACAACCACTTCATTGGGAAGAAAATCGTAAAAAAAGTGATAAAACAAATTACAAAAAATAATCAAACTATTATGAATAAACACAAACATCTAGAGATGATACAAAATATAATTAATAGACTGTCAAACACTTCTTTTCTTTTAAAAGGATGGGGTGTCACTCTCGTTATTGGCCTGTTTGCACTAATTGTAGAAAACAGAGATATAATTTACATAATAATTGCTTTTTTGGCATTCACTATATTTTGGTTTTTAGATGGATATTTCATATCACAGGAACGATTATTTAGATCCCTATACGATGAAGTTAGAACAATTCAAGAATTTGATATTGATTTTTCAATGTATATAGAAAAATTTTACAAAGGTAAAAACACATGGCTTAGATCTTTATTTTCAATAACTATTTCTATCTTTTATTTACCTCTCATATTAATAATGTGTTTATTTTTATTCTTAATTTAAAGTCCTATGGCAAGAAGAGTATTTTTTAGTTTTAAATACAAGGATGTTTCCTGAGCTATGGTTGTAAGAAATAGTTGGGTAACACAAGGAAAAGAATCTGCTGGTTTTATAGACGCTACAGATTTTGAAAAACTTAAAAAAGAAGGAGATCAAGCAATAAAAAATTGGATTGATAATCAACTCAAAGGTACGTCAGTAACTGTAGTTTTAGTTGGAGAAAAAACTTGTAATAGTCGATGGGTAAAATATGAGATAGAAAAAAGTATAGAAATAGGAAATGGTCTATTGGGAATCGATGTGAGTAAAATAAAAGATTTACAAGGAAATACATCTGAAAGATGTGGCCGAATTCCAAAAGGTTATAATTTTTATTTATGGAATAATGATGAAGGATATAAAAATATGGGTGACTGGATTGAGAAAGCTGCTAAAAATGCCGGACGATAAAATAGACAGTCGGGCATTCACCCTTACCCCTCTGCCCCCTGTCGCCACTTGATTGATTTGACGAACCGCCCCCCCGATTGATAAAATGAAAAAAACAAAAGACAAATAATAATTTACATCCACTAACAGCCGATATGTGGTTCCACCCCCTCCCGATTAAGTCGGGATTGTCGCTCCACCTACATCCCGTATTCTCGGGACGTTACATATTGGTGAACGTTAAATCCCTGCCTACCGGTGGGCAGGTTTGAACAGATTTGTTATTATCTGTTAAATCCGTTAAATCTGTGTGCTATTTTTTATCTTTATATTTCCATTTGCAAGTATCAACCTACCACATTTGATGTGAAAGAGACCTTTGGCTTTATAATTTTTATAAAATAGTGTATAATACAAATATTAATTTTTTAATAATAAAATTATGTTGCAAGAATTATTAGTAAACATTATTCAATTTATTGGATTGTTGTTTGAGTATGTTGGTTTGTTTTTTATTGCTGGTTCAGTAATTATTGCTCTAGTGCAGTTGCCTTTGAAAAAATATACTATGGAAAAGGTACGTGGTTCTTTGGCCAAAAAAATTATTTTTGGTTTAGAGTTTATTATTGCGGCTGATATTCTTTTGGCTACTATTGCTACCAACATGGATGATATTTTTCGTCTTGGAGCCATTGTCTTGATTAGAATAATGCTTGGTTATGCTTTGCGAAAAGAAATAATGAGTTAAAAAATATTTATACACAACCACCGCCCATGTGGCGGTTTTTTGATCTTGATTTTTTTTAAAAAAAGTTTATAATTATTTCACATTTTGTTTTTGTTCTTTACTGTCCACTTTGAGTGGAAAAAGGAGGGTTGTTATGAAAGCTTTGGGCAGGCACATTATTGTGGAGTTCTACGATTGCGACGGTGAAGCACTCAATGATTTTGACCTTGTTCGGCAGGAGATGCTGAATGCGGCCAATTTGTCCGGCGCCACTGTTGTGGGTGAAGTGTTTCATCGCTTCAGCCCGCATGGGGTGTCTGGTGCAGTGGTTATTGCTGAGAGTCATCTGTCTATCCACACCTGGCCGGAGCATGGCTATGCGGCCTTGGACCTTTTCACCTGTGGCGACAGTGTGAATCCGTGGGTGGCCTTTGGTCATCTGCAAAAGGTCTTTAGTGCTGGTCGTACTTCGCAAACGGAGGTGAAACGGGGTCTTTTTCCTGCCGATCTGGAGCTCGCTCACAAGCCCGATGTCTGACTGAGGCGGCACAAAACTGCCGTGGCAGTTGTCAAAACAGATCGTGTTTACATGGTCTTCCTACCGAACCGAGGTCATCAGTACCTCGGTTCAATCATTTATAAATAATTTATTTAAGGATAGGCAGTTGACAGTTCTGTGGTTTTTTATTATAA
>Ga0265595_1002210_pt1 | contig 13541 bp, 9 predicted proteins | sample saktaG_15_FD_190148 | JGI IMG/M metagenome (GOLD analysis project Ga0265595, IMG submission 190148) | Saline water microbial communities from Sakinaw Lake, British Columbia, Canada - sak_2013_06_06_50m | ecosystem: Environmental > Aquatic > Non-marine Saline and Alkaline > Saline ... | reverse complement strand
ACATCTGCCACTAGTAGCTGGAGCGATGTTGCCATGTCTTCTGACGGCAAGATACAGACAGCAACGATTAATCCGGGAGAAATATATGTTTCAACAGATTACGGCGATAATTGGGCAACTACATCTGTAAGTGGGGATTGGTATTCTGTTGCCATGTCTTCTGACGGTAAAATACAAACAGTAGTAGTTTACGGAGGTAATATATATGTATCGTATAATTACGGTACTACTTGGACAGAACAAGCTAGCTCTAAAGAGTGGACTGCTGTCGCTGTTTCTTCTGACGGTAAAATACAGACAGCAACGGTTAATGTAGGTCAAATATATGTATCAACTGAATATGGTACTTCCACTTGGACAGGTAACGATTCAAATAGGACTTGGAAATCTGTTGCCATGTCTTCTGACGGCAAGATACAGACAGCAGTAGATTATGAAGGATACATTTATGTTTCTCATTCAGATTCCTTTATTCCTGATGGCAAACTGGGCATTGGTACGACAACTCCTTCCTCGGCCTTGGATGTTTATGCCACAACCAGTTCAGCTATTCTTACTGTAAAACAAGATGGTTCTGGTAGCGTTGTCGATTTTAAGAATGCCACTGGCACGGTTTTTATTATCAATAATGCTGGCAACGTCGGTATTGCCACCAGTTCTCCAGCTTATACTTTAGATGTTTACGGAACGTTCAGGGTAGCATCTACTTCGGCTTTTGACGCTACTTCGACTTTTTCTGGTAGAGTTGGAATCGGAACAACCACCCCAGCTTATTTACTTGACGTATGGAGCGCAGCCACTACCACAATAAGACTTGGTATAAATGGAGGCGCTGATCCAGATGTTGTGCTTATTGGCGGAGGCACAGGTAAACTGACCGTCGGTACCCTTGACCCTGTTTACAATGTCCAGGGCACAAAGTATGCCACCTATATGAGTGGTATGACAGGAATAAAAGAAGAAACCACAGGCAATGTCCTGTTAACTAACGGAGAATATGTGATTGATTTCAATAACCTGGAAGAGCACTCAGACCTATATATTTTCTACCGTATCACTGACTTTGGCCAAAACTGGAATAAACTAACAGTCTTATTATCAGCTGAAGGGCCAGGAGGCGCCTGGTACCAGAAAGACCCACAGAACAACAGACTTATCATCTACAGCCAATCAGCTGACTCTGTCTCTTATCGTTTGTCAGCTCCCAGATATGACTGGCAGAAATGGCTTAATTTATCTCAAGATGGAGAGGTGCAAGGTTTAATGGTGGATGAGATTGTGAATGATCAATATAGCCAGGGTACTAGCATAGAAAATCAAGCGATTGACTCTTTAAATGAAGAAAGTGGTTTCTTGAATGAATTTGTACAAAAGATAAAAGACGCTTTAGCTTCTTTGGGATTATTTATTGAAAATGGAATTGCCAATATACAAGAAATAGTGACTGAAAAATTAACAGCTAAAAAAGCCAGATTAGATAAGATAGAAATGGTTGACCAGAATACAGGTGAAATCTACTGTACTTGGATTAAAGACGGAGAATGGGTAAAAGAAAAAGGAGAGTGCGATAGTATCATAATTTCAGAGCCATCTTCTGATTATACAATTCCTACAGAAATACCGTCAGAAGAACCAACAATATCTGAAGAAGAAACAGTATTAGAACAAATGTTTGAAGAAGTGTCGCCAGAAACAACAACGTTTTCTGAAGAAGAAACATTGCCCGAGAGTCAATAAACCATTAAAATAAGCGTAATAGATTATTTATGTTTATTTCCGACGATAAATTAGAAAAAATACTAGTAGAGCCCGGCTATATTGTCAAAGTTGATTTTGATGCAGCTAAAAAACTGGCCACAGAAGAAAACATTCCTCTGGACAGAATGCTAGTAGAGAAAGGGTTGATTAATGATGAAGTCATAGGAAAGTTGATTGCCCAGGCCACAGGTTACCCTTTTGTCAATTTGAAAAAAGCCAATATTGAAGAAATTACTCCTGAAATGCTGAGTTATATACCGGAAGTAGTTGCTTTTGCCCAGGAAGTGATTGTTTTCGGTAAAGAAGAAGACACGCTGAAAGTCGCTACTGCCAACCCCAGCAATTACAGTTTTTTCAATATTCTAGAGAAAAAAACCGGCAAAAAGATAAAAGTTTTTTATAGCACTCCTTTCAACTTAGAGCAAGCTTTAAAAAAGTATAAGGGTGATGTCAGAGCAGAAGCCAACAGATTAATAGAAGAATTAAAACAGGATCCCAAAAAGGGCGAGGAGAATATAGTGAAACTGGTAGATTTGATCTTAGAGTATTCATATATTAATCTTGCTTCTGATATACATATTGAGCCTTTGGCTAAATCCGTAATCATAAGGTATAGGATTGACGGAATCCTGCACAAGGTTATTGAGTATCCTAAAGAATTTCACATCAGAATCGTTTCCAGGATTAAGATTTTAGCCAGGCTAAGGATCGACGAAAGAGTCGCCCCCCAGGACGGCGGGTTTGAACACAATATACGGGGAGCAAGAATCGATTTCCGTGTCTCGGTCATGCCGACAACCCAGGGGGAAAACGTGGTCATGAGGCTTTTAATGCAAAGAGGCAGAAGGTTCGAAATGACAGAACTCGGTCTTTTAGAATCAGACCTTAAAAAACTGAAAGCTGATATTGAAAAACCCTATGGCATGATGATTGCCGTTGGTCCAACAGGTTCCGGGAAAACCACCACTCTCTATGCCATGCTGCAGACGATCAATAAACCAGAAGTAAATATTATGACGATTGAAGACCCGGTTGAATATAATATTGAAAGAGTCAGGCAAATCCAGGTCAACAAGGCAAAAGGCATTACTTTTGCCAGAGGACTCAGGTCTATTGTTCGTCAGGACCCGGACGTTATCATGGTTGGTGAAATGAGAGACAAAGAAACGATTGATACAGCTATTAACTCTGCTTTGACAGGCCACTTGGTCCTTTCAACCATGCATGCTAATGATGCGCCTACTGCTTTTTCCAGATTTTCGGAAATGGGAGCAAAACCCTATCTTGTCGCTTCATCGGTTAATACTGTTATCGCCCAGAGGCTGGTTCAGACAATCTGCAAAGAATGTAAGAAAGGATATTTTCTTGCTGAGGCCGAATTAACTCTTTTGGAAGAAGAACCATTATTGGCAAAATACATCAAGGAAATTTCCGGCAATGATAATCTTTCCAAGGTCAGGTTTTACAGGGGCGAGGGGTGTAAGTTCTGCGACAATACCGGGCACCAAGATAGAACTGCTATTTTTGAAATATTAGAGCTGACAGAAGAAGTTCGCAGCTTGGTTACCAGCGAAGCTTCTATGGACGCTATCAGGAAAAAAGCCGTAGAACAGGGGATGACAACTATGGTTTATGACGGAATAACCAAGGCTTTAATGGGAATAACCACCCTTGAAGAAGTAAGAAGAGCAGCTAAAATGTAATTAATCTTATGTCTTTATTCAACAAAATAAGCACTGAGGACAAGAAAGACTTTATCGGAGCCTTAGCTCTTTTAATTAAAAGCGGAACTCCGATTAACGAAGCTTTCGAGCTTTTGTCAAAACAGACCAGATCTCCCATATTGAAAAAAGTTTTCAAAAAAGCTCAGGAAAGAACCGAAAAAGGAACCCCTATTTATCAGGTTTTTGAGGAAGATAAGAATTTTGAACTAGTATTCTCCAGTTTCATCAGAGCCGGCGAAGAGAGCGGCAGCCTGGATAAAAGCTTAGATTTTTTGGCTACCTGGCTCGATAAGAAAAACAGTTTAGAAAGGGAAATAAGTTCAGCCACTCTTTATCCGAAGATTGTTCTTGTTTTTGCTCTATTGCTTGGCAGCGGTCTTGCTTTTTTCGTTTTGCCGAAATTAACCTTAATTTTTGCTTCTTTGGATACTGAGCTTCCTCTTACTTCAAGAATTCTTCTTTCTTCGGCTAACTTTATCCAGGAGCACGGATTAGCGCTTTTATTGGGAATTGTTGCCGTACTTCTTCTTTTTTACGGTATAAGCAGAATAAAAACAGTAAGAATATTTTTTGATAAAGTTATTCTGAGAACGCCGATAGCCGGGAATTTCGTGCGCCTTTACCAATTAACCATTATCTCCCAGCTTATCTCGGTTCTTTTTAACAGCGGTCTTATGATAACGAAGATATTAGAAATTGCTTCGGAATCAACCTCTAATTACGCTTATAAAAAATCACTTGAACATATCAAGCAAAGAATAACAAGGGGCGATTCTTTTTCCTCGGCTATAAATGACTTTCCCCGGCTGTATCCTGACATATATTCCAATATACTTACGACAGGCGAAGCAACAGGATCTTTTGAGAGATCTTTTGCTTATTTGGCAGAATTTTTCCTTTCAAAATTAACAGAAAAAACCAAACAGCTGCCAGTGATATTGGAACCTGTAATCCTGATAATTATCGGCGTTTTTGTTGCTTTTATCGCCAGCGCTATTATTCTGCCGATATATCAAGTTACCCAAGGGTTTCGTTAAAAAAACTCGCCCGAAGGGGCGAGCTTTCATTTTTCGTTGTGCTTTTCCGTTATATAATATTATAAAAACAATGAAAGAATCGACAAGCAAAGGTTTTACTTTAGTCGAATTCATGGTCTATACCATTATTTTAGCGGTGCTTATTAATGCGATAGGCGAGGTTGCTTTAAATATGTTTAAAATAGGTTCAAGAACAGATACTATCCAAGAAGTGTCCAGCAATGGAAGATTCGCCCTGCAAAGAATAGGCCAGGCCATTAATTCAGCTGAGGCCGTTATTTCTCCCGGGACAGAAGAAGCAGAAGGTAATTCCCTTGTCCTTGAATTTCAAGAAGAGGATAAAAATCCTACTGTTTTTGACGTGTCTGAAAAAACCTTAAGAATAAAGGAGGGTACTAAAGAATATGTTGAATTAACCAGTTCAAAAGTAAACGTTGAGGGCATTACCTTCAAACGAATTAATTCTGGCGGACTTGATTCTGTTAAAATAGAGATGAATATCTTTTCTGATAATCAAAAAGAGCTCTCCGAATATGAATTTGATAATTTCTTTACGGGAGCGTTTACTTTAGGAAAATATTAGAAACTTTAACGTATTATTTCTATCCCTTTTGCTTCGTGGGCAGTAGAAAAAATTCTAATCTTATTCTCTTTTCCAGGAATATATTCAATCATATATTTTGCTTTTAGGTCAGGATCTGGCGGAAATCTTCCAAAATAAAGATAAGGAAGCAGTTCTGTGCATTCAGCGATATCAACAGCGCCTTTATTAAGAAGACAGGGAAGAGAAGCCCCTTGGTTTTCAATGGAATACATATATACAGCGCCCAGAATCGTTTGCATATGGCTGGTTCTAGTTAAGTTTTTCGCCTCTTTGAATAAGGTGGTGGGTCTAACTGCAAAAATTATCCCCAAAAAGAGAATAATAATAGTGCCAACAATAATTATAGGGATTCGCTCAATTTTCGATTTATCTAGCATTAATATTGTACGGCCCTAAAATTAACTAGTTGACAATCATAATATTGTCGTCGATAGCTTCATCGGCCGTGCATCTTATAATAATTCTATCCGAAGAAGTAGCATCCATATAACCAACTACATATTCTTTATCTTGCGGTTCCTTTGGGAATGATGGCAAAAATATAGGAGTTAACTCATCGCATGTCTCAATGTCTACTAGATTCCACGCAGTAGAAGATGCACCTTCGTCGTAAATGATTCGGCCGGTAGTAGTGGAAAGACAATCAGGATATAGTCCTTTGTTTTCGATGACGTAAGAATATATTCCATTAGTAATGGAATTCATTTGGCTCCATCTTGTTGCGTTCCTTGCATCCCTGAGATTTTTTGCCGGATTAAGGGCGATTAATACTGCTGAAGCAAGAATGGCAATGATGGCAACGACGATAATCACCTCCATCAAAGTGAAACCTCTTGTTTTTTTATTCATAAAATTTTAAATTGATAATTTAATAGTGAGCGTCGACCTTTCTATTTTAACATACGTTAAATAATTATAGCAAAATTCCAGAAACATTAAACAAGTATTTTCCCCAGCTACCTGCCCCTTGATTTTATTTCTTCCGGCGACAGATTAATTCCGTCTTTAACCGGATTCTTGGAAATGCTCCTTAAAGCAAGGCCTATGACATTGGAATAGAGAATAGCTCTTTCTTCTCTCATGCCTCCTTTTCTCTTGATTTTTTCAAGAGGATTTCCTATCTCCACTTTTATATTTTCAAATCTTTTTTGGAAAAAGCCAGCTATTCCGGGAACAAGGGAGAATCCGCCGGCTAAAATTATCTTTTCTATATTTTCTCCGAACTCCTTTTGATAATAATCTATGGAATGCTGCGTTTCTTTCACTATTTTTTCAGCTTCTTCTTCCAGAACCGACAGGATGGGATTATCTTCTTGTTTAAACCCTTTTTCTCCCATCATGGTTTCTGCTTTTTCTTTCGAAATGCCAAGATGGTCAGCTATTCTGTTTGCAAAATCAAACCCGGCGCAGCGAATTGTCACTGAAAAACTAAGGAATCCTTTTTTATCAAAAATACTAAGGTTGGTGATGCGGGCTCCGATATCGAGGACAACTGTTCCTGATTCTGGTTTTTGTTCAGAGAGCAGGGCTCTTCCTATAGAGGCTGACTCAATATCGAAAACAACCGGATTCATTCCCGATGATCTGAGAAAATGCACTTGGCTGTTGACAACGTCTTTCAGGGCAGCGGCGCAAAGCACTTTAGTTTTGCCTGAATTTTGGTCCCAGGACTCAACGTAGCTCCAATAGAGGTCATTGATCGGAAAGGGGATAGTGCTTTCTATTTTTTCTTTCACTTTTTTAAAAAGATTAGTTTTAGAGTCAAAAGTGAAAATTTGGATATATGTTTTGGATTCAGGAAGGCTGACGATTGCTTTAAGAAGGGGTCCTTTTCTCGGATCAAAGGGCTGTAATCCCGCTCGTTGGGCGGTTAGTCTGAAAGCTTCGGTCAGATCCTTTTGATTTATTATTTCGCCATTGCGAATAATTCCTTCTCTAATTATCGTTCGACCATAATCCAGAATTGATTTTTGCTTGCTCAAATACAGTATTTCAATTGAATAATCGCTAATGTCGATGCCGATAGTCGGTTGGGCGAACCTAACCCTTCCAAATAAATTCAAAAATGCGCTGCCAATGGACCGTTTTTTCAGTTCTTCTTTTTGGACAGAAGTATCCTGTTTTTTTTCTTTTTTCTTCTCCCTGGCTTTTTTCTTTGTGGCCATAGCAGCTTTTTTCTCCTGGATGGCTTTTTCTTTTTCTATCTCTTTAAGGTAATTTTCAATTTTAATGTAAAGAGGCACTTTATTCAGAAGTTTATCAAAGAACTTGGGCTCCTTTTCCGGTTCTACGGCTTGCTCTTTGAGTTTGGCGAAAAGCTCGCCAGCCTTGTCAAATTCTTTTTCCTTATAATGTTTGACAGCTTGCTCAAAAGCAGGTAAAAGTTCTTTTTCTTTTCTTTGCCTTTCTCTTATTTCTTCTTTCCTCAGCAGTTTTTCTTTTTCCAGTTCCTTTTTGTCGATTATTATCGGTTCTTCTCTTTTTTCTGATATTTCTGTTCTCTTTTGTTTTTCCGTTTCCTCTTTTTCTTTTCTTTCTTTTTCTTCTTTTTTCTTTCTTTCCAGTTCCTCTCTCGCCAGTTCTTCTTGTTCTATTCTTTTTACTTCATCTTCAATTGCCTTCCTTCTTGTCTCAAGCTCTTCTTTCTTTTTCTTCATCTGTTTTTCACTCAATTGTACCTCATCTTCCCTCATCGGTTTTTCCCTTTTCTTTTTTAATTCCTCTCTTATCAGCTCTTCTTGCTCTATCCTTCTTACTTCTTCCTCTATTGTTTTTCTTCTTACTTCAAGGTCTTCTTTCTTTTTCCTCACTTGTTCTCTGAACAGTTTCATCTCGTCTCCTTCTTTTAGTTCTTCCTTTTTTCTTTTCCACGGTTTCTCTTTTATCAATTCTTCTTGTTTTTTCTTCCATTCTTCTTCTTGCCTTTTCAGCTCCTCTCTTTGCTGTTGTCTTATTTCTTCTGCCTGTTCTTCCAATTCTTTCCTGTGTTTTTGTTTTAAATCTTCTTGCTCTTTCTCCAACTGTTTTATAAGCTCTTGCTGTTTTGTTATCTCTTCTGGAACATATGGCACATATTTTTCTTTTACTATCTTTTCCTCTTGCTTCTTTATTTCCAATTCTTCTTTGTGCCTTTTTATCAGTTCTTCTCTCTGTTTCACCAATTCTCTTTCATATTGTTTTATCAGTTCTTCTTTCTGTCCCTCTAATTGTTTTATTTGTTTTTCGCTTGCTTGTTCGTATTGTCTTTTTAACTCATCTTGGCCTGTTTTTTCCAATTCTATAGTTCTTAAGCCTTCTTTTTCTTCTATTATTTTCTCTTTAATAGCCTTTTGTGTGGGGGAAGTTGCGCTTTTCGCATAGAATGGCAGTTTCTTAAAAACTTTAGCCAAAAATCCTGGTTCTATTTTCAATTCTATGGTTTGAACTGTTTTAAAAGAAGGAATGCTTGACTTTTCTGTTTCTTTTTTATTAATTTGTTCAATGCCCGGTGGCAAAAGCAATTGAGCTTTTATCTTTTCCTGTTTTTCTTTTATTTCTTCAGCTTTTTTTACTTCTTCCTTCTTTATTTCTTCTTGTTTTTGTCTTTCTTCTTCCTGCTTTATTTTCAGTTCTTCAATTCTTTTCATCTCTTCTGCTTGTCTTTGTCTTTCTTCCTCTCGTTCTTTTCTTAGTTCTTCAACTATTCTTATTTCTTCTTGTTTCGTTTTTTCTTCATTCTGGACCTGCTTATCTTTTTCTAATTTATTTTCTTCGCTTTTGTCTCCTAAAAACCCTTTTAAGAATTGAATTTTTTTTCGGGCAAGTTCTTCCAGTTTTTTGGAAAGCTTTTCTTTTTTTTCTTCCAGTTTTGTTTTCTTTTTCGATAACTCATTTTCTTTCAATTCAGCTGTTTTAATTTTATCTTCCGTTTCCTTAATTTGTTCTTGAATGTGCCATTTCTTTTTTTCAACTTTCCGTCTTTTGTTTTCCATTTTCCATCTTTTCTTTTCAATTTTGTTCTTGGGAAAAACTATTTTTTCAACTTTCTCGATTTCTTCAATCTTGTCCTCAATCGCTGTTTCTTTTCTCAAGATTAATCCTAGTTTAATTTCAAAACTCTTAATTTTTTGTAGAAATTGCTTTTTTTGTTTGCTTGTTGCCTTTTGCTCCGAAGCAATCTTTTTGATATTTTTCTTAATATCATTTAGTTGCTTTTTTCCAGCTCTTATTGCAGAAATCTCCTCTTTTTTCTTAACAGTTTTTTTCTTTTTTTGCTCTTTGGCAGCTTCTTTTTCTTCTAGTTGAGATGTATTTTGTTGCGTCATAGAATAATCTTCTATTGTTCTGCCGTTTTTCCACTTTAGAATAGAAAAAATACGGTATTAAAACGCTTAATATTGTTAAATTATACCATATATTAGGCTAGGTTCAAAAACCAGATACGATATTGCTAGTAATGTGCTTCTAATTACGATATAATAAACTAAAATTAACCGAAAAAAAAGACACAATGCAAAAAGGATTTACCTTAATTGAATTAATGATTGTGGTTGTTTTGATCTTTTTATTTTCAAGCCTCACTTTTCCCGTAACTTACACTTTTTTCCATAAATCTGCGCTAACAGACGAAGCAAGAAATGTTGAAAGCTCTTTGAGAAAAGCCCAAATGCTTGCCATAACCGGCAGAGGAGACAGTGGTGCGGGGGTAAAGTTCTCTCAAACCGACTATACTGTTTTTGAAGGAGAATCTTATTTGGACAGGAGGGAATCAAAGGATATGGTTGTCGTTTTTCCTATTGTCATGTCAGTTGAAGGAGCGCAGGAAGTTGTATTCCAAAAGACGACTGGCCTGCCGATTTTCCCTGGGATGATCGGTCATTGGGATTTTAACGAAGAAACAGGCGATATTGCTTATGATTCTTGCCACCTTGAGCAGAATCATGACGGAATTATTTTCGGCACATATACAAGAGCAGAAGGAAAAGACGGCAGCTGTCTGGAATTCAACGGAAGCGCCCAAGTTAACTTGGGGAACAGTGACATTTTTAATCCGGATGATGAAATTACTATTTCTGTATGGGTAAACGTTTCTTCGGCTGGCGCAGGCACAATTATTAAAAAAGGAAATCCAGCCGGAGGAAATGGCTACAGTTTTTCTTTGTCTGGAGATTATCTTGTTTTCAGCCTCGGTGACGGTTCTTCCTATCAGAGTATAAGCAACAGATTAGCTCTGCTGGACGAATGGGTTTATTTGGCTGCTGTTTGGGATGGTGAAACCATGAAGCAGTATGTCAACGGAGAACTGCAGCCAGAAACCATGGCATTTGACGGTTCTATTGAAGAGTCAGAAGAAGATTTAATGATTGGAGAGAGTTTTATCGGAAAAATAGACGATGTCCGTCTTTATGAGTATTCTTTTTCTGACAAGGACCCAAAAGCCAATTATTTGGCATGGACAGACGATGTGGCAGTTATTCTGAGGTCAGAACAAAACAGAGAATATATAATTATTAATTCCCAAGGCAAAATAGAGGCAATTGACAAATGATAAATATTATAAAAACAGACAGCAACCAAAAAGGGCTTATTCTAATAGAGCTTCTGGCTGCCATGGTTATCTTTGCCCTTGGAGTAATGACTATTTTTGTTCTTTTTATAAACGTTACCAAGGGAGCAATTTTCAGTTTAGAGCAGACTAATTCCTCTTTTCTTTCTATTGAAGCAATGGAAGCGGCTGATTCCATTGTTAGTAGTAATAAAAATGATTTATTCCCGGGAGAATATGAAGTAGGGATCAACGCTGCCAACCAATGGGTTTTGATACCAAGAGCAGGGCTGATAGGACACTTTTTACTGGCAAATGACGCTAATGACTTTAGCGGATACGGCAATGACGGAACTATACATAATATGACCTTTAGCGTTGACAGGAGAAATAAAAGATACGGCGCTGGAAGCTTTAACGGTTCTAACAGCTATATTCAAACAGAAGGCGCTTCTTCTCTGCAAATAACAGGCCCCTTAACTGTTTCTGTCTGGGTTTTGGGGACAAACGTGGGTACAAGATCCATAGCTGGGAGATATAACAGCTATCTTTTGTCTAAAATAGATTCTTCATACAGTTTTCAAATTGCTGGTTCGGATGGTCAGGATTCCGTATCAGCGGCAAGCGATCATTTTCCATGGGAATGGGAACATGTCGTTGGCGTTTATGACCCCGGGAAACCAGCTCTTTACTTGTATATAGACGGAGTGCTTAAAGAATCCCAAGACACAACTATTTCTTCGATTAATCCAACGCCAGGAACAGAATTTTTTATCGGCACAAATGAGGACAAAACAAATTTTTGGGATGGTTCAATTGCCGATGTCAGAGTTTATAACAGGGCTTTAACCTCCAATGAAATTTCAGGGCTTTACAGCAGCTACAGCGATAAATACGGCAGGAAGCTTGTGGTGGCAGATGTTAGTGAAGGATTGGTCGGTTACTGGAATTTTAATGAAGGAGAAGGATGTATTTCTCATGACAATAGCAACAATAATAATCATGGAATATTAGAGCCAGAGTGCGATATATGGACAGAAGATAGGTACGAGGAACAGGGAAAAGCTTTAGAGTTTGACGGACAAAATGATTTCATTAATATTCCTGATAATTCTTCATTACAGATTGAAAATGAAATTACTGTATCTGCTTGGGTAAAGCTTCCTGATATTTTGCCTGACAGTAATATGACAATACTGCACAAAAGAGCAGCTTATTCTGAAGATTATTCATTTGCCATTGTTTTTGACCAGGAAACTGAAGGATACGGCTGGGCTATATCTCCGGGAAATTCAGGAGCTTTAGATTATATCCAGTCAACAAGCACTGCTTTGGTCGGAGAGTGGCAGCATATTGTCGTCACTTTTGGTGGCGCTGGTAGAAAACTTTATGTGGACAGTAATCTGATTGACGATACTGCTGATTCCAGTTTGGTCAATAACGGGCCTGATTCCGATCTTTATATCGGACAGGCAGCTGACGGGAGCAATAAATTCGAGGGGATGATTGATGATGTAAGAATTTATAATCATGCCTTGCCAGGAAACGAAATAATGTCGCTGTATTTGGGGGACGTCAATTATTATACGTTGCCGATTAAATAATCAATCAGTTTCTTATTTAAAATGGAAAATAGCGATATAATTAAAGAAGAAAATAATAACGGGAAAATCATGGATTCAAAAAAGAGATTGATCATTATCATAGGATGTTCAGTTTTGTTAATGGCTGTTTCTATATTCTTTTTAATTAAAAAAGACGAGATAGCCACGTCTGTCTTTAAATGCGGAGACAAGATAGCCTATCAGGGCGAAACCTATAAAACAATACAGATAGAAGAGCAGTGTTGGATGAGAGAAAACCTCAAAGCAACAAAATACAGGAATGAGACGCCTATTACCAATTTTGAAACCAATAGCAGATGGTCCAATGATACGATAGGAGCTTATTCTTGTTACCAAAACCTTGAAGAAAACTGCGATACTTACGGAGCTTTATATAATTGGTATGCAATTAGTAATCCTGTCGGCCTTTGTCCTGAAGGATGGAGTATTCCGAGCAATGATCAGTGGACGGATTTAGAAAGAAGCGTATGCGAAAAACTCGGGAATAATAATTGCCAGACTGAGTTTGCTTACGATAGTCTTGCTGGTTGGAGGGGAACAGACGAAGGGAGAAATTTAAAATCAAAAACTTATAACGGGTCAGACGCTTTTGGCTTTTCTGCTTTGCTTGGGGGTTTTCGCAACGCTAGCGGTCCCTTTTCTTATTTGGAAGAAAAAGGCTTTTGGTGGGCGTCTAATGCTTCCGAAGAATTTGCCGATAGCCGGATGCTGGACGCTGAGAACCAAAAAGTGCGGCAGCTTGAAAGTATGAAATCCAGCGGCTTCAGCGTCCGCTGTATTAAAGATTAAAAGTTTCACATCAGTCTTTTAATATGGAAAGGACAAAAAAACAAGAAGGTTTCGTTGCTATCACTTCTGTTTTGATAGTCAGCGCTTTGGTTCTGGTTTTAGGCATTAGCATGTTCCATAATTCTTTGGAAGACCAGGCAATGAGCTCGGCTTTTGATAAGGGGCAGGAAGCTTCTCTTTTGGCTGACTTTTGCGCCAGAGAAGCTTTTCAAAACATCAAACAAGACATTAATTATGCTGGCGATGAAACTATTGAGATGAATGGAATGAGCTGCGTGATAAATCCGATAGAAAACATTAGCACGTCTACCAAAAAAATATCAACCTATGCTACAGTCGGCGAACAGCCTCATTATAAAAGACAGGAACAGGAGATAAGATACGTTGTTGAATCCAAAGCAGCAGATTGGGAATGCGAGGAATGCGAGATAGAAAACCTTGAGATTGTCGGTGATTCTTTGAAGCTTTCAGAATATTTAG
>Ga0265595_1002207_pt1 | contig 13561 bp, 17 predicted proteins | sample saktaG_15_FD_190148 | JGI IMG/M metagenome (GOLD analysis project Ga0265595, IMG submission 190148) | Saline water microbial communities from Sakinaw Lake, British Columbia, Canada - sak_2013_06_06_50m | ecosystem: Environmental > Aquatic > Non-marine Saline and Alkaline > Saline ... | reverse complement strand
ATTATCTTCTAACAACTTATTTAAAGAAATATCGCTCTCAAATTGTAGTTCCTGAATATTGTGATGAATATTCTCTTGTGCGATTAAAATATATTGTTTCATATAATCATTTAGTTAGAGTTTGTTAAACCAAATTAATATTTCCTCATTCGTCACCATTTTCTTTATGTCAGTAATTCTATCTTCATTTAACCATTGGCGAAGTAAGCTGATACTCTTGTTTCTTTCCTCCACTATCTCTTGGGTTACTAATCCTAGAATTGAATCTGCCAGTTCTTCAATCGTTCCATTAAAACCAAAACTATCTTCAAATGTTCCTATCGCTTTCCTTAACTCCTCAATTATTTTCTCTTTTGTATTTTTTTTCATATCTATTTATTAAAATGGAATATCATCGATATTAACCTCACCTGATTCTTCTTCCAAAACAGGCGCCTCATCTTTCTTCATGTATCCCGCCTTGACTCCTTTCTTTTCTATTTTAACTGGTATCATTTCAGGTTCTGCTCCTGTTTTTGCTTGTGCCTTTGGCCCTAATTGAAGTTTCTCAACTATAATATCTGTCTGGTATCTTTTAATTCCATCCTTTCCTTCCCAATTCCTTGTCTTTAGCCTGCCCTCTATGGCCACCAATTGTCCTTTTGTGCAGTATTGCCCCATTATATCTGCTGTCTTCCCATAGGCGACTGTCTTGTGAAACTCTGTTTCCTCCTGCTTCTGCTTGTCTTTATCATACCATACTCTGCTTGTAGCTATATCTACATTTGCTACACTTGTTCCGCTTGAAAGAACTTTTAGGATTGGATCCCTAACAATACGTCCAACGATTGTGATGTGATTTATATTCATGTTTTATTTATTATAATTTTGTAGATACCAGAATCATTAATAGAATCAATCCGACGAAGATCAGATTCATCAGGACAAAATAACGCCAATCTGCTTCACTTTTCCACTTGTGCCATCTTTCTTTTATATTCATAAATTTGATTTAATAAATTTCTTCTGATTCTTTTATTCTTCTCCTATGATCGACCTCAATTCCTTTGACATCAAGACTCCCAGCTCTGGAGAACTTTCCATCTAAAAACTTCATCAAATGCCATTTATTCTGTCCTTCGTCTATCGCCATTAATTCAATCCCTCCATCTTCGTTTTCTTTCAATTGTAATTCTATCTCCGGCTTTGAAATTATTATTTTATCTTCTTTTTTTATTTTAAATTTCATCTTTTTATTAATTATTAATTTGTTGAGTATTTACTCTACTATCTTTTGAAACCCCTCACACAATTGATCCTGGTTGTCCATTATTGCCTCTCTATCTCCTTTAATCTCCTTTTAAGCTGTAAACATGCCAGGAATGCTTTTTTATCTTTATCATCTTCCCCTAATTCTGTTGCCTCAAACTCCCCTGTGTCTTTTCCAAATCTGATGATCATTCTTTTATCAAACTTCTTGCCTGTTTCCTCTTCATAAGCTATTTGATAACCTGCTACCTGGATTTTCATCTCGGAGTAAAGTCCATCCTCTGCCTTTTGATTTCTATTAGAACTTTTAAAATCAACCAGGACAAATGATTTCCCTATTTTTCCTGTGCCATCCAATATCCCGGCATAATTGTATTTCTCACTAAACACATATCTCTCGCTGTCTATCCATTGAATATTATTCTCTTTCTGATATTTAAGAAATGCCGTGATCCCATTAACTACTTTCTCATTCTTTGGCATTTTTGGTTTCTTGCCCTTGATCCAATCAGATATCCATTCATGAATATCCTTGCCTATATCTGCCGCTTCTTTTTTAACTACCCTATATTCTTTCTTTGCTCTCTCTATTATTTGCAATTTCTGGGCTTCATTTTTAATCTTCTTAATATCCCAATTCTCTACCAGATAAAGTGCCATCATTTTTGCTACCCATCCCATTAATGCTCCAGATTTATCTATAACTCCTGTGGCCCCTGTTACTGATAAGAGGATATCATTTTTTTCATCTCTAAATATGTGCCTGATTTTATGGAAGGTCAGATGCCTTTTTCCTTTATAAAATGACAACTCCTTAATTGGCCCTTCTTGATCTATATTATTTTTTTCCATGTTTCACAGTCTTATTTAATATTTGAGCGATTAATAATATCGCGTGTCTTTCAGTGATCTGAAAGTTTTCTATTGCAATACCAGTCTTTCTCTTTAAATCTTTAATCTTTGCTCCATCACTTTCCCCATGTAGTAATTCTTTTAACTCCTCTATTTTTGGACTAACTCCTACCTGGATTATTTCTATCTCCCGTTTTACCTTTGGCCCATCTTCTTGCGGAGGAACGAACCCTTTGTCCATTTTCTGGATCTGTTTAAACTCTTCCTTTCCATACACATCAGAAGCAATTCCCAACTCTGAGGCACATTTCTTTAATGCATCAGTAGAAGCGGCTTTTAAATCATTGCCGAAGTCTAATGGAATTTTGGTACCCTTTTTAAATTTGATATCTGCCCTACCAAATTGTTCTTTTACAATCATCTGTTGTCCTTTCTTATTCTTTATTGTTAATCGACCTAATACCCAAATCAATTCACCCTCCTTACCATGCTCTTTAATCTCAAAATCCCACATCCATCCGAATGTGTAATTTAAAACTTTCTTAATATAAGTACCTGTTACGTATTCCCATTCTCCTCCCCCTTTTGCAGGCCTCTTATAAATATGCGCTGCTGGAGTTCCTTGTATGATATGCATCAACTGCTTCTGATTAATTGGAGCTGGTATTAACGTTAGTTTTTTCGATCTAACTACTACCTTACTTCTTCTCTTTTTAATCCTCTTAACTTTTTTCTTTTGTTGAACCTTTCTCACTTTCTTTTTATTCATGATTTTTAATTATTAATTTTAATTCTCTTTTTCTCTTTGAGCGTCTATCTCAGCCCTCTCTGCCCATTTTTCGTCCTCTTCTCTTTCTTTATCTAATCTATTTCTTCTTGCGTTATGATTCACTTCTCGCACCTGTTCAACTTCATCTCTCTTCCTAATATAACTTGGGATTTCTTCTTTCTTTATTTCCGAAATAGATTTTTGATAAACTCGCTCTATTTGTTTAATTTCATTTTGAGTCATAGTTTTTTATTATTAATTTTTATTTTCTCTCTGATATAAAAATAAGGATTCCTGCAATAGCAAAGAATCCTACTACTCCCCAGAATAGATTTAAGAATTGCGCTTTTGTTCCTATCATTCCTAATACGTTATAATATTCCATTTTTTTATTATTAATTTTGTTTATTCAGGAGGAGGCTAAGCGTCCCCGCATAATCCCCTCCTGAATGAGACCCTTATTTATTTTTCTCCAGGGAGATCAGTATTCTTGCTTCGATAACATCATGATTACATTCATCACAACATCTTCCCTTTTTTAAAGGTAGGGCATTATTTCCATGGCCCTCGTACTTCTTCTTACAGATACAACAAGTATTCTCTTTATTGATCTGGATCATTTCTCTTGCTTGCTCCGCTCTTTCTCCTTTTCCTTTTGCGATTTGTTTTAATGTCGTCATTTTTTTATTATTAATTTATTTTATCGACCTTCTTATTCTACACCTACCATCATATACCCTTTATTTTTGTTTGTCAAGCCCTTTCTGAAACTTTACTACTATCTGACATACTCTTTGCCTTGATAATATCTTTCCATCTTCTCTCCTAAATATTTCACCTATTTTAGATAATGAAAGTTTTTGTATTACCTTTGCCTGATAAATCAATTTATTCCTCTCATACATTAGATCTATTGGATATTTTCTTTTATATGCTTTATCTGGGTTTCTTTTTCTCCATTCTTTTGTATAATTTGGATGTTCGAGTCTCCATTTCTTTACAGCTTTTCTTTGTATATCTTTATGCTTTTCTCTATATACCTTTCTTTGCTCCCTAACCTTATCAGGATTCTCCTTTTTCCATTTCTTTATATATTCATATTTGTTAATAGATGTTTTCATATATCATCATTATACTCTCCTATTCTATTTTGTCAAGTCCCCTAACTTTTCTCATCTTCAAAAATTGGAACTGTGGTCAAGTATGGCCGATTATCATCATCAAATTTTCTAACTTCCTTTCTTCCAACAACTAATCTTCCATTAATTCTGATCTCTTTCTTTTCTGGTTCTCTCTTATTTTTACTTTTAATAACCTCATCGATATATTTTAAAATTGTTTCCAGTCCAACATTAGTAAGATAATTTAATGTTTTTGTATGCTCAAGCGTATCCTTAATGTCCTGATCACTATAACCTTTTAATAAAGCTGCCGGTCTCATGCTCCTTTTTTTAATAGAATCAAATTGTTCTTTATTTCCCGGGTTTAGATTTTTTATCTCAAACCATAATCCTACAATTTGAATATGGCGTCTTTGATCTGTTTTTAATTTCTTAATTTCATCTTCTAAATTAAAGGCTGTCGGTTCGTCCGACATATTAGAAGAGTTCTTTAAAGAAGGTTCTTTACTATTACCCTGTCCGTTTTCACCACCCCCCCCCTGTTCGACTTGGTCACCCCTGTCCGTTCCGTCAGGGGTCTTTTCTTGAACAATATGCACCAATTCAAAATTGATATCAACGCTATCTACTCTTCCCCTTCTTGGTTTAACTATAATGAAATTATTCGCTATCAATTCTGCTTTTCTCCTTCTTACTTCTCTAACCTCACATCCCATCCTTTCAGCTAAATAAGTCGCGCTCCATCTAATATCCTCCTTATTTGCTTTTGCATAAATTCCAAACAAATATTTTGCCCCCCAACTTAGTGCTTTGGATCTCATTAATTCTTCTGGTATTGGTAAAAAGATAAATTGAAGTTTCATTTTATTTTGCTAAATTTTTTATGTAGTTCCTTATATTTATGATATTGACTCAGATCCTCTTTACATATTTTCTTATCAAAATATGGTTTTAGATATTCCATAAATTCTTTTGTGGATTTATACTTTTTAGAACTATTACACCATTGACAGGTAAGACATAAATTATCCATATTATCATTACCACCATTTCTTTTTGGATTTTTGTGATCAATTGCCAGATTTCTCCTCTCTAAAATCTCTTTATATAAATCGCACTTACAATATTCACATAATCCCTTTTGTTCTATAAAGAATATCCTTTTAGTTATTGCATCATTCATATAAGGATACTCTTCTAACATCTCATCAAACATTTGATCAAAGACAGGATACTTTGGATCAATTACTTTTTCTTCTTCCATAATTTTATAATAAAACTCTCCGCCGAGCCGTCAAGCGTAAGCGGAGAGTTGAGTTGACGGCTCTTTTTGCTTAATTGTCCTACCGTTAATTACTTAATGTTCGCTCTTTTATATTACTCTTATTCTGATCCTTGTCAAGTCTACCTTAGGCTGATCTTTTGAGATGTTTTAAATCTCAAAAATAAGTTTATCAATATAACAATAGCTGTTCCGATCTCAGTAACCCAAGCAGCAGGTTGAAATTCGGCAAAACCGAAATATCCTGCTATGAAGACAATTAAAGCCAATACATTAAACCAAACTGTTTTACTCTTAAATAATGATTTAGTTTCCATGTTTTTTTATTTATTTTAAATGATCGACCTTTAATCTTGCTTCGCGCTTTGCTTTTGCAAATGCCTTCCTTCCTTCTGGGTGTGCTGCCTTAAACTTTTCTCTTTTGCGTTTTTCTGCTTTATGTGGTGCTTTACTTGTCATCCTAATTAAATAATTGATTGAGTTTTGCTCTTGTGAGTGGTCCACAATATCCTAATACTGGTTCGATTCCGTATTTTATTTGAAATCTCTGAACAGCGTTGCGGGTTATTCCCCAGAATTGTCCTGTTGCTTTTTGAGTAGCCAAAGGAAATAGATATCCTTCATCATCCTGGATTGTAGCAAGAGCCAACTGAAGCATTCTTACATCCTCGTTTATACAACCAACATATAAATCCTGCCTCCATTGATATTTAGGTTTTTCTGTTTGTTCATTAAATATAGCCAAGTTATTTAAATCTTCAAATAATTGTCCGAACAATATCCTATTATTTAGAAACCAATCCTCAGTGATAATTCTTCTACCTCCATATCCTACGTTTACTCCGTGGCTATCTTGAATGAATATTGTTTTCTTCCCTTGATAGGTAAAATAACCAGTCTGAAGACCTACAATATAATGACCGTAAGGCAAGATTGTATCCTTGATTTGAGGAACCATTTCAAGTCCCCATTCGTGATCACCAAATTTAATAGTTAATCCGAGTGGTTTGCCCATTGCTAAAATCTGGGCGAATGCATCAATAGTTGGCGGTACATAAATAAAACTCTTTGCTCTTAATATCTTTCCTAATGCTTGAAAGGCAGAAATGTATCCATCCAAATTACTCATATTTGTCTCTGTATCATTTGGCGAAGGATAAAGGATCTCGAAAACAGTGCCTGTGGTAATAAGGATCTTTCCTAAATCATCACCATACATTCCTGGCCCAGCATTCTTTCTACTTGCATACACGGGTTTTGCAGAACATTTAAGAAATATCTCATCCTCCAAATAATTATTAATTCCTATTATTAAAGAACCTCCCTGAGCTCCACAGCTTCCCACTCTGTTTTGCATATTAACTTCTATGTCATCTAACATTTTTATAGTATTCTGTCTTGCTTTCCATTCTTCCCAAGTCGGCCAGATAAGAGGAGCATTCATTACTAAAACTTCTTCTATTTTATAATCTTTTTGTTTTTCTTCCGGGATTCTTATATCAGATAAAATCCCATTAACTGATTCTATCCTTTTACGAAATAGTGTTAACATAATTTTTATTTTAAATATCTCCAGTGGGGAGCTACACAAACTATTGCTAGTTCTTCGCTCCCCAAAGATGAGAGTTGGTCGGCAACCCTCTTGAAAGATTCTTGCCTGAGCTCCACAAAAATCCTTCAAGAGAGTGAGGAGTGCTTGCTTATCAAACACTCCTCTATTCCATAAGCTCCTGCTATTCCTCAAGGAAATAGTGCTCAGGTTTAATACCTGTGAATTTTCAGGGCCTATGTGAACCTTCGGAGATTTAATAATCTCTGGCGATAGGAACATAGAAAGGATACCACTCAGTTTCGTATTTGAATATACCTTTTACGCATGGAGTTATTTTAAGTATCAAAAATCCGATCTCTGGAAACAACCCTTTGGCCATTAGATAGTTCGTTTGAGTTTGAAAACAGGGCAACTGAAATCCTGCTACATTTCTATAAGTCGGCAAATGACATTCAACATGATAGTGACCTAAAAGTAGAATATGAGGTTTCTTCTCGGGCGGAAACTGCTCAATTATCTTTTGCATTCTGTATGATCGCGCATACTTTTTTGTTAGTCTCCAATTACTTGGAGTATCGGACTATGTCTTGTTGACTTGGAATTTTCTCAATTCTTTTTCGCTAATAATTCCATAATCAGCTTCTGCGTGATGGTTTGGACAAAGAACTATTCCGTTTTTGCTTAAATTGTTTTGATTTACGGAAAATCTTTCTATATGGTGGCAATTTACAAATTTATTATATCCACAAATTGCACATTTATACCCATAAAGTTTAAGAAGTTCTTTTTGAAATCTTCTCGTCTCTGATGTTGTTCTTTTTCTTTCTCCCTTTTTATCTTTTCCTTTAATAGGAAAATTATATTTGATAAGTCTTTTTCTAACAACATCCCACGAACACCCAAATTCACAAGCTATTTGGTTAATGGTTTTCCGTTCTATAAAATATTCTTTTCTTAGATACTCTTTTGAAATTTTATATTTTGTAGTCTTCTCTAATGCTTTATTCAACATCCAATACATATGAGATGCTGAACGAGTATCTCTTAATTGAATACCATTTTTTCTCAACCAATAATTAACAACTTGTGGAACTGAGTTGATTTCTTTTGCTATATCCACCGTGCTTCGCTTCTTATGGAGGTATTGCTCTATCAACCACGATTTATCGTGGAAGAATTTTCTGCGTGGAAACGGCTTACATTTTTTTCTATTGTATATTCCTTTAGGCATATTTACAATATACACCTTCCACGCACCAAAGTCAACCTTCCCGTATAGTCTCTACACTCACCAATAAAATAGATAGAACTTTATTGGTTAGCTCGGCATTGTCCTAATCAATAGGAGTTCACCGAATTAGGGAAATTTATAGTGACCTATGCTACTAAGCCACTCCACCGCTTCCATGCATTAAATAAGTTGATATCCTACCGATCTGTAAATATGCTCCGAACATTCCTAAGTATTTTATATCCGGTCTTTTCTCGGCTACTCTTTTAAGAACATCTGTTCCATCTTCTTTATAGAAAGAATAGTCATGACTTCCACCGATAATATAAGTTGTAATCCCTTTGAATTGTGGATAATTCTTTACAGTATAATCAACCATCGCATCAGCTCCATGTAAAAACATTTCATACATTTGCCCTTTGAATTGTTTGCCATTTCCTTCAACAAGATCCCCTGCGTGCAAAACCTTTTTAACTCCTTCTGCTCCCATTATTCTATATGCTTCGTGCAAAAAGGTAATCTGCTGACAGGTACTTCCTATGTGAGTATCTGATACTATCCCAATCTTGAATGGTCTTAACTTTCGCGCAAACTTATATGTCTTATCAATAATCAATTCCTTGCGAGTAGATATAAATCCACGTTTTGCAACCTCCTCCAACAACTCATTCAGCTTCATCTTTTCTAAATTCATTTCTATTCACCTCCTAATAAATCTTTAATCAAAACATTCCGATCATCAATATAATACTGCGCCCATAACTTCTCACAGACCAAGACGTGATATTTCACCCCATACTTTCTCAACCAGAACTCAGTTGCATTTCTAAGAGATTCTCTCCTGGAAGTATGAATAATGATAAAGCTTTCTTTCTCTTTGTATAAGATGTCATTAACCATTATTATCATATCCCAAATTGGTTCTGCTTTAATACAATCTTCCTCAGTAAAAGATTCTCCGCTACATAAAGTCCCATCTAAATCTACTGCAATAACCGATCCATCAAACTGTTTCAGTTTCATTTAGATCACCTCCTCCTTTTTTTTAATGATTCGCTGGTGGGGAAGAAGTTAGCGGATTAACCTTAGCGGTTTATCATTAATCCTTATCCGCTGGGAGTTTCTCTAACTTTTCCCCCACCAGAGAACCATTATGTTTTTCAATGTACTATATCTCTTTTTATATAAAGTGCCAGCCTCGAGGAATTAGCTCTTGGCTGGCATAAGTGAGCTAATTCCTATTAATATTATATTCCCTATTTTTTAAAAAGTCAATCCTTTTTCCGAAAACCATTCTGTTTTAGAAATTCAAGTAATAATCTTATTGCAAGTGCAGATTCTCTGTTAGCCTTCTCCAATTCCTTCATTGCCTTCGCACTATCCGACATATGATTTGTGACTACAAGAATAAAATTCTTTTCTTGATTTTCTACAAATTGAAGAAAACCCTTTACTATTATTACGATAGCAACTATTGCCACTCCGGCTACTCCAAGTTGTATAAAATCTATTAAATTCAACATATTTCTTATTTTTTATCTTCTTTATCGACCGAACATATCGTTCATTGTTCTTTCAATATTTGAAGGGGGCCTGGTGATATTTAATTCGCCCTTTTCAAAAATGGAAGGAGGTCTTTCGATGATACCTTTCTGAGTGGGCGGTGTAGCTTTTTTAATCTGCTCACCAGTCATTTTCCAAATTCCTTTTAATATTTTTAAAACTGTAGGCGCAGGGAGTCCTCTTAATCTGGCAATAGTATATCCGATCCCTTCCAAAGAGTTTAATGCACTTGTTTTCCATTTCTCTTGTCCTCTTTTCTCTCCAGTTTTATATCTTTCTCCAGAAATGACTTGTTCAATTGCCCTAACTCCATCTGCCATTCCATCTATTGCCTCATCTATGAAAGAAGAAACAATATTTCCCGTATCCCATCCTCCATATGTTCCTCTTTGAACCTTACTAGCTAAAGAGCTAAAAGCATCTCCTACAAAATAAACATAGCTTAAGCTATTTCCTATGGTTGCTATGGCTACTTCAAATATACTCCTTGATTCACTCCCATAAAGTTTTCTCCTCATTTCGTTAATTGCTTCAATCATCAAAGACGAAACAACAAGAATAGTAAAGAATATTGAAAAAAGTTTTGATTTATCTTTGTTCGTATGTTTGCTAATATCATATCTTAAAACAGCCCTCCTTAATATATTATAGTTCTTGTTTCTTTGAGATGTATATTTAGTTAAAAGTCTAATAAACACATTTTGACTTCTGCCAATATCTGATCTATCTTTGGTATGCCATGTTGGCTGTGTTAATCTTATTACTTCTTCTGCTCTTTTAGCCACTTGCCTCATGTAATCATCTCCTTTTAATGTCGGATGTGTATTTCTAACTTCAGATTTAACAGCATTCCAAATTCTTCCGATAGTTCCATAATCAAATTTACTAATACCTTTCATCACCACTTGAATTGAAGGTGATTTACCAGTAAAGAATTTTCTGACTGCTCCAACCTGCCCAAGTTCTCCCAACTCTCTTGTGATCTTGCCTTCTAATCTTTCTCTTAATTGCGGGGACCATTTCTTAATTTCTTTATAATCTACTTTCGTAGGAAGAGCTCTCTTGAGATATTTCATATCTATTTCACTTGCAGCTGCAAGATAAGAAACCGGTTGTTTAAACACTACGAATGGATTTAATCCAAGAATTGCTATGTCTAATTTGTTAATCAAATCAGTAGTCAATTTTTCTACGTTTTCTATATTATGAGAATCATTTTCTATTACTTCTATATATTTACTAAGATCATTATAATATGGCTTTCCATAATTTCTGATTACTTCCTCTTCAAACTTTCCATCTTGTAAAATCATCTTTGCATTCCTTAATGGTTTAGCCAGTCCATAATAAGCAGATGTCTTTTTTAAGTTAGAATATACTGTTTTGAAAACATCCTCTATGATAAGAGCATTTTTCGCATTAGTTCTTTCTTTAAAAATCCCCATCCCCTCTAATGTCGCTTGAGTAAAGTTTTTTTGTAATTTAAGTGCATCTCTCTTCCTGTCCAATTCTGATGTTCTAATTGGATAATAATCCGGTTCAACTGCTTTCTCAAATCCATTTAATTCTACCCATCGTTCATTTATTTTTCCTTTTTGCCAAGTATTAAAATATCTATGAATAACCTCAGCAACCTTTTTCTCTCTTGGTGTCATGCTCTTAATAATTAAATCCAAATCCTCTTCCTCTATCCTATATTTCTTCGCTATATTACTTTCAAATCTAAACCCTCCATTAAGAATATGGTTTAAATTCTTTTTATTCTTACTATGAAGATAAAATGCTATTCTCTCAGCTTTAGTTAATCGGATCGATCTATTCCCCGTAATCTTAATAGTCTGAAAACTCACGTCTTTATCTTTTTGTTGAAAAGATTTACTCCATTTTTCTATATTAATTCCTTCTAAATCTTTTTTAAACATATCCTCCACCTCTTGCTGATATTTTAATTGCTCCGTAACTCCTTCGTCTATTCCTCCATACAAAACCTTTTTAATAATTCCATGAGTTTCCCTGTCCAGTATTTCAGTGATCAATTCAGGATTATAACTATTGACAGTAAATATCTGTTTTATTATCCCTATTTGTGGTTCTTGAATACCTGAATCAATAATAGTTGGATCCTCTCTTCGCTGAATATTTCTTCTCCTTATATTATTTCTGGCCTGATCTATTATTTCTTTGGCCTCCCTATACTGTTTGCCAAAGATAATCTTATTCTTAAGTTGATTGAGTTTAACCAAATGTTCTACGGCATTTGTAATAGTCACAATATCTCCTATTGTCAAATCCTGTACTCTTGTTTTGTCTAATAATTCTAATTTGCCCATCACAGAATCAGGCATTACATTCTCTGGATTCTCAATAAGAAATTCCCTTATTTTTGATAATTTAAGTAACGTCGTAGGTCTTCTCGCTACGAAATCAATATTATTAATAATGTCCCCTATCTCCTGTTTATATTCAGGTCGAAGTTTACTCAGATCAATCCTCTTTAAATCACTAATCATTTTACTTAATGATTGCCGCAAAATCTTTCTATCTTTAGCTTTTTGCACTGCCTGTTTAAACTTTTCTTTCGCGCCAAATATTCCATCTTTTTGACCTCGAGCAAACGCATTCCTTGCGGCCATCTCTTGCCCATTAGTAATCATATTAAGAATTGTCTTCTCCTGGATGATCCTTCCTATTTTTACCTTTTCTTTTACTTCTTCTATTTTTGCATAAACCTTAGTTACCTTTTCCACTAATCCCGCCGGCTTGATTATCCCTTTATACTTTTCTGCAATACCCTCAATCGTCTTAATTCTTTCTCCTAAAGTATCCTTAACTTTCTTAGGCATTCTCTCCCGATAAGAATTAATTATTTTTATATTTTTCTCAAGAGGTGTCTTCGCTACTTTATACCTGCTCGGCATTGTTCTTATTTCCCGAATTGCATCGATCAAATCACTTCCACTTTCAAAATTATATCCTTTCCCATTTAACTCAGATATTATTTCATCCGGTGTGAACCCTCCTGTCCTTAATATGTCTATTGGAATATCTGACATTTCCTCTTCTAATCCGCGCGGTACTTTTAATCCTCCAAGATTTCTCACATCTCTAAATAATTGTTTTTCTCCCTCATCTTTTATCTTTTCAAATTCTAATGTAATAATTCTTTCTACCTCCTCTTCTCCTACGGGTTTAACTTCTGGCTTTTCAATTCTAATAGGTACTTCTACTTCTTTAGGTTTTAGCATTTTTGCCATTGTGACGGGCTTTTCGGCTGGAGGTGGCAGGATTACTCGTTTCTTCTCTAAAACCGCCCCTTTAGCCCCTTTCTGTGCTTGTGGGGTGGGTTTAACCTCTCCTATACCTTTGGCTTGGTTGTAGATGGTTGTGAGTTGGGATTTGGAAAGAGATATTAATTTATCTGGATTTAAAGAAACTAACACTTCAAAATCACCTACAGCATCTAAATTATCTACAAAATGTATAAATTCAAAACCCTCTTGTCGAGCAATACCAACCTGTTCTTCTATTACTAAATCTAAATCATCTAACTCTGCCATACGTTCAGTTATTAATGCAGATGATAACTTTTTAGTTTTACCTTCTGGAATTATAACATTAAGAACTCTTTGTTCACCAGTTGCTAACCCACTTGCTGAAAAAATCTCAGCAGCTTTTTTGTTATTAGTAAGATTTATATAATCACCAGCTAAAGTATCAAATCGTCCTCGAGTTCCATGAAACCATATTTTATCACTTTTTGATGCAAACTCCTCCGCACTATCATACTTCATCGCTTCCTTTGCTAATGGTTCTAATTCTTTGGGAATAGGTTTAACTTCAGGTTTAACCTCCACTGGGAAGAAATCTTTAGATTCATTATATAAATCAATTATTTCGTTATATGCTATATGCTCCGCTTCTTCTTGCAGCATATCTCCTGTTT
>Ga0265595_1002206_pt1 | contig 13567 bp, 15 predicted proteins | sample saktaG_15_FD_190148 | JGI IMG/M metagenome (GOLD analysis project Ga0265595, IMG submission 190148) | Saline water microbial communities from Sakinaw Lake, British Columbia, Canada - sak_2013_06_06_50m | ecosystem: Environmental > Aquatic > Non-marine Saline and Alkaline > Saline ... | reverse complement strand
TAAATAAGGCTGTTCAAACCTCTTCACAATTTCAAGTGCTTTTTTTTGCCCAATTCCCGGAACACCTTTTGGATTGTAATCTGTTCCCACAAGAATTCCCAAACAGATTAACTGATCTAAATTAATTCCTAATTCATTTAAAACCAAATCAAGTTCAATCTCCACAGGCAAAACTTCAGTATATCCTGAAAAAGTTTTTTTCTTCCGAGAAATTGTCAAATTCTGAATCAAACGCGGAGCCCCAAAAAGTAAAGAGTCGTAATCTTGACTAACAACTGCAAAAAGATTTTTCTTCCGACATAAAAACGACGCTTCTGCCTCTCCCTCCGAAGGTGCCTGAACAACCGGAATCCCCATTGCTTTCAAAAGCTCTTTACTCTCTTCAATCATTTTTTCATCAAGTCTTAAAAGTTGAGAAGAATATCTTTTCATAGATTCAACATCTCCTTCAGACTTTGCTTGTTCATATTTTTCCCCTGCTAAATCACGAATATCTTTTCTTTTTTTATGAGTTTTTGCTTTCAACGCAGGCGCGTCCCCGTCAAAAACATAAATCAATTTAACTCCTTCACAAAGTAAATTAACATTCCGATAAAAAACCCCTGAAAGATGACTTGTAATATTCTCCTTTGAATCCATAAGAGGCGTTCCATCTATCTGACGAATTGTAGACAAAAATTGATACAGTGCATTAAAACCATCCACAATAATAGTCTTCCCTTTCAGACTATCAATTGAGATTTCTTTTCGTGGAATAATGTCTCTTATACTCAAACCCATAAAAAAATAAAGAATCTTAAAGTTAAATATTTATTGATGAGTAACCCTTCTTCCAAAATGTTTTAATTTCATCTTTGCAGAATAGGTTGATCTTCTAACTGCTTCTTCAGGAGAACAATAAGAAGAAATTGAGGTACCACATCCAAATGAGTCCATAGTATCTCTATATTCCATTATCAAACTCCTATATTCAGCGTTTTTAGTAGGATATTTTCTAGAATTACTCACTGATGCAAATTTTAGGGCATGTCTTGCTCTAGAAAGATAATCTTGGAGAAATTCCCCAACTCTATCTTGCTCAACAGAAACTCTCTCTCTAACTTGCTTTGAATTAGTTAACTGAAATTCTTGGGGTTCAGGAGTTTCAGTTCTCCTCGCAATATGAAATACAGAATGTGAAGAATCCTCTTCTTCTGGTCCTCCAAAAGCAATCTCCGCTAAAACCGGATCAATCTCATAGGGGTCTACTCCAGATTCATAACACGCGTCAACAAAATCAGAAGGATTTTCATGAGCTAATGCCTCTTCAATAAAAGAATTATGTTCAAAAAGCACAGAAGGTTCTGTAAAAAGGTCTAATTCAGATTGTCTTAATTCTAACGCTCCTGACATAATCTTACAAAGTTTCAAAGTTTTTAAACCTTTCGACAGTAGTTCCTATAAAGTAGTTACTAAGAAAGAACAAATCATTTAAACAGATTATTCTTTTTTAAAATATGAAAACAGATTTCATTCCTCTAGATTATGACTACTTTGATTTCCGAGGAAAAAACTACGCAAGAATTATTGGAAGAAACTCAAAAAACCAAAAAATTTGCTTAATTGACTCTTGCCCAATTTACCTCTGGGCAATTTTAAAAGAAAATATCGCAGAGAGAAAAATACAAAGAATAGTTGAAAAAATACAAAAAATCCAAATTCCTCTAAAAAACAGGATTACTCGAGTTGAAAAAATAGAAATTCATGAAAAAAGTTTTTTAGGAAAAAAAGTTACAGCATTAAAAATTTTCGCGACAAACTATAAAGATTTACATGACATAGCAAGCCAATTAAAAATACCGGAGATTGAAAAACGCCGAGGTTATGATTTAGGTTTTGTAACTCATTATATAATTGAAAAAAAATTAACTCCCCTAAATTGGTATGAAATAGAAGGAGAGGTTTTATCAAACTCCCTTGAATTTGGAGGAATTGATTCTGCTCTAAACACAGATCTAACAATCTTCGTCAAAAATATCTCAAATACTCCAGATAAAAAATTCACTCCATGTGTTCTAGCTTATGACCTTGAAACAGACGAGATAAAAATTGGAGAAGGAGAAATTTTAATGTTCTCTTTAGTTTCAAATAATGGAATTAAAAAAGTTTTCACTTGGAAAAAATCACCTGGAAAAAAAATTCAAAATGTGGAATATGTAAAAGATGAAGCAGAATTAATTGAAACATTTGTAAGCCAAATAAAAAAAATAAACCCCGATTTTTTAGTAGGATATTTCTCCGACGGATTTGATCTTCCCTACTTAAAAGCAAGAGCAGAAAAACACAAAATAAAATTGGACATTGGAATTGAAGGCTCCGAACCAAGATTTCACAGAAGCGGATTAGGAGGAATAACCGGAAAAATAAGTGGCATCACTCACATTGATTTATTAAAATTTATCAGAACTGCCTATTCGCAATACATGCAATCTGAAACATTATCTTTAAATGAAGTAGCAAAAGAATTCTTACAAGATGAAAAGAAAAAATTCCAAATACAACACTCAACAACTTTGAAAAAAGAAGATTGGAAAAATTATTATGAATATAATCTCCACGATTCAGTTCTAACCTTAGGGTTATTTGAAAAAATGTGGCCAGACCTTGTAGGTTTTTCAAAAGTTATGCAAGAACCAATATTTGAAATTTCAAGAAACGGGATGTCAAAAAATGTTGAATCTTATTTAATACACAATTTAGAAAGATTCAATGAAATTCCAGAAAAAAGACCAACTCATAATGAAATTGCAGACAGACGACAAAGAGAAAAATACGAAGGAGCATTTGTATTTGAACCCACACCCGGACTCTATAACAAAATTGGAATGTTTGATTTCACAAGTTATTGGCCAAGCATCATTGTGTCATTCAATCTCTCTAAATCAACTCTCCTTGAAAAAGAAGAAAAAGAATCAACAAAAGTAAAACTAAAAAATAAGGAAGTTATCTTCTCCAAAAAACCAGGATTCTTCCCCCAGATGTTAAAAGAAATTATTGAAAAAAGAAAACTCTTCAAAAAAGAATTAAAAGAAAAACCAGACGTAATGAAAAAATCGCGAAGCAATGCATACAAACTTTTAGCAAATGCATCTTATGGATATATGGGATTTTTTGGAGCAAGATACTATTGCCCTGAAGCCTCTGCAGCAGCAACGTCAATTAGTCGAGACTTCATAAAAAAAACAATTTCAGAAATAGACAAAGAAGGTTACAAAACAATCTACTCAGACACAGATTCAATTGCATTTTCAATGAACAACAAATCAGAAAAACAAACACTTGAATTTTTAAAAAAAATAAATTCAAAACTTCCAGGAATTATGGAACTCGAACTTGAAGACTTTTACAGTAGAGGGCTGTGGGTTACAACTCGTGCAGGAAAAATTGGTGCAAAGAAAAAATATGCTTTAATTGATAAAAAAAATAAATTAAAAATTAGAGGATTTGAAACAGTTAGAAGAGACTGGTGTAGACTTGCAAGAGACGTTCAAAACAAAGTCTTAAAAGAAATTTTAGAAAACGGAAACGAAAAAAAATCATTAGAATACCTAAAGGAAATCGTCAAAAAATTAAAATCACGTCAAATATCCAGAGAAGAATTAATTATCAAAACTCAATTAAAAAAATCTCTTTCAGAATATAAATCTATTTCTCCCCACGTCGTAGCTGCACAAAAAATGAAAGAACAAGAAATACCAATTAGTGAAGGAAATTTAGTAGAATATTATATTGCAGAAATCCCCCCCGGTACAAAATCAAAACTCGTTCGAGAAAAAGTTAAACTTCCAAACGAACCAGGAAAATATAATATTGAATATTATTTAGAAAGACAAATTCTTCCCGCAGTTGAAAATATCTTTCAAGTATTTAACATAAACACCTCAGAAATAATTAAAGGTAAGAGACAAATGACTTTAGGAGAATTTTAATCCGCTAGGGATAAGAACCAACAACAAGTTGAGAATGGTTGGCCTTCTCTCTTCTCACTCTATGAACTTTTAAAAACTCAAAAGTTTATCTAGAAATCATAGAATATAGGATAGGTAATTCTTTTAGACATCCCTCCGGAGTAGCTTCATATAAAAAATTTGCAAGTAATGATTTTAAAAGCTCCCCCCTCAAATATTCAAATTCGTCAATAGTAAATCCACTACTTCAAACTTTAAAAACTCTATTATTCTTCAAGATAAATGAAATTTAAAACAAAAGAACTAGTTCATGAATTAAAACATCACTTACCCTTTACAGCATTTGCAACAATTTTTGCAATTCTAATTATTTTAATAATCAATTTTTTTCTTAAAAAAGAGATTTCAGAGTCTGCATTTGAAATTTTTCACCCCCTTCATGTTCTTGTCTCGGCAATTGCAACTTCAGCAATGTTTTATAAATATAAAAAAAATATTTTTCACTCCATCTTGGTTGGAATTTTTGGAGCAGTAATAATAGGAACACTCAGCGACGTAATCTTCCCTTATTTAGGCGGGTCAATTCTAAACATAAAACTCTCACTTCATTTACCAATTATTTCAGAATATAAAATAATTTTAACTTCTGCATTTATCGGAGCAGTCTTAGGAATTTTGACAAAACAAACAAAAACTCCCCATCTCATTCACGTCTTCCTTTCTGTCTTTGCAAGTTTAACTTATCTAATCACATTCTCCCAATCTTCAGGAATTCTATTCCTCACAAAATCATTTATCATCGTATTTGTTGCGGTAGTAATTCCTTGCTGCATCTCCGATATTGTATTCCCTTTCTTTTTTTTAGGAAAAAAGATTAAACAATGTGCTTGCTCAAATGACAATTAGAAAAATCCCTGAAATGAAACCAGAGTTTAAACAGCGAATGCAGGAACTCCTTCCAGAAAAAGAATTTGAAGAATACAAAAAGATTTTAAAACAACTTCCAGTAAAATCAATTCGTTGTAATCTCTTAAAAATAACCCCCGAAAATTTAAAAGAACAACTTGAAAAAAACTATAGATGGGAGATATCTCAGCCTTGGAAAGACTATCCCGAAGTAATGATTGTGGAAGGAAATCTACAACCTGGAGAACTAGGTAGAGCACTTGAACATTTGTTAGGTTATTACTATATTCAGGAACTTGCCTCTATGCTTCCAATAATCGCATTAAAACCAAATCCAAGTGAAAGAATTTTAGATTTATGCGCTGCTCCAGGGAGTAAAACAACACAAATAGCTTCTGAGATGAAAAACACAGGAACAATTATTGCAAATGAACCCAACCTAGGAAGAATTAAAATCCTTGCTTCAAATCTCGAAAGATGTGGTGTAACAAACACAATTCTAACACGTAGCGACGGAATTAAACTTTGCAGAAAATTTAAAGAAGAAGGAATAAAATTCGACAAAATCCTAGTAGACGCTCCTTGTTCAGGAGAAGGAACTCTTCGTTCAAGCCCAAAAACATATTTTATGTGGAATCCCCGAACAATTAAGTCATTATCTAAACTACAAAAAAAGCTTTTCTCTTCTGCATTTGAAATTTTAAAAACAGAAGGAGAAATAATTTACAGCACATGCACCCACGCACCAGAGGAAAACGAAGCAATTGTAGATTGGGCATTAGAAGAATTTAAAGAAAGAATAGAGATTCAAAAAATCGTCCTCCCAATAAAGGCTCGCGAAGGAGTTGAGAAATGGCATGATAAAGAATATCGAGAAAATGTAAAACACTCATGTAGAATATACCCCCAAGATAATAACACAGAAGGTTTTTTTGTAAGTAAATTTAGGAAGGTAAAATGAATAAAATTTTCATATTCGGAATTTCGGGATCAGGAAAAACAACTTTTTCAAAAAGGCTAGGAGATAAATTAAAAATAAAGGCATATGACTTAGATGATATGTACTTCAAAGAAGGTAAAGAATATATTAACAGGGACAGAAAAAAGCGAAACAAAATATTAGAAAAAATAATAAAAAAGAAAAATTGGATCATCGAAGGATCCCACACAGAGGAATGGATTTCACCAATTTTTAAAAATCTAGACCTAATCATAGTGATTGATACTAAACTCTCAATTTGTAAAAGGAGGATTATAATGAGATCTATAAAACGAAAATTTACAGGAAGCAAAAAAGAAAAACTTCCATTTGTAATAAAAATGATTAAAAAATTCGTTAGTACAGAAATGAGGACAAAAAAACTAACTGAATTAAAAAAGCTAAATAAAAGAAAAACAAAAGTGATTATCCTCAAAAATAAAAAACAAATAAATAATTTTATAAATTCTCTAAAATGACCTTTCAAATACTAAACTCAAAAGAAAAAGAAAAAATATTTATCCAATTAAAAGAAAATTTCGGAATCTCAAAACTTCAGGGAATCTTAACAAAATCCGGAAAAGAAAAAATATTTTTATTTCAAGGGGATTTCACAGTTGAAGAGATTCAAAATTTAGAGAAAATTGTTCCAGTAGAAAGAATTGGAATTTATTTTGCAAAGTATCTTTCAAACAACGAAGTAAAACTAAGCCTCGATGGAGTTGAACTTTTAAAAAATCAAATAACTAAAAATATTTTAGAATTAAATAAAGAACAAGCTCAAGAATGGATGTCAGGAAACGAGATTCCGATTAAGACAAACTCTAGAAATTTTTTAATTATAAAATATCAAGATTATCTCTTGGGAACAGGAAAGGCGTCTGAAGAAAAAATCACAAATTTTATTCCAAAGGTTAGAAGATTAAAATTAAGATAAACCAACAATTTCTTAAACCCATTTAAACTGCTTATTTCATGAACAAGGAAAAAATCATGCAGGCAGGAAAAATAGCATCTCAAATAAAAATATATGCAAAATCAATTGTAAAAAAAGACACCCCCCTTTTAGAGATCGCAGAAAAAATAGAAAATAAGATAATAAGCTTAGGAGGAAAAATAGCATTTCCCACAAATCTTTCTATAAATGAAATTGCAGCACACTACACTCCAAGTTACAACGACGAAACAAAAGCACACGGACTTTTGAAAATAGACTTCGGCGTGCATATAAATGGTTGGACAGCAGACACAGCATTTTCTATTGACTTAGAAGATTCAGAAGAGAATAGGAAATTAATCTCGGTTTCTGAACAAGCATTAAATGAAGGTATAGAAAAAATAAAATTAAACACAACAACTTCGGAAATTGGAAAAATAATTGAAAAAACAATTTCAGAAAAAGGTCTCCAACCAATCATAAACCTCTCAGGGCATTCTATGGAACAATATGACTTACATTCGGGTGTAACAATTCCGAATATAGATGATAAGAGAGAAATTATAATTGAAAAAGGACTTTATGCAGTTGAGCCGTTCACAACAACAAAAAACGCAACAGGCCATGTCCACGAAGGTGCACCGTCGGGAATTTATTCATTATCCAATCCAAAAAATCCACGAACCTCAATAGCAAGAGAAATTTTAGAATTTATTGAGAAGGAATATTCAACACTCCCCTTCTGCTCAAGATGGTTAATAAAAAAATTCGGAACACGAGCATTAATTGCTCTGCGTGAATTAGAAAACCTCGGAATAATTTATCAATTTCCTCAATTAATTGAATCTGCAAAATGCAAAGTCGCTCAAAGTGAGGACAGTGTTTTAATAACTGAAAAAGAAAAAATTATTACTACAAGATAAACAACCCCTCTCTCCAAAACTATCCCAAATAACTATTTCCATTTTCAGGAAGAGCTGCTTTTGCTGACCTTAAAAAATTATCCTCAATTTTCTGATAAGTATCAATTGTAGATTTTGTAACACTTGGCTTGATTTTTTTCAGAGCCTCTTCAAAATATTTTGGTTTAACTTCTTTTGCATCGATAGATTCTCTCAAAGCCAACATTGCTGCTTCCCTCACTAAAGCTTCTAAATCTGCTCCAGTATAACCATCTGTTTTTTTAGCTAAACTTTTAATTAACTCATCTTTTGATTTGATAGGAGTATTCTTTGTGTGAATCCTTAAAATTAATTCCCTCCCTCTTTCATCAGGAGTAGTAACTAATAAAATTTTGTCAAACCTTCCTGGTCTTAAAAGAGCAGAGTCTAACATATCTGGCCGATTTGTAGCTCCGATAATAATCACATCTTTCAAATCTTCCAATCCATCCATTTCAGCTAATAATTGATTCAAAACTTTCGCATCTTCAACAGAAGCCACGGAATCGGAATTTCTCCTTTTTCCAATTGATTCAATCTCATCAAAAAATACAATACAAGGAGAAACCTGTCTCGCTCGTGCAAACATTTTCTTAATTCCTGCATGTGAATCATTAACCCATTTGCTCAAAAGCTCAGGCCCTTTAACTTGAATAAAATTAGCTTCTGATTCTTTTGCAACAGCTTTTGCTAAAAGAGTTTTACCTGTTCCAGGAGGACCATAAAGCAACAGCCCCCGCGGAGGACGAATTCCCATTCTTGTAAAACTATCTCGATATTTCAAGGGCCATTCAACTGCCTCCTTAAGTTCTCTTTTAATTGAATCCAAACCCCCAACATCTTCCCAAGTTACATTAGGCGTCTCAACTAAAACTTCTCTCATTGCAGAAGGTCGAACAACTTTCAAAGCATCTAAAAAATTCTCTTGCTTAACAACAAGTTTATCTAGAACTTCTTTAGGAATCTCTTCTCCTTCTTCAAGTTTTAATTTAGGAAGAACTTTCCTTAAAACAACCATTGCAGATTCTTTAATTAAAGATTCTAAATCGGCCCCAACAAAACCGTGTGTTAAACTTGCCAATGCTTCAATATCTACATCTTTTTCTAAAGGCATTCCACGAGTATGAATTTTCAAAACTTGTAGTCTCCCTGCTTTGTTTGGAACTCCAATTTCTAACTCTCTATCAAATCTTCCTGGTCTTCGCAAAGCAGGATCAATTGCATTAATTCTATTTGTTGCTCCAATCACAACAACCTTCCCTCTTGATTTCAAACCATCCATAACAGTTAACAGCTGAGAAACAACTCTTCTCTCAACCTCTCCTCCAACATCTTCTCTCTTAGGTGCAATTGCATCAATCTCATCTATAAAAATAATCGACGGTGCGGTTTTTTCCGCCTCAGCAAAAATATCCCTAATCTTTTTTTCAGACTCTCCATAATACTTTGACATAATCTCCGGACCATTTAATAAAATAAAATTAGCATCTGATTCTGAAGCAACTGCTTTTGCTAAAAGTGTTTTACCTGTTCCAGGGGGCCCATGAAGTAAAACTCCTTTTGGAGGTTCAACTCCCAATCTCTGAAAAATTTCAGGATGCTTTAAAGGAATCTCAACCATCTCTCGAATTTTTTTAATTTCTTCTTCTAATCCCCCAATATCTTCATATGCAATAGAAGGAGCCTCTGAATCTTGAACATCAATAGCTTTAGGATTTAAAACAACTTCAGTATTTTCTGTAATAATTACTGGTTTATTTGGATTTGTTGACGCCACAATAAATTTAAGTTGAGTTAATCCCCCAGAAAGATTTCCTCCAAAACCCATATTTCCAAAAATATCTCCAAAAATATCATCAAAATCTCCAGACATTAAATCTTTTCTCCTTTGAACTCCTCCTAAAACAACCAAATCCCCCTTAATCAAAGTTCTTCCTAACAAACCATTCCTCAGATTGTCTGGATCTCCTTGAAGTTGAACCATAATATTTTTTTGAGCAGGTGCAATAATAACTTTTTTTGCTTCCTTAATTTCAACTTTAGAAATAATTACAGGATCTCCAATTCCCGTTCTTGCATTTTTCCTTAAAATCCCGTCAATACGGATAATTTTATCACCTGCATCAGCAGGATAAGATTTATCTGCAATTGCAACAGTTTCACGACCACCCTTAATCAAAATAGGGTCTCCCCGTTTTATTCCAAGAGACTTCATTACTTCTAAATCAACTCGTGCAACACCCTTATGAACATCATCTTGCAAAGCTTCTACAACCGTTAATTTAACTACATCTTTCTCACTCATTTTCAAATCCTCCTGAATTAAAATTTAAACTTAATCTTCCCATATCTTCAAAACACAATCTCACCATATCATCTACCATTTTTTCGTGTTCCTTAACTGACTTCATAAACGAAACAATTTCCTTTGGAATTGAAACCGCATAACTATTCCCCACAATTCTCATCTTAACATTAAATTCCTTTTTTTTCAAATTATCAAATTTTTTTAATTCTTGCTCGTCCAAAGGATGAACAATTCTCGAACCACATCTCAGACATTCAACTTGTCTTAAAACAAATCCATTTTTCTCTATATCTTTTCTTTTCATAACTTTCTTACATTTATTACACAAAATCACATTATCAAAAATATCTGTCATTGTATATACCTTACAATGTATACTGAAAAATGTATTTAAAAACTTTTCGCTACCAAAAGAGAGATTCTCCAAAATATAAATATTTATAAAAAACCCCCACATTCAAAACTCATGAAAAAATCTCCACGTTGGGCAATCATCACTTCTCTTGCATTAATAATCCTCGAAGGTATTTTTGTTTTAGTTTATGCACTAATAAGCTTGAAGAGTTTATTCTCCAATTTTAGTTACGTTCTCGGACTTTTACTCGGCCAAGTAATTGGATTTTACTTTTTAATTTACATTCCAGGAAAAATAATTCTAACTTATCTAACAAATAGATCTATGCAAATTTAAAAACATTTTAAAACAATGAACATTTCTTATTTAGATGAATAAAAAAGAGACAACTTCAAAACTTAAAAAATACTGGCAGAAATTCTGGTTCATTGTTTGGAAAGATGAATCATTTAAAGGGTGGATCTTCTCAATAATTTTTTTATTTATTTTAATTAAACTAATAATCTTCCCTGGACTCAGTTTTATAACAGGGACATCTCTACCCTTAGCAATTGTAGAATCCTGTTCAATGTATCATCAAGCAGATATTTTTTCAAACTTCGACACCTGGTGGAAAGCTCATGAAAGCAAGTACGAAGAGTTAAACTTAACTCAAGAAAAATTTGAAGAATTCAGATTTCAAAAAGGTTTCAACAAAGGAGATATTTTATTTATCGTCGGAACAAATCCTAAAAAGATAAAAATCGGAGATGTAATTATCTTCACCAATTCTGTAAGTGCAAACCCGGTTATTCATAGAGTAATGAAAATTACAGAAGAAAACGGAAACAGAATTTTCTCAACAATCGGCGACAACAACAACGGACAATTAAGTTTTGAAAAATCTATAACTGAAGAACAAATACTTGGACGAGCAGTTCTGAAAATTACACCATTTATCGGTTGGATAAAACTCATTTTCTACGAACCATTAAGACCTGAAAATCAAAAAGGATTTTGCGAAGAAAACTAATAACCAAACATTTAAAAATAAATAACTTTTAAAGTAAAAATGGTGATTAACACTAAATATTTTCTAAATTCAGGAGTAAGAGATTATGGAATTTTGTCCTAAGTGTGGCGCGATTTTAGTTGAAAAACGCAAAAACAGTGGTTGCTCTAGATGCAATTATTCTTCAAAAGGAAAACTAAAAATAAGAACAACTGAAAAAATAAAAAACAAACAAGAGGTTGCAGTAATAAAAAAAGATGAAGGAGTTCTCCCAAAAGTTACAGAAACATGCAAAGTATGTGGAAATGACGAAGCGTTTTTCTGGACAGTTCAAACTCGGGCAAGCGACGAGGCTGAAACCAAATTTTTTAAATGTACAAAATGTAATTTCACATGGAGAGATTATAGTTAAATGACATTAGAAGAAACATTAAAAGAAAACTCAGAAGACAATCAAGGAAAATGGTTAGGAAGAATTTTAGTGAAGATAGTGGATTATTTAAACAAACCAGTTTTAAAAAAAAGAATTGAAGCGGGAATAAATTTACTAAACAGAGGATATTCTCTTTTTAATTACTAATCAACATCTTTTTAAATTCTTAATATTCATTAATTTTATGGCTCCGTAGCTCAGCTTGGTTAGAGCACCAGACTCTTAATCTGGGTGTCGAGGGTTCAACTCCCTTCGGAGTCATTTGACTTTATTCTAGACAAAGCAAAACTTCCTATTCTCCAACAATTATCTGCATAACCTAAACAAAGTAAATCTTCTGCATTAAATGTTCCTTCTCTTCCCCCATAAGCCCCTCTTTGAAATCCTTGCAATTTTCCATCTTGAATTAAATAATAATGTTCATCAAATATGCCCTTTCTCAAGTTTATTCTAATTATATCTCCTAAAAGAAGGATTCTTTTCTCCCACATATATTTAAATGGATTAATGCCATAAAACAAAACAGATGTTTCATCATCACAACTCAACAAATATTCATCAATTGTCTGACTTCCATTATCTTCTAAAAACCGTTGTTGAAACTCTAACATGAAAATAAAACAAAATAGCCACTTATATAAATTATCGTATTAAAATTTAAATTAAATACTCCCAACTTACAAAATCTATTCTCTTCCTCGGGGCAGTATTTCTGTAGAATTACTTGACTATCTTTTGAATATTCTCAATTGCTTCTGCAACTTCAAAACCTTTCTTAGTCAGTTTAATTAACTTTATTCGCCCCTTTTTTTCAAATTCTACAAGACCAACGTCTTCTAAAGTTTGCAGTATCTTTACTGCGTGGCTGTAAGTACAGTCAACTTCTTTGGCTAAAACACTGCCATATCTTGTTCGCGTGTTTCTTTTCAAAGAGACCAACATCATTGCTGGCTTTCTCCTAAAAAAGATATCCAAATTGTCTTTCATCTTATATGTTTGGTTATATATGTTCTAACCTATATATTCAGATAGTAGTGTGCTTTTAAATCTTTTGAAGGAATTATTTGTATTAAAAAAGTAGTGAAGTTAAAGCAAAAAACTTATTAACAAAACTTATCTGTAGAATCTATGAAACCCCCTCAAAAGAAAACACGAATTCTCGCTGTAGGAGATATTCACGGCGATACAGGATTAGTCAAAAGACTCGCAAAAAAAGCAGAACAAGAAAAAGTTGATTTAGTAATTTTAGCAGGAGACATCACTTTTATGGATCAAGAAACAGATAATTTAATTGCCCCTTTTGTAAAAGTAAAAAAGCAAGTCTTGTTAATTCCCGGAAACCACGAGCCCCCTGAAACAACCCAGATTCTTTCTGAAATTTATCCTCACACCGCAAACATTCACGGTTATGCATTTAAACGAGGAGATTTAGGAATCTTCGGCGCAGGTACAGTTGACTGGGGAATTGAAAATCAAGATACAAGGAACATTTTCAAATTATTAAAAAAGGGAAATGAACAGGTAAAAAATTCAAAAAAGAAAATAATGGTAACTCATATGCATCCCCGAGGAGGAAAGGCAGAATTTTCTGGATTTAAAGGGAGCAAAGCAGTATCTCGAGCAATAAAAGAATTACAACCAGATATTTTAATTTCTGCACACATCCACGAAGCCGGCGGCATTGAAGAAACTATCGGAAAAACAAAAGTTATAAATGTTTCACGAAAACCTAAGATTTTTGAGATTTAATTAAAAATCCAAAAAGAGATT
>Ga0265595_1002203_pt1 | contig 13572 bp, 17 predicted proteins | sample saktaG_15_FD_190148 | JGI IMG/M metagenome (GOLD analysis project Ga0265595, IMG submission 190148) | Saline water microbial communities from Sakinaw Lake, British Columbia, Canada - sak_2013_06_06_50m | ecosystem: Environmental > Aquatic > Non-marine Saline and Alkaline > Saline ... | reverse complement strand
AAGGCCATTTCAAGTAATCTTCAGAAAATGGGCGGTTTCGTTCCGGGAATCAGGCCCGGGGAATCGACAGCCAGCTTTATGTATTACATTTTGAACCGGGTATTGTTGATCGGCGCATTGTTTCTGGGCGCCATTGCCATCATGCCCTCGGTCATCGGAGGAATAACCGGAGTTCAGGTTTTTACATTTTTGATCGGAGGCACTGCTTTGCTGATCGTAGTTTCCGTCGTTCTGGAAACCATGAGGCAGATCAAGGCCCAGTTGGAAATGAGAGAATACGAAACTTTTTAAAATGGCTAAAAAAAACAATCGCTTAATCATTCTGCTTTTCGGCAAATCCGGAGCGGGGAAGGGGACTCAGGCTGATTTATTGGTGGAGAAGATGGGGCTGGAATACATCGGCAGCGGAGATTTGCTGAGGGCGAGGAAAAATAAGGCAGACTTTACCGGAAAGAAAATTGCCGAAGTCATGCAGAAGGGAGGATTGATTCCCACGCCCGTGATTTTCAAATTATGGGTTGATAAAGTGGACAATCTCAAAGGCAAAAAGAATTTGAAAGGTTTTATCATAGACGGCAGCCCCAGGAAGATTTTCGAGGCCTATTTAATGGACGAGCTTCTGGAGTGGTACGAATGGAAAGAGAATCTGAGGCTGGTTTTGATACACATATCCGACAGGGAGGCGATATGGCGACTGACCAAAAGAAGGCAATGCACAAAGTGCAAGGAGATTATTCCTTTTGTCGGCGAATTCAGAAAGATTAAAAAATGTCCGAAATGCGGAGGAAAACTGGTAAAGCGGAGCGACGATACCTTAGCCGCCGTAAAAAACAGATTGAAATGGTTCAAGACTGACGTTCAGCCGATAATCAATTACTACCGCAGAACGGGCAGGCTGCTCAAGATAAACGGAGAACAATCAATAGAAAACGTCTTTAAGGACGTGCTCAAGGCTCTAAAGTAGCGTACTCAATGATTACAATCAAGACTCCGGAGGAGATCAGAATAATAGCGAAAGGCGGGAAGATTCTGGCCAGCATAATGAAAAAACTGGAAAAGAAAGTAAGGCCGGGGATAACCACCAAGGAACTAGACGAGCTCGCAGAGGAGCTCATTTTTAAATCCGGAGGAAAATGTTCTTTTAAGGGATACCAGGGATTTCCTGGTTGCCTTTGCACTTCAATTAATGAAGAAATAGTTCATGCTGTTCCTTCCGACAGGGTTCTGAAAGAAGGGGATATTATTTCTTTGGATATTGGAATGAAATATAAGGGTTTTCATACCGACATGGCCAGAACTTTACCAGTGGGCAGAGTGGGAAAAGGGGTCCCGGAATTGATAAAAGTTACGAAAGAGGCTTTAAAAATAGGAATCGGAGAGACAAAGCCGGGCAACACTTTCGGCGACATCGGAAATGCAATCCAGAAATACGTTGAATCAAAGGGTTTCGGGGTAATCCGCGAACTCTGCGGCCATGGGATAGGAAAGGAAATCCACGAGGATCCCCAGATTTTAAATTACGGCAGGAAGGGCACGGGACCGGAAGTGAAAGAAGGCATGGTTTTATGTCTGGAACCCATGGTGGCCGTGGGAGACTGGGCCATAGCGAGGAGTGGAGACGGCGGCTTTAAAACAAAAGACGGATCTTTATCCTGCCATTTCGAAGACACTATTGCCGTAACGAAAAATGGAGCAAAAGTTTTAACTGTGATAAAATAGATTAATGCATTTATCTTTAGTCATACCCGCTTACAACGAGGAAAAAAGACTGCCCAAAACCCTGACCGAGATTGACGGATATCTGAGGACAAAGGATTATGATTACGAGATTTTGGTGGTGAATGACGGGTCTAAGGACAAAACCGTTGAGATTGTGAATAATCTGATTCCCGGCATCAAAAATCTTAGGGTGACCGGTTATAACAGGAATCAGGGCAAAGGATATGCCGTAAGGTTCGGGATGATGGAGGCCAAAGGCGATTTCAGGTTGTTTAGCGATGCCGATAATTCCACCTCCGTGGACCAGGTTGAAAGAATGTGGCCCGAATTTGAGAAAGGAGCGGATATTGTCATCGGTTCGAGAGACGTCAAAGGAGCCATTCTGGATCCGCCCCAGCCCTGGATGCGCCATATGCTTCTGGGGGAAGGGTTTAAATTGTTCCGTAAACTGGTGGTTGATCTCTGGAAGATAGAGGACACACAGTGTGGCTTTAAATGTTTTACCAAAGAGGCTGCTGAGAACATTTTCCCCAGATGCAGGATTTCGCGTTTCGCCTTTGATCCGGAAATTCTGATAATCGGGAAACGGATGGGTTATAAAATAAAGGAAATTCCGGTCTATTGGAAAAACGATTTGGAGAGCAAGGTTAAATTAAAAAGCATATTCAAAATAGCCTTGGATTTGTTCGTAATCAGGCTAAATTCATTCAGAGGAGTTTATGGAAAAGAGAAAAAAATCTAACTTAAAGTTTCCTTCAGAACTGAGGTTCGATTTAATAAGCAAGGACTGGGTGGTTATCGCTACGGGCAGAGCCAGAAGGCCGGAAACTTTTAAAAAGGAAAAGAGGAAAATCGAGGAGGTGCCGAAAGAGCAATGTCCTTTCTGCAATTTGAAGAACCAGGAAAAACCGGTTCTGGTTTTCAATAAAGGGAAAAAGATGCCGCTTTTAGGCAGGCTTCCTAGGGAATGGACCACGGTCGTTCTGCCCAACAAATACCCGGCTTTCATTCCTTATCACAAGCTGGAAGAAAAGCAGGAAGGCAAGTTTTACCAGAAAATGAATGCAGCCGGTTTCCACGAGGTGGTGGTGACGCGCGACCACGTGAAATCTTTGGGGCGGTTCAAGCTGGAAGAGGTAAAGGAGCTGTTCGACGTTTACCAGCAAAGATACCTTGACCTGATGGGCGAGAAGTTCGTCAACCACGTTTCCATTTTTCACAATCACGGATATGAGGCCGGGGCATCGGTGGGCCATCCTCATTCTCAAATCATCACTACTCCCTTGATCGACGTCGACTTGAAAAGGGCGCTTTCAAATTCGGAGAGTTATTTTAAAAACACGGAAAAGTGTATTTACTGCGAAATGAATAAATGGGAAATGAGGGTAAGAAAGAGAGTTATTTTCGAGAATAAAGAATTTCTGGTCGTTTCTCCCTTCGCCGCAAAGTCCGCCTTCCAGGTCATCGTTTCTCCCAAAAAGCACCTGTCTTATTTTGAAAGAGCCACGGACAATGAAAAATGGCAGTTGTCGGAGGCTTTTCTGGCGGCCATTTCCAAGATTTACAAAGGCTTGGGAGACCCCGCCTATAACTTTTATCTGCATACCGCTCCGTGCGACGGAAAAGAATATCCTTATTACCACTGGCACTGGACCATTCTGCCCAAAACCTCGACATGGGCGGGATTTGAACTTGGGTCGAGAATGGAAATTTCCACCGTGGAGCCGGAAAAAGCCGCGGAATATCTGAGGCGTCAATGAATCTAAAAATTCATCTCCAGTTTCGTTTTAATAAATTAAAACTTGCCAAACAATGAAACCAATTATTATAGCAAATTGGAAAATGAATCCTGTAAGCTTAGCTGAGGCTAAGAAGAATTTTGAGATTATTAAAAGGGGAGTGAGGCGCGTGAAGAAAGTAGAGGCTGTGATTTGCGCACCTTTTATTTTTTTATCGGCCTTGAAACCGACAAATTATCTAAAACTAGGGGCTCAAGATTGTTTTTTTGGAGAGAAGGGTCCTTTCACTGGTGAGATTTCGCCCAGGCAGCTTAAAAACTTGGGAGTAGAATATGTAATCTTAGGACATTCTGAGAGGAGGAGATATTTAGATGAGTCGATAGAATTAGTGAATCAAAAGATAAAAGCTGCTTTAGAGACTGGGCTTAAGGTTGTTTTTTGCGTTGGCAGCGACGCAAAAAAACCCAGTAAGGAAATTAAATATCAATTAGAAAGGGGATTAAAGGGGATAAAAAAATCAGATTTAGACAGATTAGTTTTTGTTTACGAACCTATTTGGGCTATAAGCACAAGTAAGAATAAGGTTATCGCCACTCCTCATGAGGCATTAAAAGGCGGCCTTTATATGAAAAACGTTTTAGAAAAGATATTTGATAAAGAAACGGCCAAAAAAGCCAAGATTATTTATGGCGGCAGCGTAGACAGTAAAAATATAGGAGGTTTCATTGAGGAAGGAAAAATGGCTGGTGGTTTACCGGGAGCTGCTTCTCTGGATCCTTATGAATTTGTTAGGATAGTCAAAAGAGTTGATTCTATTAACAAAATCTGATAAGTTAAGATATTATGGAAAAGATTTTAAACGGTTATTTTTTTAATCCGACAAAAGGGAACGTAAAGACCGAGAGAGTGGCCGATGAGCTGATCAGATACATCTCCGACAGGCCGGAGAAGTTTTATGACATTATCGTCGGTTGCGATTCCTCCTCGGAAGAAGAGCCCCATTTTCCCCTGGCAGTGGTCGTTTTGAGAGTGGGGGAAGGGGGCAGATTTTTTCTCAAGAAGATAGCTTATAAGGGAAGAAAATTTTACAACTACAAACAGCGAATTCTGGAGGAGGTTTTTCTTTCCTGCCAGATGGCGCTGTATCTGAAAGAGAACTTCGAAAAGAAGATGCAAAACAAAAACTTTCGTTATCAATTCCGCTACATTCATGCCGACGTCGGAGAGAACGGCAAGACAAAAGACATGATAAAAGAGGTGACAGGCTTGATTAAAGGAAACGGCTTCGAGCCGAAGATAAAACCAGAATCTTTTGTCGCCTCCACGGTGGCTGACAGGTTCTCCTAATTCAAAATGACCTCAAACGAACTAAGGGAAAAGTTTCTTAATTTCTTTAGGGAAAAGAAACACGCCGTCATCCCGTCCGCTTCTCTGATTCCCGAGAATGACCCGACGGTTCTTTTCACTACCGCGGGAATGCATCCCTTGGTGCCTTTTTTATTAGGAGAGAAACATCCTGCCGGCAATAGGCTTGCTAACGTCCAGATCTGCATTAGGACGGACGATATAGACGAGGTTGGCGACGAAGTCCACCATACTTTTTTTGAAATGCTGGGAAACTGGTCTCTGGGAGATTATTTCAAAGAGGAGGCCATAAAGTTAAGCTTTGAGTTTTTGACCGATAAGAAGTGGCTCGGCATTAGAAAGGAAAAACTGGCCATCTCTATCTTTGAAGGGGACCAAGACGCTCCGAGAGACGAGGAATCCGGAAAAATCTGGCTGAGTTTGGGCGTTCCCGAGGAAAGAATAAAAGGCCTTCCCAAGAAAGAGAACTGGTGGGGACCGGCCGGGGAAACCGGGCCCTGCGGTCCGGATACGGAGATGTTTTACTGGACAGGGAAAGAATCCGCTCCCAAAGAATTTGATCCTCAAGATAAAAGATGGGTGGAAATATGGAATGATGTCTTCATGGAGTATTTTAAGAACATGGATAGCCGTTACGAGCCTCTCTCCCAGAAAAACGTTGACACTGGCATGGGACTGGAAAGGATGCTCTCTTCCATCAACGGTTTGGCGGACGACTACAGGACGGACGTATTTTGGCCTATTCTTCGGGAACTGGAAAAGGCATCCGGCGTGAAATACGAGGAAAAGAAAAAAGAATTCCGCATCATCGCCGACCACGTTAAAGCCGCCACGTTCATTATCGGCGACGAAAACGGAGTGGAACCTTCCAATTTGGGACAAGGTTATGTTGTGCGGCGCCTTATCAGAAGGGCAATTCGCTACGGTAAAGTTCTCAATTTGCCCAAATATTTTTTAATATCGCTGATCCAAAAAGTCATAGGGATTTACGGTGACAGTTATCCTTATCTCAAAAGAAAGGAAAATGACATTGCGACGATCGTTCAAAAAGAAGAGGAAAAATTTGAAAAGACTCTGGAAGAAGGGCTGAAACAATTTGAAAAAGGACTGGACGCTTTCGAACTGTATACGACTTATGGTTTTCCTCTGGAACTGACAATGGAACTGGCGAAGGAAAAAGGGAGGACTATTGACGTGACAGAATTCAACGAGAAATTCAAAAAACACCAGGAACTTTCCCGTACGGCTTCAGCTGGCATGTTCAAAGGCGGGCTGGCGGACACGGGAAAGCAGGCGGTAAAATATCATACCGCCACTCATTTGCTTTTGGCCGCCCTGAGGCAGATTTTAGGTCCAAACGTTTATCAAAAGGGCAGCAATATTAATGCCGAGAGGTTGCGGTTCGATTTTTCTCATCCTCAAAAAATGACTCAGGAACAAATTAAAAAGGTGGAAGACATAGTCAATCAAAAAATCAAGGAGGATTTACCGGTAATATGCGAGGAAATGAGTTTGGAAAAGGCGAAAGAAAAGGGAGCGACAGGTGTTTTCGAGGAAAAATACGGTGAAAAAGTAAAAGTTTACGGCATCGGTGAGTTTTCAAAAGAGATTTGCGGTGGTCCCCACGTGGAACGCACCTCGGAGTTGGGAGAATTCAAGATTTTGAAAGAAGAATCGTCTAGCTCCGGGGCAAGGAGGATCAGAGCTGTTTTAAAATAGACAAAAAATCGTTATAATAAAATATGATGCGTAAAAAGATAGTTGACATTTTACCGCCCAAAAGTTTCGAGGAAAAGGAACTGAAAGAAATTTCCGAAGAGGTGGAAGTTAAAGTTCGGCCGCAAAGAATTAAGATCACGGCTCCCGTTCCTCCGCTTAGAAAAGTACTGATTGCTATTTCCGGGCTTTTGTTTCTAGCTGCAGTTTTTTGTTTTTTTACCTTGTCCAAGGCGAAGGTGGAAATCTGGCCGGAAACGGAAACGCTTAATTTGACCAGCAAACTGACGATTGACAGCGCGGCGGATGAGTATAATTTCGTCGCCAAAATCATTCAAGGACAGGTTTTCGAAAAGGAGAAGCTTGTCAGCGAGAATTTTCCCGCAACCGGCACTTTTTTGAAAGAAGAGAAGGCCAAGGGAACTGTCAGGCTTTACAACGAATATTCGACCTCTCCCCAGATTTTAATGGCGACCACCCGTTTCGTTTCGGCTGCAGGATTACTGTTCCGTACTCCCGTGAGAGTTACGATTCCCGGAGGAACCATGGATAAGGGAAAACTCGTTCCCGGAGAGATTGACGTCGAAGTGGTGGCCGATCAGGCTGGTCCCGACTATAACATAGGGCCTACGACCTTTTCAATTCCAGGGTTTGCGGGCAGCGACAGGTATACCAAGTTCTACGCCAAGTCGTTTGAAGCGATGAAGGGCGGCTCTAAAGAAGGCGGCAGCCGGGTGACGGAAGAAGATTTGACCAAAGCTAAGAACAGCGTTATGCAATCGGCCAAAGCAGAATGCGAGAAGCTTCTGAAAGAAGAACTCGGTGCGGGAGAGTATTCCGCAGGATATTCTTTTTTGGAAAACGCCTTGCAGACGGAAATCGTTGAAACTTTTTCCAAGACTTTAGCGGGAGACGAGGCGGAAAGTTTCAATTATCAGGCCAAGGCCAAGTCAAAAACTTTAATCTTCAAACAAGAGGATTTCGAAAACTTCGGCAAGGATTTCATTTTTTCGCAGCTGGCAGAAGGCAAAGATTTTTATGAAGACAGTCTGGAGATAAAAAGCGAGCCGGAGACGATAAACCTAGATTCGGGCAAAATAATTCTTTCTATGGGGATTTCCGGGAAGACTTATGTGGAGATAGACGTCTCCAACCTTAAACAGGCGCTCAGGGATAAATCATTGCTGGAAAGTAAGATTTTTCTGGAAAATCAGCCTTATATTACCAAGGCGAAAGTCGAACTTTGGCCTTTCTGGGTGAGGAAGGTGCCCGAGAACTTGGACAAGATTAACTTCCAGCTGAGAATTGACTAAAATAGAGAATTCTGGTATATTTAAAAAGTTACGCAGGATATAAGATATAAATGGCAAATCAAAAATTAAGACAATCAGGCCAGGTTATCGAGGCCTTGCCCAGTACCAATTTCAAAGTGAAACTTGATGACGGCAGAGAAATCCTCTGTCATTTGGCAGGGAAGCTTAGGGTCTACCGGATTAAGATTCTGCCGGGAGACAGGGTCACGGTTGAACTTACTCCGTACGATGAGAAAAGAGGCAGGATTGTCTACAGAGAAAAATAAAAACTAGATGAAAGTAAAACCATCGGTCAAGAAAATTTGTAAGAGTTGCAAGATTGTAAAAAGAGAGGGCAGGATTTACGTAATTTGTAAGAAAAACCCTAAGCACAAGCAAAGACAAGGGTAATTTTATTTATGGCAAGAATTGCCGGGATTAACATTCCCGATCAAAAACAAATACAATTCGCTCTGACCTACATTTACGGGATAGGACGGTCTTTGAGCAGAAAAATCTTGGAAACAGCCAAGATTTCTCCCAACAAAAAAGCTTCGGAATTAACCGCCCAGGAAATCGCCACACTGAAAGACATCATCGAGAAAAACCATAAGATAGAAGGGGAGTTGAAAAGACAGGTGATGATGAACATCAAAAGACTGAAAGACATCGGCACTTGGCGGGGAATGAGGCACGTAAAAGGCTTGCCCGTCAGGGGACAGAGAACTAAAACCAACACCAGAACAATCAGGGGGAACGTAAGGAAAACCGTGGGTTCCGGAAGGAAGCCTGCGGCTACCCCAACCTAATAGATAATTAATTATGGGAAAAAAACGCATTATCCAACAAACTGAAGAGGAATTATTGAAAGAAGGAGAAAGCGTGGATGCAAAGGTGAAAAAGGAAGTCCAAGTCGGCTCTCAAAAGATAAAAGAGGGCAAAGTTTTTATTTCTTCAAGTTATAACAACACTATCATCACCCTTTCCGACCTTAAGGGAAACGTTTTGGCTTGGAGAACGGCAGGTTCCGTAGGGTTTAAGGGAACGAAAAAAGCCACTCCTTTCGCCGCTTCGAAAGTCGCCGAGGCCATAGCCCAGATGGCAGAGAAGTTGGGGATTGAGAAAATGGAAGTGGAAGTAAAAGGCATAGGTTCAGGCCGGGAATCAGCCATCAGATCGTTGGCTGCCCGGGGGATAGAAATATTGTCCATAAAAGACACGACTCCCATACCTCACAACGGCGGCCGTTCACCCAAAGTAAGAAGAGTGTAATTTTTATGATAAATTCAAAGTGTAAAATTTGCAGGAGAGCAGGAACTAAACTTTTTTTGAAAGGCGAAAAATGTTTGTCGCCTAAATGCCCCATTATCAGAAAACCATATGCCCCCGGTAAAAAAGGAAAAAAAAGACCTCGTCCTCTTTCCGAATACGGCAAGGAATTAAGGGAAAAACAAAAACTGAAAAACTGGTATAATTTACAAGAGCGTCAGTTTCGCAATTATGTAATAGCGGCCTTGGAGGCCAGGAAAAAAGTGGAAGATACCGCCGCCTTTCTCATCGAACTTCTGGAAAGCCGGCTGGACAACGTGGTTTTCAAATTGGGGTTTGCTAATTCCAGAGCCAAGGCCAGGCAAATGGTTTCTCACGGTCATTTTCTGGTGAACGACCGGCCGATAGACGTACCGAGTTATAAGGTGAAAATCGGCGACAAAATAAGTTTAAAGCCTGTATCTGTCAAGAAAAACGCTTTCCGCAATCTGGCAGCTGCTTTAAAAAAATATACTCCTCCTTCTTGGCTCAAACTCGACGCCGAGAAATTAGAGGGAAAGGTCCAAAAATTACCAACTTTAGAAGAATCTGCCCCTCCGGCAGAAATCGCATCCATCTTCGAGTTTTATTCGAAGTAATATTTCAATAAAAACTTATGATCAACTTACCCAATCAGCCAAAAGTCGTGAAAAAAGAAGGAGAGAATGAAGTCGTCTTTGAAATAGAGCCTCTTTACCCCGGTTACGGCGTAACCGTGGCTAATAGCTTAAGAAGGGTCCTGCTTTCTTCTTTAGAAGGAGCGGCCGCGACGCAGGTAAAAATTAAAGGCGTTTCCCACGAGTTTTCGACGATTCCAGGCGTGCTGGAAGACGTGATTCAGCTTTCCTTGAACTTAAAACAGCTGAGATTCCGGGTTTTTACTGACGAACCCCAGAAAGCGACCCTTAAAGTAAAGGGAGAAAAAGAAATAAAAGGTTCGGATTTCGATCTGTCCAGTCAGGTTGAATTGATAAACAAGAATTGCCATATTGCCACTCTTACTTCCAAATCCTCCGAAATGGAAATGGAGATCAGAATCGAAAAGGGAATAGGTTTTTCTTCGGCGGAAACGAAAAGGAAGGAAAAACTGGAGATGGGAGCAATACAGCTTGACGCCATCTTTTCCCCGGTCAGAAAAGTGAGTTTCAAGGTTGAAAACATGAGGGTCGGAGAAAGAACGGACTACGACAGAGTGTTTTTGACCCTTAAGACCGACGGGACGATACCTCCCGAAACGGCTCTTTTTCAGGCTTCGGAAATTCTGGAGAATCATTTTTCTTCTTTCGTTCAGAGTCTGCAGCCGAAAGAAAAGCCTCAGCCCAAACCCGTAGAGAAAAAAGAAAGGAAAAAAGCAGCGCCTAAGAAAAAAACAACAAAAGTAAAACATGAGGAAACGAAAAAAAGGAAGAAAACTTAGCAGGAAAAAAGATCAGAGAGTAGCTCTTCTCAAGGGTCTGTCCCGCGCTTTGATATTGAAAGAAAAAATTAAAACGACCGAAGCCAAGGCCAAGGAGTTGAAGAATTTTATCGAAAAGCAGGTCAGCCTGGGGAAGAAAGCAGACGTACTTCACGCCAGACGACTTCTGGCAAAAAACTTTTCCCCGAAAGTGGTTAAAAAAATGGTCGAGGAGATTGCCCCGAGATACAAGACGAGATCCGGCGGATATACCAGAATCATTAAACTGGGTCCCCGCAAATCCAACGGAGCCAAAATGGCCCAGATCGAATTTATTAAGTAACAAGGCGATGAGAACCATAAAGAGAGAAACCCACACAATCGACGCAACCGGCAAGGTATTAGGAAGGTTGGCTGTACAAATAGCCCTGCTTTTGAGAGGTAAAGATAAAACCGGTTTCGCTCCCTATAAAGACGAGGGTGATTTTGTGGTTATAAAAAACGTTGATAAGATCAAATTTACCGGAAAGAAAATGGGTCAGAAACAATATTTTCATCATTCCGGTTATCTTGGGGGAATGAAAGCAATTCCCTTGGAAAAACTTTTTGAACAGAGGCCGGAAGAAGTTTTGAAAATAGCAGTTTTCGGCATGCTGCCGAAGAATAAACTGCGTTCAGTGATGATTAAAAGATTAAAATTCACTAAATAATTCATGCCAACGAAAAAAACAGCCGTTAAAACCAAGCCCGTTGCCAAGAAAAAACCCGGGGCCGCCAAAAAAGAGACGAAGAAAAGAGTGAAAAAGGAGGAGAAAAAAATCTCCAAGTTTTTCGAGGGATTAGGCAGAAGAAAAACCGCCACCGCCAGGGTCAGGCTTTTGGCTGAGGCGGAAAAAGAGAATCTGATAAACGGAAGACCCCTGGAGAATTATTTTCCGACGAACGAACTTCAGGAAACAATCTTCTCACCCTTTAAAAAAATGGAGTGCCTCGGGCAATTCGGACTTTCAGTCAGGGTCAAAGGAGGAGGCATAAGTGCTCAGGCCGAAGCGGTAAGGCATGGAATTGCCAAAGCATTGGTTCTTTTCGATCCGGAGATGAGAAAGAAACTGAAAAAGGCGGGCTTTTTAACCCGGGATCCGAGAATGAGAGAAAGAAAGAAATTTGGTTTGAAACGTGCGAGAAGAGCGCCCCAATGGGCCAAGAGGTAATATGTTAAGGGAACTCATTGATAAATTCTATCTGGACAGGCAGAAAGACAAGGAACAGCACCATTTTTACATTACCGACGCGGGAAAATGCGCCAGAGCTTTGTTTTTTAAATTCAAAAACGTGCCCCGAAAGGAAATGGAAGCGAACATTTTAAGGTTGTTCGACCACGGTGACCATATCCACCAGCTCATCATGAAGCCGTTGTTAAGTATAAGAGAGCTCCATGTGGTGGCCTCGGAAGTCAAAATTCCCCCTCAGGAATTGATTTCCGGGAGGGCAGACGCCATAATCAGCGACGGCAAGAATCTGTACGTGCTTGACATTAAAAGCATGAACAGCATGATTTTTAAAAACCTGAATCAGGCGAAAGAGGAAAACATTGATCAACTCCAGCTTTATTTGCATTATTTCAAAATTCCCAAGGGAATACTTCTTTACGTGAATAAAGATAACCAGGAATTGAAGGAATTCGTCATCGAGTACGATAAAAAATGGGCAACCACTCTTTTGTCCGGCCTGAAGAAGCTCAAAGAGGACATAGATTCAAATATTATTCCCGGCAGATTGTCGGATTATCCCGATAATTGGCAGTGCCGCTATTGTCAGTTTAAAGCAGTCTGCGTCATGGCCAACACGGGAGAGGTTAAGTGGGATGATTTCAAGAAGAAAATAAAATTAAGGGAGGAGCACATCGGAAACGCTTAGACTTTTTTCTTCCAAAATATACAACTTTTTCTCAGTTTTACTCCAGAAAATATCTGGATTTTTTGTTTGTTTTATATCCACAATGTTAATCCTGTCCCGGTTGTCCGCTTCGCTAATTTTGATTTTATCTGCGGCAGTGAAAACCAGATAGTTGGAGTTTAACCACGAACAATCATCGATTTTTTCGGAAAGTCGGACAAGGAATATTTTGTCTCCGGCTTCGTGCAAGGGCAGGTCGTCTTCCAGGAAGAGGATCCAGATTTCGTAATCCGAAAAGTAAAGCAGTTTCCTCGAGTCGGGAGAAAGCTTCAAATCGTTTATCCCGTCAAAAAACAATTCGAATGATCTGGAGGCGTCGTTTAATTTATAGATGGATTTTTCTTTTTGCAGGAAGAAAAGATTGCCTATTTTTCTTACTTTATATTCGGTCTCCGGGATGACCGGAAAGGGGATTTCGTTTATTTTTTCTTTCGCCTCGAAAGAGGAGTCGGTTTTATACAGATATCCGAAAGTATCCAGATAATAAATTTCATTGCCGGATTCAAGCAAAGCCACTGTGTTTTCCGAGGGAAGAGAGGGGACTTCTTTTCTTGCCAAAACCGCCGGCGTTTTGCCAAGATCGATCTCGTAATATCTTAATTGTTCTCGGACCCCCGCTTGTAGGGAGATTTTTTTTGCATCGGGAGAGAACTCCACGGATATCAAATCCGCACCCTGGCCGGATATGTCAGTTTCGTCAATCAAATGAGTTTTCACTTTCTTTTCCGTTTCGTAAAGCTTCAAAGACCAGATGTCCTGGCTGTCTTCCTTTAAGACTATCTTTTTTTGATCCGGCGAAAACCAGAAATTTTCCACTCCGCTGAATAAAACGCTGAATTTCGGGTCTTCCGGGAAAAGAATAATGTTTTTGGCTTCGGTGACCTGTTTTTCTTTTATCTCCAGGGTTTTTTCCCAAGGATAAAATCCTTCCTTTTTTACTTCGATTTTATATTTCTGAGGCAGGAGATTCTCAACCAAGACGGAACCGAAGAAAAAGTCCGTCTTCTTGCTTAATTCGCTGTCAAGATAGACTTCAGCCTGTTTGGGCAGGACTTTCAAAAAAAGACCGCCGGTCTGGCTG
>Ga0265595_1002200_pt1 | contig 13589 bp, 7 predicted proteins | sample saktaG_15_FD_190148 | JGI IMG/M metagenome (GOLD analysis project Ga0265595, IMG submission 190148) | Saline water microbial communities from Sakinaw Lake, British Columbia, Canada - sak_2013_06_06_50m | ecosystem: Environmental > Aquatic > Non-marine Saline and Alkaline > Saline ... | reverse complement strand
GGACCTGACATACAAAGCAATAGAATACCAAAATTCTGGAGATTCAAAGATTTATGGCGATACAGATCGCGTGGTAGGATATTATTCCATCGTGGTTGAAAAAAAAAACTCTTCTAAAGATGATAAGGGATTCAGCCTGGATGATCAGGAAAAAGAAAAACTGCTTGATATCACCCGACAGACAATGGAAGAATATGTTTCAAACGGGAAAATCCCTGTGATAGATGAGAAAACGCTTTCTCCCATACTTCGCCAGCCTTTCGGGGCTTTTGTGACGCTGAGGAAGGATGGTGACCTCAGGGGTTGCATCGGCAGATTTGAAGCTGTAGAGCCCCTGTATAAGGTGGTCCAGCAAATGGCCATCTCGGCTTCTACTCAGGATTCCCGTTTCCCGGAAGTGACACCAGCTGAGTTTGATAAAATCGATATCGAGATATCTGTCCTGACGCCGCTTAGAAAGATTAACTCCATTGATGAATTTCAATTGGGGAAACATGGTATTTACATGAAAAAAGGCTTTTCCACCGGTACTTTCCTGCCCCAGGTGGCCCAGGAAACAGGATGGACTACGGAGGAATTCCTTGGACACTGTGCCCGCGACAAAGCCCGTATTGGCTGGGACGGCTGGAAAGACGCCGAACTATATGTTTATGAGGCTTATGTATTTGGGGAAAAGGAATAAAAATAACTAGCGGGTGCAAATGGCTGTAAAAGGGCAGTAAGCGCAGTTTTCCGCATCTTCCGTTTGAACGAAGGGAATTTCAGGGTCGAGTATTTTTTCCAGCAAAGCTTTCAGCATTTCTTCAAATATTTTCATCGATTCTATATCGACTTCCTTTTCCTCCGGAAGTTTTACCTTCATAAACCCTTCACTGATCTTTCGCATCGTGATATTGCCCGTCTCTATCTTCTGATCTGAGTTTTCGTGATTCTTATAATAAAGATAGGCATATAGTAAGAGCTGGAATGCCTTTGCCATCTTTGGGTCACTGGTCAGCTTATCCCACGATTTAACCTTTAATTCATTGGACTGCACCGAGCCTGTTTTATAGTCAATTATCCTGATAGAATTCTCCCAGACATCAATCCTGTCGGTCTTTCCTTTGAGCTTAACCAATATTTCCTTGCCGGAAAGCTTGCAGCTAAGCAAACTATCGAAAAAACTCTCCAGGGAAATGATCTTTAATGATGCCGAAGGGTTATCGTTTGCCTGAAGGGCCTCTGCTTCCTGTTTAATGAACTGGTTGATAAGAAATAAAGATACTTTGAAGATAAGGTGGTTCTTCCCGTGATCGAGGTCACCTTCATGGTATTCTTCCGTGAAAGCATCCTGAAGGTATTTTTCTGTCTCTTTGATCCTTTCCAGCAATGAAGCCGGGTCAACAAATTTTCCCGTAAAAGGCTGGTAAACCTGTTGAAACACATGATGAATGGCGGTTCCCATGGTTTTTGACTCGATGGTCTCTTCTATGGTTTCCGCTTCCGATAGCCCGAGCATTTCCTGGAAGTAAAATTGCAGGGAACATCTTATATAAAGATTAAGGGTGCTTGGGGAAAACCCCTTGTTTGCTTTATCCATCAGCCTGGCCATAATGACAGGTGTTTTGGCCATTGTAATCCCCTTATTTTCACCTGTTACCGGAGAGCTCGGGCTCAGGAGCTTTTCCTCAAAAAGAGTGTCGGGGTTATATTTCTTAAGTTCGTAACCTAACTGGGTGATAAAGCGGCTCTTTTCCCCGCCCTTCATCTGGTCGCCTTCGGTATCGTAAAGCAGGAATATTCTCCTGGCACGCTGGATCATCCGGTAAAAATGGTATGCGAAGACAGAATCTTTCTGCTGATATGTCGGAAGGCCAAACACGACTTTTATATCAAAAGGAATAAATGAATTCGGTGTCCGTCCGGACGGAAGGATGCCTTCATTCACGGAAAGCACGATAAGGTTTTCAAAGTCGATGGCACGGGTTTCCAATACACCCATCACTTGCAGCCCCTGCAGCGGTTCGCCGCTGAAGGGCAACCTGCTGGCATCCAATATCTGGAATAATATTTTGTGAAGTGTTTGCAGCGTCAGGATGAAAGGATAAGTTTCCATCATAGTCCTGCATCGTTTGATAATTTTGGAAAGATGGAAAAGATATTCCAGGTCAACCTGCTGATCGGCTGCCTGGACCTGCCCGCCGGCTATCATCCGGTTACGGATCAGTTCCAGTATTCTTATCGTCACGTCCAATGCCTGCAAAGGGGTTTCCCAGATGGAGAAAAGATTTTCAAGCAGGTTATTCAGTTCAGTTTCATTACCAGTCGATAAACGCCGTATTTCTTCTGGAGTCAGGAATACACGGTTTTTCTCCCTGATGGATTTAATGATCTTTTCTAAGGAAATTTCTTTGGATTGATCAGGAGGCTCAAATAATAACAGATAGGGATGTGCCAGAATTTTCAGGACATCCTTGACGTAAAATGATTTTGAAGCGTTTTTTCGCTGTTCTGCAAACTTCTCCGCGTTTTCCTGCATCTGGAAGAGCAGGCTGGCCAGGTGATAAAGATGGGTGTATTTAAATGGATAACCCATGGTGACATTGACGGGCCCTAAATCTTCAGGTAAAGAATACAGGACCGGAAGAAGCAGTTTTTCATCGGCAAGCACCAGGGCTGTCTTGTCAGGTGCCTCTACTTCCGATCTGAGCAAATTGACGATCTGGCTTGCCTTTATAGCCTGTCCCATGCTCCTGGGGATCCCAGAAACGCTGATCTCCTTTTTCATCAGCCTGAAATCATTTTCAACCCATTTCACCGGATCAGCAGGCCATTTGCCAAGATAATTCCGGATAAATTCCCCTGCTTCCTGCCCTTTGTCTTTGATATAATATTCATCGGCATCCCAGAAAATCTCGGCCAGATTTTGATGCAGCAAATGATCGATGATTTTTTCCTCAGCACCTGAAAGAGCATTCAAACCCGCAAAAAATATTTTCTGCCATGGAAAATTACCTGCAAATTCTTTAATATTTGTAGCTGCAATCCGGTATGCCAGCCCCTGGTAAACAAGATTTTTTTCAGTTAACCGCTCATGAAGCCGGTTATAATAATCCAGGAAAGAATGATAAAACTCAAGATAACTTTTCTCATGATCTGTAAGGGGGCTTTCGCCAAGGTTCCAGACTGATAAGGCACGCGCTTCACTAAGAAAGTTGAAGATCTTATCCGGCTCAACCAGGTACTGGTCGATTTCATCGAAATCCTGTAGCAGGACCTGCCCCCAATCGGCAAAAACTTCGAAATCCTGTGCATTTGCGCCGTGGATTTCTTTATGGACATGGTAAAATTCGAATAGCAAACCGGCAGGATCGATGATCTGTAGGCCGGAAATGGAAGTTATAAAGTCTTCAACAGAAAATGTCTGTGGCGACCATGCCGTTCTTTTCAGCTCCCGGGCAAGGTATTTCTTTAGGTAAAGGCCTGCCCGCCGGTTCGGTAAAACCACGCAAAGCTGCCCGGGGTCATCGCCGTAGCGGGCTGCAATTTCTTCGGCCAACCGTTGAAGAAATGGTTTCATAGCTGTGCCGTATATTCCGGATGATCTGTCAGAAACATTGAAACAACAGCCAGTTGGTCTGGCTTTCCAAGGTCAAACCAGGTCTGTCCGGGCTGAAGATATCCATAAATTGACTTTGTTTTTGTTAACTTCAGGTAAGTATCGATGATGGAAAACCTTCCTTCTTCCTCCATCAGCCTGAATATTTCCGGGTTGATAATATGAATCCCGTTGAAAGCCAATGGCCGTGCCTGTTGAATCGGATCCCCGGCCCAACGGATTTCTCCGGAAGATGAATCCGTCCAGCCCCTTAATTTTAAAATATCATCAAATAAAAAATAGCGCCGCGTCTGGCGTTCACTGACGGAAAGAGTGGCCACGCCTCCTCTCTTAAAATGTTCAGAAAGTAAAGCTTGAAGACTGATATCACTGATCACGTCTACGTTATGGACCAGGAAAGGTTCCTGCCCATCAAGGAACCACCGGGCTTTCAGGATGGCACCGCCGGTATCGAGCAATTGGCCGCTTTCATCGGAAATCGAAATGTTTGCTCCCTGAAATTGGTGCCGGTTTAAAAATTCCTTGATCATGCCGGCATGATGGTGCACATTGACGATGATATCGGTAAATCCATCCCTGGTCAGCTTCCGGATGGCGATTTCCAGCAGGGTGACCCCATTGATGCTGACTAGCGCTTTAGGGGTGTTGGCTGTCAGTGGCATCAGGCGGGTACCCATTCCGGCTGCCAGGATTAATGCTTTCAATGCAGGTTCAGATTTTTTTAGGTTTACAAAGATTTTTCTCTTTTTCTGCCTGTACACCGCAGGTTTTGCACTCATAGTCGGCTTTTCTGCCGAGCTTGGCTATGGTCTTCAAATCTTCTTCTTTACAAATCTTTTTCCCCATCTCACTAAAATAGTCAATAATAATTAAAACTGAGCTTATTCCGAAAAGTCTTTTTTGCCACTAAAGCACCAAAACACTAAATTTCACGAAAGTTTATTTTGATTTATATATTCTGTGGGATTTGGTGTTTTTGTGTTTTTGTGGCTTTAATTGATTTTATCTTTTAAATTTTTGTAACCCATCCAACATCTTATGAGCAATTTCAATAATTATCTGAGGATATTTTTGTTTCAACCGAGATGCCAGCGATTCCGCGCAATAAACCGACCGGTGCTGCCCGCCCGTACAGCCGAAACTTACCATCAGTCTGCTGAACCCGCGTCCGGTATAATTTTCAACGGATTGACTCACCAGTTTTTCCGCACCCTTCAGAAAATCAATAACTTCAGGAGAATTTCTAAGGTAATCGATGATGATCTTTTCCTTGCCGTTGAATACCCGGTAACGTTCTTCCCGTCCCGGATTCGGCAGAGCCCTGCAATCAAATACAAAACCTCCGCCATGCCCGCTCAGATCGTCCGGAATGCCATGCTTGTAAGAGAAACTGTTAATTAAGACTGTAAATTTTCCTGCCATAGACTGTACATCGACTTTCTGATATTTTTCAAGTCCTGCCATCGATTTAATAGCCGGTAATAATTCCGGCAAATTCAATTGGAGATCAACATGAGTGAGCCACCAATCAAGGTTCTTCAACGCGAAAGGAATGCTTGAAAGAAAATGCAGCTTCTTTTCTATTAAACCCCTGAAGCCATAAGCACCCAGTACCTGGAGCAAACGGATCAGGACAAAGCCGTAATACTGCTTTTTGAATGTTGCCTGATCTGTTCTGACAAAAGGTGAAAGCTCTGAAAAATAAAAATCGAGCAATTCTTCCCTCAAAGGAAATGGCAAATCCGCTTTGACCTGGAAAAGCAATGACGCAATGTCATATTGCAGCGGCCCTCTCCGGCCGCCCTGATAATCAATGAAATAAGGTATACCGCCTTTTACCAGGATGTTCCTTGACTGGAAATCGCGGTACATAAAGTAATCAGATTCTGCATTGTTCAGGTAATTCACCAGTGTGTCGAAATCATCCTCCAGTTTTCCTTCATGAAAGGGTACATGCAATTTCAGAAAATAATACTTGAAGTAATTCAGGTCCCACTTCATTGAACGGGTATCGAATGACGAATGAGGGTAGCAATAATTATAATCAAGGCTTTTACCGGCTTTAACCTGAAAACGTACAAGTTCCCTGAGTGATTCCTGGTATAACCGGATAATTTCTTGCGGAATACCGGTGTCCGGAGGTTTATTTTCAAGGAGAGAAAACAAAGAGGTGTCGCCCAGGTCTTCTATTAAATAGATATTATTTTCAGGGTCAAAACTATAGATTGATGGAACATGAAGGCCGTATGTAAGAAAGTGCCTTGTGAAATGCAGAAAAGCGCTGTTTTCCTCCTTTACCGGGTTCCAGGCACCAATGGCGCTTACACCTTGATATTTTAACCGAAAATACCTTCTTTCAGAACCCGATGGCGGTATAACTGTAACATTGTCAGGAAAATTTCCTGACCACTGTTTGAAAAGTTCTTTTAGGTTTTCAAGGTCTGACTTCACAATAATGGGCTATATTAAGGCAAAAGTAACAATTATATCCGTGGAAGGTTTTACTGTTGTAAGAGGATGCTCGAAAAATAAACTTATATTTGCCGAATGATAACTCAAGTCGGATTAACTTATAAACATTACACAGTATGGGCAAATCAGCTGTTGATATCCTGAAAGAAGCGATCTTGCTGGAGCGTCGGGGGAAAGCATTTTACACGACAGCAGCAAGGCAGACAGAAAGCGAAGCCGCACGAAAGATTTTCGAAATGATGGCTGCAGAAGAAGATGAACACATCAACTTTCTTTCCAGGCAATTTGCTCATTATGAAAAGAATAAGGCATTCATGAAAGTTGATGAAATAGCTGATACAGACGAGGCGACAGTGATGGCAATTTTGTCTGAAGAAATAAAAACACAGGTCAATGCTGCTGGCTATGAGGCCGCAGCTATCTCAGCCGCCATGGATTTTGAAACAAGGGCTGTCCAGATTTATTCCGATCGTGCCGGATCAGCTACCGACCCTAATGAAAAAAAGATGTACCAGATGCTGGCTGATTGGGAAAAAGGCCATCACTACTGGCTCCATAAGATCGATGAAGATCTGAAGGAACAAGTATGGTACGATAATAATTTCTGGCCTTTCTAAAAATATAATTATGAGTTCAGCAAAACTTGATTTCGAATCAAAACTAATTCACGCTGGCGGTTTTGAAGATGCATTAGGTAGTGCAGTCACACCGATTTACCAGGCTTCTACCTTTAAATTCAGGAATGCCGACCATGGAGCACAGTGTTTCACGGGCGAAAGTGACGGCTACATTTATACCCGGCTGGCTAACCCAACGATCAGGGAGCTGGAAAAAACAATGGCTGAACTTGAAAACGGATTTGGTGGCATTGCCACTTCTTCAGGGATGGGAGCAGTGAATACTGTTTACATGGCTTACCTTGGCCAGGGCTCACACATCATCTGTCACGAAGCCGTTTACGGGCCCTCCAGGATTATCCTGGAAACAATATATAGCCGCTTTGGAGTTGAATATTCCATGGTAGATACGACAAATATTGAAAATGTCCGGAAAGCTTTCCGACCAAATACGCGCCTGCTATATACCGAAACTCCCGCCAATCCAACCATGGGGATCAGTGACCTTGCCGCGCTGGCCGAACTGGCGCATGAGCATGGAGTCCCTCTCGTGGTCGACAATACATTCTGCAGTCCCTACCTGCAAAGTCCGCTCGATCTTGGCGCTGATATCGTGCTGCATTCTATGACGAAATTCATCAACGGGCATGCTGACGTTGTTGCCGGGATACTGGTGGCAAAAAATGAAGCTGATTACAAGAAATTAAGGGGTATGATGACCAATCTGGGTTGTAATATGGACCCGCACCAGGCTTTTTTGACCCGTCGGGGGCTGAAAACCCTAGCCATCCGGATAGACCGGGCGCAGGAAAGCTCTGTTGTTATTGCCGAATTTCTTGAAAATCATCCAAAGGTTGCATGGGTCAAATATCCGGGCCTGAAATCACATCCGCAATATGAGCTTGGACTGAGGCAAATGAAGGGACCTGGCGCTATGATCAGTTTCGAATTGAAAGGCGGACTGGAAGCAGGCAAGGTGCTGATGAACAATGTTCACCTCATGTTGCTGGCCGTTTCGCTTGGAGGTATTGAAACCCTGATCCAGCACCCGGCTTCCATGACCCATTCTAAAATGAATATCGACGACAGGCACCATGCCGGCATTACCGATGGGCTTGTCAGGCTTTCAGTCGGAATCGAAAAAATAACCGATATTATCCACGATCTGGAACAGGCACTTGCAAAAATCCCATAAGACTTCCTGGTTTTTCAACAAACCTATTTTTTCATCATATTTTTTAAGCTTTTAAATAAATGCTATTTTTGCAATCCTTTAAAAATTGCTGAACCAATCCCGAAGTAAAATCCGGGAATACATCTGATACTAATAAAATAAAAGTTAACCTGATCTCAATCTGTTTACGGTTTAAGCCGCCGGAGATGAGAATACTAAAAAGTAATAATTATTACGACCATGGCGAAAAAAAACCTTACCGCTGATACTAATCAGCCGGAGCCCCAGGAGAACATTGATAATGTTATTGAAACATCAGCTGGTATTGAAGCTGAAATCCAGAAGCAGGAAAAACCTTTTGCAGAAGAGCCCATTGCAGAAGAGCCTGTTGCAGTTGAGTTAGTACCAGAACCGTCTGTAGCAGAAGAACCAGTGGCAGAAGATCATGTTAAAGAGGAACCTGTTAAAGAGGAACCTGTTAAAGAGAAACCTGTTAAAGAGAAACCTGTTAAAGAGAAACCTGTTAAAGAGAAACCTGTTAAAGAGAAACCTGTTAAAGAGAAACCTGTTAAAGAGAAACCTGTTAAAGAGAAAATCGTTCCAAAAAGCTCTGTAATAACGGAAATTCCTGAATTGGCTGCTTCCCTTGTGGGTCATGCGGAAGATGCTGAGCATCATCCTGAAATCCATGCAGATGCTGCACTTTTACTGGAGATCAATGAGCTGGAAGGTGTCACAGCCGAAGCCGAGTTAGAAGAAGAGGACGAAGAGGGAGCTGAATTTCACGAGGAAATCGTTGAAAAATACGATACTTATGACCGTGAAAAACTGGTTGAGATACTGGAAGAAACTGTCAAAGAAGAAAACATCCTGAAGATCAAGACAAGGGTGGCTTTGATAAAGGTCGCTTTCCTGAGGCTTTCGAAGGAATACCGTCAGCTTATGCTGGATAATCATCTCAAAGTTGGGGGAACCAGGGAAAACTATACGCCTGCATCAGATGTACTGGTGGAAAAATTTAACCATGTCTTTGAAACTTATAAGAAAAACAAGATAAAATTCAATGAGCAGCAAGAAGTGGTCAAGCTGCGAAACCTTGATGCCAAGAAAGCCATCCTTGATGAGTTGAAAGAATTGATCAACTCTGAGGAAACCCTGAAAAAGACTTATGACCAGTTTAAAGATTTGCAGGTCAAATGGAAAGAAATCGGCCTGGTCCCTTCCACAGAGATCAATAATTTATGGCAGAATTATCACTTCCTGGTTGAGAAGTTCTTTGATAAAGTAAAAATCAGCAAAGAACTCAGGGACCTTGACCTGAAAAAGAACCTGGAGAGAAAGATGGAATTATGCGAAAAGGCCGAGGAACTCCTTATCGAACCTTCTGTTGTAAGGTCTTTCCAGCAATTACAGAAATATCATGAAGAGTGGAAAGAGATAGGCCCTGTTCCCCAGGACAAAAGGGATGAGATTTGGGAACGATTTAAAACGACTACCGATAAGATTAACGAAAGAAGAAGGGAGCACTATACCAGCCTTTCCAAAGACCAGGATACTAACCTCCTGGCGAAAACCGCCCTCTGTGAAAAAGCAGAGCAGCTTGCCTCCATGGAAATCGATAACCTTAAGGAATGGCAGAACAAGACCCGGGAGGTCAATGAACTTTTTAAAGTATGGAAAACCATTGGCCCGGCACCAAAGAAAGAAAATGACGAAATCTGGGAAAAATTCAAAACATACCTAAACGTTTTCTTTGCTAATAAAAAAGAATTCTTTTCCAGGATTAAGCAAGAGCAGCTGAATAATTTCAATATAAAGCTGGATATTGTTAAACAGGCCGAAGCCCTTAAAGACAGTACAGATTGGAGGATAACCACACAGGAACTTATCAACCTCCAGAAAGAATGGAAAAATATCGGGCCCGTACCCAGGAAACATTCGGATAAAATCTGGAAAAGATTCCGGGCAGCCTGTGATGAATTTTTCAATAATAAATCCAAGTTTTTCTCGACTGTAGTTGAATCAGAGAAGGAAAATCTGGGAAAAAAGCTGGATCTTATCCAAAGGATAGAAACATGGGAAGCTGGTAAAGATAAATCAGCTAACCTGGAAACACTCAAGGGTTTCCAACGGGAATTTACCGAGATAGGCCATGTCCCGATCAAGGATAAAAATAAGGTCCATGATGCCTTCCGCCTGGCTATTAACAAACGTCTCGATGAGCTGAAAATCAGTTCTTACGAAATCAGACCGAATATGGAATACCGTTCGCGGCAGGAGACATCCCACGAGGATTCAGGTGACAGCAGATATCAGCGAAGGGGCGGCAATGACTGGGGCTCATTAAGTACCAAGGTCAGTAAACTAAGGGAAGAAATTCTCCTTTGGGAAAATAATATCGGCTTTTTAGCTCATTCGAAAAAGGCAGACCTGCTGAAACAGGAGTTTGAGAAAAAAATCCAGGATGCCAAGGATGAACTGGCCCAATTAGAAGCAAAGTTGAAAAACATGCAGGAGTGATTTTTTTTATGAATGCCTGGTAATACTTTTGGATATTTATTCCGACTCACTACTTTCGGGGAGTCACACGGGGTTGCGATCGGTGGGGTAATCGATGGCTGCCCGGCCGGAATTTCGATTGATTTTGAGTTTATTCAACAGGAACTGGACCGCAGAAAGCCTGTTTATCCCGGATCAACCGCGCGAAAAGAACCCGACCTGGTTGAGTTTCTTTCAGGAATACTCAATGGCAAAACCCTGGGAACACCAATTGGTTTTCTTGTTAAAAACCTTGCCGGACAATCCTCTGATTATGATGATCTATCCCTGTTATACCGTCCTTCCCATGCAGATTATACATATGAGAAGAAATACGGAGTCCCCGTCTGTAGTGGGGGCGGAAGGGCTTCCGGCAGGGAAACAGTTGCAAGGGTCGTTGCCGGCGCTATTGCTAAACTGATACTTAAGTCATCAAATATTGATATCAGGGCTTTTATTTCCCAGGTTGGCAGCATTGTCGCTGATTTAAACCTCAATAATGCTTTCTTATCAGGAGGTTTGCGCTCACCATTGGGATTTTTAAATGAGCAGATGGAGCAAAGAGCCTTATCGCAGATCGCGGAAGCAGAGAAAAGTGGCGATACCCTTGGCGGGATCATTACCTGTGTGATCAAAGGCACTCCTCCCGGCCTCGGTGAACCGGTATTTGACAAATTACAGGCCGACCTGGCAAAAGCCATGTTAAGCATAGGCTCAGCCAAGGCTTTTGAATATGGCCTTGGATTTAGTGCAGCGTCGTGGAAAGGATCTGACTATAACGACCAGATGACCATGCAGGAAGGAAAGGTCACTTTTCTGACTAATCATGATGGCGGCATCCAGGGAGGAATATCAAATGGCGAAGATATTATGTTCCATATAGGGTTTAAGCCGGTACCATCGGTGAAAATGCTACAGACGACAGTAAACAAAAAGGGCGAAGCTGCCGAGATTACCATCAGTGGCAGGCATGACACCTGCCATATCCCCCGACTTGTCGTAATAGTTGAATCAATGGCTGCCCTCGTCCTGGCCGACCACCTTCTCAGAAATTCAACATACTAATGATTATTAATTGAATAACCACCGGATGCCGATCTGAGCCTGCCATCTTGAACTGGCAAGGCCGGCATCGTCAATGCTCCAAATTTCACCCTTGGGTTTAGTGAAGGAGAAGTTCGGTGTAGTGCCGTCTTCCTGGAATCCTTCAAACTTAACCAATGGATAATTGTTGTAGTATCCTGAAACATAATACATTCTTCCCCATTCATTATTCAGCATATTGGTGAAGTTGAAAATGTCGAAGGTGAATTGCAAGGTATTCCTTTTGTCTTTTACATTGATATAGAAATCCTGGGCAAAATGTAGGTCAATAATGTTCTGGAAAGGAGCGCGTGAACTATTTCTTTCTGCATATTCACCGCGACGGGTACTAAGATAATCGTCTCCTTCAATGAAAGCATTCAGGTCATCCCATTGTTGTGCAGCAGATAAGGTAATATTTCCTTCACTGTCCATTTTGTCAATCAGGTTGATGTCAGTCTGGTCAACCGGAATATACATCAGTTCAAGGCTCTGATTATCCTCTCCCAGGAACTTAGTGTTGCCGTCAGCGTAGCCATAGGCATACCTTTGGCCGGATTGCCCGTTATAGTACAGGCCAATCGTGGTTCCCAGGAACTTCGCGTATTCGACCTTATAGGACAAGAAAGCCACTACCCTTGAACCCAGGTCAAAGTCAGAAATAGCCAGGTCGATGTCATTCTTACCCCTGACATTGGGAACACGCCACTGTGATGAATTCTGTGAAGAAATCCCATCATTCATTGACATGGTATGTCCGTATGTGTAAGCAAGAAAAGCTGATAAACCGTGGAAATCGTCTTTCTGCAATTGAGCCGTGAAGTTATAGGAGTAACCTTTGTTAGTATTGGTTCCGAAAATAAAATCCGTGTATTTAGCGCTTCCTATATTAACCTTTGTATACAGAGGCCTGTCATCACCCGTCCCGGTGAGGTTGCCCGATTGCATATAACGGTAGTTATAATACAGCACATTGTTAAGGGTTTTAGTATAGGTGACTTCTAATGTTCCAACGATTCCCCAGGGGAGTTTCTGATCGATGGCCAGGCTTCCGCGAAGTACCTGCGGGAATTTGAAATTCTTGGCAAACAGGTCAACCTGTCCGGAAGGTGCTGTTGGCGGAACGGAGGGTTGATTCTCCCAATCGGGATTGAATAATAAAACAGTACTGTCTGGATTTTCGGGATCTAAAGTAACTCTCATGCCTCCAGTGGTTACACCGTTGTTGGTGTAGGAACCGCCCGGCCATACAAACGGGATGCGGCTGGTGAATATACCTGCTCCACCACGAACCTGGGTCTTTTTGTCCCCATTGACATCCCAGTTAAATCCAACCCGTGGTGAAAACATCAGTTTCGGGCTGGGCATCTGACCGGTTTTTGCTCCCATAAGATCATACCCGGCTTTTTCGATAAGGGGAATCATGTTTGTATTGAAATCTTCATTGATAGGTGACTGATCCAGGAACATCGGAACATCAAGGCGCAGTCCGATCGTGGTGTTGAACTTGTCAGACCACTCGGTTTCCCACTGGCCGTAAACGCCAATCTGCATGGCATTAAAGTCGGCGGCAGCTTTTGAGCCGTCTCCGGTAACATCATCAACCGCGGAGAATGTCCTGTCATATTGAAATGCCAGGTCACCGTTTATGAAAGCAGCCAGGTTATCATATTGGTATGAGCCGAAATTCTGGCGAACAAACAGGTTGTACATCTTGTAAAACTCGTTGTGCGTGCCAATCGTGAAAGTATGTTTGCCTTTGTAGATTTCGAAATTATCAGTGAGCGTGATAATGTCCTGACTGAGGTAATTAGCAGTGGAGAATTCTTCGCTGCCGAAATAAATATTCCTGGTCCCGTCTTTAATCCTGACATAGGGGAAATTTGCTTCCATCGGATCACGGTCATCCACCACGAAAGTGAGACCGATGATGAGATCATTGGAATATTTATTGCTGAAAATGCTTTTTAATTCGAGTGCAGTGGAGTTGGTTTTCGAAGGGAAATCAATCCCTGCATTGGAGTAATAGACGTTAGTGCTTGAAGGAGCCCCCGGAGTGACCTGTTCAGCTTTGGTGTACTGATGACGCAGGGTAAGCTTGTGTTTT
>Ga0265595_1002199_pt1 | contig 13589 bp, 11 predicted proteins | sample saktaG_15_FD_190148 | JGI IMG/M metagenome (GOLD analysis project Ga0265595, IMG submission 190148) | Saline water microbial communities from Sakinaw Lake, British Columbia, Canada - sak_2013_06_06_50m | ecosystem: Environmental > Aquatic > Non-marine Saline and Alkaline > Saline ... | reverse complement strand
CGACGACCGCCCGCCGGCCTGGCGGATAAACAGACTGGTGCCTGCCGGGCAGCCTACCTACGTGTTCAAGCCGGTACACTGGGCATTTTTGTTCAGCATGCGCCCGCCGCTTCGGTACGTCCTGACGCCCGACAGAATCGGCCCGGACGTGCGATACATGGTCGTGCCCGTGGTGGAATACGGCAAAACTCCGGGCCTTGCCGAGGCCCTGGCCCGCCGCGCCGGCCGAAGTATTTACCCGTTCGATTCGGACGCGGAAAAGTTCGACCTGGTGGAACTCGGTCCCGCCCCAACGTCCAGCCCGACCTCCGCGCCATCGTCCGCCCCGGCGAAATAGAGCAGAAAAAAGATCGTGGATAACATCGGAAACGGTATCAGGGGTCAAACCCCTTCGCTTTCCTCTCAGCGTTCTCAGCGACCTCTGCGGGGATCCTTTTGGTTGCGGCCAAGCGCTGTGTGTGCGCACCGCGAACGGCCGGGGCTTACCGGCTGGGTCCGCGAGCGGTAAAATTATGTGGGGCCGCTACTTACTGATGTGGACGACGGAGTCCACCGAGCCGTAGGGGTTAGGTATTTGGCGAGGGTTGTCGCTGTCGGGCAACCACTGCCCGTCGATGACGAATTTGTACTTGTAGTCGCCGGGGGCCAATGATTTGCTGGCGATGAAAGTCCCGTTCTTCTGCTTGGCCATCTTCTCCGGCTTCCAGTCGTTAAATGTGCCAGCCAGCATGACTTCAGCTACTTTACTCGCGGGCTGAACAGCAAACCGAACAGTTCCCTTGTTTTTGCCACTGTTTATCATGCGACGTGCTCCTTACTTTGACTCGACGTTTGGGTGTCGGGGACACCATCAGCCATTCAACACTTACAAGTCTTTGGCCCGGCTGATATTATGGCCACATCACTGTAACTGCCGACTTCGCGACCCGTCTCTTGGAATGCTATGCACGATGTCGGCAAAAAAACACCCAAACCCGCCGATCCGTTTGTCCAGGCCGGGCCAAGTGTCGTGCAGGCCTGGGGGCGAGGCGATTGGGGGTCTCTGTTGCGATGCCTTTGCGGAAGACATTTACTTCAGCGAAACTTCAGGTCCCTGGCATACAATCGGTTCAGTCTGTTGCGTCGCCAGGCTCTCAGTGCCTTGCGGCCTGCCTGATGCGGCCGCTAAAGGCGGCGGGAAAGACCAGAAGGACTAGCATGAATGAAAACGAGAGCAAATGCGTCGGGTCCAATGGGCCTTCGCCGAAGGGGACCGGTCGCAGCCCCCGGCGGTCCGTTCGCCGTGGCATTCTGCTGGCCCTGATGGCCGGTGGGGCGGCCTTTGCGATCTGGGGCGTCGTAGACCATTTCAGGAACTGGCCCGTACACCGCTTCGGCGTGGTCAAGCCGGGGGTGCTCTATCGCAGCGCCCAGCCTACCGCGGCCGGGTGGCAGGCCCTCAAAAATCAATACGGCATCCACACGGTGGTGGACCTGCGATCCGACGAGCCTGACAAGCAGTGGTCGATCTTGCAGCGGGATTTCTGCCGGGAAAACGGCATCAAGCTGATCCGTGTCGCAATCGGCCCCGAGCGCCTGACCGACAATGAGTTCAAGGTGCTGATGGGCACATTCACCGATCCCAACTGCCAGCCGGTGCTGGTCCACTGCGAACTGGGCAAATTGCGGACCGGCGTGGTCGTGGCCGCGTACCGGATGGTGGTGGACGGGTGGTCCCGGGAGCAGGCGCTTGAAGAATCGAGCCGGTACAAGCCGAACCTCATGCATCGCGACAGAGGCTACGAGGAATACCTTCGCCAACTCGAGCGTCGGATCGCCACTCGCCCGGCGAGAACGTTGGACGCCGACACCGCCCAGACGTTACCATCCGGCGGGTAGCTTTGGACCGTTATGGGCCGCGGCCAGGCCTTTGATGGGCGCATGGCTGCGCCCCGGCCGGGAGGCCACGAGATGCGAGTGTTGATCATAGAGGATGAGCACCGGCTCGCGCGCAACATCGCGACGGTGCTCAACGAGCAGGCGTCCTTCGCCGTGGACATATCCGCCGACGGCGAGGACGGTCTGCACATGGCGATGACCAACCCGTACGACCTGATCCTTCTGGACCTGATGCTTCCGAAGATCGGCGGGCGTGAGATTCTCCGCCGGCTTCGCCAGGCGGGCAAGAGCGTGGCGGTTCTGATTCTCACTGCCCGCGATGCGAGGCCCGACGTGATCGAGGGCCTCGACGCCGGGGGGGATGACTACGTCACCAAGCCGTTCGACATGGGCGAGCTTGTCGCCCGGTGCAAGGCGCTGGTCCGCCGTGCGTACGATAGGCCGAGCCCGGAAATCCGCGTCGGCGACCTGGTGGTCAACACGGCCGCCCGGCGCGTGACGTGCTGCGGCAAGGCGATCACACTGCCGGCGATGGAGTACAGGCTGCTGGAGTACCTGGCGCTTCGCAGCGGGCAGGTTGTAAGCAAGTCCGAGATACTCGAACGTCTCTACGACTTCGAGAGCGAGAAGTTCTCCAACGTGGTTGAGGTCTACATATCGTCCCTGCGGCGCAAGCTCTCGGCGCACGGGCCGGGGCCGGTCATACACACCATGCGCGGCCAGGGCTACATGCTGGAGGATGCCTCGCGTTGAACCCCGTTCCCCTCAAATGGCGGATCAGCCTGCTGGTGGCGCTGGTGCTGGTGGTGGCTACGTCGGTGGTTTGCGGAGTGGCGTACTACGAGCTGGCTGAGTCGTTGCGCGGGAACATCGACAACACGCTGAGGGCGATGGTCGGCGGCGTGCTGGCGGCGATGGACGAGCCCGCGGACTTGGCGGAGAACGAGCAGGCGATCCGCGACATAACCGGCAGCGTCACGCTCAAACGAGCAGGCCGATATCGCGTGTGGATGGATGGATCGGACAAGGACATCTTCGCATCCTCGCCGCGCGACGAGCCCGACAGGGCATGGTTGTGGCAACTCGATGGGATCACGCCGCCGGAGCCGGGGCAGACGGTCTTCTTCGATGCCGGGCGCGATGGCAAGGAGTACCGCGTTGCCTGGTCGCGACAACGCCACGGCGGCGGAATGGTCAACGTGCTGGTGGCGCTGTCCAGCGCGCGGGTCCGTCACGAGATGCGTGAGTTTCTCAACGTGCTGCTGATAGTTGCCTCGGCCGTCACTGCCGGGGCGGTGGCGCTGGGCGTGATGATAGTCCTGTGGTCATTGCGGCCCGTGGCGCGGACGGCCGAGCGACTGCGGACTATCACCTACCACGACCTCGGCCGCGCGCACTTGGAGGACCTTCGTCCGCCGGCTGAGCTCAGGCCGTTCGTCGACGCGCTGAGCAAGATGCTCGCCAGACTCGACGCGGCGATGCGAAGGCAGACGGAGTTCACCGGCGACGCCTCGCACGAGTTGCGGACGCCGCTGGCCTCGGCCAAGAGCACGCTCCAGGCGGCTGTTTCCAGGCCCAGGCAGGCCGAGCAGTACCGCCAGGCCATCGAGGAGACCCTTGGCGACCTCGACCGGATGGACAAGTTGATCCGGCAATTGCTGGCCCTGGCCCGGATGGATGTATCCGACTCGCCCGGGCAGCGCCAGCAGGTCCGGCTTGACGAGCTGCTTGCAGACCTCGCCGCCGCTGCCAACGCCTCTCCGCCGGCCGGCCTGGCTCGCGTCGTCTGCCGGGACATGCCGGCAACGACGATTCGCGGCGACGCCGACGAGCTTGCCCAGTTGTTCCGCAACCTGATCGACAACGCCCTTTGCCACGGCCCGCGCGGCCGGACGGTCACGATCTCGATTTCGGCCGAGGGCGATTCGAGCGTGGCGGCGGCGGTCCACGACGAAGGCGGGCGGATTCCGCCCGAGGCCCTTGGCAGGCTGTTCGACCGCTTCTACCGCGCCGACCCTTCCCGCGCCAGCGCAACCGGCGGCACGGGCCTTGGCCTGGCGATCGTCCGCGAAATAGTCCGCCGCCACGACGGCCGGGTCGAAATAACCTCCGCCCCACAGACGGGCACGACCGTGACGGTGCATCTGCCGGTATGAGGAAGAAGGTAGTAGTGGTAATACCTTCATGCACCCCCGAAAGACCCAAGGTCCGTGCGACTGTGTAATGAAGTCGGTTCTTCTCCCGATCAGTTGCCACGGTTCGGGTCAGATGCCTGCTTGACCTTCAGGGCGAAGTAGCGTTCATCGTGGTAGCCATACGCGTTTCGCTTGATAAGCTTTATCTTGTTGTTAATCCTGGCCACCAAGCTCTTTGGCCGGTCACTCAAGTTGAGGCAGGTCTCCGCCGGCGGGCTGCAATGCATGCGAGGCCGACACCAACGTGCTGAACACGATCGCCTGGGACCTTGGGCGATTCGGAATCCAGTTCGCCGCCTCGCCTCGCCACGCCGACGGCCTGTTGCGATTCCTGGGGAAGGTGGGAGAGTAAGCCTGAAGCCTGTTTCCTTCACCCATCCGATATGTAGAATGATGCGGCCCCGGGGCGGCCGGTCTCGTGACTGCCGCCGCGCATCGGGCCAGGAAAGGACGGCTGCGGATGGCACAGGCGATGACGGTGGGGCGGTACTTGCTCGAGCGGCTCCGGCAGCGGGGCGTGCGGCACATATTCGGCGTGCCGGGCGATTACGTGCTGGGTTTCTACGACCTGATGGAGGCAAGCCCCATCGAGTTTGTCGGCACGAGCAGCGAGGCCGGGGCGGGCTTCGCCGCCGACGCATACGCCCGCGTCAACGGGCTTGGCGCCCTGTGCGTGACGTACTGTGTCGGCGGGCTCAACACCGTCAACGCGGTGGCTGGGGCGTACGCGGAGAAGTCGCCGCTGGTCGTCATCAGCGGCTCGCCGGGCATGGACGAGCGGGTGCGGTCGAGCCTGCTGCACCACCGCGTTCGCGACTTCGGCACCCAGCGGCGGATATTCGACGAGGTCACCGTCGCCTCGGCCGCCCTGGAAGACCCCGCCCGCGCGCCGGAGCAGATCGACTCCGTCCTGGCCGCGTGCGCGCGGTACAAGAGGCCGGTGTACATCGAACTGCCCCGCGACATGTGCAACAGGCCCTGCGCCCGTCCGCGAGCACTTGCTCGCGAGTTGTACCAGCGCGACGCCCGAGCGCTTGGCGAGGCCGTCGCGGAAGCCTCCGCCATGCTCCGCGCCGCGCGCCGGCCGGTCATCCTCGCCGGCGTCGAGATTCACCGTTTCGGCTTGCAGGACGCGCTGCTCAAGCTCGTCGAGCGAACGGGCTTCCCCGTGGCCGCGACGCTGCTGGGCAAGAGCGTGATCTCCGAACGCCACCCGAGGTACCTGGGCGTCTACGAGGGGGCGATGGGCCGCGAAGAGGTCCGCCGAGCCGTCGAGGGCGCCGACTGCGTGCTCATACTCGGGGCGTTCATGACGGACATCAACCTGGGCATCTACACCGCCAGCCTCGACGTGGCCCGCACCATCAACGCCACCAGCGAGCGACTGGCCATCAAACGCCACCAGTTCGAACATGTGCCGCTGGGCGAGTTCATCCTCGCCTTGTCCAAGACGCAACTGGGCGGGAAGAAGGCCCATGCGGCACCGGCAAAGGCCGTCGCCGAGCGCAAGCAGTTCCGCCCGCGCCCCGGCTGGGCCGTGACGATCAGGCGGTTCTTCCAGCGGATGAACGACTTTCTGGCCGACGACGACGTGGTGATCTGCGACATCGGCGACAGCCTGTTCGGCGCGGCCGACCTTACAATCCACCGGCGAACGGAGTTCCTCAGCCCGGCTTACTACACGTCGATGGGCTTCGCGATTCCCGCATCGGTGGGCGCCCAGGTGGGTCGCAAGCGGACCCGCGGCGTGGTTTTTGTCGGTGACGGGGCGTTTCAGATGACCGGCATGGAACTGTCCACGGTGGTCCGCCAGCATCTCAACCCGATCGTTTTCGTCCTGAACAACAAGGGCTACACGACCGAGCGGATGATAAACGAAGGGGCGTACAACGACATCCTGAATTGGTCCTACCACCGCATGCCGGAACTGCTGGGCTCGGGCTGGGGCTGTGAGGTCCGCACCGAGGGCGAGTTGGAGTGCGCCCTTCAAGCCGCCCGCGCCAACACTGGGAGCTTCTCGATCATAAACCTCCACTTGGACAAGCTCGACTGCTCCGACGCCCTTGCCCGCCTGGGCAAACGCCTTGGCAAACGGCTGGGCGGCAACAGGTAGCCTGGAAGAAGAATCGCGGAACCTTGAACAGGGAATCCGGGAAGGAAAAGGCTGCCCGCGCCCCTACATAAAGGATACACTGGGTACGTGCAGGCTGTTGTGGGCTGCGCCCGTTGGGGGGCATGTGGCGGCGGCAGGTGGGCCAGGAGGCTCTTGGGTCGGCATATGGGTTTGGACGACGACATTACAATCCAGCCGGCGGCGGGCCGGACCGAGACGGCCCAGAAGGCGCTGTCCCTGGCGGTGCTCACCGCGCTGCTGGGGGCGCTTTTCTGGATCGGCTGGGAGGAAGACAGATACCTTCTTTTCCATGTCCTGGCCGAGATGTTCCGCATCACGGTGGCGGTGGCGATATTCCTGATCGCATGGAACACGCGCCATTACTGCCAGGCGGGGTTCGTGCTGACGCTGGGCGTGGGGCTGTTGTTCGTCGGTAGCGTGGACCTGGTGCATACGCTGGCCTACAAGGGCATGGGCATCTTCGAGGCCTCGAAGGGGTCGAACCTGGCCACGCAGTTGTGGATGGCCGGGCGGTTCCTGGGGGCCGGAACGATGCTGCTGGCGATGCTGATTCCCCGGCGCCGGCTTAACCCGACGGCCCTTCTGGGCGGCTACGCCGCGGTCACGGCCCTGCTGCTGCTGTCGATCTTCCAATGGCGCATCTTCCCGACGTGCTTTGTCGATGCTGCGGGCGCCGGGACGGGCATCACGCTTTTCAAGCGGGCCGGCGAGTGGTCGGTCGAGGCCGTAATGGCAGTGGCGCTGGTGCTGCTGGCATGGCATCGCAAGCAGTTCGGCAGGCCGGTGTTTCTCTGGCTGGCTGGCTCGATTGTCGGGGCGATGGCGGCGGAAGAGGCCTTTGCGCTCTACAAGTTCGATGTTTACGGACATATCAACCAGTTGGGGCACATCCTCAAGCTTATTGCCTTCTACTGCATCTACAAGGCCCTGGTCGAGACCGGTCTGCGCCATCCCTACGACCTGCTCTTCCGCGACCTGCGTGCCAGCCGGGAAAGGCTGGCCAGGTCTCGTGACGACCTGGAGCTTCGCGTCAAGGAGCGTACGGCTGATCTTCGCGGGGCCGTCGACAACCTCATGGCCGAGGTCCGGGACCGCCTGGCCGCGGAGCAAATGCTTAAGATAAGCGAAGAGCGTCTCCGCCTGATCGCCGAGACGATCCATGACTTCGTCTGGATAAGCACTCCGGGCATGACGAAGATGCTGTACGTCAGCCCGGCTTACGAGAAGCTCTGGGGCCGAAGCTGCCAGAGCCTCTACGAGCACCCGGAGTCGTTCATGGAGGCCATCCACCCCGACGACCGCGGTCGGATGATCACCGGCCTGCACCATCCTTCCGACGGCCTGTGGGATTTCGAGTACCGAATCGTCCGCCCGGATGCAACGGTCCTGTGGGTGCGGGACCGCGGCTATCCGATTCGCGACGAGCAGGGCAACCTGACGGGCATGGCCGGCACGGTCACGGATATCACCGCGAGGAAGCTGCGTGATGCAAACCTGGCCGAAAGCGAGGCCCGCCTTGCAAAGGCCCAGGAAATCGCCCGCCTGGGCAACTGGGAGTGGGACATCCTCTCGAACGAGTTGTGGTGGTCAGACCAGATATACCGCACCTTCGGCACCACGCAGGATGAATTCGAGGCCACGTACGACGCGTTCCTGTCTTTTATCCACACAGAGGACCGCGTGGCGGTCGAGTTGGCCATCAAGGAAGCGCTGGCTGGGACGGCCGGCTACAGGATCGACTATCGCATCCTGCTGCGCAACGGTGAGCAGCGGGTGGTCCACGAGTCCGGCGAAGTGATCCGCGACGCCAAAGGCAAGCCCATACGCATGTCCGGTACCGTGCAGGACATAACGCGGCGAAAGCGGGTCGAGACCGAACTCCAGGAAAGCGAGCAGCGCTACCGCGAACTGGTCGAGCTCTCGCCAATCGGGATCATCGTCTCGGTGGCCGGCGAGATCGTTTTCGTAAACCCGGCGGCCGCGTCCATCCTCGGGGCAAACCGGCCGGCAGAACTGGTCGGCAGGAAAGTCGACGACCTGATCCACGCCGATTACGCCCTGATGTTCCGCGACCGTCTGAGGCGGGCCAAGGAGGTGCGGGTGGAACTGCCGCTGGCGGAAATGCAGATGTCAAAGGCGGACGGCACGCTGGTCATGGTGGAATCCGCCTCGGCATTCGTGATGTACAAGCGGAAGCCGGCGGTCCAGACCGTCTTCCGCGACGTGACCGAACGCCATCGCCAGGCGTCGATGATCGAACGGGAACGGCAGCGGCTTTTCTCGGTGCTGAACATGCTGCCGGGTTACGTCAGCATCGTGGGGCCTGACTATTCCGTGCGGTTTGCCAATCACCGCTACCTGGAGGCCTTTGGTGAACCTGGCGGCCGGCAGTGCCATCTCATTCAGTGCGGCCGGAAAGGGCCATGCGAGGATTGCCCGCTTCCGCGCGTCTTCAGCGAGAACCGCTCGCAGGAATACGAGTGGTCCACACCACAAGGGCGCACCTACCGTGTGTGGGCGTACCCGTTCGCGGACATGGACGGCTCTTCGGCGGCCCTGACGATCGGCCTGGACGTTACGGAGCGAAAGGCGCTGGAAAAGCAGGTCATCGACGCCAGCGAAATCGAGCGCCGCAACATAGGCCGGGATCTGCATGACTCGCTGGGCCAGGAGCTTACCGGGCTGAGCCTGCTGATGGAGTCGCTGATCAAGGACCTGGCCGAGCAGGCGCCCCAGCAGGCAGCCCTGGGCCGGCAGATACTCAAGCTGGTCCGCCAGTCGGTTTCGCAGGTCCGTGCCATGTCCAAGGGCCTGGACCCGGTAAGCCTTCGGGGCGGCGGCCTGGCCAGCGGCCTGCGGGATTTGGCTGAGGACATCCACAAGCAGAGCGGCATCGAGTGCATGCTGCGCTGCGACGACGGCGTGAACGTCCAGGACGAGGCTGTGGCCACGCACCTTTACCGGATCGCCCAGGAGGCGGTCAATAACGCCGTCAAGCACGCCGAGGCCGATCACATCGAGATCGGCCTGGCCCAGGACGATGCTGGCATCCGCCTGACTATCTCCGACGACGGCAAGGGCTTGCCTGGCAACCCGGATGAAGCCCACAATGGAATGGGAATGCGAACAATGCGATACCGTGCCAGCATATCAGGCGGTATGCTGAACATAGCCGCCAGCGAAAATGGCAAAAACGGCGGAATGAAGGTCACGTGCTTCATACCCGCGGCGCTGGATTCCAGCCGGGGAGGCAGGAACACATGGGCCCCAAGGCGAATGTGAACAAGGCCGAAAAGGCCATCCGGGTTTTGCTTGTCGACGATCATCCGATAGTGCGCCAGGGCATCAGCTTGCTTGTTGCCCAGGAGCCGGACATGGTCGTCTGCGGCGAGGCGGAGACTGTTTCCGAGGCCCTGGCAGCCATCGCCCGACACAAGCCTGATGTGGCCGTGGTCGACCTGACCCTGCGCGAGGGCCTTGGCCTGGAGCTTATCAAAGACATGCGCGTGCGGTATCCCAAGGTGCTGGCGATGGTCTACTCGATGCGGGATGAGTCGTTCTACGCCGAGCGGGTCCTCCGCGCCGGCGCCCGCGGGTACGTCACCAAGGAAGAAGGCGGCGGGACCGTCATCGAGGGCATCCGCAAGGTGCTTGCCGGGCAGATATTCCTCAGCGAGAAGATGGCGTCGAAGTTGATCGGCCAGTTCGTCGGGGGAAAAGTTCAGTCGCCCGTGGACTCCATCCACAATCTCACCGACCGCGAACTGGAGGTCTTCGAGCTTATCGGCCTGGGCCTGCCGACCCGCGAGATAGCCGAGCGGTTGCACCTGAGCCCCAAGACCGTGGACTCCCACCGAGAGCACATCAAAGAGAAACTCAAGATCGACAACGCCACCGATCTGCTCAAGCACGCCATAGAATGGGCGAGTTTCCGCAAGGACGAGTAGCACGTCCTCTCTTCCTCGAAAAGAAGCTATAGGGAAACCCCCGATTTTTCACCTCTGCCGGCGGAATTTCTGCCTGTATCAGCAGCCCGCGGACCAGGATGGACCCTGAATGGCCACCGCGCGGGCAGGCCGGGGGCCAGATCGTAACGCCTGCGGTTACAAGCTATTAAGGTATTCTTCGGACTCGCAGTGTCACTGTTTGTAGGGGAATCCCCCATGTCCGCCGGTGTTTGCCGGACTACTTAAACGGGGCTTGCCTCGATTGTTCAAAGCCGATCAGGGGGCCATACTTCGGACAACGAGGCCAGCCGGTCTAACTGGCTCGCATGTTCATTGACACGCAAAGCCGGCAGGTAACGAAAGAAACAGGAGTTTCGAGACATGATCAGCACGATTCCGGAAAAGTCGATAAAGAAGCCCGCGGTGAAGTCAGCAGGCTTGAACAGGTTCCGAAAGGCCGGCGACAAGGCCCTGGACCTCCGTAACAACAAGCCGGACTACATATACCACCATGCCTTCGCCCGCCCGGACGCCGAGCAGACTATCTGGGGCGCCGACAGGCCCGAGATCGACGTCGCCTGCTATTCCCTCATGCCCGCCATCGAGAGCGACCTGGCCCCGTGCCGCGGCAAGCTGCCAAGGTTGTCGGCCGATCAGGAAAGAACCCTCTTCCTCCGCTACAACTACGCCAAGTACCGCTTGGCCAACCTGCTTGGGGCTAAGAATGAAGGCCGATCGTCCAAGATCCGCCGTGAGGCCGACCAGTGGCGCCAGCGGGCTCTTGCGACCCGCGAGAAGCTCGTCCATGCCAACCTTGCCCTTGTCCCCAGCATGGCCAAGCGGATGCGCGGCACGGACCTGGAATTTGGAGAACTTGTCTCCGAAGGCCACATGGCCATCCTCCGCAGTGTGGAAAAGTTCGACGTTTCGCGAGGCTTCAAGTTCTCGACCTACGCATGCCGGGCCATCATTGCCTGCTTCAGGCGCATGGCCAGCAAGGCCCACAGGAACAGCGCCCGCTTCCCCGTGGCATTCACCCCGGAGATGGATCGCAGCGACTTCGATGAACGCTGCCACGAGGAGCAGCGACAGGACGCCGTCGACATGGTCCGCGACGTCCTTCAGCGAAACCTCGCCAGTCTTAACGGGATGGAGTGCCGGATCATCCACGAAAGGTTCTCCATGTCCACCGACGGCAAACGTCGAACCCTTGGCCAGATCAGCCAGTCCGTCGGCCTGTCGGTTGAACGTGTCCGCCAGATAATCAAGGAGGCCCTTGCCAAGATCCGCAATGCAATGGAGGTTCAGTTCGCCGCGTAAACCCCTACAGGTTAAAATGTCAGGTGACTTAGGTGGTTAATTATGCCCATGCGGCCAGTCTTCTGGTTGGCGTCAATAAGCCGCTCGATTCACATAATCTCTCCGACCTGGAGAAGATGCACCTCCCTGTAATCATGGCCCCGCAAAGCGTGAAGAAGGATGAGTTCTTCGATGTACAAGTCGAGGTGGGAGCATCGCTTGCGCACCCCAACGACTGCGGCCACTTCATAATGGCTATTGAACTGTACGCCGACGATACGTTCCTGGCCAGGGTCGATCTGACCCCAGGGGCGGCCGCGCCAAGTGCCACGCTAAGCATCAGGCTTCGGGATGCCGCCAAGGAACTTGTGGCATACTGCGCCTGCAACGTTCACGGCCGATGGATGAGCAGCAAAGACATCGCCATCGAATCCTGAAAAGTACCAAATAACAAGCACCAAGTCCCAAACAAGAACCAAGCACCAAAGTTCAAATTCCAAACGGGGAGGCGTGCTTACGCCGGGTTTGGATGTTTCTGTTGTTTGGTTCTTGTTGTTTTTCCGTTTGGTTCTTGTTTGCTATTTGGTGCTTGTTATTTGGAGCTTCTTACCGCATACCGGGCGCCTGTCACGCCTTCCGCACCACGGCCGCGCCGTCCATCTCGAAGAGAAGATCGTCGCGGCAGACGTCAGCTAGCACCGACACTGCCGCAAGGTCTTTTAGCCCGCGCTGGGCAAGGATCTCGTGGTAGGTCTCGACGTGCTCGGGCAGCTTGACGAAGCAGGTGAGATCGCACAGGTCGCCCAGGCTGGCGCCTTCCTGGGCGATCAGGGCCTCGATGGCGTCCAGCGTGGCGTTCATCTGAGCCTTGAAATCGCCAACGTGCATGGTTATGCCGGCTTCGTCGATCGCGGCCGTGCCCGAAAGGCTTATCCACGTGGCCTGCGGCATGCGGATGGCCGCGGCGCGTGAAAAGGCCGAGCCGTACTTGAAAGCGTCTTTCTGCTTGCGATTGGTCATCTGGTGAATCTCGATGTCGCTGTCCGGCGAAAGCCGAGCCGACAAAAAGTCCATCGTCACCGCCCCACCCGCCGGAGTGCTTCCCTCGATTCCAGTGCTGGCTGGCAGAAGAATCGCCTTGCCGTTGGAACCGCCCGGCTCCCCAACGGGGCCCAAGGCCGGCATCAGGCCGAAATGCCCGTATTTCGCGCTGCGAACCTTGTTGAACTCGCCGTACCAACTCAAAATCCTGTTCAGGTACAGCCACGTCCGGGCCACGCTGCGGTAATCGGTGTTCTGCGTTCGAAGCAACTCATCGGCCCGGTCGAACATCCGCCCGGCCTGGATATTTCGATCCTCGTCGATTCGCGGATTCTTGCCGTTGATGTTCTGAAGCAGAAGGAAAGTGGCGCCCCGCCTCCTCCAGCCCCGACCCAGGGGCCGGCCCGAATCGTCGCGGACCATCCAGACGTCTTGAGGCCCGGCGGGGCGAATCGCCATCAGATTCACGCCGGAAAGCCCCTGGCCCCAGAGCGGATTGCCCTGCAAATACGTCACAGGCGTGGCTGGATCAACTCCCTTTCGGGCCAACCGCTCGCCGCGAGCGCCGACAATCGCGTCCTGCGCCGCCAAGGACCCGAAAATTCGCTCGTGAACCGCTACCATTCCGTGCTCGGACAGGAACTCCGCCACGGCCTGGTAGACGTCGGAGGCCCCTTGGCGCGTATCGGTGGGTCCGATCATCGCGGCGGTAATGAATGCCTGCTCGGAATCAACCGGGGTTATGTACAGCTTGGCCGATCCGTGCGTTTCAATGGTCTTGCTGCTCATGAAGTCCCGCGCTTTCCTTGCTCTAAGGTAAGGACTGTCCGTAGATTACGCAGATTTTGCAGAGGTCAAGAAAATGTTTATTCCTCTAAGCATCTGTGCAATCGGCGTAATCTGTGGATGATTCTTCTTCGCATTATTGAACGACAAACCCCCGCCCAGGTGGCGGAATAACTGCCCGCAAGTCGCGGTGTTTTCAAATTTATTGCGCAGGAATTATTTGTTTGCCCCAGACCGATTCGTTTCGGCGGCGGGTTTTTTCCTGATCCGCACGCGGCAAATGTGCCCATGCTGGGCTCTCCGGCCAAG
>Ga0265595_1002198_pt1 | contig 13603 bp, 14 predicted proteins | sample saktaG_15_FD_190148 | JGI IMG/M metagenome (GOLD analysis project Ga0265595, IMG submission 190148) | Saline water microbial communities from Sakinaw Lake, British Columbia, Canada - sak_2013_06_06_50m | ecosystem: Environmental > Aquatic > Non-marine Saline and Alkaline > Saline ... | reverse complement strand
GGGCAACTCGTCCCGTGAGAACCCCTCCATAACTGCCAGACGCTCCTTCTTGCGGGTGTGAGAGAGGATCGTGGGTATAAGGAACCGCCGCGACACGTCCATCGCCATCGCGTTGGAGCCGGCGAACACAATGGTCTTCTGCCCCGCATGCAGCCGGAAGATGTCCTCCAGGATGCGCAGCTTCTCCTGGGCCCGGTCTTCGATCGCCTGCTTGAGGTAGTACGCCTTCAGGGCCAACCTGGCGGCCGGATCCTTGCCCGATTCGCCGCACAAATCCTGCCAGGAATAGCCCGGCTGGTCGCGCCGCCGCTCGACGATGAAGTGCCGCACCTGGCGGGAGTATTGGTCGTAACCGGCCTGCTCATCCTGGCTGAGATGAACGGGAATGCGCACGACGGCAAAATCCGCCAGTGTCGCCCCGCGGGCCTGATGGAAAGGCATGTGGTACGCCACAGGCCCGAGAAGAAAGTCCAGGTCCACCTGCCGGCCATCATGTCGTTCGGGGGTGGCTGTTAGTCCCAGCCGCATCGCAGCGGTGCTCATGATGGCGGCCTCGCGATAGGTCGGGCCGGGTAGGTGGTGCTCCTCGTCGAAGATCAGCATGCCGAAGCGGGCGCCGATCTGGGCCATGTGGATGCAGGCGCTGTCGTAGGTCGTCACGGTCACGGGACGCAGATTGTACGTATTGTCCCCCACGATGCCGGCGTCATAGCTCAGGGCCTTGAGGATCCGCCGATGCCACTGGTACATCAGGTCGCGAATCGGCGCAACGACCAGCGTGGCGGTCCCCGTTTGGGCCATCGCCGCCAGGGCCACCTCCGTTTTGCCGGTGCCGGTGGGCATGATGATCTGGCCGCGACAATCAGCCTTCGTCCAGGCCGACAGGGCCTCCACCTGCTCGGGGCGAAGTTCCGGCAGGGACACCTTCGGCCAGAACACGCGGGCGGGCTTGGGCACCTCGTCCCGAAAGGCTTCCTGGAAGCGTGCAGCCAAGTCCCGACTTATCCGAGGATAGTGAATCGCATCGCATCGCCAGGCCGAAACCCGGTAGTCCCACGCCCAGGTCCCGCCTGAGGCATCGACGGCAGCCTTGCCGCCGGGGCCGCTCACCACCAGAGTGCCGCGGTCGAATGTTAGGACAAGAGTCGTCTGTTCCGGCTCGCCGTTCATGCCCCGCATGATACGGCCAGGCATGCAGTCCGACAAGTTGCCCCGCATGGGATAGCCGGCGATGCCGCAACAAGGGAAAAGCTGCTCGCATAATGTTGCCCTTTTTTTCCGAGCAGGCGAGGTGGTAGAATGGCGGGCAGATCCGCAGCCGTCGCGGGGCCGTGGGTACGGACCCGACGTTTACACGATTGCCACACAACCAAGAACAGGAGAACTCGATGATGAAAGGTTCCCGAAGAAGTTTTCTAGCCGCCGCTGCCGCCGCTCCGCTTCTGGCGAAATCGAGCCTGTCGCTCGCCGCGGGCGACCGGGACGGCTCATCGCCGCTGTCGGCCGTCAAGAAGCTGGGCAACAAGGCCTTCTACAAGGCCGACGGCTCCTTCGACACCGAGGCGGCCAAGAAGGCATGCTACGACATGATGCGGGCCTTCGACTACCCAATCTCCGAGGTCCTGAAGACCGACCAGTTCTGGGTGTGCGACTTCCTCTCGCGTGACTTCGCGAGCCTGGGCATGGGCGGGATCTTCTGGATCAACGAGAACGGCACGTACGGCCAGAGCGGCGCCAAGGCATATGCGGGCGACTTCAAGGGCAAGTTGTTCGGCTACCTGGGCCACGAGATCTACCTGCTGCCCGGCCAGGTGCTGCCGGAGCATCGGCACATCGGCGGGGCCAAGGGGTACGGCCCGAAGATGGAGGCGTGGCACGTTCGGTACGGCTCGGTGGCGTTCTTTGGCGAGTACAAAGGCGCCGGCGACGAGGTGGAGATCGGCGAGATGCCGGTCAAGGAACGCCCCTGGGGCTACGGGCAGGATTGGTTCAAGTCCAAGTACGTCGCCAAGCGAACGGCCGGGCAGATGTACAAGCTGAACGACCCCGAGTCATGGCACTTCCAGCGGGCCGGCGATCAGGGCGCGATCGTCTCGGAGTACGCCACGTATCACAACGACGTGAGGTTCAGCAAGCCGGGCATGGAGTTCGACTCCTCGAAGGCGAAAGAAAAGTAGCCGCCGGACAACCGCAGCCAATGGGCGCCGGATGGGTCTTCCAGTCCCACGGGTTTGCCGGTGGCGCATAGGATAATTCCCTGGCGGGAGCAGATCGGGGAACGTGTCAGGGAGCAGGGCCGGAGTGCCAAGCGGCTCGGGCTCCCCCAAACAACGGCCGGCGGTGTACGCGCACGCCCCGGTCGCCACCAGATTCTAACATCCACACGGTGGGCGGCCGGCGCGGTTTTCGAAGCCATGTTCGGTCTGTTGACCCGCTGAGGTCGCGGGGATTCGCCCAGGCTACTTGGCCGCCTCGGCGGGTTTGCCTTCGAGGATGGGGATCATCACGATATTGCGGTACTGGACCGCGCCGCCCTCGGACTGCAAGCAGATCTTGCCCGGAACCACCTGGCAGCCGGTCGCCTCGTTCTGGAGCAGATTGTTGACGTAGATCTTCAGATCGCCCTGGTTGAGGTATATCTCGTACTGGTTCCACTCATCCGTCTTGTAGCTCTTGTAGTAGCCTTCCTTGATGATCTGGGCCTTGTCCGAGATCTTGCTGACGACGCGCTTGTCGAGCTTGTCGCCCTCGCGGTCGATCACCATCAGGTCGCCGACGTTCACCAGCCAGCCGCGACGGCTCTCGTCGTACAGGAACCCCACCTTGCCGTTGAAGAGGCTGACGAAACCGTCATCCGCGCCCACCGCCAGAGCCGCCGTCGCCAGCAAGGCCGCCACGCCGACCACTACCACCCGGTCGAGCCTCTCGATCATGTCCAGTCTACAACTCTCATGAGTTCACGTTGGAGTGTTATCACACCTACGGCTTCGCTTACTTCGCCTTCAGTTCAAACCACCGTATCGCGATTCCACGTTGGAAGGGAGCGGAAATCCTCAGATTCTTGGCGCCCTTCTCGAACTTGATCCTCACTTCGTCCGTCGTTTCCCACAATCCGTGCGTGCTGGGAAGCTTGATCGTGGCGAGTTTGCTGCCCAAGGAATTGATATAGAGCACCTGGCCTCGATTGGCCGCCGCGACCCTCATCGTCAATCCATATTCCCCGGCCTCGGGCACATCGATGACGTACTCTATCCAAGTGGTAGTCATGTTCTTCTGGAAATTAACCTGCTTTCCGCCGGTGAAACAGTCGAGAACCCAAACCTCGCCCTTCTGCTGTTCCGGGAAGTTGGGGTCAGAGTAGCTTTTTGTGAACGTCTCAGCCTCGATGTGTATCACGCCGGGGACGGGCTCGAAAGGTTTTTCCGGGACGATTTCCGGTGCGGGGGGCTCCACCGGCGGCTTGGCTATCGCCGTTGGTTTTGAGTCCGGGCCTACTGCCGGGTTAGGTCCTGTTCCGGGCTTGGGCATGGCTGCCTGAAGTTTGCTCACTATCCCCGTGACCGCGTCAGCCTGTTCCTTCGAGGTAAGTGTCGCCGCCAGCCATTTCAGATGTTGAATCAGCGAGAACTCACCCACGCAGTCCCGCGCGGCCGCTTCCGCAAGAAGTCCATAACCACCAAATGTTTTATGCCATCCGCCACCATAGCAGATCTTCCAGGCACTGCCGGGCTGAGGCTCAACCTGAGGATAGGGCGATTTATAGGCAACCGCGGAATGTGCTCGCTGGCCCATCGCCTGGGCGGGCAGGCCGAACGCCTTGCACGTCATTTCGCCAAACCATGACCTGGGGCCGCACTTTCCGCCGCCTTCCATCACGGTTATGAAGCCGTTGCTGAATGGGAAAGGCGAGAATCTGCGCCACACCTCGCTTACGATGTTGACGACCTGCTCATTCTTTCTCAAATCAGGTCGCCATGTGTTTATCATTTGCCTCACCCATGCCAGGTCTCTGTCAGATGCCCATGAGGTCAAGACATTTCCAAGCTCCCAGACCGAAAGATCGTCAAAACTGGGAAATAGTTCCTTGTTCTTGTGCGCGGCCTTGTAGTGCTTGTAGCGTTCGACGGGGTCTATGACCACTCCGCTGCCATAGCTCTTGGCAGGTGAGCCGGAAAAACTGGCTGCGATGGCAAGCCTCAGATAGAGGCCCTCCTTCGAGTCGGGGTCGGCAGTAAAGATCTTTGTCCATGTATCTAATGATCCGGCGCCCCCGGATCCCTCGAGACACAAATCCAGGGCGTGAGTGTTCGGCAGAAGCCAGGCCAGAAATGTCCTGTTGGCCTGATCGGCTTTGGCAAAAGCTCCCATCTTGGCAACCCCGTACCTTGATAGGAATTGGTGTTGGCCCAAAGCTTTCGCAAACGCAGGATCCTTGAGGAGGCCCTCCATGCCTGCCTTGGATATGCTGCCGAGGTCGGCCGGCATTTTCTTATTCAGCCATGCCGAGAGGTTGCTTACGTATGCGGTGAAGTCGCCCGCGTTAATGGCCGCGCCCAAATCCTTGGCATTGGGCTGCCATGCATGGAGATTTCCGGGAAGCAACAAGAACACGATGCAAACGATGAGTAAACGTGCGGTGTCTTTCTTAAGTGTTCGCATGACGTTACCTCGATAGCCCCGAATTTTCGATTAGCTTGCCCCATGCGATGGGTAGTTTCCGACCTGTAATAAGGTGGAACCGCCGCCGTGAGTGACGCTTCCGCTGCTATTGCGCGGCGAGCCCGAAGGACAACTGCGGCAACCGCAACACGCGCGACGGAACACCCGCCACCTAGCCCGGGCTGATTCTATCACTTCTCGCCCGCAGCACAAGATATTTCCCGCCGGATCCCGGCTCTGCGCGGGCATTTGTCCGCCACCGGGCCGTGGCGAACGGCTGCCTGAGATGCACCGAGATGATTTCCACACTGACGTTCATGTCGCTCACATGCGGGCGGTTCTCTCCTCTCCGAAGACTCATTTACTTGCGCATCCGGCTGATGGCGACCTCGGCAGCATTGACCAAAGGATAGGCGATGGGCGAGGCGGTCAGCGCCGGATGGGTGCCCATCTGGAACATTGCGATGTCCTCGGCCGTCATACGCTTCTGCACGCACGCCGCAATGGTGTTGATTAGTTCCCCGACTGAGGCGTTGCCTCGGACCTGCCCACCCAGCAGCGCCTGCGAATGCGACTCGAAGACCAGCTTGACCTTCATGGGGGCCGCGCCGGGCATGCCGCCCGGATGGCGGTTGGGCGTCTCCACGGTGCCGCAAACGACCTGATAGCCGCGCTGCTTGGCCATGGACTCGGTCAGGCCCGCGGTGCCCATCGCCAAGTCGCCGACGGCCGTGGACCAGACGCCCAATGTGCCGTCACTTTCCCTCCGCAGGCCGTAGACGTTGGCCCCGGCGATCCGGGCCTCAAGCTGTGCGATGGAGGCCAGCTTCAACGGTGAAGGCCCGCCGCCGAAAAACGAAATTTTCTCGGCGCAGTCGCCACAGGCGAAAATGGCTGCGTCGGAGGTCTGCATTGTACGGTCCACCTCCACGCCGCCGGTGAGCCCGAGACGCAGGCCGGCGCCCTTGGCCAACTCGACGTTCGCCTGAACGCCGATGCCGAGAATGACCAGGTCGGCAGGGACGCTGGAGCCGTCGGTCAACTGAACGGCGCTGACGTGCCCGTTGCCTGTGATCCGCTCAACAATCGCCGAGGTGCGCACGGTGACGCCACGCGATCTGAGCAGATCCTCCATTTCAGTGCAAAACTCGCAGTCGTAGGAGAGGCTCAGACAGTTGGCGGCCAGTTCTAAGACCGTCACGTTCTTGCCGCCGATCTTGTTGATCTCGTCAGCGAACTCGATCCCGATGAACCCGCCGCCAATGATGACGATTTCCTTGGCTCGTGCCAGCCGCTGCTGAAGCAGGCGCAGGTGCTCCACGTCCTTCAGGATGGGGAAGACGCCGTCGAGGGCCATGCCGGGAATCGGCGGCTGGGTGGGCAGCGAGCCGGTCGCCAGAATCAGCCGTTCGTACTCGATGTCACCGTCGCTCGTTACCAGCCTGTGCTGCTGACGATCAATCTTCGTCACCTCGGCAATCAGCAGGTCGATCCGGTTCTTCTCCAGAACGGTGTCTGGGATGAGGTCCTTATCCGGGGTGCCCAGCGTGCCGAAGATGTACGGAATCCCGCAGGGGATTGCCACCTGCTTCTCCTTGCGCACCAGGAGAATTCGTTTGTCCGGGTGGTGCCTGCGGGCCGTGATGGCGGCTGTGATTCCCGCGGCACTTCCGCCGAGTACGACGATGTCTGCCTTGGTCATGGGATCTCCTTCAGTTGTTGGTTTCTTCGGGTTGGTGTTTGCCACTATAGAACAGCTTACCACCGGAGGACAGCTTCTCCAGCAATCCGCTGGCGTCCAGTTCCTCGACGTACTTGATGGCCTCGTTCCGGTGCATGTCCAAGCCGGCGGCAATGTCCTCCACAGAGCAAGGGCGGCGCTGGATCATCTCCAGGACATTTGCCCGCCCGGCCTTGAAATCGCTTTGGGCATGAACGCCACGATAGTCGGCGATGATCTCGCCCGGCGGGTCGAACCGTGACGCGAGATCGACCATCTTCACGCGGTCGACCATCACCGCATAGTCTTCGGCCGTGGGCCGGGTCGCGCTGTTCAGTTGCACCCGATCAGGCTTGATCCGCCCAACGCAGTCGATAATCTTGCGGGCTTCGCTTTCGATGGCCGTGTGCCCGGCCAGGAGGAACACCTCCAGCCAGTATTCGCCGTGGTATTCCTCTCGAAACGCGATCAGGCCCTCCAGCATCCGCTCAAATGAGATGCTCTCGTGCGGACGGTTGACCGCCTGGAACATGCTGTCGTCCCCGGCGTCCAGCGATGGAATCACCAAGTGAGCGTCCATCAATTGCCGGCGGACTTCCTCCTGCCAGAGCAGCGATCCGTTCGTAAGCACGGCAATGGGGACATCCGTCATGGAGCGGATGCCCGCGATCAACTCGTCCAAGCGCGAGTAGAGGGTCGGCTCTCCCGAGCCGCTGAGCGTGATGTAATCGGGCCTGGCGGCCAGCTTGTCCTTCAGTTCCGCAAGAACGTCGTCCAATGGCGCCCACTCGCGCCTTTCGACGGTCTTGTTGGTCGTCCGGCCAAGCTGGCAGTAGATGCAGTCATAGGAGCATGTCTTGAACGGGACCAGGTCCACACCCAACGACCGCCCTAGCCTGCGCGACGGCACGGGGCCAAAGATGTATCCCATGGTACTACCTCACTCATCACACGGTTTGGTGTCGCACGGCGCGTCAGCAGAGCTTTTCCGCTCCGGAGTAGACTTCCTCGATCCGCAGGGCCGCCGCGGCGTGTCCAGGGTGCTGCGAGGGATTCCAGGTCTTCATGTCGTCGAATATCTCACCATCTTTGTGGTATTCCCATGTCCCCTTAACCTGGTAGGCCTTGCCCTTCTTGTCGCGAAACAGAAGCGACCCCTTCCCGCCACTGAGTATGTTTTTGCGTGTCTTGTCGAAGTAGTTGTCAGCCACCACCAGCCGGTCCTCGCCAAATGCGCCGAGGCAGGTCACGTAGATGATATTAGGCAAACCCTCTGGACTGACTGTCGCCAGGATTGCCGGGCCGTCACGATCTTCCCACGCTTCGCGGACATTCTTCGGTAGAGATGCCATATCCATCACTCCTCTTTCTCTTGGCCTGGTCCCCAAGCACACAGCCACCGTGGTAGTGTTGAGAACAGGGCATTGGTCGTATTCGTTGGCAAGGCCCATTTCGGGCCGACACCCAAACTTTTCCGTTTCCCTGTCATTTTTGCAACAGCCATCCGTCAATGAGCATAGAGTAACCTATCGCCGTGCTCCATCAGCCAGGAAGAATTGCCCGCCATAGGCCCGGTAATCCGCCAGCGTGTCCCTGTGAATGTTCACGAGGCTTTCCGGCAGTTCGTCCATCGGCCAGAACCGCACCTCCGACCCCTCAATGCCGTCAGCCTGGGGGTTACCAGCCCAGTCGCGGACGATGAAGGCGACGGAGAAGCCCTGAACCTCGTCACCATTGGGGTATCTGAACCGTTGGCTGGGCCCGGAGTACAAGGCCATTGGCTCGGCGTTGCGAACCTCCAGACCGGTTTCCTCGCGGACCTCACGTTTCAGGGCCGCAAGGGCCGTTTCGTCCAATTCCACCGACCCGGCGGGCAAGCCCCAGCAGTCCAGATCGGTCCTGCGCTGGAGCAGGACTTCCTGACGGTCGTTGAGAATGATCGCCCGCACGCCCGGCAGCATAATGCACTGTGGCCCGAGGCGTGATCGGATGCTTTCAAGGTAAGGCCCCATCATTCCGGTGCCTCCACGGCCGTGCCCACCGGGCAGGTTGCACATCTTCCGGGGAACTCATTCCAGAGCCGGGCCATGGCGGCGAAGCCCGTACAATGACAAGGCAGCAGTCGCTTTACATCCAGGCGGCGCAGCTCGGCCACCGTCTTGTCCATTCGCTCGGCGCTCGCATTGAGCAGGTGCATGCCGCCGATCACTGTGTGAATCGGCCGGCCATTCGTCAGCGACTGGATGTGCATCAATGTGTTGATGACCCCGGCATGAGCACAGCCGAGGATCACGACCGTACCGGCTGGTGTCTCGATGAAGGCCGCCTGGTCGTCAAGGATTTGATCCGGCTCCGTGCAGGTCTGATCTTTGAAAAAAGCTCCGCCTGTGTCCTCGAAATCATTGTTGCGAGGGATACGCCCGGTAAGGCAGCACCCATCGGCGACTTCGGTTGGCCCTTCCACCAAGATGAGTTCGGCCATGTCGCGGACCATCTGCTGGTCCAGGTTGGGCATGCCGACATCGCGGGCGCTTCCGTTAGAATTTCGCGCATATTTCGCTTCAAACGCGGCGGGGTTCATATACACAGTGACTCGTCGAGCCAAGCGCAGAGCGTCGCCAAGCCCGCCGGTGTGGTCGTAGTGGCCGTGGCTGAGCGCGATGGCATCGACCTGCTCCGGTCGAACGCCCAGCCTCCGCGCGTTGCCGGTTAGAACCTTGCCCTGGCCGGTGTCGAAGAGGATTCGCTTGCCGCCCAGTTCAATCCAGAATGAAAGCCCGTGCTCGGCCAGCAGACCGCGCCCGCCGGCGGTGTTTTCGACCAGTACTATGATTCGCCCGCTGCCCATGCGGCAGAATTCCTTCTTACGTCGGCGTGGCCAGAAGGAGCTCTTGCACCTCTGTCCACACTCTGCGAATGTCCTCGGAGCAGCCGTTGTGCTGATACTCGACGACTGATAGCTTGCGAATCTGCGCGTCCGTCACGGCCCGGTCGTAGCGGACCCGCCCGGCCACGGCCAGCCCGCGCTGATTGGCCTGGCGTTCGATCTCCGCCGCGACGTCGGGGTTGATATCCCACTTGTTGATGCAAACCAGGCATGCAATGTCGAAGTGCCTGGCCACGTCCGCCACGCGGCCGAGGTCGTGCAGGCCGCTGATGGTCGGCTCCGTCACGATCAACACGAGATCAGCGCCGGTGATGGAGGCTATCACGGGACAGCCGATGCCGGGCGAGCCGTCGATCAGAACCAGGCCCAAGCCGCGCTGCTCGGCCAGCCTCCCCGCTTCCTGACGAACGATGCTGACGAGCTTGCCGGAGTTCTCCTGGGCAATGCCTAGCTTGGCATGTACCATCGGGCCGTGGCGGGTATCGGAGACGTACCACTCCCCATTGACGACCGGCGCAAACTCAATGGCGCCTTCGGCGCAAAACCACGCACAGACGCCGCAGCCCTCACAGGCGACGGGGTCGATGCGAAATGTCTTGTCAAGCTTGCCGTTGCCAGGGCCGTCGAAGTAGATCGCGTCGAAGCGGCATATTTCCTCGCACTTGCCGCAGGCGGTGCAGTGGCCGGGCTTGATCCGCGCCCGCTTGCCGCCCGTGAAACTCACGCGACGGATTATTTTGGGCTCCAGGACCAGATGCAGGTCGGCCGCGTCCACGTCGCAGTCGGCTAGCACAACCTTGCCTGCGAGGGCGGCAAACGAGGCCACGATGGACGTCTTGCCAGTGCCGCCTTTGCCGCTGATGACAACCAGTTCTTTCATCGATGTGCCCATCTATGGCTTTATAACCGCTTGAAGTATCTTGTGCTCGTCCGCGGACACCTGTCCGCCCATCACATCTGCGATCGTGCCGCCGAACATCTTGCCCATCAGGCCCATGTTCATCCCGGATATGTACACCTTGCCGTCTGGACCCTCGTAAACCCCCCACGCACACGGCATAAGCGTAGAGACCTCCGGGTTCGTGGACAGAACTCGCTTGGCGTAGTCAGCCTTGCACAACTCCACAATACGGACTGGTCGGTCGAACCGAACCCCGTGCTTGGCCATCGACTTGTTCATGTCCCGGATGGCGGGGCAATCCCATCCGTTGGCTTCTATGGCCTCCTTGAGTTCTTCACAGGTACGATCCACATCCGGGTACGTGCTCTCACGAACCGTGAGCATCATTCCCGGCATGGCCTGCCATCCCACCAATACCGTGATTCCGGCCCCGAGTAGAAGCCCAACCACAAGGCAGAGGATCGGCAATGTCCATGGGTTCTTGTTGTGCGACGTGCCAGGAGACACTTCGGTGCGGCTGTTCGGTGACAATCCGGTCATGACGGTTCCTTTCTATAACTGCGCACGCGCTTCGGCTTGAGTATCCAGGCGTGCAGGCTTCCAACCGCGCGCCCACATCACCTGTCCCTGTTCGATGAGACCGACTTGCACTTTCTCGAATCCCGCTTCCTGAAGCAGTGCCTTGACCTCATCAGGACGGTAGTAATGCTCGTTCCAGAGCCTCTGGGCCAAGGAGTCCTTGGGAAAATCGATGACGAAGATTTCGCCGCCCGGGCGCAGCGCCCGGTATGCTTCTCGAAGGATCGCCTGTGGCTTGGCCATCTCGTGCAGCGCCCACATGCTGACCACGGCATCGGCCGATCCGTCAGCGGCGAAACTCATGCTGGCCGCGTCTCGCTTGAGGCAATGGAAAAGGCTCCCATCGGGCGTGTGCCGCCGCGGGGGGAAGCTGCCCCCTGAAACGTCAACGCCGGTAACTTGCTGGTCGTAGACACTCGCCAGATGTCTGACCAGGTCGCACGACCCGCAGCCAAAGTCCAGGATGTGTCGGGCCAGTCGCACCTCGCGCCCGATGCGCTCGTGGAGGCGTGGCTTGATCCGTTCGTAGAAGTTGTCCGGCAGTTGCTTTGCCATGTCATTAGAACGGGCAGGTTCCGGTTGGGCAGCTTGAGGTCGAGGACGACGACGTTCCGGACTTGGCGGCAAACGTCGAAAAGACTTTCTTCGTGTCCTTCGATCCGCATTTCTCACACGCATGCGGCACCCGCGCATTAGCCTTCTCCAGAAAAGAGCTCACGTGTCCGCATTTCGCACATCTATACTCGAAGATGGGCATTGTTCGTCTCCTGCAAAAATCGCCGAAGTAGTTCTCTCGCCACCGGCACCAGTAGCCCCAAGGATTGTCCGGGCGATACTTGCCAATCTCTATCTGGCATGGGGGGTGATTCTCTTTTCCAACTCGGTCAGCAAGTCGCCATACAGGTTCCGGTACTTGGGAATCGCATCGCAGGCTATCTCGCCACGTGAATAGGCCTCGGCGACCTGACGGTCGTCGGGAATCTCGGCGAGGACGTCGATACGCTGGTGCTGGCAATAGCGCCGGGTCTGGCCGTCGCCGACGTCAGCGCGGTTGATCACAACCGCAAGAGGCAGCTTCAACGCGCGGACCATCTCCACGGCCAGCTTGAGGTCGTTGAGGCCAAAGGGCGTCGGCTCGGTGACCAGCAAAACGAAGTCGCTGCCTCTGACACTCTCAATGACCGGGCATGACGTGCCCGGCGGCGAGTCGATTACCAGAAACTCGACGTCTGGAGCGGCGTCCTTGACGGCCGCGATCACGGGCGGGCTCATGGCCTCGCCGATGTTCAGCAGCCCCCCAACGCAATGCACACCTCCGGCCAGGCCCAGTTCCAACTGCCCGGTCTGTCGATGCGATTCGGTGATCGCCCCCGTCGGGCAGACCAGCCAGCATCCGGCACAGCCGTGGCAGAGCTCGGGGAAGATCAGCACTTGCTTGTTCATGGCGATGATGGCGCTGTATTGGCATATCTTGCCGCACTGGCCGCAGCCGTTGCACTTATCGGGATCTAACTTGGGAATGCTGACATTCACCGGCCGCGTCTCGGACACCTGCGGCTTGAGGAACAGCGCCCCGTTGGGCTCCTCGACGTCGCAGTCGAGATAGCCGACAGTCCGCCCAGCCCTCGACGCCGTAACGGCCAGGTTCGTGGCCACAGTCGTCTTTCCCGTGCCGCCTTTCCCGCTGGAAACAGCAATGATCATGTCGACACCGGCCCTCCGCCGCCACGGCGTTGATAGCCGCGGCGGCCTCGTTGCCGGGCGGTCTGCTCGTTGACGTTGTCCTGCCATCCGTTGGAGGTTGTATCGACGTGGTCGAACCGGGCCGTGTAAGGCTTTATGTCCAGCAGAGGTGTGCCGTCCAACACGTCCACACCGTCGAGATGGAGAGCGTTTCCCTCGCGGCGCAGCAGGCGTACGATGCTCAGGCCGATGGGGTTGGGCCGGCACGGTGCCCGCGTCGCGAACACGCCGTGCTCGACGTCCTGGAGGAAGGGCTTGACCAGCAACCGGGGCGTCTCCGCACAGTGCAGGTGGTAAATCAGGTAGACATGCGAGAAGCCCTCCACATCCAGCAACCCGTCGGCGTATTGGGGAAAGACCTCGGCCCGCCCCAGGCAGCCTTGGGCGTAGACGGGCTGAATCGGTGTGGCACTGAGTTCCTTGTGCTCACTTCGAATCACGCCGATGGGAGTGAAGGTGACATTCTGGCTCATGTTCGATCCTTGGCAGCTTTCTGTGGTGTCACCGTGTCTCAGGAGGCCAATTCCCTGACCTCGGCCGCCCCTTTCTCCAGCAACGGCTGTTCATCAGGAAGGAGCATGCGGAGAAGCTCCTGGAATTCGCCCGCATGGACTCGCTCTTCGTCGGCGATGTCCTGGAGGACTTTGGCTGCGAGGGCGTTGTCGGAAGCGTCGGCGAGGGCCTCATACATATGCACGGCCTCTTGCTCGGCCGCTATGGCCATCCGGATCGCCCGCGCCAACTCGCGGTCGGTTAACTTCCGATCCGGCACCATGCCACTGAATGGATTGACGAACTCAGCCATCGGCCTTCTCCCGCTGGAGTTCCTCTATTCGCTTGCAGATGCCGTCCAATGCATCCTGAAATTGCTCCGCCTGTGCCTTGAGCTCGTCGAGCTGCTGCTCGTCGCTCATTGTCGGCGCGGATGGGGCTGCGTTGGGGATCCCACCCGGCACAACACCGCCATAGGCGGGATAGCCCACTGCTGCCCGCTGCCGACCGGTCAGGCCGGTTGCGTAGAACTGGTTTCGCCAGCCTCGCACGCCGCCGCGACCGCCGCCGCGGCCACCGCCGCGGCCACCGAATCCTCGACCGCGACCAAAGCCGCGACCCT
>Ga0265595_1002197_pt1 | contig 13608 bp, 11 predicted proteins | sample saktaG_15_FD_190148 | JGI IMG/M metagenome (GOLD analysis project Ga0265595, IMG submission 190148) | Saline water microbial communities from Sakinaw Lake, British Columbia, Canada - sak_2013_06_06_50m | ecosystem: Environmental > Aquatic > Non-marine Saline and Alkaline > Saline ... | reverse complement strand
TGAACTTGTTGGACGGTTACCAATTATTTCTGCCGTAGATAATCTTGATAAAGAGGCACTTATTGAAATTTTAACTAAACCAAAAAATTCTATAGTTAAACAGTATATTAGGTTGTTTTCATTAGATGGAATTGAACTTGAATTTGAAGATAATGCTTTAGAGGAAATAGCAAATATTTCTGTTAATAGGAATACAGGGGCAAGAGGATTAAGAGCAGTTATTGAAAAATTTTTGTTGCCAATTATGTTTGATATTCCATCAAAAAACAACATTAAGAGGGTTATAATATCTAAGGAATGTATCTTGAATAATGCACCTCCAAAAATAGTGTATGAGGAGCTAAGCAAAAAAAATAAAACAATAGCATAAATTAAAATATTGAGGACGGTTTTATCCGTCCTCAATGTAAATAGTATTTCTTATAAAGGATGAAACTTATGAATGAAACAAACAATAAAAACAAGTTATTAATTTTACCAGTTATTCCTCTAAGAGGTTTAGTGGCAATACCTGGGACACATTTACATTTTGATGTTGGAAGAAAGGTGTCAATTAAAGCAATCGAAACAGCAATGAAAACTGACCAAATTGTTTTTTTAGTTGCTCAAAAGGATATTCGTGATGATGAGCCAAAACCAGTAAACTTATATAAAATGGGAACAATAGTTAAAATCAAACAAATATTAAAAATGCCAAATGAAAGTATAAAATTATTAGTAGAATGTCTTTCGCGGGCAATTCGAGTTGAGTGGATAAGTGAAACTCCATACTATGAAGCAAAGATTAATGAGATAGAAACTATTAATCCAACCAATGATATAAAAGCAGAAACCTTAATAAGAAATGCTCAGGAGATGTTTGATGAGTATTGTTCTTTTATTCCTAAAATGCCTTCTGAGGTTGTAATGAATATTTTAACTGCAACAAATGCTGGTCAATTAGCAGATTATATTACTGCAAATATTTTAATTAAATATCAAGATAAGCAATTAATATTAGAAACAGTAGAACCTTTAAAAAGATTAGAAAATTTATTGCTTGTTTTATCTCGTGAAATTGAAATTTTGTCACTTGATAGAGAAATTAACGAAAAGGTTAAAGGAAGAATTGACAAAAATCAAAGGGAATACTATTTGAGAGAGCAAATTAAAACAATTCAAGGTGAATTAGGCGAATTTGATTCTTGTGCAAGTGAAGCAGATGAATATTTTGAGAAAATTTATAAATTAAATTTAGAGACTATTATTGAAGAAAAATTAACAAAGGAGACTAATAGACTTGCAAAATTGCCCTATGGCTCTCACGAGGGAACAGTTATTAGAAATTATCTTGATATGTGTTTGGAATTACCTTGGAATAAATATTCTAAAGAAAACATTAATTTGGAAAAAGCTGAGAAAATTCTTAATGCGGACCATTATGGGCTAATTATGGTAAAAGAAAGAATATTAGAATATTTAGCCGTTCGCATCTTATCTAACAAAGTTAAAGGGCAAATTATTTGTTTAGTTGGTCCTCCTGGAGTTGGCAAAACATCAATTGCTTGCTCAGTGGCAAAAGCACTTGGAAGAAAATTCGCAAGAATTTCTTTAGGAGGAATTAGAGATGAAGCAGAGATTAGAGGTCATAGAAAAACTTACATAGGTGCAATGGCTGGCAGAATAATTAACGGAATTAAACAAGCGGGAACTAAAAACCCAGTAATAGTTCTTGACGAAATAGACAAGTTAGGTAATGATTTTAAAGGCGACCCTTCTTCGGCTTTACTTGAGGTTTTAGACCCCGAGCAAAACAAAGCATTTAGAGACCATTTTATTGAATTACCTTTTGATTTGAGCGATGTTTTATTTATAACAACCGCAAATATGACTGATACAATTCCAAGACCATTACTTGATAGAATGGAAAAAATTGAAATAACAAGTTATACTGCTCACGAAAAAATGGAAATAGCAAAAAGACATTTAATTCCTAAACAGTTTAAAAGACACGGTTTAAATAAAAACTCTTTAAAAATAACAGATGAAGCATTAAATGAATTAATTAATGGCTGGACTAAGGAAGCGGGAGTTAGAACCCTCGAAAGAGAAATTGCTTCTCTTTGCCGAAAAGTCGCAAAGAAAATGGTATCGCAAAAAATAAATAAAATTACAATTGATAAACTAAATATTGAAAGTTTCTTAGGATCAAAGAAATATAAGAAAGACGAACTTTCATTAATTCCTCAAATAGGAATTGTTACAGGCTTAGCATGGACAAGTGTTGGAGGAGAAATGCTTAGTATTGAAGTTAACGCAATGGAAGGAACGGGTAAAATTGAGTTAACGGGCTCATTAGGAGATGTTATGAAGGAATCCGCAAAGGCGGCAATTTCATACATAAGAAGCAGAACAGAAATTTTAGGAATAGATAAAGATTTTTATAAAAATAAGGACATACACATTCATGTTCCTGAGGGTGCTGTTCCAAAAGACGGTCCTTCAGCAGGAATTACCATTGCTACAGCAATTGTTTCAGAACTTACCGGAAATCCTGTTAGAGGTGATATTGCAATGACCGGTGAAATTACTTTGCGAGGCAGAGTGCTACCCATTGGTGGACTAAGAGAAAAAACTATGGCGGCATTTAAAGCAGGTATCAAGACTATATTAATTCCAACTGATAATGTTAGTGATTTAGAAAAGGTTGAGGATGTAGTAAAAAAAGCAATAAATTTTATTGCTGTTGACGATATGGATAAAGTTTTAGAAAATGCTATTATTTTTAGTAAAAAACCGCAAAGCAAAACTCAAGATGATAACCAAACATTAAATATTCCACTTGCAGATAATATTACATCTTATATAACACATTAAGGATGGAAAAGATGAACATTAATAATGCCGAATTTTTAACCTCAGTTTATGACTATAATAAGTTGCCGGAACTTGTATTACCTGAAATAGTTTTTGTTGGACGGTCTAATGTTGGAAAGTCATCAATGATAAATAAGTTATTAAATAGAAAAAGCATCGCAAGAATTAGTTCATCACCGGGCAAAACTGCGTGTATAAACTATTACAATATTGATAATAAACTGTATTTTACCGATTTGCCGGGATATGGATTTGCTAAGGTATCAAAAGAAGAGCAAAAACGGTGGAGTTTATTAATTGATGGTTATTTTTCAATTTGCGAAAATATTAGTTTGGTAATTTTATTATTAGATATTAGGCATAAACCATCAAATGATGATTTTATTATGTATAATTATTTAATTAATATGGGAATTGATTTTGTAATAACTCTTACTAAATGCGATAAGCTTTCCAATAATCAATTAATAAACAGAAAGCAAGAAATGAAAAAAGAACTTTTAATAAAAGATGATTCACTTATAATTCCTTTTTCATCTGTTAAAGGAGATGGTGTTAATAATCTATGGGATATTTTAAAAGCAAAGGTGGAAGAAAATGAAATTCATAAGAATTAAAAATGATAATATAACCTATAATGGTTTGTTAAAAGATGATGAAATTACTATAATTAAAGGTGAATTCTGGGATGATTATAAGATTACAAATAAGAAATTAAACATAAAAGATGTGAAAATATTAGCTCCTGTTTTACCTTCAAAAATTGTGTGTGTTGGTTTAAATTATAAAGACCATGCGAGGGAATTAAAATTAGATGTTCCAAAAAATCCAATTTTATTTATTAAGCCCAATAGTTCAGTATTAAATCCTAACCAAGAAATTATTATGCCAAAGCAGTCAAAAAGAGTGGACTATGAGGGAGAACTTGCATTTGTAATAAAAAAGAGAGCAAAAAATGTAAAAGCAAAAGATTATAAGGACTATATTTTAGGATATACTTGCTTAAATGATGTTACGGCGAGGGATTTGCAAAATCAAGACGGTCAGTGGACAAGGGCAAAAAGTTTTGATACATTTTGTCCATTTGGTCCAATAATAAACGATGAGCCTTTGCCATTTTCTCTTGAAATTAAGACTATTTTAAATGGAAAAGTTGTTCAACAATCTAATACAAACCAATTTATTTTTGATGTCCCACATCTATTAGAATTCATTTCAGAATGTATGACATTAGAAGCAGGAGATATTGTTTCAACAGGAACTCCAAGCGGAATAGGCAAGTTAAATAGTGGCGACAATGTTGAAATATTAATTGAAAGTGTAGGAAGTTTAATAAATTTTGTTAGATAGAGAAAGGGAAAGAAAAATGTTTGTATCTGAATGCCTTAATATAAACGAAAAAGGCAACTTAACTATTGGCGGGTGCGATACTATTAAACTTGCAAAAGAGTATGGAACACCTTTATATGTTATGGACGAAGCATTAATAAGAAAAAATTGTGGCATATATGTCAATGCCTTAAAAGAATTTTATGGGCAAAACGCATTGGCTTTATATGCAAGCAAAGCCTTTTGCACAGTTGCTATGTGTAAAATTGTTAATCAAGAGGGAATGGGAATTGATGTAGTGTCTGGTGGAGAACTTTACACTGCATTAAAGGCGAATTTCCCTACTGGGAAAATTTATTTTCACGGAAATAATAAAACCTATGATGAACTTTCGTTTGCAGTTAAAAATAATGTAGGCAGAATAGTTGTAGACAATTATGAAGAGCTAAAAATGTTAAATGAAATAGCATCTAATGAAAATAAGAAAGTAAAAATCTCTTTTAGAATAAAACCGGGTATTGATGCTCATACACACGATTTTGTTAAAACAGGGCAAATTGACAGCAAATTTGGTGTAGCATTAGAAAATGGCGAGGCTTTTGAAATTATAAAAAAGACCTTAGATTTTAAAAATGTAGAATTTATTGGAATTCATTGTCATATTGGTTCTCAAATTTTTGATATTGCTCCTTTTGAATTAGCGGCAACTGTAATGCTTACATTTGCAAAAAAACTAAAAGATGAGTTAAATATTGAAGTAAAAGAGCTTAATTTAGGTGGCGGTTATGGAATAAAATATACCGAAAATGATGACCCTGTTGCTTATGATAGCAATATAAAAATAGTTTCAAAAGTAATAAAAGAATTTTGCAAAAACAATGGGATTTTAGTCCCATTTATTGTAATGGAGCCGGGCAGAAGTATAGTAGCCTCCGCCGGTATTACTCTTTATACAATAGGCTCAATAAAAGAAATTAAAGGTTATAGAACCTATGTTTCAATAGACGGTGGAATGCCCGACAATCCAAGATATGCACTGTATAAATCAAAATATTCAATGGTAATAGCAAACAAAGCCAATCAAGAGCAAACAGAAAATTTCACAATTGCAGGGAAATGCTGTGAAAGTGGCGACTTAATAGGTGAAAATATGCCTTTGCAAAAAGCTGGGAAGGGCGATATTTTAGCAGTTTTGGCAACAGGTGCTTATAATTATTCAATGTCCTCAAATTATAACAGAATTCCAAAACCTCCGGTAATCTTTGTCAACAATGGAGTTTCAAAAGTAGTATTAAAAAGAGAAACTTATGAGGATATTGTGAGGAATGATATATAGCAAAAAAAATAAATAAATCAAAGAGATTCTTCGTTTCACTCAGAATGACAATAAGTTTTGCTGTCATTCTGAGGGATAAACCCCGAAGAATCTCTTTTATATATTTAAATGTATTATTGTATTATCATCGGCTGAATTTGTATTCCTTTTAGTGCTAATTCTAAAGTTTTCTCTATTAAATTCATATTTGAAACTAATGATGTGGGTTTTTTATCTGCATTATCTTGTCTATATGGAACAAAATATATATTTTTTGAGTTTTGCAAAAGCCCAATATTTTTAGCATTTGCACCTAAAGCGTCATTAGTTGAAACTGCTATTATTAAAGGTCTTGAATTTCTAAGATGTGCCTTTGCCGCCATAGTTACAGAAGTGTCGGCAATTCCGAGTGCTAATTTTGCTATTGTATTTCCTGTGCAGGGGGCAATAATTAATGCATCTAATAATGCTTTTGGTCCAATTGGCTCAGCCCCAACAATGGTATGAATTATTTGATTTTCAGTTATTTCTTCTATTTTTGTTATAAAATCACTTGCTTTTCCAAATCTCGTATCAGTTGAATAAGCCGAATTAGACATTATCGGAAGTATATCATATCCGCTCTTTTTTAAATTAATTATTTCGGGAATAATCTGCGAAAAGGTGCAAAAGGAACCGCAAATTGCATATCCTATCGTGATGTTATTTTCCACTATGTTACCTCCTCGCTTATCATATTCATTATTGTCTCTTTAATTATTTCTCCAGATGTAAAAGGTGCTACCTTTCCCGGCAATGATAAAGCCCATATTACTTTTTTTGAAAGTTTTCCGGCACAAATCAAATCAACTCCACCGGGTTTTGAAGCTAAATCAATTATTAAAGTTTCGTCTTTAATGTTTAATAATTCTTTTTCTGAAAAGATTAAGGAAGGAACTGTATTAAAAATAATATCAAATTTATTTAAAACTTCATTGAAATTTAAAAAATTAGTTGAGTTATAAGAATAAACTTTTGTCCACGCAATATCAGAGTGCTTTCTTGCACAAATAGTAACTTTAGCCCCTAAGGAACTAAGATTTTTTGCCAATAATTTGCTTATTCTGCCAAAACCGGTAATTAAACAATTGGAATTGTGAATTGTAATAGGCAATTCCTCCATTGCAATTTGCAATGCACCCTCAGCGGTTGGAATTGCATTTAAAACTGCCAATTCCTCTCTTTCAAAGTAATCAATAATTTTAAATCCATGTCTTCCTGCTTCGTTATAAGCCTTTTCATTTAATCGTCCACCTAAAACCAATTGATGAGGCAAAATATTTTCATAGATATCTTTTAAGTAGATTGTGTTATTTGAAAGCGGAGCATTAATAGTTATTTCATCAGTAGAAAATGGCAATGGCAAAATAATAATATCACTATTTTTTATTGCATAATTAATGTCATTTTGATTAATTAATTGTATGCTTTGTTCAGTATTTTTATCAAAACCAATTGTATTTACTACAAAACTTTCATCTAATAATAGTTTTGCTAAATGAACAAACCTTAAATCTCCGCCAATAATAGTAAAAGAATATTTTTTTTGCATAGCAACCTCCATTTCGCATATAAAGCAAAATATATTAAACCTAATATATATTATGAAAAAGAAGGACTATGAGTGAAAAAGAGTATAAAAAAAGGAGCGAAAAATTTCACTCCTCTTACGAATAATAATATTATTTAATTTCTTCAATATTATATGGTGTTGTTTGATATACAAAATAGTTAAGCCAATTACTATATAAAAGACTTGAATGGCTTCTCCATTTAAGTTGCGGAATAGTGGCAGGATTGTCATCTTTAAAATAATTATAAGGAATTATTTCATTTAAACCTTTTAAAGTATCTCTAAAATATTCCCCTGCAAGCGAATCTCTATCGTATTCACTATGTCCTGTAACAAAAAACTGCCTTCCGTTTTTGTTTGCAACTATATAAACACCTGCTAAATCAGAATATGATAGAATTTCAAGTTGGCTATGCTTTTTGATATCTTGCTTTCGAACTTCCGTATATCTTGAATGGGGAGCATAAAATTCATCATCAAAACCACGAAGCAACTTATGAAATGGGTCGGTAATATAATGATTATAAATTCCAGAAAGCTTATCTTTTAAAGGGTATTTATTTATATCAAAATGATAGAAAAGTCCTGCTTGAGCAGCCCAGCAAATATGTAAGGTAGATTGAACATTGTGCAAAGACCATTCCATAATTTCACAAAGTTCATCCCAATAGTCAACCTCGTTAAATTCCAAATTTTCTATGGGGGCACCTGTAATTATCATTCCATCATATTTTTTGTGTTTAATATCTTCAAAATATGAATAAAAATTTAATAAATGCTCAGCGGAAGTGTTTTTAGAAGTGTAGGTGCGAGTTTGCATAAGGTCAATTTCAACTTGCAAAGGAGTATTGCCAAGCATTCTGAGAATTTGAACCTCAGTTGCAATTTTATTTGGCATAAGATTGAGAATTAAAATATTTAAAGGTCGGACATCTTGATGAAGAGCAACATTTTCTGTCATAACAAATATGTTCTCATTTTCAAGAATTGTTTTTGCAGGTAAAGCGTCATTAATCTTTATAGGCATATTAAAATTCACTCCTTAAACCAAATATATTAGTTATTATAACAAATATGATTACTAAATTCAACTAACATAAAAAATTTTTTATTTCGTTGCATTTGAAATTTCAATTCAAGCAATTAATGACACGAACCATTTTTACAAAAATAATTGACAAGATATATTTACTATGGTATAATACACAAGCCGCGTAATAAAAGGTTTTAAATTGGGAGACCATACCTTGCTTAGCGAGTTTAATTGAAAGAGAGGTGCTTTGTTATGTATGCTGTTATAGAAACAGGCGGAAAACAATACAAAGTACAAGAAGAAGATGTTTTGTTTATTGAAAAGTTAAATTCCCAAGATGGAGATACTGTTACTTTTGATAAAGTATTAGCAATTTCAAATGATAATGGTTTAACTGTTGGAACTCCATTTGTTGATGGTGTATCTGTTGAAGCAAATGTCATTAAAAGTGGCAAAGACAAGAAAATTATGGTTTTTAAGTTTAAAGCTAAAAAAAGTTATAAAAAACGCATGGGACATAGACAAGCATATACAAAGGTTCAAATTTCAGCTATTAAGGCTTAAAAGTTATGATAAATGTAGAATTTTTTAAAAAAGGCGAAATTTTTGCAGGTTTTATAGTTAAAAATCATAGCGGTTATGAACAAAGTGGCAAAGATATAGTTTGTTCCGCAGTTACTTCAGCAGTTCAAATGGCTATAAACACAATTACTGAAATTGCAGAAATTAATGTAAAATTAAATGTAGATGAAAAAAAATCAATTATTTCACTTGAATTAATGGATACAGATAATAATAAAAATACTTTGCAAAATATTATTTTAAAAGGGCTTTTAATTCATTTGAAAAACATACAACAAGATTACCCTGACAATTTAAAAATTAAAGTTACGGAGGTTTAGTTATGTTAAAGATATCATTGCAATTTTTTGCTCATAAAAAAGGTGTTGGTTCAACTAAAAACGGCAGAGATTCAGCGGCTCAAAGATTAGGAACCAAAAGAGCCGATGGTCAATTCGTTTTAGCTGGCAACATTTTAGTTAGACAAAGAGGAACAAAAATTCATCCGGGCAATAATGTTGGAAAAGGCTCTGATGATACTCTTTTTGCTCTTTTAGATGGCAAAGTTAAATTTGAAAGAGTTGGCAAGGATAGAAAGAAAGTTAGTATATATAGTATCGCACAATAGTTTTGATTTTTAAAAAATCTCAGAAAATTATCTGAGATTTTTTTCTCTTAAATGTTAATAATATATGTGAGGAGGTTTCATAATGTTTGTTGATGTAGTAAAAATTAATATAAAAGCTGGAAATGGCGGAAATGGAGCCGTGTCCTTTCATAGAGAGAAATATATAAATGCAGGCGGTCCGAATGGTGGCGATGGTGGAAAAGGCGGAAATATAATATTTATTGGCGATAGCAATTTAAATACCTTAATTGATTTTAGATATAAAAAGAAATTTGAAGCACAAAACGGTGAGGACGGAAAATCTAAAAATATGTCTGGAAAATCTGCCCTAGACTTAATTATAAAAGTTCCAATGGGAACATTAATTAAAGATGCTAAAAGCGAAAAAATAATACTTGATATTTCTGACGAGCTTCCTCATATTGTTGCAAAAGGTGGCAGAGGTGGCTGGGGAAATTCTCATTTTGCAACTGCAACTCGTCAAATTCCGCGATTTGCAAAAAGTGGAATGATTTGCGAGGGAAAAGAAATTATATTAGAACTTAAATTAATTGCCGATGTTGGTCTTTTAGGTTTTCCCAATGTAGGTAAATCAACTTTTCTTTCAATAGTTAGTTCTGCAAAGCCAAAAATCGCCAATTATCATTTCACAACTTTATCACCAAATTTAGGAGTAGTTCGAATCAGCCAAGGTAATTCATTTGTATTAGCCGATATTCCGGGAATAATTGAAGGTGCAAGTGAGGGTTTGGGATTAGGACATAAGTTTTTAAGACATATTGATAGATGTAGACTTTTAGTGCATATAATTGATATTTCAGAAAGCGAAGGAAGAAACCCAATTGATGACTTTAATATTATTAATGCTGAACTTAAAAGTTATAGTCCAAATTTATCAACTCGCCCTCAAATTGTTGTTGGAAACAAATCTGATATAGCAAATGATGAACATGAAATAAAGAAATTTAAAGATTTCGTTTCTGACTTGGGCTATGAATTCTACCTTATTTCAGCAGCAACAAGACAAGGAATTGACAAATTAATGTCAAAAATAGTTCAAAAACTTTCAGAATTACCACCTATAGCGATTTATGAAAGTGAATTTGAAGAAATTATTGAAACAAGCCACAAAAGAGAAGTTGAAATAACTATAAAGGACAATACCTTTACAGTTGAAGGCGATTGGCTCAAGCCTGTATTATTCTCAGTTAATTATGATGATTACGAGTCTTTACAATATTTTCAAAGAGTTCTTAAAAATACCGGTGTGTTAAAAAGTTTAGAACAAGCAGGTATTAATGACGGAGATTTTGTTGATATTTACGGCTATGAATTTGAATATAATAAATAATAAAGTACTCTATTTTAAAGGGTATTTTATTTTTTCCTTTATTATACTAAAAAATGTTGAATATTGTTGAAAAATGTGATAAAATATCAAAAAACAGTTAATTGTTTTACAATATTTACTTTTATGTTACATTTTATGCATTTTCATTAAGGTTTATAGGAAACCTAAAAAACCTAAATATGTTTTATAAGGTGTATTATGAAAATATTTAAGAATTTACATATAGGCAATAAAGTATCCTTAGGTTTTGGAGTAATGTTGCTTTTAATAGTTATTGTGCTATTAGCTTCTTTTGGGGGCATAGTAAGTTACAAAACAATTGTTGAAACTTCAAATAATTTCAGTAAAAAAGCAGATCTCGCTGGAGGAATTCAAGCGAATTTTTCTGAATGTCGACATTTATTACATGATATGTATTTAGAAAATAACGCAAAAGATAAAATGAATTTTGAAACAAGATTTAATAATGTTCAAACTTTCATACAACAGTACGAGCAAAATGAAACAAATGTCAATAGAGCTATTGTTATTAATGATGTTAAAGAACTTTCCATTCAATATAAAACTGAATATGACAAGATAATAAAATTAATAGAAAATAATATAAATAATAATTATTCTGAAAATTCAACTAAAGAAATATATAGTATTTTTGCTACAACTAAAGAAATAGAAGAAATAATCTCTTCTAAAGTTGAATATTTAAAACTTAATACCCTTGAAGAAAAAAATAAAATTTTACAAAGACCTTTAAATGAAATAAACAACATTATTATATATATAATTATAATTTTTATTTTTTCAATTATATTTGCAATATTTATTACAATTTATTTATCTAATTTAATTAAAAAACCTATTAATTCATTGCTTAGTGCCTTTAAAAGGTTTTCTGAAGGTGATACTAATTTAGATGTTAGATTGGAAGTTAATTCCAACGATGAAATTGGAAATATGTCAAAATATTTTAATATATTTATTGATAAATTGCATTTAGTTTTCAAAAACATTAATAAAGAAAATGAAATAAAATCAAAGAAAAATGAGTTGGACGAATTATTACGAGGAGATGCATCCTTAGAAGAAATGACTAAGAAAATAATCGATTTTATTTGTGTTTTTACCAATGCTAATATTGGAACTCTATATATAAAAAATGAACGAAATGAATACGAGTTAATCAGCAGTTATGCCATAGAAAATGAGAACTTTCAATTTATAAAAAGATTATATAGTAGTAAAGGATTATTAGGTCAAAGTGTAGAAGAAAAAACTATTAAAGTAGTTACCGATGTTCCAATCGATTATTTCAGCATTAATTCTTCGCTTGGTGAAGCAAAACCCGGTAGTATTGTAATAATTCCATGTAGTTTTAATGATAATGATGTATGTATTATTGAAATAGGATTTTTTAAAAACTTTGATTCTTCTCAAATTGAATTGCTTTCAGCTATATCTAAAAATATTGCAATTAGTATTGTTTCAACCATAACAAGAGAGCAAACTCATGAATTATATCAAAAAACTCTTCAGCAAACTGAAGAACTTCAAGTTCAGCAAGAGGAATTAATGCAGAGCAATGAAGAACTTCAAGAGTATACAAATTCATTAATTGAAAAAGAAAATCAACTTCATTTTCAGCAAGAAGAATTAAAAATTGCTAATGTAGAACTTGAGGAAAAGAATGAAGAATTGCAGGAGCAAAAAAAAGATATAATAAATAAAAATGTATTTTTAGAAGAAATAAAAAACGAATTATTAGATAAGGCTAAGGCTTTAAAACTTGCCAACAAATACAAATCTGAGTTTTTAGCAAATGTTTCTCACGAATTAAGAACACCTTTAAACAGTATTCTTGTTTTGTCAGGTTTATTATTAAATAGAAATGCAAAACTTCCTTTATCTGAAAAAGAGTTAGAATACATTAATACAATAAATAATTCCGGATGCGAGTTGTTATCTCTTATAAATGACATTCTTGATTTAGCTAAAGTTGAAGCAGGTAGAATTGACATATTAAAAGAAAATATTCCTATTAGAGATTTAAAGGAATATTTTAAAGATAACTTTAATGAAATAGCAAAAAATAGAAAGATATCATTTGAAATTATAATTGGTGAAAAATTACCCGAGCTTATCTACACTGATGAAATGAGACTTAAACAAATATTAAAAAATCTTCTCTCAAATGCCTTTAAGTTTACAAAACAAGGAAAAGTTATTGTTGAGATTAGACGACCAAATAATAAATATATTATAGATAAGAAGCAAATAAACAATTATATTAGTTTTTCAATCATTGATAACGGCATAGGAATTAGCAAGGATAAGCAAGAAATAATTTTTGAAGCATTTAAGCAGGCTGAGGGAAACATTAATAGAAATTTTGGAGGAACAGGCTTAGGACTTTCTATTTCAAGGGATTTTGCAAATTTATTAGGTGGCCAAATATTTGTTGATAGCGAGATTGGAAAAGGAAGCACCTTTACACTTGTATTGCCACAAAACATTGATGAAAAAACTGTTGAATTTGTAAAAAAACCCGTTTTTCCCGAAAATAAAGTTGAAAGTGAAAATATTAACATTATATCTGAAGAAAAATCAAGTGTAAAAGTTAAAGAAATTAATAAAACTAATAAAATAAATGATTTGTTGATTATTGAAGATGATGCTGATTTTAGGAATGTTCTGTGCGATATGGCTAAGGAAAAAGGATTAACAGTTTTAATAGCCGAAAATGGAAAAGATGGAATTGAAATTGCTCAGAGCAAACTTCCCTCTGCAATCATATTAGATATTGGACTTCCTGATATAAATGGAATTGAAGTTTTAAACCAACTTCAAAATAATGAAAATACTAAAGAAATTCCTATTCATATTATTACTGGTTATGAAAAGGATGAAAAACTAAATAATAGTGCTG
>Ga0265595_1002196_pt1 | contig 13614 bp, 17 predicted proteins | sample saktaG_15_FD_190148 | JGI IMG/M metagenome (GOLD analysis project Ga0265595, IMG submission 190148) | Saline water microbial communities from Sakinaw Lake, British Columbia, Canada - sak_2013_06_06_50m | ecosystem: Environmental > Aquatic > Non-marine Saline and Alkaline > Saline ... | reverse complement strand
TTCCTTCGTCATCTCTTATTTCTGCAGCTCGTGACTTATAATCAATTATTCCTTTGGCATCTAAATAAGGATTTTCACTTGAACTAGAAAAATATTTTTCTATGCCTAAACTATTTCTTTTTGTTTTGGAATTCTTATTCATTTTATAATTCTCCTAATTCTTTTTTAAAATCATTTACATCTTGGAAATTTCGATAAACAGAAGCAAATCTTATGTAAGCCACATTGTCTAATTTTTTTATTTTTCTCATTACAAGCTCACCTATGATTTTACTGCTAACTTCTTTTTTTCCCTTCTTCATTAACTGCTCTTCAATTTCGTTTATCATTTTATCAATCTTTTCTTTTGAAACAGGACGTTTTTCAAAAGCTTTTTCTATTCCTGATTCAAGTTTTTCCCTGGAAAATTTTTCCCGACTAAGGTCTTTTTTAATAACATAGAGTTCACTCTTGCTCACTCTTTCATAAGTTGTGAACCTTTTTCCACACTTAAGACACTCTCTTCGCCTTCTTATTCCCCCAGGAGATTTTCTTTTGTCTGTAACATGCGTGTTTCCACCGCAATAAGAGCAATCCATAGAGCATACAATATGTTGTAGTTTATAAAGACTAACCCACCAACCACTTGTGGTAATCTTTTAAATTAAACCTAGAACTATTTAAAGATTTATGTTTACAAAAATACAATAACACGAAGATACAATTTTTAAGATAAATATTTTATAGAATACAAATACTTATAAATAATAAAAAAATGACTTGAAGATGGCCGATTATGATCCAACTAATCTTGGAAGGGCAGTTACTTCTCTTGGTTTAGATTCTGATTTTCTTTCTGAAGGTGGTCTCGAAGGTTTTTCTGTTCGAGAAAAATCCCAACTTGTTAACGGGATTGTAGATGAAAACTTAAAAAAAGGAAGATGGCGAGCAGTACTTGCCATGATTTATGAGGATTTTTCAAATGTAAATATGTTATACGATGGAGACCGCTCTAAACTGAGAGATGAAATTTTGGAATCTGCAAAAAGATGTCCTGGATCACTGACCGAAAAAACCATAACAGCTTTAAAAGATAAGGGAGAGCAAGAATTATTATTTAGATTAGCGACAGAATCATCTTTTGATTATAGAACTCTTAGATTTCTAGAGGATTCAATGGGAAATTATCTTTCTGATTCTGAACAAGGAGCACAAAGAACAAAAACATTAGGTTTGGTTCTTGGCAGGGCAGCATTTGAGTGTAATGAAGTTGGAGATGCTTTAAGATATTTTGAAAAAGTAGAAGACACAGAAGGAATAGGGAAAATATTTGAAGAAGTTGTTTCTGGAGAAGAATATGGATACTCTAGAGAAGATATTGGGGAGAGGGCTGCTTTGGCAGACCCAACACAAAAAGAAAGCAGACTCAAGAGATTAGTGTTAGCAGCTCTTCCTAAGGAAGGAAACATAAGTCCTTGGAGGGCCTTTCAAGTATTCAAAAAAAATAATGTTTCCATCTCTCCAGAGGAGAGAGATACACTCTATAATAGGGCTGCAGAAAGAATTTCAATCCATAATGTTGAAGAAGCAGACGATTTAGAACTTAGTTTGCGTTGGGCCAAAAAAAATAAAGACTCTAACCCTCAAGAGGCATATCCGATATTAAATAAAGAAGAACCTAATGGAAAAGATGTTCTTAAGGCAGCTATTTATGGAATAAAATGTGAGGAGGATTTTCAGAGAAGAGAATATTATGGATTGCCTCTAAGTCAAATTAGTAAGGTTCATTTAAAAAAACTTCTTTCTAAAGCACCTTTTAATATAAGAGTCAAGATAGCTAGACATTTTAAAGATGAGAAAGCATTGAGAAATTTAAGTAGAAAAGCGATTGGTTTGAAGGATTTTAGAGAGGCATATAATTTATGGATAGAGGGAAAAGGAAATCCGAAAGATCATGATATATCTGAAATCAGAACAAAACTAATAAAATTAATAAATACAGGGCATTGCTTTTTAAACTTTAGAGAAGATCCAGTGGGTGCTGTTGAATATTATGACGCTTTAATTAACGCAGGAGATTTTAGAAAGGCCTACAATGTAGCATTAGATCTTAGAGATGAGGAAAGAGCGCAAAGAACTCGTGAGAAAATATTAGAGGGTGATCTTGAAAAAGCGCTTTCATTTTTTATTGATTTTCGTGATAAAGTAAAAGATAAAAAAGGAATTGAACGCATAGCAGAGAAGGTTGCAGAAACCTATGATGTTCCTACAGAATTAGTAGGGGAGATTATAGCAAAACGTTACCAATCTTAGAAAGTAAATATCCTTAAGCCTCTTTTTCTTTTAATATTAAATTGCAGGTTATTTTTGCAGAAATTAGGAATTTCTATCTGGTTTCTCATACTTATAATTCTTTGGAGTGCTATCTGGAAGCTTGTGGCATTGAGAAATAATTCTGAAATGGGCACAGAGATTGAAATAAATTTCTGCACCCCGAGCCATCGCTTCGCTCATGGGCACGGAGGGAATTTAACCCTCTTCTTCTGCTCTGGAGGCAGATATTCTAACGTTGAACTACGCACCCTCAAAAATATAAGAAACAATTGATTTTTAAGTTTGACTATTTTAAACTAAACTAAATTTTAGCAAGTCTTTTCATCTCTTCAATTTCTTCATTTGAAATTGAAGCACCTTTAAATTTTACAGCATAAAGAAGCGCATCAAGCACATTATTGCCCTTTAATTTTACAAGGCCTTTTTTGTAGGCAACATAAGCAAGTTCTGCAGAACGTATTATCCTAAATCCTTCAAAGAAATTTGAATGTGTTTGGCATATTTTTATTTTTACATGGAGTTTTCTTTCAAGAAAATTTTTCAAATCTTCCTGATTTTCTACAAGAGTTCTTATTGTTCTTTCATCAATCGCCAAAACATTTTTTATTCCTTTTTTTGTTAGCAGGGTACTCAAAGCAATGCATGAAGCCTCTCCTCCGTTAATAAGTTTTATAGCTTTCCCATCTCCAACAAAACAATTATTTGCAATATCTAATATCTCATTAGTTTTTTGAAATATCTCTGAATCTTTTATACCGATTGAAGAAGGGAATTCAAGAACTCTGTCGTCAAAAAGTTGTTTTAATTTTAGGGCTTCTAATTCAAATCTCTTTATTTTTATGGGAAAATCAATAATTTCCCTTTTTACTTCAGAAGTTATAAAAAATTTCCCTTTAAAGTTTTCTTTTAAATCTTTTATTATCTCTGTGATTCCATTTAGTGAAAAACTAATCAAAGCACCCGAATCAAAAATTATTGCTTTTTTAACTTCTAAATTATTATTCTGCTCATTGATTTTTTCTACAAATTTTTTCTTTGACATTATTCAAACATTTCTTCTGCAAATTTAATTCTAGATTTAACATCAACAGTCTGTTTTCCCGGTATTTCTGAAATTCCTTTCTCTCCTGCATAACTAGCAAGTTCAAAAAGAGTTATTCCCAAAAGATTTGCTGTTCTTTCCATAGAAATTCCGTGCTCATAAATTTTTGAAGCTTTGTTTATGCTGGCTTTTCTAAAAACGTCTTGTATACTTTTTTCAAGCTCTCCTGAGAATTTGCCTATTCCGCTTCTAATTGCTTTAATTTCTTTTCTATAAGCTTCATAATTCTCCTTTTTTATAGATTCTATGATTTTATCAATTGAATTCAGATAGTTCTTGTAAAATTTATCCCAGTCAGGAAGTTTTTGATAATTTGTTCTTTCTATAATTTTACTTAGAGAATAAATAATCACTGCAGCAGCAATGTTATCGGGATCGTGAGTCAGTGAAGCAGAATTTGTCGTTCTATTACTTAGATTCTTTATTTTTGCAGCATCTCCTCTTAAAATTGCCTCTTTTGTTTCCTGAAATATTCCAAGAATGTTCTCTTTTTCATACATAAATCAAATAGCAAAACCAGCTTTTTATATTTTAGGATTACTCTTTATTTGGATGTTAACTTTTTATATTCTTTTTCTTTAGATTATAAATGAAAAACGCAGTACTTGACACGAATTTTATACTTTCTTGCGTCAAGCAGAAAATAGACTTTTTTGAGGAAATTTGTTTTAAAGGAATGAAAATTTTAATTCCAGAAGAAGTTATCAACGAAATAAAAAAAATCGCGATTTCTGGAAAAAGACTCCATTATAGGAGAAATGCAGAATTAGCCCTGAAAGTTCTTGAAAAAAATAATTTTGAAACAATTCAATTCGGGAGTTCCAACGTAGATAAAGGTCTAATAGAATATTCCAAAGCTAATAAGAATGCTGTTATTGCGACTCTTGATTCTGCACTTAAGGGAAAAATAAAAAAGCCTCAGCTGGTTATTCGGAAAGGAAAAAGACTTGAGATAATATAATAACCTTTAAAAACCAATTTTACTCTTTTGTAGATATGTTCTATTTAATAGATGTAGATGATCATATAAGAGTTGAACCCAAATTATTTGGTTTATCTACTTTAGAGGCGGTTGAAAGGCAGTTAAAGGAAATCTATGCAGATTATTATGATAAGGAATTTGGAAAGGTTATAACTGTTGTCGATGTTTTGAACGTAGGTGAGGGTGTGCTTATTCCAGGAGACGGAGCAGCCTATTACAGCACAAAATTTAGGCTTTTGATATGGAGACCTGAGATGCATGAGCTTGTTCAAGGAATTGTAGTAGAAATAACCACTTTTGGAGCTTTCATAAATCTTGGAGTTATGAGGGGCATGATTCATATCAGCCAGACAATGGAAGATTATGTAACTTTCAGCAAAACAGGTATTTTAACAGGAAAATCCTCAAAAAGAAGCTTAAAACAAGGAGATTTGTGTCGTTTGAGAATTGTTGCAATAAGTCATAAAAGAGACGAACCAAAAATAGGATTAACAATGAGACAGCCAGATTTAGGCAAGCTTGAGTGGATTAAAGAAGACCAATTAAAAAAAGAAAAAGAAACAGCAAAAATAATGAAAATAAAGATAAAAACAACTAAAGGAGAAAAAAAGAAAAAATAAAATGCCAAAAACAAAAGCGTGTAAAATCTGTAATGCGATTTATGATGGAGACAAATGCCCAAATTGTGATTCAAAAGAATTTACAGAAAGTTCTAAGGGGAGAATAGTTGTGCTTAATCCTGAAAAATCAGATATAGCAAAAAAACTTAATATAAAAACAAAAGGAAACTTTGCAATTAAAACAAGATAATTTCAAAAAATATAAAATTAAAATCATTTAAAATGGAAATTAAAATTAACGAAGAAAACGAGAATTCCTTGTTTGATAGAAAAGAGATTCTTGGTATTATTCAATTCGAAAAAACACCAAGTCGAAACGAGGTTTTACAGACTCTTTCATTAAAATATTCTATTCCTGCCGAAAATATAAAAATAAAGAAAATTTCTGGAAAATTTGGAAAAAAAATATTTGAGATTAAAGCAAATATCTATACTTCAAAAAAAAGGAAAGATGAAATTGAATTAAAAAAGAAAAAAGAAAAAGAATCTGAAAAAAAGAGTTTAGAACCAGAAAAATCAGATATCACAGAATAAAATGCCAAAAAAAATAATAAAAAAGGGAAAAAAACCCCATAAGAACAAACCCACTAGTAAGAAATATACAAAATATAAAATCGAGGGTGAAAAAATTATAAGAGAAAAATTTTGTCCAAGATGTGGACCAGGAATATTTCTAATGTATTCTCAAGGAAGACTTTATTGCGGTAAATGCCATTATACTTCTTTTGATAAGAAAGAAGCACCAAAAACAGATTAGTTATTTCCACATGAATCTTATTTGACTTTTATTTTTTTAAATATTGCATATTAGAAAGCATTGTTAAGAAATATCAAAGATAGTGGGCAAGAAAAATTCTTAATAAGCCCTCTATTTTTTAATTTTTAATTAATTAGTGAATATTAATCTGATACATTTGAAACCCTAGGATAGATGTATCAGGTAACAAATAGTATCCCAATACCTCTATCCTGGGGAAAAAGAGGTGATAACTATCGAAATAATTTCTGGTATTTAAATCTTTCGTTCTTGTTACTCTTAAAAAGTGACGTCCGATAATTATAGGATAGTAGTAATTAAAAAAATTTTCTTTAAGGGATTTAGGTACTACAAGAGATAAAAAGAAATATATTTAGGCACTACCTTCATTTTTATTTTCTTTTTCTTTAAACATGATTGCATCAGATTTATAAAAACTCATTTATTTAAAAGCCTAATGGAGAAACCATTAGAAAAAGAGGGAAAAACTAATGTTAAACAAGATCAGATTCATGATATTTTGTTTAATAGAGAGCCCGGATGGCAGGAAATTATTTACGATTTAATAAACACAGAGCAATTAGACCCTTGGAATGTGGATATTGTAATTCTTACAGATAAATATCTTGAAAAACTAAGCCAACTTGAAGAAGCTGATTTTTTTATTTCAGGCAAAGTTCTTCATGCTGCAGCTCTTTTGTTAAGAATTAAGTCAGAAATTCTTCTAAATAAATACATAAAGAACATTGATGAAATTTTGTTTGGAAAAAAAGAAGAAAAGAAAAGGGTTTTTGAGAGAATTGAATTAGATGAAGAGATTCCTGAATTAATTCCAAAAAGTCCTCTGCCAAGATTTAGAAAAGTAACTCTCCAGGAGCTTTTGGATTCACTAAATAAGGCAATTGTAACTGAAAATAGAAGAATAAAGAAAGAAATAATCACAAAAAATGCTATGAGAGAATCTTCAATCTCTCTTTCAAAAATACAGATTAGTATTAAGGATAAAATAAGAGGAATTTATGAAAATCTTCTTAGATACTTTAAAGAAGATGAACAAAGAAAAAGAGTGTCTTTTACAGAATTTGTTGGAGAAAAAAGAGAAGAAAGAATAATCTCTTTTCTTCCATTACTACATCTTGATACTCAGAAAAAAATTTGGCTTGAACAAGAAGAGCATTTCACAGATTTTCACATCTGGATGCATAAAACCTATTTACAGCACAATCCAGATCCCTTTTTAGAACTTAGGCAGGAAATTGAGGAAAAAATAGGGGAGTTAGATGAGGAAAAAAAGAAAAGATTTGAAAAAATAAATAAGAATTTTGAAAATCCTCTTGGGGCTCTGTTTGATTGAACTTTTCATTTTCTTACAAATTCACAAATTCTTTCAAAAAACCCATCCATATACCCATCTATGACCAAATTCCCCCTACTAAACCCGTTCTCAAAATGACTTTCGTGTCTAATCAAATAACTTGTTTTTATTACCCCATTTTTGATTTCTTCAGGAAGCCAAATTCTTCCACGATAATCTATCATTATACCAGCAGGATTTTCCAAATTAAAATTAAAAGCAAGCCTTTCAAGAACACATTTGTGGTAGGTTACATCACAATATCTACAACTTCTTAAGTCAAGATGATACCCTCTTTCGTTTTGAGTTTTAACAATGGATGAAGAATTATCTTTTATTGCATCTAAAGGGACAAAAGTTATACATTTCTTGCCGATTTCCCCGATCATATTTTTCTTACTAGCTTCAACTGAAAAGGCATTTAGTTTACCTTCTTTAATTAAATTATTAAAAAAACGCACCATATCGTAATTGCTTCTCCCAATTTTTTCATTCTGTGTTTCTGTTAATTTAAGCATATTTAGGCTGATTTTTCCAAATTTATAAGTATTGTGGGGTTTAATTAGATAATAACCTCAGATTATTGCAACTTGTTGCATATAAATCAAAAAAGTATTAAAAACAAAGCAGGTTTTATTCTTTAATGAAACTCGGAATTTTGTTTTCAGGAGGAAAAGATTCAGCATATGCTGCTTATTTAGCTAAAAAACAAGGACACGAACTTAAGTGTCTAATAACAATTATTTCTAAAAATCCTGAAAGCTACATGTTTCACACGCCTTCTATTAAAAAGACAAAATATCAGGCAAAAGCCATGGATATTCCAGTTATATTCCAAAAAACAAAAGGAATAAAAGAAGAAGAGCTTCAAGATTTGGAAAAAGCAATTAAATTAGCTATAAAAAAATACAAAATACAAGGAATTGTTACAGGAGCGCTTCAGTCAGTTTATCAGACTTCTCGTATAAAGAAGATTTGTGAGAAACTTAATATAATTTGCCTGAATCTGCTCTGGGAAAAAAATAGATTTCAATATTTAAACGAATTAATAAAAAATAATTTCAAGGTTATTATTACCTCTGTTTCTGCATATCCCCTAGACGAATCCTGGCTTGGCAGAGAAATTAATGAGGAATTTATTCGGAATATAAAAGAATTCAACGATAAATACAAAATTCATCCTGCAGGTGAAGGAGGAGAGTTTGAAACATTTGTAATAGGCTGCCCTCTTTTTAAAAAAAGAATAAAAATTTTGTCAGGAAGAAAAATTTGGAAGAAAGACAGTGGAGAATATATAATAGAAAAATTAAAATTAATCTAAGGGCATGATGGACTCGCCGGGAATCGAACCCGGGCCTCACGAATGCCATTCGCGAATTCTACCGCTAAACTACGAGCCCTAAATTTTAAATAAAGACTCTTTCCCGGTTTTCATGTCCTTGACTTTAAATTTTTTAGACTTAATTTCTTTCTCTCCTATAAAGATAACTTTTAAAAAATCACAAGAATTTGCGTATTCAAGTGCTTTTGACGGCTTTCCATAATAAATAGATGCAATTTTCTTCTGTTTTCTTATTTTTTGAGCAAGATTAATTGTTTCTTTGTCCTGATTTAGAGAAACAATCAGATATTTTTCAGGCTTCAAATCAAGCTTAGCAAAAATCGATATCCTATCTAATCCAAAACTAATTCCAGTAGCTTGCACATTATTGAATTTATAACTTCCACCACCAAGAATAGATTCTTTTCTATTTTTTACTCTCACTTCAAAGATATTTCCATTATAATAACTTAATCCGCGAGCCAGCGAAGGCGAAAACATCACTTTTTTATCAAGTTTATAATATTTAAGATAATTTTTTAATTCCAAAATTTCAGAGTAAGCTGGATAATTTTCAAAGGATTTTTCATCTTTCTTGATAATATTCAAAACTTTCTCAGCCTGATATTTTTTTAGATTTTCTCTAACTTCTTTTTCGTCTAATTTGTTTAGTTTATCGATTTCTTTTAAGACCTGCTCTTTATTCTGAATTCCTTCTTTTTCCAGAATCTCATTTAACAGATTTCGGTTGTTTAGATAAATTACAAAATCAATTTTAAGCTCATCTAAAATTTCTTGAACTATTGCAAGAATTTCAGCTTCATCTTTGATTGTGCTTCCAAAAATATCAACATCACATTGGGTGAATTGTCTAAATCGATTTGAAGAAATCGGTTCGTCTCTAAAGACTTCTCCGATTTGATACCTTTTGTAAGGAAGTTTTTTGTTCTTTGCAATTCGTTTAAGCTGAAATGTGAGCTCGTATCTTAAGGCAAGTTTCCTTTTACCTTTATCCTGCAATTTAAATACATCAGAAACAGCTTCGTCCTGAGAATTTCCTTCTTTTACAAATTCTTCATATTCAATAATAGGAGTTTCAGCAGGCTCAAAACCATATTTTTCAAAAGTTGCAACTAGGATTTTCCGAATTTCTTCTCGTTTTCTTGCATTCTCTCCCAAAAAATCATTAAATCCTTTTACAGTTTCCATTTTATTCTTATAGAAATAAAGTTATTAAAATCTTTGTTTTTCCTCTTAACTAAAATTAATTTAAATTCTACTGCGGTAAAATTCTAGAGCCTCAAGCACTTCATTATAGGCTTTTTCATAAATTTTAAGTGTCCTGTGATAATTCTGGCCATAAACTTTTGACCCCCTCACACTTTTTTTTAATCTCGTTGTCTTGCAAAAAAGCATTTTTTCTATTAATCTTAATGATTCATAACTTAATATTTGCTCTAAGCTTGTCATTTTTATTAAAAAGCGGAAAAAGGGTGGAAGGAGGGAATCGAACCCTCGTCTTGCGGACCACAACCGCATGTTTTACCATTAAACTACAACCACCATCTTTAATTCAATTTATTATGGTATAAAAAAGTTATTATAAGAAATTTTTATTAAGGACGCACCTAATTAAAAAGAAGTTAATCTAAAAACATCTTTATTTCTTCTACCTTAATCATCTGCTCAATTAAACCCACGTACTAATAAATACACAAATAACAACAGTTAAAATCAAAAAATAAGACATATCAACAAATTCACAAATATAAAAAAATAAGAATTAGGAAATTAAAAAATTAAAAAATACGCTCTCGTGTGTTTTGACAGACCATGTCTCTTCCAGCAGAATCTTCAAAGAAAGGAGTCCATTCTATCCTAGTTGCATTGCTTAAACTTACGTTGTTAACTGCTGGCATTGTTCTTGTCTGAAGCTCTGTCATAGCAGGGAAGTCAATTATCCCACTGTTGTCACCTGCATTATTGAACAATGTTATCTTAACACCTGCCATATCTTGTCCACCAGCTCTTCGGGCTAAGGTAACGTTGTAAATACCACTACCGACCGAAGTTTCAACAACACCAACATACTCAATATTAACAGCAAGGCATCTTTGCCCAAGTTCAATTTGATCAGCTCCGCTTTGGACTACATTCCTTACAACCACCCAGATAATACCAGCTGCTACGATTACCAGAAGGATAATTATCAAGGTAGCTACGATGTCTGACAAACCTCTTTTGTTTTTCATTGTCATCCTCATTGTATTTTAATAATTTAAATAAATATCCTAGCTTTAAAAATGTTTTGTTCTCGAAGTTTTTATTTTTTTCAATTTTTAAATTTTAATCACAACGCGGTTCTTTGTTAAAAAAATCTAAAAGTTTGAAAAATTCTTCTTTATCCATAACTTTATCTGTTTCTGATAAACCAATTCTTTCTGCAAATTTCCAAAAAGCAAATGGTTTGTAACCTCTTTTTTTCAGAGAAGCAATTGTTGGAAGCCTAGAATCCTCCCATCCAGAATATTTTTTTTCTTCTATCTCTTTTCTTAATTTGCTCGAAGATAACTCCAAATCTTTAAAGTGTATTCTTCCTAAAAATCCCACCCAAGGTGATTTTTTTCCAAGAGCTTTATGAATTCTTCTTTGGCGTTCTGCATTATCTCTATGCTCTTTTGCTCTTATAACATGGGTCATTTTCATTTCGAGATCATCAACACTGACTGCAAAATTCATTAAGGGCCAAACTCTGTATTTGTTTTTTGTTCTTGGATGGGGAGTTAAATTGATTCGTGCAAGAGGAAAATCCCTCATCGCAGGATTTTTATCTTTCATGTCTGATTTGAAGCGCAGAACAGCCTCACCTTCTTTGTAGCCTTTTTTATCCAGCATTTTTTTCCATTTCTCTAAATTTTCCTTAGCAGTTAATTTTCTGCACGGGCAAAAACTTTTTCTTTCTACAAATTTCTTAAACTCTTCAGAAGGACACGTACAGACATAAACTGCATTTTTATCAATTAATTTTTTTGCATATTTGTAATAGGTTTCCATTTGTTCTGACTGAATCACAATTTCAGCGCTTTTATCAAAAAGCCAATTAGATTCTTCTTTAATCATATCATAAGCAGGAGGATAAATGTTCTCGGGATTTGTGTCTTCAATTCTAACATAAAACTTTCCTCCATATTTTTTAACAAACAAAAAAGAAAGACTTGCTGTTAATGCGTGCCCTATGTGAAAAGGTCCTGACGGAGAAGGAGCAAATCTCATGATGACTTTTCCTTTTTTTGCTCCAGGCAATTCAGGAAGTCCTTCACGACATTCTCGCACCTTAATGTTTTTCTCAAGTTTTTCAAACTCTTTCTTTTGCAGATCGCATGAAAGAGAATTAACTTCTGAGACAATTCCGCATATTTTTTTAGAGCATTTTTTAATGTCTTCCTGACTTAGACATTCGTGAAATAATGAAGAAATAACAGAATCCACTCTTGCTTTTCCTTTATATGCAAGAGCATTCTTCAATGCATATGCGCGGATTTTTTTATCAAGATTTTTAATTTCCATTTTTGTTTTCTAATTTTTTTATTTTTTCATTCAATTTCTTTTTTATTTTTGGAAGATTTCTTTTCCAATCTTCTTTAAGTAAACCATACATGTGCTCATCATGAATTTTTCCTGTTGATTTAACAATATGCCGTTTTAGTCTCGTCCCTTCATATTTATATCCGATAGATTTTTGCGTTGCATTAGAAGCATTATTCTTTTCGTAAACACCTGTTTCCATCTTTCTGACTTTTAATTTATTGAAGGCAAATTCATTAATTGCAATCTTTGCTTCTGTTATATATCCTTTTTTCCAATAATGTTTATTTATCCAAGAGCCTGTTTCACATATTTTATGTTGTTTGTTGTAATTAAATATTTCAATGACACCAATTACTTTTTTTTCAGATTTTAATTCAATAAAAAAAGGAAACTTTGTTTGTTCCTTGTTTCTCCATTTTTTTAAACATTTTTTAATAAAATCAACTGCATCTTTCTTTTTGTAAGGATGTGGAACCACTTTCAAATATTTTGTAACATCTAATTCCTTACATCCATCAAGAACATCTTTCCAATCCGAAACTTTTGGCTTCCTTAATATCAATCTTCTCGTTTCAAGCTTCATCAATCTAAAAAGAAATATCTATTAATAAACTTTAATATTAATCAAGCCGGTTAAGATTTGCTTTTTTTTCCAGCACCTCAATTCTTTGCTGTAGATGATAAATTGAATTTGACAATTCTTCAAGTTTTTCAGTCATATCAACCAATCTTTTTGCAAATCTTTTTTTCTTTTCATCTGAATTATTAGATAAATCAATTACTCCTTCATAGTCTTGTGCAGAGTTTGATTTAGGGGGCGAGTCAAAAAATGAGAACATGCCTGGAGGCGAACTTTTCTCTGTTTGTTTTGTTTTTGCAATTTCTTCTCTTTCTTTCTGCTTTCTATATCTTTCAGCAAGATCAACTATGTCACTGCCTTTTTTTCCAAAACCAAATAAACCCATTAAAAAAATAAGAAGCCTCTATTTTTAAAGTTAGTTATAATCCAGCCAATCCAGACCAACCCATCCCTTACAAATAATTTAAAAATATCAGTTTGTTTTTATTTAGACAATGGTAGCATCAATTTCTCAATTAATTGGAAAGGTAAATCCAAAACTCTACGCAAAAAATGGAAAAAATCTATTGAAGGAATACGGCTCAATAGAGGCAATTCCTGCAGAAAAAGTAGATCCTCAAGCTTTATTTTTAGGCAAAGATGGTGCAGAAGTACACCACAAATTAATTTACGACTCAAGCTCAGAAACTCTTGAGCCTGTTTATTTTTTCATTATTGATCTTATGAATGATTTTGGGCTTGAACTTGAAAAACTTATAGACAATTTCACTTCTTCTCCTGGTTCAGGACATTTTGCAGAACTTGGACAAAGAGCAACAATAATGCAGCAGCAAGGAACCAAAATTCTAGGAGACATAAACACTGTTTTGAGAAGTGTTTTGAATATTATCTATGACTTAAAAGATTTCAAACTAAGGCTTAGCCAGTATGATGAATTAAAAGCATCAAAAAAAGAAGCAGCCCTTCTTTCATTAAAGCAAATATGGATGGATAAGGT
>Ga0265595_1002194_pt1 | contig 13622 bp, 11 predicted proteins | sample saktaG_15_FD_190148 | JGI IMG/M metagenome (GOLD analysis project Ga0265595, IMG submission 190148) | Saline water microbial communities from Sakinaw Lake, British Columbia, Canada - sak_2013_06_06_50m | ecosystem: Environmental > Aquatic > Non-marine Saline and Alkaline > Saline ... | reverse complement strand
TCCACCGTGAGATAAGCGATCACGTCCTGCTGCTGGCGGCTTATCCAACCCGCCAGGACCACCGCGAAGAATGTCCAGGGTTTGAAGGTCATAGGCGGAGATTGTACTGACCGCTGGAGGAAAAGAAAGCCGCTCGTAGGCGGGGGGAGGCCTGCGAGCGGCGAAATCATCCGTTCGGCCGGGGGGAACCGAACGGACTTGGGGTCAGAATGAGGGCCTCATTTCATGACTTCGCCGGCTGCACGCAAGGCAATCTTCACCGAGTGGCCGCCGGTTTGCAGGTTCAGGCCAAGCACGTGTCAGACGCTCAACGGCGCCGTTTGCTGGAGCGGGTGGAGCCAACGACTCAGACGACGCGGCCGGGATCGGAATGACAGCTGTGCCTCCCCTTCCAGGGGCTGGCAAAGCCGGGCTAGTCGTGATAGGCTACTCCTATACGATAACACCTTGCGGGGAACGAGAGTTCCCTCAACCGTCTTCACGGATGAAGAATGGCACAGGTCGAAGACATCCTGAAGGGCGAGCCGTATCAGGATCTTGTTGAGGCGGTCGCCTCTGGCGCAATTGCGTTCATAGGCGCCGGCAGCAGTGCTCGACTTGGCTACCCGGCTTGGAGCGACCTCCTTGGGAAACTGGCCGCCGAGGCAGCAACAGCGCAGCCTGACCATCCAGAGCTTCCCAGCCTCCTCAAGGCGAAAGATGGCCTGGTCCGTGCCGAGCATTATTGTGCGATTCTCGGGGCAGATCGCTTCGCTAAGGTCATCGAGCTAACGTACGGCCCCAGATCACCGCAGTACGATCAGTTCCACCGAGACATCATTGAGGCCCCATTCTCCAATCTGTTGACGACCAATTACGATCTGGTCTTGGAGGCGGCGGCAGCAGCGGCCGGCCAGAGTGCTTGCTCTTTCGATTTCGACGACGTTCCGCGTCGAGCCGAGTTCGTCCGAAACTGCAGGAAGCCGATCCGCCACATCGCACACCTTCACGGTTCAGTACGCAATCCGACCGGCGTGATCTTGTCGTTAGCTGACTACCGGAGAGTCTATGAGGGCGAGACGGCACTACGCAAGGCCGCCGACATCATCTTGGCTCCCAGCCAAATTGTCTTCATCGGGTTCAGCTTGACCGACGAGTACTTCATGCGTCTTCTGGACTCACTCGGAATGCTTCTGGGAGCGGGCGACCCACGTCACTTTGCGCTGCTGCCATCGCCCCAGGACGGAGATGAGGCCACCCCGTGCCTGGACCTGACACGGTTTCTGATCACGCCGATCTTCTACGATCCGTCGCTCGATCATAAGGCTCTTGCCGATCTCGTTGCCGTGTTGCGAAAGGATGCGAGTCAGAAGAAGCACGAAGATGAGGTGCGGCGAGACAAGGAGACGATATTCTCGCTGTTTCCATCTGGTGACACGCCGCTCAGCAGAACGGAGGCCTTGGACCGTCTGCACACACTGAGGAATCCCCTCGAACCGCCCAAAGGTCTTGCGGATCAGGGCGGGGCAGAGGGCGAGGCAGTTCAGCGAACACCGCTCGACGAGGAGATCGACGCAGCGTTCGCGTACGTCAAGAACGGCCAGCCTGAAGTTGCCGTCAGCCTGTTGCAGGAAATGCTCGTCCGGCGCGCCACCTCCCTGGACAACCGATTGCGATATCGCATATACGCCAATGTCGGCAGCGCTCACTACGCCGGCGAGCGGCCTGACCTCGCGGCTGAAGCCTATCTGGAGGCAGCCCGTTGTCGTCCAGATCACAAAGAAGCCCGTGCCTTCAAGGCGTTAGCCCATCAGCTGAATCGGGACTTCGCAGGTGCGCACGAACTGTCGACGGCGCTGTGCCAGGACTATCCGGACTACGCCCGCGCTCACTCCATACGGATCCGGTCGGCTCCCGAGGGTTACTGCCTTGCCGACGCCCGTCGTTCTGTTCCCCGGTCAGTGCGACGCGATGTTGAGGTGGCTAGCGCCTTGAGCGGGCTGGCAATGGAGGAAGGTCATCTTCGCACTAGCGAAGCCTACGCACGAATCGCTGCGCAATCCCCTCCTGCTTGGCCCGAGGCGATGGTGAATCTCGCCGCCGTAATCCTGATGCGCGAGAAGCAGACAGCCTTCATCGATATTCGTCGAGGGCTGATCCCCCGCTCCTCCGAGCGAGTCTCCGAGGCGAAGAAGCTTCTATCTGAGGCATTGGACGTTCTCCTGCCCCGACCGGGGAAGCGATTGAAGGCGCTGTGCCTCTACAACAGGTCTTCGGCCAATCGGCTGTTGGGCGATCTTGAGGCAGCCGAACGGGATCTGCAGGAGGCGTTCCGCTTGCAGCCCGAAGATCCCGATATCACGGCTTCTGTTGCTTGGGAGCTTGAGTCAGAGGGCAAAACATCCGAGGCAATCGCCACGCTTGAACGAGCCACGCGTAGCGTGTCGGACCCCAAGACGAGCTTCACACTGGCGTTCCTTCTGTATCAAAGGAAGCAGCCTGGCGACCTCGACCGGGCGATTGCTCTTCTCCAGCCGTGGGTATCGCGGTTGACCGATGTCAAAGGCGGCTGCCTTCCCTCCGACATGGTCGCAGTTTTGGCGAGGGTCCTCGCGGCCACGAATCGAATGGATGCCGCCTGCGAGCTGCTGGAACATGTCGAAGGGCTCCAAGAATGCTCGCGACGGGCGATTCTCGCCGGACTGTTGTTTGGCAAAGACGACGAGTCAAGCCGAGAGCGGGCTCGGCGGTTGATCCGTGAAGCACATGCCCAAGCTGCTCTGTCACACGACCAATTCGCCATGCGGGAAGTCGCAGATTGTGCGGAGCGAATTGCAGAGCATTCCATAGCGTTTGCGCTGCGCAGACAGTTCGTTTCCACCCGTGTTTGGACCTATGACGCATCCACTCTCCTGCGAGCCGCTCGGAACGCCGCCGAGGACGCCTTCATCCTCCAGTTCTGCGAGCAGTTGCGTCAATCCGGTGTCCATGAGCCAGAGGCGCTCAGAGCTGAGGCTGACACGCTTCTCCGCTGCCACGAGTTTCCCCGAGCCATAACCTTGATGCAGGAATGGCTGCAGCTGCACCCGGATGATTGGGAGGTCAGGCTGAATCTTTCCGTCGTCGGGCTGAACGTCGATAGGCCAGATGTCGTCGTATCTAATCCGTCGTCGCTTCCGAGTGTGTCCCAGGTGCGGTCCATTGAGCAAGGAGCGGCAGTCGTCTCGATCCTTGCCCACTGCTTCAACGGGATGGGGAGTGCGCAGTACGCCTATGATCTGTGGAGACGCTTCCCCAACGACATGACTGCGCAACACAGTCTTATCAGCGCGGTCATCGGCCCGCTGGCTACGACCCTATCTGTCTCAGCCGAAGCCGGACCAGACAGCGCCGTCACGATTCGCGAAACGGCGACCGGGGAGACGAAGACGTTCGTTGTTGAGACGGTCAATCCCAGTGCCCAACTCCGTGAGTTTCCCCCAAGCCATCCGGTAATCGCAGAGCTTCTCGGCAAGCGACAGGGCGATGAGATTGCCATCGAAGGACGACCGGCAACGGTTACTCGCGTAGAGAATAAGATCGCCTACAGGGCGCGTCTCTGTCTTGGGGATTTTGATGAGGTCTTCCCAGACAACCCGTTGGTGCGTCGGTTTAATGTCGCCGCCGACCTCGCCAAGGCTCCTGATGTGCGCACGGCCTTGGGCGGCGTATGGGAGGTGTTGGAGGCGCAGGAGAAACGGCGGCACGCGCTGGAGACAATCTACAGTAGTGGCAGCTTGCCCGTCCCGACTATTGCAAAGGCGCTTGGGAAGTCCGTTCTGGAAACGATGTGCCACCTGGCTGGAGAGAGGAACGTCTCCATCTGGTCGTCTACCGGCACAGATGAAGAATGGCATGAGGCCTCAGAGGCCATGAAGAAGGGGGCGGTCGTTTTGGACGAGACCGCTGTTTCGACTCTCTTCCTGCTGGAACTGCATGACAGACTTGGGGAGTTGCCGTTCAAGTGCATCGTGCCGGATACGATTCTTCAGGGCATTCGCAACCTGCTGCATGAGCGGCGGAGAACCAAGCCGAGCGGGTACTTGGCGGCCATTGGGGGCGCCCGGTCTTCACCGAGGCTTCGCCAGAACAAGAAGCCAAGTGGATCAGAAGCCTTGAAGGGCTGCTTCGATCACTCACGACGCACTGTGAGGTTGTCGGCGGCCAGGCAAGATTGGGCTTGGCAGCATCCGATCGTGAGGCGCTCCTTGAGAATCTTGGATTCGGTACAACCGATGCCATAGCCACGGCAAAGCAGCGTAGCATACCAGTGTGGACAGACGACTATCCCACGTCATCTCGCATTTGTGCTAAGCTGAAAGTGTCCCGGGTGTGGACACAACTCGCACTCGAGTCCGCTGAGGTGCCCCTTGGCATCGCGTTTCAGGAGGCGGTAACGAAGCTGTTCTTCTGGGGCTACAGCTTCACCCGATTGGCTCCTTCATTGGTGATCGACATCTTCCGTGCGACACAATGGAACCCGGCGCACAATGACAGCCGACAGGTCCTGGCATATCTGTCGAGAGTTGGAGCATCTGGAGGGAAGAACGCGGCGATTTCCCAATGGCTGATAGTGCTCCTCTGGAGCAGGTGCCGAAATCGGAAAAAGGCGCGTGCGCTGGTAGTGGCGATCTTGGAGGCTATCGGAAGGGATACTGCTGCAAGAGTGATTGCTCGTCCGTTGTACCGCCTGAATCTTCCCGCCAAGCTAAAGCCAGCACTTGAACTGCGCAACCCGCATTTCCGTAACCTCCGTCGCCTGTTGCGTCGGTGGCGGTCAAACCCTGCTGCTCTGGCAAAAGAGGTGCGTGCCGTGCGTTACTGAGAGCGTGGAGGCCCTCGCCAAGCTCCGGAAAGGCGGCGGTGAGCCTGCAGAGGAGTGAACTCCAGCCTGCTGTCCTGCCCGTCACACGTCGTAGCCGTACCGCTCGGACACGTAGGCAAGCCAGTCGGCCCAGCGACCATCCAGGTCGTGTTGGCGCACCCACGCAACCCACTGCTGGTGTGTGAAGGTTGCGAAGCTCGCCCTGCCCGCGAACAACGCGCCCCAACCCGTGCTGAAGTTGTTGCTGCCCGTCTCGCGGAGGCAGCCGATCAAGGCCTCGTTGCGGCTATCGTAGGCCATGCAGGAGACCACGACATCGTAGCGGTCGCTGGCAGCGATGCCCTCAGCCAGGGCCTGCTGTCGGATAAGCTGGTAGCCACCGGGATCGCCTGGAACTGCTTCCGCAAAATGTCCGCCGCAAGCGGCAAAGCCCTGTCCATGAATAATCTCCCCAGCCAAGCGGACCGGAACGGAGGGCATCCTACCGCGCCCGAGGCATAAGGTCACGTTCAGGTGGAGGACTGCCGGCCACCGGGTTCGCACACCGGGTTCGCTAGTGACTTGACGGTCCAACCAGGATAGACTAGCCGCTGGCATCGAGTCTCAGAACTCTGTGAAAGGTCGGCATATGGGCGTTGCGGAATGGTTCAACGGCTTTTGCACTGCACTTCAGGTTCACGACGGCGGCACGATATCGTCGCGCTATCACGCAATGACCACGCGGCTGAACACCGACTTCTGGAACACTACTTCCGATACCTCCCATAGCCTCTACGTGGGTTCGTACGGAAGGAGTACCGCCATCCAGGGGTTTAGCGATCTGGACATGATCTTCCAATTACCGTATTCAGTCTACCAGCAATACAATGGGCACGCTGGCAACGGTCAATCAGCTCTGCTTCAAGCCGTACGGGAGTCGCTTCGCAAGACCTACTCGTCAAGCGAGGTCGGAGCCGACGGACAAGTCATTTGCATCAAGTTCACGGACGGCATCAACTTCGAAGTTGTTCCGGCTTTCGTTAATGATGACGATAGCTTCACGTATCCCGACTCTAATAGCGGTGGCCGATGGCGCACCACAAATCCACGCCCTGAAATCGCAGCTATTCGGGACCGGAATCAAGACTGCAACGGCAACTTGATTGGGTTGTGTCGCATGATGCGGGCATGGAAGAACAAGTGGGACGTCCTCATAGGGGGGCTCTTGGTCGATACCTTGGCTTACCAGTTCATCATCGACTGGTCGAGCCGCGACAAGTCCTTCCTGTATTACGACTGGATGGCCCGCGACTTCTTCAAATACGCGATGGATCAAGACGAGAACCAGGAGTACTGGAAAGCACCGGGTAGCGGCCAGAGCGTTTACGGCAAAGGGCTCTTCCAGTACAAGGCAAAGCGGTGTTACAACATTTCTTTGGAAGCCATCGACCACCAGACGGCTAACCAGGAATGGTCAGCAAAGCAGAAATGGAGAGATATCTTTGGAACCACATTCCCAGACTGAGGATTCACCACAATCTAGACGCGTTCTTGAAGCTCAGCTCCGAGAATGCTTCGGTCGTGTTGTCTACTCGCACAAGACGCACGAGAAATGCGCTGACATTATCCTGGCTCGGTTTTCCAAGATCAAGATTTGGCAAATCGTTCTGTCAGCAGTAACCACCGGCGGGTTTATCGCCGGTGTATTTGGAGCAGGCAAGATCGGGGCGGTCGCGGGCGTGATCGTGTCCACGATTCTTCTGGCTCTGAATGCTTACACCAAGAACTACGACCTGGGGGAACTCGCTCAAAAGCACAAGCAAGCCGCAAACGATCTGTGGCTGATACGAGAGACGTACTTGTCTCTGCTAACTGACTTGGGCATGGGCGAGAAGCCAATTGAAGCCCTTCAGCGAGAGCGAGACCAGATTGTAAAACGCCTCCACTCCATCTATCAGGGGGCACCCACTACGAGAGGCGATGCATATCGGCAGGCGCAACACGCTCTCCAGAAATGCGAGGACATGACGTTTAGCGACGAGGAGATTGACGCCTTCCTACCCAAGCAGTTGAGAAGGGGCCACGTTGTCAACACCAACGCCGCCTCGGCCACGGCGACTCCGCCGCGCCCGGCATCTTGAGAACCTTTGCCGTGCGGTAGCGGCCCGGCGGCACCTGGCGCGCTACCGGTGTGTCGCTGGCCGCCTACCTCGTGGTTCTTCCCCGGCCGGGAGCCAGTGATTGAACCTTTCCCCTCGAATTGGACGTGTCGATAGACCTCCGGGTTGCCTACCTGGCGGTCGTGCATGCATGCCACCCTGCCTGGTTACTGGCCGTAAGAAAGGGCAACTGGATCCTACCCCTACGCCTCTACAGTTGGCATGCGTCCAGCCGGCGGATCAGGCTGGGCTTTCCGCTGTGCTCTGCGCGCAGCGCGCTCAGGCGGAAAGCGGCCTCGGATGCTTTGCCCTCGCGGTTGGCTAGGTCGCGGAGATCGCGCAAGAGCTCGACAGCCTCGTCGTACTTCTTCGGCTGGCGCGTGGCGACCAGGGCGTCGACTTCCTGCCAAGCCATGGCCTCCTGCTTGGCCAGGGCGTCCAGATGCTTCTGGCGGGCTTTGGCGGCTTCCTCTTGTCGGCGGGCCTCGTCGCGGGCCTTTTTCTGGGCTGCGAGGCGACGCTTCTCCTGGGTCCGTTGTTTGGCTGCGGCCAGTAGCTGGCCGACTGTCCGACTTGCCGAGCGGGCTGATGACCGCTGCGGCTGTTTGGTCTGTCGGAACCGCCGCACGATCTCGCGCTGCACGGCCGCTGGCGGCTCCTGAGTCAGCCGGTAGAGCAACGCGTCCTTCTCGCGTGCGGGAAGCGCCTCGATCCACGTCCGCAGTTCTTCGGTGGAGTCGCCTTGGGCGGTCAGCGGCGGGCTGGCCTCGGCGGCCGCCTCTATGAGCGAATCGTCGATACGCAGGAACTCTGCCAGGGCTCGCAACGGCGCTGTCAGTTCCCCAAGCCCCGGCGGGACTGTCGGCTCGACCTCTTCATCGTCAATCTCACGGCAGCCGACGCAGTTCAGCCAGCCCAGGTACAGGCAGCGGAAGTCTCCAGCCAGCAGGTCTGCCCGGAGCGGGGCCAAGGATGACATCCAGCCTTCACCCTCTTCCCAGTCGCCCGACTCATCCTCGGACGACAGGCCCAGAATCACGTGGCTGCCGGCTTGGCGGAGGTGGGCTTGGTTGGACGGGCAGTACTGCCTAGCCAGGCCCAAGTCCAGGCCGGCCTTGGGTAGCCGAAATCGCAGGTCGTGCGTGCCCCAGTTGGCGAAGTACACGAAGGCGTCGTAGTACTTCGTCACGAAGCTGTCGATGTTGCCCTTGAAGTTGCCCCAGTGATACTCGTTGATGAAGCTGGTTGGCGTAATCCGGGCCCGAGTGGAGAACGCCCGAACTTCCTGCATCTGCTTGTCGGTCAGCGGCTGGTCGAGGGCCAGGAACTCGTAGTACTGGTATTCGCTCATCGCTGTTACTCCTCTGGCCTGGCGGCAAGTCCCCGCAAGGTCTTCTCGCAACGGACTTGGACAATCGCGGCGAGAGCTTGCTCAACAGGACGCCCGGTGACCATGGCCGGCAGACTGGTAAGCACCGCCGCTATCAGTTCCTTCAGGCGGCCTCGCACCATCGGCTTGCCCAGTCCGACCTCATCGGCGAAGGCATCGAAATGCTTGGCAGAGACCTTTCCGGATTCATACTCGCCGCCGAGCTTCATCGCCATCTTCTTGGAAAGCTCCGGATAGTAGGCGGTGCTGACAACATCGTAGAGCGGGGCGAGCCGAGTCTGGCGGCCATAGATGATCGAGAAGTTCTTGCCATGGGCATCGTGGTTGCCCACCAGAAAGTTGAAGATAACGGCGTCGAGCAGTGCCCGCAGGTCCAGGACGGGCACGCTGGAGACCTCGCGCAGCAAATCGAAGCACTGCTTCAGCGAGGGGCCGCCCTCGTTCTGATACTTGTTCTCGGGAACGACGCCCAAGGCCTGACAGAAGTCCTCCTGATGCTGTCGTTCCAGCAGGCACGGTGCGCCTGACGGGGCTGCCACCGCTCGGCGGTCGTAGCGCTCGATGAGGAGATAATCGATGTCCTCCACCTTCCAGATCTCGATCTTGGCTGCGTTGAGGCCGATAGCATGGGCCAGATTCATGCAGAAGGCTTCGTTAAAGACGATTCCTTCATAGTACTCGATGGCCGGCTTCAGGATGTGCGTGCTGGGTGTGCCCCCAAGTGGGAGCGAGATCTGGTCGCCGGCCACATGGACCGCGATCTTGTCCTGCGCGCCAGCCAAGGATAGCCGCACGCCGTCCTCGCCCGCCATCAGAGGCCTACGCGGCAATTCCTTCAACAGCCGGGCAAGCTGCTCGCTCGTCAACTGCCGATAGCTGCAATCGTGCTCGGGCAGGGATTGACCTTCGGGCACGAAGGTGACGGCGCCGGCGCACTCGCCGCCGATCTGCTCCAGCATCGCGAAGTCGTTCCTTGCGCTGATGCCCAGGTTCCTGGCGATGATCTGCCGCTTGCTGTCGTCGGGCAGCAGGCCCGCGAAGAAGCCTCGGCACTCATTGCGGCCAAACGGCTCTCTCCGGAGAGGCAGTGAATGCGACAGCCCAACGGCACCGGCTGCATCCAGCCATGCATCGGCGTAGCGAAAGACCATCTGGCCGTTCTCGTCTTGGATGAGCTGGCCAACCGGTCGCCTGTGGAGATAAACGTCTAATAACCGCAGCATGTCTCAGAGGCCTTTCAGTCGTTCCGTCTAGGCGAAGTCAGTTCGATCTTGATCCCCAAGGTGCGCAGCACGGTGAGCGCCTTGCCGAGATGGCAGGTTGACTTTCCCTTCTCAAGGTCAATGATGAACCTCAAGCCCGTGCCGGACGTCATGGCCAAGTCCCGTTGCGTAACGCCCAGAGCCTTACGCGTGGTCCTGATTATCCGGCCGATCAATTCAGGTGTATAGTCCATGCCGATCACCTAATGTTACCGTACGGTAATATTATCGGCTACCCAAGGGTAGGTCAAGCATAAATATTCCCGGTCGGTAACAAGATGCGTCCTCCGAGATAGCGAGGATACGTATGTTCCCGATCGGTAATACTACGCTTGGCCAGATACTCTTGCAGCCGCTGCGTTGCCCAGATGCGAAACTGCGTGCTCGCAGGCTGTTCACCCGGCAGCCGGTACGGGTATCGAACTGCGGGGCTCTTGCTTCGCGTTCCAGGAAGCAGGTCACGGTAGATGATCCGGAGGGACCGGACGAAACGCGGGTCATGTCGAAACGCGGGTCATTGACCGCGCCGTCGAATGTGAAGACAATCGTCTCCTGGCGAAGGAGGTCCGAGAATTGCCGATGGAACGCAACAATCTCATCCGCGATGTCATGCAGGCCGCAGTGGAGTTCCACGAGCGGAAACTCTGGAAACGCTTCACGAACTTCGACTGCTTTGCCGTACGGGTTCCAGGCAAGGAAGATCCATTGCTGGCCTGCGTGATGGGCGATGCCGGCGAGCAGTATGGCCTGATGCTCCTGCAGGGCTCGCAGGCGGCCGAGAGCTTCATGGCCCTGACGGACAGCGATGGTCCCGGCGACGACGCGGCTGAGGCGATGGACATGCTGAGCTTCAGTATGGACGCCTTCGGCGATATGGCTCCCGAGGTACAGGCATTCTTCCGAAAGGCTGGCGTCCATCCGCGGCACGATGAGCAGGTCTCCAACTTCCTGGTCAAACCCGCCCAATCGCCATGTGCGGCTGCCCAACGACGAGGAATTGGCCCTCTTCCTCGTGGTCCTGAAGGCCGCGGTTGCCGCCGACCGGAGGAAGCTCCTTACACCTGCCAAGCCCGATGACAAGGACGGCATATGCGTCGTCTCGCTGGGCAACGACCTGGCGGATCCGACGATTTCGGTATGCCAGGAGGGGATCGCCTCGCCATCCGTCCTTTCGCAGCCGCATGTCTTTGCGGCTTCTGGCATTGACCTGTCCGGCCTGAAACTGCTCGAAGGCACGTGGCTCGTTGGCACGCCGGTCATGCCGGGTGGAATCAAGGACGATAGTCGCAGCATGCAGCTCCTGTTGGTCGCCGACGACGCCAGCGGGATGGTTCTCCAGGCCCGGCCGTTCTTCTCGGAGCACATTCAGGAGGCGGTCGATGCCCTGGTTGAGACATTTCGCGGGCACCAGCCCAAGGGTCGCCGGGGCATTCCCAGAACCATCGTATTCTCGAACCGCAGACTGCACGATGCGATCACGCCAGCCCTCCAGACTGCGGGCGCCAAGTGCATCTACATGCCGGCAATTCCGAAGCTCCAGGATCTCGCGGCCGATCTACTCGACTACCTCGGCCAGGACACGCCGTCGCTGCGGGAATATCTGGAGCAGGAGGATGCTGAAGAGAAGGTGCCGGCACCGGATGACCTGGCCGGATGGAAAGAGGCCGACCGTTACCTCTCCCAGCGATTCTCCGAGTACCTGTTCAGCGGCGATCGGCTTCGATCGACCCGGGCAATCAAGCGGTACTTCGATGACGACGACATCGGGCACTTCTTCAAGGAGCACGAGAAACGCGGCGTGGGGATGGCGTATTCGGCCTGGGGCGTCCTGGACTATCGCCCCAGCAAGACCAGCAAGACGGAGGCCGAGAAGATGCTTGCCCGGGGCCTGCCGCAGGCCCAGGCGATGCTGCTCCGCGCCCGTATGGAGGCTCACCCGACCGTCTATCGCGTGGCCGGGAACAATCCCGGGGCCGGCACTGTTGACCTGGAGGATGTGCTGCTGGGCGGCACGGTGACCGTCTACGACCAGCTTCTTTCGGAGAATATCGACACGAGCATGTTCCTCGTGTCCCGCGCGTTCCCGGCCGGGCGGTTCCATTTTATCGAGGTGGCTGGCCCGCCGCTGGGACCGCACATGGGAATGGAGGCCGTCGAGTTCCTGCGGGATTGCGATTTGGAATTCACGCGTGAAGGCCTGACGCGAGAGGCACACAAGTTCGGTTGGCTGTGGGGCTGGATCGACCAGTGGCAGGCCAACTGGAGGCCGCCGCGGTTGTGCAACACCGACGGCGATGACCTCCTCCTTCACACGGCGTCCTTCTCCGTCGTCGATCCAGCCGCGGTCAAGCAGGCCCTGCTCCAACGGAAGGACATCGACCATGACGAGCAGGAGGACGAGTTCGTCTGGTCCAAGGCCACCGGCAAAGGCGCCAAGATGCTCGGCGGGCCGGTCACGCTGGGTAGGATAGAATTCGTCGGCGATGAACTGGTGCTGACGGTGAACTCGGCCAAGCGGTTCGAGATGGCCCGCAAGTGGTTGACCGCATTGCCGGGAGTGACGTTCCGCAGCGTCACGACCCGGCGCGTGGATGCGCCCGGCAAAGATCGTCCGCTGGATGAGCGGATATCCAAGCCCCAGCAGGTCGAGATCACGCCGACGATGGCCAAGGCTCTGCAGGAGATGATGGACAAGCAGTACATGGAGTGGATTGATACGCCGCTGCCGATCCTGGGCGGCAAGACGCCTCGGCAAGCCTGCCGAACCGACGCAGGCCGGGAGCAGGTCACGACGCTGATTCGCACCATGCCCGACCCGATGGGCCAGGCGCCTATCCATCTTCCTCGACAGGCCATGCTGCGCGAGTTGGGCCTTGCCGACGAACCCTCGACGGCGCCAGTTTCTGGCCCGCAGGAATCACCATTGCCTGAATCGGCGGTAACCGGGTCTCCTGATGGGAAGGTGGGCCGGAACGATCCATGCCCCTGTGGCAGCGGCAAGAAATACAAGAAGTGCTGCGGACGGTAGGAGAACAGCCAGTGGAACGGGAACTCCCGCAGATCGACTATCGAAGCGGCATGCTCATCGACAACAAGACGCCGAATGACCTGCCGGTCGCCACGTGGCGTTGCCTGGAGTTTGCGCCTGGTGTGAAGGCAGGCGCAAGCGATGGCGTAGTGAGTCAGGGAGACGACGTGCAGAACGGCTGACTGGACGTTCTTGGCCCATCCGGAAGGCAAAGGAATCTCTGGCGGAGAGTGATCGGACGATGGTAGGCTTCCTAAGCCTCGTTAGTTCTTCCGAGGTCAGAGGTTACCACGTGATTCTATGCGGTCAAGAGCCCTATGTCTGTTCGGGAAGTGTGCGGGCCGAAAAACGCTGGACCAGGACAGCCGCTTGGGGTCTCAGACGCAGACGAGATGATGGAAAAGTGGCCCAAGAGAGATTCGACGCGGTTGGTGGTCTTGAGTGTTTACGCGACCTCAGGCTTGTTCTGCAGGACAAACCGGAACCTCAGGCCTGCACCAATAGCCTCGAACAAGCCACGGCCTGCCTCGCCGAACGGATTGGGCAGTACCGCGACCGTTCGCCCGTCCGGGTCAAGTACGTTGCGAATGAAGAGAATCCGGTACCGGTCGCCCTTGCTTCGCTGTGCTGCCTGTACCTCCGTGGGACCCAGTTCCACAACGCAGTCGTCCCCGGTCGTCGCTTTGACCTCGTACCGGGTCAGTCCGCCGCGTTCCGGGACGTCGAAATCGTAACCTAGGTCGTCATCTCCGCCGTCGCCGCCGATCACCAAGTCATGATTAGTGGACACCCAACAGTCTTCCGTTGCCCGTGGATGGTGTTTCCTGATCCATTCAAGGGCCACGACCTCCCCGACCAAGCCGATCAACTGCTTCTGCTCGTCCGTAAGCCGTGGCCTTCGTGGCGGTTTCTTGGGCCTCTTGGGGCCCGGCTGGGTCGGTCCACGCAGTTCTGGAGCCTC
>Ga0265595_1002191_pt1 | contig 13645 bp, 11 predicted proteins | sample saktaG_15_FD_190148 | JGI IMG/M metagenome (GOLD analysis project Ga0265595, IMG submission 190148) | Saline water microbial communities from Sakinaw Lake, British Columbia, Canada - sak_2013_06_06_50m | ecosystem: Environmental > Aquatic > Non-marine Saline and Alkaline > Saline ... | reverse complement strand
CCTGATAGTAGGATGCGGGGAGAGATGGAAAGCGAGCCTATTCTATTTACAGCAGGATAAGAAAATGTTCTTTTTATTCGTCTTAACCATCTGGGCGGCAGTATTAACCCACATATTCTACAGAACCCAGGTACTCGTTGACCTTCGAGGGCGGCCTCTTGCAGTGTTCGGCACGGCGCTCTACCTCGCGGGGTTCGCTTATGTTCCCACTCGAATAATGATCGCCAGGAACATAGCCGAAGATTTAGCCCCGGCTCTGGAATACACGGCTGTGTTGTTCATTGGCGTCGCTGCGATCCTGTGGACGCTGCTGTTCGTTTTCGAGATTGTAGCAGCAACTGTATGGCTGGCAACACGTTGGCGTGTTCGGAACGCATCGGTGCGGACGCGGCGCATAATGGCGGCGGTGTTGTGGAGCGCGGCGGGGGTACTAAGCGTTATAGGATGCATGATAGCATCCTCTACCCCGTCGGTAACCAGGCTGCAGGTTACGGTTCCCGGCGCGGAGGCGAAGAGATTTGTATTGATTTGTGATTCTCATCTTGGTGCGATTTCCTCCGAGAAACAGTGGCGCCGAACCTTGAAGGCGACACGTGAACTGGAACCGAACGCGGTTTTGATTCCTGGGGATTTGGTCGATGACCACAGCCGTTACACCGAACCGCAGGTAGCATTAATTCGCGAGGTTTTCCCCGAAATGCCGGTTTACATTACGACCGGCAACCACGAGTTCTACTCCGGGGCGGAGCAATTCAAAAAACTTTGTGAGCGGCTGCAGTTCCGGTTGCTGCGCCAGGAGGTTGAAACACTTTCTCTGGGGCTTTCAATTGCGGGTGTTGACGACAAGCATTTTATTCCGGCACATACGGCAGTCGAAGAAATCCGGCCCAAGATCAAGGGAGCAGGAATCTTCTTGTCGCACCGTCCGGAGATTGCACGTCTTCTGAGTAACAGACCGATGACTCTGGTTTTAGCGGGGCACACGCACGGCGGTCAGAGCCTGCCGATGGTTTTTCTCGTGGGTCTTGGAAATGGCGGGTTTAAGGCGGGCTACTACAAGGTCGGCGATGCAGACCTGTATGTGTCGAGAGGGACCGGTGTGTGGGGACCGCCGATGCGGCTGCTTGCGTCACCTGAACTTGTGCTGATTGAAGTACGACCGGGCCTGCGATTTGAAGTGAAATGCAGTTCTATGTGAGATTTACTGAAACCCTGGCAGGTTCGATAAGGTAGCAATAAAGAAAAATATTATATATAATATGCTATTATCCGCATGTTGCATGTTAAAGGCGGCACACGCTGCACGCCGTCTCAACGAGGAGGCAAAAAATGAAAAAGCTGCTTACCATATTTATCTTGTTGATTGTCCTGTGTATTGGGGCAGCCGAAAACCAATCGGTAAACGTCTTGCAGGCAGGCGAGACAAAAGAATTCAAACAGGCATTAACATTGCGAGAAGTTGTCAACGGCGCCGTGGGACCCTTTGATTCCTATTGCGACGGCTATGGAAATCCGGGATCAAGCGGGCTGGGATACATCTCCGTGCTGAAGCTGGAGACGGGAAAGGTTCGAGCGGATATGGATAAAGTCCTTGAAGGAATTGTTTCTTATGATAGAGCCGAAACTCTGGGTACTTACGTCGGCCAAATCAATATGATTACGGCATCATCCTTTAACGGTCTGAACGGTGCGGTCTGGGGATACCACATCGCCAAAGAAGAATCTATTGCGAATGGTTCTCTGAAGCCTTTGTTTATGAAAAAACGTGGTGACGGTATGAAAATACCGGTATATTCTGTCGAACCATTATTAGATGCCGGAAAGCGCCTTTTTGGGACAAACAGCGTAAGACGGTTTCCCATTCTTCCCGGGGCGCATGTGAAGTGCGCGGTTAAATCGAACACTGTAAAGGGACCTAATTCAATCTGGTGCGCAATCGCTCTGGCCATAGCCGAAGACCGGGAAAAAGATTCCAATCTCTTTATCGAAGATGCCGGCGATTCGATTCCCGCTGAAAGCGGAGAAGCTCGCAGGGCCTACCTGGACCGTCTTATGGAAAACATTGCGGAAAGCGTGGTCCGGTGCGGTGATGATTCCGATGTGAAATACAGGGCAATATTTGTCGGATACAAAACACAATGGATTCCGGAAGGATATGTTGGATGTGCCCTGACGTGTGCGCCATACGTTGTACTGGCAAAAGATGCCGTGCCTCCCGGAGGAACTCCGGACAAATTACTGGACATGACGTTGGTGGAATGGGAGAAAGCGGTTGGGCTTTCTAAATGAAATAACCTTGACCGTTTTTGTTATCAGCTATATCCTCCCGGTGGTGGACGCTATCCTGTAAAAATAGACATGGAGGATCGATGATGATAGATTCCGCAATGGCAGAAAAGATAGATTCAGTTCAAAAAAGAGTTTTCCCACCTTGTCATCGAACTGAACAGCGAGTGCATTCCCCGCAGCTTGTTGCGGGGTTAGCGAGCGAATAAAATCAGCAATTTTCCTTAACAGTAGGAGATTATCCGCAGCTTGCTGCGGGGAGATTCAATTTGTCTGAGGTATAATTGATAGAAATGGTAAAAGTGCGATCCCAGGATATTCCAAGACAGTAAGAGGTACTTTATGAAAATCTTTATTTGGCGGCACAGCAAGAGATTCTCCAGTTGGTCCATGTTCGATGAACCCCACGTTTACAAAGATAACTATATCGAGGCAGAAGTTATAATACTGGCGAATTCCAAAGACGAAGCCCTGGAATTGCTGAAAAACGATGATAAGTGGGATATTGAAGAATTGAAGAGAATAGAACCGAAGGTTGTTTTATTGGACCAGCCTGCTGTAGTTGATCAGCTTATTGATTTTATATAGAAAGTAAGCTGATACCGGCTGAAATCTGTCGCTTCGGGAAGGCGAGAAAGGGGAGGCTACTATGCCATACGTAAATATTAAGATAACGGACGAAGGTGTTACACAAAAGCAGAAAGCTCAGCTTATTCAGGGAGCAACCAGATTACTCTCGGATATCTTGGGGAAAAATCCTCAAACTACAGTAGTTGTCATTGATGAAGTAAAAACCGACAATTGGGGGATTGGCGGGGAAACTGTCACAGTGAGGCGACAACGAGAGTAGCAATATCTTTATATTTTGTCATTGAAAGGAGATCTTCGGATGAAACTTCAAGAAAACATTAAGGAGATGTTTCCGGAAGAGAAAGATATACCAGCCGAATTTAATTTTGAAACACCTTATGATCAAAAAGAATATCTGATCGATGGAGACTTGCATTACTGGGATGGCCCGATGCGGGAAGTTTTTTCTCCGGTTTGCATTAAAACGTCGTCAGGGCTATCCCGGAAATTGATAGGCCGATACCCGCTTTTAACGGAAGAGATCGCGGAGGAAGCGCTTGATTCCGCAGTAAAAGCTTACGATAACGGAAGAGGGCTCTGGCCTACAATGTCCACAGGAGAAAGAATCGAGCATATTGAAGAATTTGCATACCGGATGAAGCAGAAGAAAGCCGAGGTTGTTAACCTGTTAATGTGGGAGATCGGGAAATCTTACAAGGATTCTGAAAAGGAATTTGACAGAACGGTTGACTATATACGGGATACCATTGATGCATTAAAGGACTTGGATCGCACTTCCTCCAGGTTTCAGATTGAACAGGGGATTTTTGCACAGATCCGCAGAGCCCCCATGGGTGTTGTCCTGTGTATGGGGCCTTTTAATTATCCCCTGAATGAAACCTTCACCACATTTATTCCCGCTCTAATAATGGGGAATACGGTAATTTTTAAACCTCCGAAATTGGGTGTGTTGCTTCATCGACCGCTGCTGGAGGCATTTCAGGAATCGTTTCCAAAGGGGGTTGTAAACACTGTTTATGGTGATTCCCGCAGTGTTATTGCTCCATTGATGTCTTCCGGCAAAATAAATGTTTTAGCGTTTATTGGGACAAGCAAGGTAGCAGATATATTAAGAAAACAGCATCCAAAACCCCACCGGCTGCGTTGTGTTCTCGGGTTGGAGGCAAAAAATGCAGGTATTGTTCTTCCGGATGCCGATCTGGAATTGGCTATCAAGGAGTGTGTTTTGGGAAGCCTCTCATATAATGGACAGCGTTGCACTGCGCTTAAGATATTATTTGTACATTCCGGGCTGGTAGATTCATTTCTTGATAAATTTATAGAAGAGATTGGAACGTTAAGATTCGGTATGCCGTGGGAAGATAACGTTAATATAACGCCTCTGCCGGAACCCGATAAGACGAAATATTTAACAGAACTGATTGAAGATGCCACCCGTTTAGGGGCCAGGGTCGTTAATGAAGGGGGCGGCACTGTAAATGAAACATTTTTCTATCCGGCGGTTTTGTATCCCGTAAATCTCGGGATGAGAGTTTGCTGGGAAGAGCAATTTGGGCCGGTTATTCCGGTTATTCCTTTTGATGATATTGAGGAGCCGATAAAATATATTATTGACTCAAATTATGGACAGCAGGTGAGCATTTTCGGCAGGGATCACGAAACGATAGCACACCTTATCGATCCCTTGGTCAATCAGGTATGCAGAGTCAATATTAACAGCCAGTGTCAACGAGGTCCTGACAAGTTTCCGTTCACCGGCAGAAAAGATTCTGCAGAAGGCACTCTTTCTGTGTCGGATGCATTGCGGGTATTTTCAATCAGAACACTGGTGGCAGCAAAAGGAGTAGACATTAATCAAAAAATTATTACAAATATTGTACGGGAACGTAAATCAAATTTCCTTTCGACCGATTTTATCTTTTAATGAAAGGTGACCGGAAGCGCAACCGCAAGTCCCGCCTTGCCTGCCTGTGCCGGACACGGCAGACAGGTGGGCGGGGTATAGTGTGGGGTAAGACAAAACAAGCAAAACGAAAGGGGTTACTTCTCTCGCAACCCCTTGTAATATTTTGGTAGCGGGGGCTGAAGGGAATTCCCATAGTATCTTTCAGGTCATTCTTGAGGCTTGGTCGGGTGGTTCGGAAAAAAACAGCTTGCTTTATTGTGGATATGGAGTAGAAGGTAATTTTCGTTGTAGGGTATTATCTTTTTTATTATGAGAGACTGCTATATCAAACCGCGCAATCCTCTTGTATAGGATTATGCGGTTTTTTTATTGAGCAGGAAGATGGAGCGGATATTTTTGTCCATTATTCTGCAATTCAAACTGATAGATACAAATCTCTTGACGAAGGTGCATCTGTTAGTTTTGAAGTTGTTGAAGGGAAGAAATGCCCTGCTGCAACTAATGTGGTTAAGTTTTAAATAATTTTCAATATGGTATTTCGAATGCCCCGCACATTGCAGGACATTTTTTTAATTGGCCTGCACTTTTGTGCAATTCCCAACTCACCCCTTAGATAGAAAGAACAAACATTATGAATACATTTGCAGGTATTGGCATTAACGACGACATCCTTAAAGGACTAACATCCTTAGGATTTCAAGAACCAACCCCGGTTCAGGCACAGGTCATTCCATTAGTGCTGGAACGACAAGTAGATCTGGTAGGCCTGGCGCAAACCGGAACAGGCAAAACAGCAGCGTTTGGCGTTCCATTGATTCAGATGACAAACACAAAAAACAGGCAAACGCAAGGATTAGTTCTGTGTCCTACGCGGGAGCTTTGCGTGCAAGTAGCCAGAGATTTGGAAGCTTTTTCCCGGCATGTTGAGGGATTAAGAATATTAGCAGTTTACGGTGGCGCAAGTATTGAGCAGCAGATTAAATCCCTGCGTAAAGGTGTCCAGCTTATTGTTGCAACTCCGGGCCGCTTAAATGACTTAATCAGGCGCGGTAAGGTTGACATATCCGGTGTGCGTTATGTTGTGCTTGATGAAGCTGATGAAATGCTGCAAATGGGTTTTCAGGATGAATTAAACGCCATCTTGGCCCAGACACCCTCAGAAAAAAATACATTGTTGTTTTCGGCAACGATGTCGAAAGAAGTTGCAGCTATAGCCAGTAAGTATATGTCTGATCCTGTTGAGATTACAATCGGTAAACGCAATGCAGGCGCAGAAAATGTGAGTCATGAATATTACATGGTTCATGCCAGGGAGCGCTATATTGCTTTGAAGCGAATCGTAGACAATTGTCCCAATATTTATTCAATTATTTTTTGCCGTACTCGGCAGGAGACCAATGAAGTAGTCAATAAATTGATTCAGGACGGGCATAACGCCGATGCTTTGCATGGAGATTTGTCCCAGGCCCAGCGCGATCAAGTGATGAAGAAATTCCGCTGCAAGAATCTGCAAATACTTGTGGCAACCGATGTTGCTGCTCGTGGCCTGGATGTTAATGACCTGACCCATGTGATCAATTACAATCTTCCTGACGATCTTGGCAATTATACCCATAGAAGCGGCCGTACCGGCCGGGCTGGACGTACTGGAACGTCGGTTGCTATCGTTCATATGAAGGAACGATTTAAGATCAGCGAAATTGAGAAGAATATCAAAAAGAAGTTTAAACAGTGCCGTATTCCTTCAGGTGTGGAGATTTGTAAGAAGCAGCTGGTTAGCCTGGTTGATATCGTTAAGAAAGTTGAGGTGGACTACGACCAGATTGATCCACTGTATGCAGAAATTTCAGAAAAGCTTGGTTCCCTGGACCGTGAAGAGATTATCAAGAGATTTGTTTCTTTGGAGTTTAATCGATTCCTGGAATATTACAAAAATGCTCCTGATCTCAATGTAAGTGATGGGGCGAAAAAACGGCAGGGTACAAGAGAAGGGCAGGGTACAAGAGAAGGGCAGGGTACAAGAGAACGACAGGGTGGGGAGTCTGCTAACAATTCAAGCCGCAAGCAGAAATTTGCCCGTTTTTTTCTTAATGTTGGCCGGCGTGACGGGATTATACCCCAGGGTCTGATTGGAAAGATTAATGGTGCTCCTGGTGTTGGGCGCATTAAATTAGGAAAGATTGAAATTATGCGGAACACGGCTCTGCTTGAAGCAGACAGCAGATTTACACCCCAAATACTTGACGCTTTTCAGCATATTAAAATCAATGGCAAAACAGTTTCCATTGAGGTTGCCCGAGGCAATAACGGCACAAGTCGGCCCAAACATGACGGAATACGCCACCGTAAAGGACGCAACTTAACTGCGTAGAGAGTGTAGCGTTAAAAGCCAACAAATTTATTAATGTTGTGGAGACTGGCAACGCATACAGTTGCAGCAAATCGTGGTGCAGCAAAAAATCTAAGGAGAGTGATAATGGAAATTTATGTTGGACAACTGCCTCACAATGTAAACGAAAGTGAATTAAAAGAACTCCTCTCAGGGTTTGGTGAGATTGCCAGTGTCAAGTTGATCATGGATTCCGATTCAGGAAGATCAAAAGGCTTTGCTTTTATCGATATGCCGAACAATTCAGAAGCAGATGCAGCGATAAAAGCCTTGAATAAAAGCATGTTCAAGGGAAAAGAGATCAAAGTAAACCAGGTGCAGCAAACGCGTCGCGAGAAACGTTCGAAGCGTCGTTCTCGATATTAGGCTGATTTGCCTGAGTCGACCATTGCAGTGACCCCGCATTCTGCGGGATATTTTTTTAGCGCAGTATCTTTTGCGCCCAACACAAAGCATTTATAAGGACACAACTATGATAACCGCATCTAATATTTCTCTCTCTTATGGCAAAAGGGTCATCTTCCAGGACGTCAATATCAAGTTCACCCCTGGCAACTGCTACGGCCTGATCGGGGCGAACGGCGCCGGAAAATCCACTTTTCTGAAGATCCTGGCAGGTCATCTTGAGCCTGATCAGGGCGAGATTACCAAGGGGCGCGGAGAGCGCATCGCGGTGCTCAGCCAAGACCAGTTCGCCTTTGACGAGCACACCGTTTTCAATACCGTGATCCTAGGCCATAAGAAGCTCTACAAGGTGATGGCCGAGCGTGAGGCCCTCTATTCCAAAGCTGATTTTACCGAGGAAGACGGCATCCGGTCCGGAGAGCTGGAAGCCAAGTTCGGTGAAATGAACGGCTATGAGGCAGAGGCAGAGGCCGCGGTGCTGTTAAACGGCCTCGGCATCCCGGAAGAGATGCGTCAGAAAAAGATGAAGGAGCTTGACGGCAGCGATAAGGTGCGGGTGCTGCTGGCCCAGGCCCTGTTCGGCAATCCCGATATCCTGCTTCTGGACGAGCCCTCCAACCAGTTGGACATGAAGACCATCATCTGGGTGGAGGAATTTCTCTCTCGATTCCAGAACACGGTGATCATCGTCTCCCATGACCGCCATTTCCTGAACCAGGTCTGCACCCATGTGGCGGATATCGATTATGGCAAAATCCAGGTCTATGCCGGCAACTATGACTTCTGGTATCAGGCCAGCCAGCTTAATTTCCGCCAGAAGGAAGCCGAGGGCAAGAAGACCAGGGCCAAGGCGGATGAGCTCAAGGAATTCATCCGGCGCTTCAGTTCCAACGCCTCCAAGGCCAAGCAGGCCACCTCACGGAAGAAGCTGCTTGAGAAACTCACTATTGAGAACATGCCAATTTCCTCCCGAAAATATCCCTACATCGTCTTCAAGCCGGAACGGCCCTGTGGTGACATAGTTCTGGAGATCAAAGGTCTTTCCAAAGAGATCGACGGGGTTTCCATGTTTGAGGATCTCACCCTCACTGTCAACAAGGGCGACAAGATAGCCTTCGTCGGGGCTAACAGCCTTATAAAAACCACCCTGTTCCAGATTCTGGCCGGGGAGCTTACGCCGGACAAAGGAAGCTTCCGCTGGGGAGTGACCATCCGCAACGCCTATTTCCCGAAAGAGAATAATGCGTATTTCAATAATGAGGAGTTTGATCTTGTCGGCTGGCTGCGCCAGTTTGCACCTCCTCAGGAGAATGAAAGTTTTGTCCGGGGGTTCCTGGGCAAAATGCTTTTTTCCGGAGAGGAGGCGATGAAAAAGACCTCTGTTCTCTCCGGTGGCGAACGGGTGCGCTGCATGCTCTCCAAGATGATGCTCTCCGACGCCAACGTCCTCATTCTGGATGAGCCCACCAACCATCTCGACCTTGAGTCAATTACCTCTTTGAATAACGCCCTGATGGCCTTTCCGGAGGTGGCGCTCTTTACTTCCCATGACCATCAGTTTGTATCCACCGTGGCAAACAGAATTGTCGAATTCACTCCGGACGGCATCATCGACGTGATGCAGGACTTTGACGAGTACCTGGCAATGAAAGAAGCGAGTCTGTCCAGTGAAAACAATTACCTGGACAGGCAGGCAGCTATGTGAGTCTGGAGGATAAGGGCTGAAAGCTAAAGGCTCAGATTTACAATCAGAGGAGTTTAAAAATGGGAAAGTCCATGTACAACTTTGCCAACCGGGCGAAAGAAAAAGCAAGACAGCAGAAACAAATGGATAAGGTTGCAAAGCGCATAATGGCTAAGCAGCAGAAGGCTAATATAAAAGCGAGCACTCCGAACGCAGGCTCAGATATAGCTGAACCGGGACTGGTGGAGGAGATCGTTAAAAGCATAGCATAAGGGAGTCGCTATATACATAATCTTAATTCGACTGTATTATGCTTATAATGACCTCACAAGGTGGAGATGAATGTTTGTTTTTGTTTCCAGGATTGTGAACTTGAAGGTGAGTTGAAATGGCTGAAGATCTTTTTAGTATGAACAAAGACTTAACAGAGACATTAACACCCGATTTATGTGCGAGTAGAATATTTGAGATAAGCGGCATAAAGTTTGATCCTGATGCTGCCGCTGACCTATGGCCGAGAATTTTGCAGCATAAATGGCTCATGTCTGAAAAGCTTGGTCGGGATGTTGGCTTGCGGGTCGCATGCACCGATTTTCTCGAAAATGTAGAGCAGGCAAGCGAGGAATACCTGTCCTATAAACGGAAGGACATCTTGAATGAGATGGGGGCTCAGACCTGCAGAAAAGAATTATGGGATATCATCTCCGATTCGCAGCCTCCAAAACAGTTAGTTCAGAGGAAAATCATACTTCCGTTGACAGAGCGAGATCTTTCGAAAAAGCATGGGGTTGTTCCTCCCAAGACTGTTATTTTTTTTGGACCTCCCGGTACGGGGAAAACTCATTTTGCCAGAGCAATAGCCGGGGTCCTTTCCTGGTGGTTCATTGAAATTGCTCCAAGCATGCTGATGGTTGACGGAACCGAAAGGGTGGGCGCTAATCTGCGTATGGTAATGGAAAAGGCACGAAAGCTGGAGGAAGCTGTCATCTTTATCGATGAGTTTGAAGAGATTGCAGGCAGTCGTGACGAGGCAAGCCGAATTGATAAGTCTATTACAAATGAATTTCTCAAGCAGGTGCCGCTGCTTAAAAACCAGGGGAACAAGATACTCTTCATTTGCGCTACGAATTATATCAGGCAACTCGATGTCGCACTGCTTCGCCCGGGAAGATTTGATTGTATTATTCCTGTTGGTGGTTTAAACGAAGGTGAGAGAAAAACTATTCTTCGACACTACCTCTCCAAGCTTCATACAGGGGAGATCGATCTTGAGCGTATCGTAAAGATGACATCTCAATTTACACCGGCTGATATGGAGTATCTCTTCCAGCAAGTTGCGCAGTTTGCCTTTGAACAGGAACTTGCCACGAAGCGTGATTATTGGGTATCTACGGAAACTATTTTTGAGATTATGCCAAAAATCCGTCCGTCTCTGACTGACGAAATCATCGAAGAGTTTGAAAAAGACAGTATCACCTATTCCCGCGTGTAGAAGACGTGTCTGCCGCACCATAATTTTCATGAAAGCGATAAGTGAGATCAAAATAAGGATATATGATTTCAAAGTCACATGTCCAGTAACCAGACCGGTTCATTTATCCATCTCACACACTCATGCACATCTTCCTGAAAGCAATAAAAAGCTATAGAATCAGATTATGTTACGTATAGCAGGTGGTAATCTTCGATAGATCATATATAGCAGTTGTTTACACTTTGAAAATGTACAACGGAGTTACGATACAATAAAGCTGTGTTAACTTTTGAATTTAATGGCATTGGTCAAGGTATGCAGCGACTATCTAAACTTGATTCTATCAAAAGAAATCAAGGCGGTTTATGTTTATATTGATTACCATTTAATATCGAGCCTTTTTAAGTCGCCAATCTTTCTCCCGAAATAATCTTAAACAGGCATCAACGACATCTGCGTCGTAAAGAATCGCTCTATTATTCTCGAGTTCTTCCAGAGCCGCATCAATGCCTAAGCTGGCACGATAGGGCCGATGGGAGGCCATGGCTTCCACCACGTCGGCCACACCCAGAATGCGGGCCTCCATAAGAATCTCATCCCCCTTCAGATTTCTTGGATAGCCTGAACCATCCATCCGTTCATGGTGCTGGTAGACAATCTCCGCCAGAGGCCAGGGAGATTCCACATCCTTTAGCATCTCATATCCGCTCCTGGAGTGATCTTTAATCAGGGAAAACTCGATTTCAGACAGTTTGGTCGGCTTGGATAATATTTCCGACGGGATGGATAATTTCCCGATGTCATGAATGGAACCGGCCATGCGGATGCCATCAATTCTATCCTGTGGTAATCCCATCTCTGTGGCAATGGCACGGGCCAGATCCGCAGACCGAATCTGATGACCGGCCGTATAGGGATCTCTCACCTCTGTAGCGGATACCATGACTTGGATGGTCGTCTCTACCGCCTTTCTGAGACGGTCGAGGGTCTGCTGAAGTTTTTCCTCGGCCTGCTTGCGCTCGGTGATATCCTGAATGAACCCCGTGACTAGCAGCGGGTTGCCGTGTTCGTCTCGCTTCAACTCGGCGACGGAGGAGATGATCCTTGGCTTCAAGGAGTTTTTCGGGTGGATCTCGAATTCCAGACTGTACGGCTTGTCTGCTTCGATGAGGTCGACCAATGCCTGATGGACCCGCTCCCGTTCAGGAATACAGTTCTCGACTTCATCAGTGGAGAAATCCAAAGCCTCGGGATCAAAGCCATAGAGGCGCTTGGCCTCGTCTGATCCCCAGAACTTTGTGGTTTGCAGGTTGTACTCCCAGTTGCCTACATGTCCTATATCTTCCACAATGCGATAGCGTCCCTCGCTGATTCGCAACATATCCTCAGCCCGCTTGCGCTCGGTGATATCGCGCCCGATACCCAGCACGCCGACAAGCTTTCCCGGGGCATCGTACATCGGCATCTTGATGGTATCCAGCAAGGCACAATGGCCATCGTCTGCGAAGGTGATCCATTCTTCGTTGCTGGTAGGCTTCCCCGCCGCCATGGCCTTACGATCATGCTCGCGAAAGAAGTCCGCCAGTTCTTTATCTACAAAGTCGTAGTCGGTCTTGCCGACAATGTCCGCTTCCTTGGCGCCGAAAAAATGCTCGAACCTCGTGTTGCAGGCCAGATAGATACCGTATGCGTCTTTCAGCCAGATCAGGTCGGGGATGGTTTGCACCAGGGCCCGCAGACGGGCTTCGTTCTCTACCAGTGATCGCTCTATCCGCTTGCGGTCGGATATGTCGCGAATATTACATTGTATCAATCTTGCCCTGTTGGCGAGATATATATCCGTATCGATATACTGCCCGGACTTGGTTTTTACCGGAACATCATCGTAATTAGTAATGCCGCTTTTGCCCAAATTTTGCATTGTCGCTTGGAAATCACCCATATCGAGTAGAATACCGATGTCCTGAAGCTTACTCCCGATGATCTTCTTTTTGGTATAGCCGAGCATCTTCTTGATGGCCAGATTAGCATGGGTTATCTTCCCTTCGCGGTGTTCGAGAAATACTATCCCGTCGCTTGCGGTCTCATAAACACGCCTGTAACGCCCTTCAGCCTCCGTTAACAACTTTTCCAGTCGCTTGTGCTCGGTGACGTCCTCGATGGCCAAGAGGATCAGCTCTGCGCCGATGTCCTTCCGATATATCTGGCGGGCATTGAGCAGCATGATTTTATGACCGATGTCCTGGAAATGATGGGCTACCTCGAAGTCGTCAAATGCCTGTTTTTTAGGAAGGATTTCTTCAAGCAGCTCCCGAAGTGCGGGGATGTTCCATTGCTTGTTTCCAAGATCATAGATGAAACTTCCGATCGTCTCACCAGGAGTTACTTTAAAGGTTCTGTAAAAGTCGCGGTTTGCCGAGATGATCTTCAGATCCGCATCCAGGACCAAAAGGGGCTCTCGAACAGTTTCCACAATATTTTCGGCATAGCGACGGGCCTCCTCGGCTGCAAGCTCAGCCGATATGCTCCCGGTCATGGATTTTTCCAGCACGGCATTTTGCGAGCGCAATTCAATCAGTTCATGTACGAGCTGCTTCTTTGTCTTATTATCATCTTTCATAAGGTCACCCACTGAAAGCTGGATAGGAAGCGTGCCGTCTTCCTGCACAAATGTGCAAAAGTCCTATTTACTACTGCTAAAGCGCCGCGGTCGTAAAATAATATTACTTTCGTTAATACAGACACTTATAGGAGGGGAAGCTACTGGCGCGGTACGGAATGGACTTGCTAAGGAAATGAGTTTGTCATGGATTCCTCTAAGCATTGACACCGCTCCTGGGATAATTAGAGTTGATGAAAATTATGGGAATCAGATCTGTTCGCTTAAATTACCGCTTTCATTATACTTTA
>Ga0265595_1002178_pt1 | contig 13721 bp, 24 predicted proteins | sample saktaG_15_FD_190148 | JGI IMG/M metagenome (GOLD analysis project Ga0265595, IMG submission 190148) | Saline water microbial communities from Sakinaw Lake, British Columbia, Canada - sak_2013_06_06_50m | ecosystem: Environmental > Aquatic > Non-marine Saline and Alkaline > Saline ... | reverse complement strand
AAATTATCCTCTCTGCCGCACTTTTTAATCCTATCTTCTGAAATTCCTAATTTTTTCCAAATTTGGATTGAATCTTTATCTTCAGGAACCTTCCCACCTCCTTTAAAAACAGTAAAAATAGCCTTATTTAAGGGTAATTTCAACTCTTTAAAAAGAAATTCATAAGTCAGCTTTATCGCTTCTTCTTTAAAATAGCCGCCGAAAGAAAAATTCCCCAGCATTTCCAAAAAAGTCAGATGACTATCATCTCCCACCTCTTCAATATCTGACGTCCTAAAACACTTCTGGCAGGAACAGACATTCTGGCCAAAGGGAGATTTTTCACCAAGATAATACGGCTTGAACTGCTGCATGCCAGCCGTAGTAAACAAAACACTTGTGTCAGTCGGTATAAGAGAAGACGAGGGCACTATTTTGTGTCCATTTTTTTCAAAAAATTCTAAAAACTTTCTCCTCAGGTCTTTTGAGTTCATTAAAATTTCCATTAGCTGTATCTATCAGCTACTGATGAAGCAGCGAAAGATTCCGGCTTGATTTTCGGCTCAAAACCGTTCCCTTTTATCAAACCGGTAACCTCTTTAATCATGTCCCTAGTTTTTCCGTTCTCGCCAACATCGGCATGAATGTAGCGAAACTGATAGTTAAGATTTGCTTTTCCGAGCCTTTCAATCACCTTTTCAAAATTTTCCCTCAGATATAAAGCGAACTGACAGGAAAGATAAACTTCCTCTAAAATCCTCTGCTTCCAGTTATAGAAAATCCTTCCTTTATAATCTATCTTCTTAAGAAAAAACCTGCCTCCCTCGCCCACTCTTAAAACAACTACAGCCAAAGGAAAATGCGGCTCTGTGCCGGAAGAGGAATCGCAGCCAACGATAACATCGTAAAACTTTTCAGGCTTTTCAGAAATATAATTAATTATCTCCTCAACCACCTTTTCAATCTTAAGATCGCCCTTGGTCGGATTAAAAAAATAGCCGTTTAGAATCTTATCCATAATTTAATGCTTAAAAATAACAAAAATACCCAATAAGGTCAACTTTTCCTCACGCTTTTAATAAAGTCTTTGGCGTTCAGAGAGGCTGCGCCGATTAAAGCGCCGTTTATACCATCAACAGCAACAAACTCTTTAATATTCCTGCTGTTTACGCTCCCGCCGTACAATATCCTCAATTTCTGAGCAATATTTTTACCAAATAATTTAAACAAATTATTCCTGATAAAAGCTGCTCCTTGTTCAGCTTGTTTTGGAGTAGCTACTTTTCCGCCTTTTGTCGTGCTTATCGCCCAAACAGGCTCGTAAACAACAACTAAATTCTTAACCTCATTTTTATTAATTTCAGATAAAGCTCTTTCTAGCTGTTTCTTAATTTCTTTGAATTCCTGCTTCTGGTTTTTGCTTTTACTACCGACACAAAGAATCGGCTTCAAACCAGTCCCTAAAACTGCCTTTAATTTCCTGCTGACTATTTCATCTGTTTCCTTCAGAATTTCTCTTCTCTCAGAATGGCCAATCATGACATATTTCACACCGATGCTTTTCAGCATCAAGGGAGAAATTTCTCCGGTAAAAGGCCCGCCGCAACAAAAACAATCCTGGGCTCCCAGTTTCAAACCAGGACCGAGAGAAGCAATATATAAAAAAGGAGGGCAAATAACCACCTCCGCTTTTTTAATATTTTTTACCCCTTTAGCAACAGAATCAAAAAGCTTTTTAGCTTCTGTTAAACTTTTAGGGTTGCATTTCCAGTTTGCGACAATCAACATAATCGTTGTTTTATTATAGAACTTTTTTAAGCTTCTGTTAATATTTTGCAGCCTTTTTCAGTTACAACAATAGTATGTTCAAAATGGCAGGATAAAGAGTTGTCAGCAGTTTTATAAGCGTGCCCGTCAGAAGCTAATTTGATTTTCCAGTCGCCCACAGCCAGCATCGGCTCAATGCAGAAGACCATTCCTTCTTTTATTTCAGGACCGCTCCTTCTTTTTCCGTAATTCAATATTTGCGGCTCTTCGTGAACTTCTCTGCCAATTCCATGGCCGCACAAGTCCTGAATAACGCTGAATCCCTGCGACTCAGCAAATCTCTGGATAGTATTGCCAATGTCGCCAAAAGTATTGCCCGGCCTGACTTTTTTCAACCCTCTCTTCAAAGCTTTCTTAGTTGTGCGGATAAGCCTAGAAACCTCAGAACTGACCTTACCAACTGGCAAAGTCACTGCCATATCAGTATGAAAGCCCTTGTAAAGCATTCCCAAATCAAGGGAAATTATCTCTCCTTCTTCCAAGACACGATTTGAAGGAATAGCATGGACTATTTCCTCGTTTATCGAAGTGCAAAGACAACTAGGGTAACCATCGTATCCCTTAAAGGAACATTTTCCTCCGAATTTTAAAATCAGGCTCTCGCTGAGCCTGTCTAATTCTTTAGTGGTAATTCCCGGCTTCACTTTCTTTTCAAGCTCCTGCATAATCTTTGCCAGAATCTTACCGCCTTCTGCCATTACTTTGATTTCCTCTTTTGTTTTTATCGAAATCATTTGAGAGCCTTTAAAATATCTTTAAAAACATTCTCAATACTTTGAGCGCCGTTAATCCTAATTAATTTTCTTTGTTTTTTGTAATAATTTATGACCGGTATAGTATGTTTTTTAAATTCTGATAATCGTTTTTTAATAGCCTCCAGTCTGTCATCAATTCTAACAAAAAGTTTGCCGCCACATTTATCGCACTCTTTTAGCTTTTTAAATTCTCCTATCCAGGGAATTAACCTGCCGCATTTTTTACACTGCCTTCTCTTTGTTAAGCGATTAATGGATTCTTTTTCTGTAATGTGCAGAAAAATAACTTTTACGTCTTTTTGCCATTCATACCAAAGTAAAGCATCGTTAAAAAATATAGCTTCAAGCAATTTCCTCGGGCTGCCATCGGAAAGTAATCCCTTAAAGTTTCTTTTTTGTTTAAATTCTTCGAATTTATCCATCCACAATTTAGAAATAACAAATTCGGGAACCCATTCTCCCCTTCTCATAACTTTTACTAATTTTTCTCCAGTAAAATCACCTTTCTTTTGACGTTTCCGAAGAGCAACACCACTTCCAAAATAATCTAATCTGAACTTCTTGAGAAGTAAGTTGGCCTGAGTTCCTTTGCCTGATCCGGGGGGACCAAGAATAATTATTACTTTTGTTTTTTTCTTAGAAAGTTTCATATTCCCTCATCTGCAGTTGAGCTTTAATTTGGCGCATGGAATCCAAAGCAACGGAAACAACGATCAATAAAGCTGTACCTCCGATTAAGAAGTTGAAAACCTGAATTCCGGTAATACCGCCGATAACAGAAGGCAAAACAGCGATAAGCCCCAAAAACAAAGCACCAACTAACAATACTCTGTTTAAGATAAAATACATGAAATTAGCCGTGTTTTCGCCAGGCCTGATGCCAGGGACAAATCCTCCCATTTTCTGCAGATTGGCAGAAATGGCTTTCGGATCAAAAGTAACGGCTGTGTAGAAAAAAGTGAAGAGAACCACCAGAACAAAGTAAGCAATGCCGTAAAACCACTGATTGGCGAACAAATTCCCAATGGTTTGGGCGATAGAACCGACCGTTCCGCCAACGCCTCCCAAAAAATTGGCAATCATTCCAGGAAAAAGCATGATTGATAAAGCAAAAATGATAGGGATAACGCCAGCTGGATTAATATTTAAAGGCAGATAAGTGGAAACTCCGCCGTACATCTTCGTTCCCCTTACCCTTTTGGCATAGGAAACAGGAATATTACGACGGCCTTCGTTAATTAAAACAACTCCAGCAATAATAACCAAAGCCATGCCAAAGAAAAACAAATAAGCAGGAATATTGGCCGGGTCCCAGGTAACGATCATCTGCCTGATATTGTTTGGCACGTCAGCAATAATGCCGGCGAAAATCAAAAGAGAAACGCCATTGCCAACCCCCTTCTCTGAAATCAATTCTCCCAGCCACATTAAAAAGACAGTGCCTGCGGTAATGGTCAATATGGAAGTGAGAGTTAATTCCAAAGAAAGCTGGCCGATTATCTGCTGCCTCTGAAACAAAGTGAGCATGGCATAACCCTGCAAAAGGCCTAAAGGAATAGTCAAAAGTCTTCCGTATTGGTTGAACTTTTTCTTGCCTTGTTCCCCTTCTTCCTTATACATTCTTTCCAAAGCCGGAAATATCATTGTTAAAAGCTGCATGATAATGACAGCCGTGATGTAGGGGCCCAAACCAAGCATAACAATGGAAAGCTTATCTAGGGCGCCTCCGGTAAACAGATTCAAAAGGCCGAAAATTTGGTTAGCGCCGAAAAATTCCTGTATTTTTTCAGCAGTAATGCCGGGAATCGGAATATTGGCCATTAATCTGAAAACAGCAAAAACCCCGAGAATAAAAAGAATATTATTGCGTAAATCCTTGATCTTAAAAATTTGAATAATCTTCTGATACCACATAGTTAAGTATTTATCTTGCCTCCCGCCTTTTCTATCTTTTCCTTGGCGGTTTTTGAAACAAGGCAATTCTCAAATTCTAACGCATGAGATATCTCTCCTTTGGCTAAAATTTTAACATTTATCCCTCTTTTTGATATTTTATGAAGAATACCCTTTTCAATCAATGTCTGGGGACTGACCTTTTCTCCGGTTTTAAACTTTTTTTCTATATCAGTTAAATTCAAAATCTCGGGTTTCGGCTTCTTGAATTTCGGCTTTAAACCCAAATGATGGCCTCTTAATTTAGGATATCTTTTAATCAGCTCTCGGATTGCCGGCTGGAATCTCCTGCCTGCCCTGGATCTCTGTCCCTTCATGCCTTTTCCAGAATAAGTGCCTCTTTTGCCTCCGCGTCCGACTCTTTTTGATTTTTTTGATTTGCCAATCGGCTTTAATTCGTGCAATTGCATAATTTTATTTTGTTTTCGGACTTTTAACTTTCAGCTTTCTCAATGCAAGAATAGCTGCCTGGGCGTTGTTCAGCTTGTTTCCGGTCCTGCCCAGAATCTTGGAAGAAATGTTCTTTATACCGGCCAAAGTACAGATAACCCTGACCACTCCTCCGGCTACCAAACCCCTGCCTTTTCTCTGGGGTTTTAACATAACCTGGGCTGCTCCGAATTTGGCATAGCTTTCGTGAGGAATTGTATCTTCAACTATCGGAACTTGAATCAGATTTTTTTTGGCAAGCCTTGTCGCTTTTTCAACTGCTTGGGCCACGTCCAATCCCTTTGATACGCCGACTCCTATCTTGCCCTGCTTATTCCCGACAACAACCACTGCCCTGAATCTGAGACGCTTGCCGCCAGCCGTTACCCTAGTTACCCTGGCCAAATCCAAAAGCTTAGAGTCAAACTCGTCCTTTATTCTTTCTACTCTGTTTCTTCTAAATTTATCTCTCATCATAATTTTAAAAAATTAAACCTCCTTCTCTGGCGCCTTCAGCCAATTCTTTTACCTGGCCGTGATATTTGTAGCCTCCCCTGTCAAAAACAATCTTTTCAATTTTCAAATCTTTGGCTTTTTTGGCGATTGATTTGCCTATTTCTTTGGCCTTGCCTTCTTTAATTTTTTTAAAATCTGCATCGCTGGCAGAAGCCACTGTCTTGCCTTTTTCATCGTCAATCAATTGAGCATAGATATGCTTACCAGATTTAAAAACGCAAAGTCTGGGTTTTTCTTTTGTTCCAAAAACCCTGGATCTTATCTTTTTGTGGCGTCTTTGTCTTTTTTGCTGCTTAATTAACATAATTATTTAGTGCCGGCCGTCACTACTTTTTTGCCGACTTTTCTCCTGATTATTTCTCCCTGATACTTTAACCCTTTTCCCTTATATGGTTCGGCCGGCTTAACTTTCCTTAAAATTGAAGCGAATTGACCGACTAAATCCTTTTTAATTCCGGAAATAGCGATAACGTTCTTTTGTATTGAAACATTAAGACCTTCCGGAATCTTTGTCTTTACCGGCTCGCTGAAACCGACAGATAAAGATACCTCCTGGCCAACCACTTCTGCTTTAAAACCGACTCCTTCAATCTCCAATTTTTTCTCAAAGTCAGAAACAACTCCCTTAACCATATTCTCTATCATCATTCTTGTCATCCCCCACAAAGATTTTACCTGCTTTGCCTTTCTGCCGGAAATCTTTTTTTTCTCTAATATTTCCTTTTGCGGCAAAACAAATATTTTATCTTCTTTCATTTCAATGCTAATTTCCGGTCGAAAATCTTTTGAAATTTCGCCTTTCGGGCCCTTAACCGTTACCTTGTTGCCCTGTATTTTTATCTCAACTCCCTGCGGTATTAAAATTGGTTTTTTGCCGACTCGCGACATTAGTTCTACCATATTTCACATAAAATTTCTCCTCCCCTTTTTTGTTTTCTGGCTTCCCTATCTGTCATTAAGCCTTTTGACGTGGAAATAATTGCCATGCCGTGGCCGTCTTTCACTCTTTTTATCCGGGTTGAATTAACGTAAATCCTCTGACCGGGTTTGGAAACCTTTTTCAATCCGGAAATTGCCGGAATCTTATCTTCATACTTTAAAGTGATTTCCATGGTTTTCCTGTTTTTCCTGCCCTTTTTTTCAATCCCGCTGATAAAGCCTTGCCTCTCCAATAATTTAGCTATCTCGTATTTTAAATTAGAAAAAACAACCTCGACTGTCGGATGATTGACAGCTTGAGCGTTTTTTATTGTATTTAACATGTCTGCTACTGGATCTGTCATATATTTTTACCAACTGCTTTTTTTAACTCCTGGTATTAATCCTTGATTGGCCATTTCCCTGAAGCAAATCCTGCATAATCCGAATTTCCTCATATATGCCCTTTTCCTGCCGCACCTGAAACAGCGCCTGACTACCCGGCTTTTGTATTTTGGCTTTTTCTTTGATTTTTCTATTTGTGATTTTGTCGCCATATTTCCTATTTTTTAATGGGAAATCCCAATAATTTAAATAATTCCAATCCTTCTTCTTTAGTTTTGGCATTAGTGGCCACGGTGATTTCCAGGCCGAAAATGTTCCTGGCTTTTTCCGGCAGAATTTCAGGAAAAGCAATATGCTCTTTTATGGCAATAGTTAAATTTCCCTGCCCGTCAACCGAATCCTGGGGAATCCCCCTGAAATCCCTTGTCCTGGGAAGAACAATATTAATAAATCTTTCTAAAAAATCCTGCATTCTTTTTCCCCTTAAAGTAACTTTTGCGCCCAGAGCCATGCCTTCGCGAATTTTGAAGCTTGAAATGGCTTTTTTCGCGTAGGTTTTTACAGCTTTCTGGCCGCAAATCAAAGTAAGATCTCCTGCAATAAAATCAGCTGTCTTTTTCTGCTCATCGTTCGTCTTACCGACCACCTGCCTGCCGAAACCAGTGTTAACCACCACCTTCTCCAACCTTGGTACGGCCATAATGCTCTTGTAACCGAACTTCTCCATCATCTGGGGAATTGCTTCTTTTTTGTATTTTTCGACTATCTTCATCATAAATTTAAGTTTCCTGGCTGCATTTCTTGCAGACTCTGACTTTTGATTTCTCACCCTTGGTGTTTGTCGTTAATTTGTATCCTGTTCTTGTCGGCTTGCCGCACTTTGAACAAATCAATTTTACACTAGAAACGGAAACAGCGCCAGGCAAAGTAATAATCTGGCCCTTTTCTCCGGATTTTTTCGGTCTTTTGTGCTTTTTCCTCAAATTAACGCCCTCTACCATCAATCTATTTTCTTTGGGAAAAACCTGAAGAATTTTTCCTCTTTTTCCCCGATCTTTTCCGGAAACTACTAAAATTGTATCGCCCTTTTTAATCTTCATATAATTTCAGTTGCCAAAGAGGCTATTTTTTCAAAACCTTTTTCCCTAATTTCCCTTGGAATCGGACCGAGAATCCTTCCGCCTTTGGGCTCTTTGGTTTTGGCTTCCAAAATAACAGCCGCGTTTTCATCAAACCTGATATATGTGCCGTCAGCCCTGCGGAAATTCTTTTTCTGGCGGACTATCACTGCCCTGACAACCTCGTGCTTTTTGACTATTCTCCTAGGTTCAGCTTCCTTAACCGCGGCCACAATCACGTCGCCTATCTGGGCATAACGCCTTTTCGTTCCTCCTAAAACATGAAAGCACTGGATTATCTTTGCTCCGGTATTGTCAATGATTTTCAATTTTGTTCTTGGTTGAATCATATTTATTTAGCCAATTTTTTAACAACTTTCCATTTTTTGTCTTTGGAAAGCGGCCTGCATTCTTCAATAACAACCTTATCTCCCGGTAAAAAATCCCCTTCCTCAACATGGGCTTTGTAGTTCTTGTGGACCCTGAACCTTCTTTTGTATTTGGGATGCTCTTTCAATCTTTCAATTCTAACGACAACCGTCTTTTGCATCTTATTTGAAATGATATTTCCGATTAATTGTTTCTTTGGCATAGTTATTTGGCTAATATGGTTAATATCTGGGAAATTTCTTTTTTAATTCTGCGGATTTCCCTGACGTTTTTTACTTTTCCAGCAGCTAAATCAAACCTAAGCTGCCTTGTTTTTTCCCTATTGTCTCTCAAAATCTTTTGCAGCTCTTCTTTCGGTTTTTTTATCAATTCATCAATCTTTTTCATAGTTTATCTTTGAATTATCTTTGTTTTAATCGGCAGTTTATCTGCTGCTTTTCCGAAAGCTTCTTTGACAACTTCTTCTTTCAAACCGTCCAATTCAAAAATTATCCTGCCGGGTTTAACTGGAAAAACGTAATGATCAACGCTTCCCTTGCCTCCGCCCATGGGAACCTCTGTTCCTTTTTGGGTTACTGGTTTATCCGGAAAAATCCTGATCCAAAGCTTTCCTCCTTTTTTAAGGTATCTGAGAATGGCTCGTCTGGATGCTTCTAGCTGTCTGGCTGTAACCCAGAGAGTCTGTAAAGAAACCAATCCGAAAGAACCGAAAGACAATTTGTTTCCCCGGGTTTCTATACCTTTGGATCGTCCCCTGCGCCACTTCCTGTGTTTAACTTTTTTGGGCATTAATATGGACATAGTTTTTAATCAAATTTATCCCCTTTATATATCCAAACCTTTATACCTATTGTTCCGTAAGTGCAGAAAGCTTGGTCTTGGATAAAATCAATGTCAGCTCTTATCGTCTGGCGAGGCAGCCTGCCTTTTTGCAGCCATTCTCTCCTGGCAATTTCTGCGCCATTCAATCTTCCTTTCATCTCAATCCTGGCTCCCTTGACCTGTTTTGACAAAGAAATCTTTTCCAGAGTTTGCTTCAAAACCTTTCTGAAAGGAACTCTCTTTTCAATTTGCTGGGCAATGTATTGGGCAGACAAAGCAGCTGAAGACCAGACATCCTTGATTTCCCTTATCTCAATCCTAACTTCCTTCTTGGCCTTACTGTCCTCTAAAACTTTCATTTCCAGCCCCTTTTTCATTTCTTCAATACCTGAACCTCCCCGGCCGATAATCAATCCTGGCCTGGCACTAAAAATAATAATATTCAGCTTACCGGCAAATCTTTCAATTTCAACCTTTTCCACTCCCAACTTGCCGATTTTCTTTTTAAGGTATTCCCTAATTTTAAAATCCTCCTCCAAGTATTTGGGGAAATTCTTTTGATCAAACCATCGCGAATTCCAATTTGCAAGATCTCTCAGCCTGTATGATTTTGGGTGAACTTTGTGTGCCATATGGTTTTAAAATGCTTTTCTTCTGAAAATACGGTCTATTCCCTTTTGGCTCCTTGGCTTTTTCTCTTCGAGCTTCGGCCTGAATTTTTCCCTGTCTGGCAGAGTTTTCTCGGTTTTCAAGGGCTTTTTCTCTTCTTTTGCCACTTCTGCGGCCTTTTCAACCAAGGGTTTTTTAACTTTCGCTTTTTTCTTGGTTTTGGTTTTTTCGTCAAGAACAAGAATGATATGGGAAGTTTTTTTCTGAATCTCGTAAGCCTGGCCCTTAGAACGGGCTCTCCACCTCTTGAATTTCGGACCTTCGTCAACCATGATTTTTGAAATATATAAATTGTCAGGTTCTAACTGGAAAAGATTCTGGGCACTGGTCACAGCCTGTTTTAAAAGTTTTGCCAAAGGCAAGGAAGATTTCTTCACAGCAAAATTAAGCAAGTTTTCTGCCTCTTTCACTGATTTTCCCCTTATCAAATCCGCTGTCAAACGAACCTTTCTGGGAGCTATTCTTAAATAATTTAATTTAGCTGTAACCGGCATATTTTTATTTTTCAGGTGTTTCGGCTGCTTTTTCTGAAGCTTTTGATTCTAATTCTCTCTGCATCCTTCCGCCGTGCCTACCGAATTTAGTGGTCGGAGAAAATTCGCCCAGCTTATGGCCGACCATATTTTCTGCCGCTTTAACTGTAATGAATTCCCTGCCGTTATGGACGCCGAAAGTAAAACCAATCATTTCAGGAGTAATTGTTGACCTTCTTGACCAGGTTTTAATAATTTCCTTGCCCTCAGGTTTCAAATTCTTTATCTTTTTTAATAATTTTTCGTCCACAAAAGGACCTTTCTTAATTGATCTTGACATATTATTTCTTCTTGTGTTTTCTCCTTTGAATGATTAATTTGCTTGTCCACTTCTTTTTTCTTGTCCTGACTCCCATTGCTATCTTGCCCCAAGGAGTTTTCGCATGCTTCATACCGATTGAAGATCTTCCCTCTCCTCCGCCGTGAGGATGATCGCAAGGATTCATGGTCGTGCCCCTGACTGTCGGCCTTATGCCCTTATGTCTCGTTCTTCCTGCCTTTCCCACCTTGATAAACTTGTGTTCGGGAAAAGAAACCTGTCCGATTGAAGCGCAACATTCAGCTAATATTTTTCTTGTCTCAGTGGAAGGAAAAATTAAATGGGTATACTTTCCTTCCTGAGCAACAACCCTGGCAGAAGTGCCCGCTCCCTTTACCAATTTTCCGCCCCTGCCAGGCTCCATTTCAATATTATATACCTGAGTTCCGACAGGAATGTTCTTTAATTTCATTCTGTTTCCTGTTTTTATCTCTGCTTTTTCGGAACAAATCACGCTGTCTCCGACTTTCAACCCATGAGGGCAAATTCTATATCTTTTTTCTCCATTGTCATACTGCAAAAGACAGATAAAAGAAGTTCTGTAAGGATCATATTCAATGGCTAAAACTTTGGCCGGAGAATCCAACCTCTCCTGGCCGAAATCAACGATTCTGTAAAGCCGCTTTGCTCCGCCGCCCTTGTGCCTGACAGTAATCCTGCCCCGAGAATCGCGGCCCGCCCTTCTTTTCAAAGACAAAAGCAGGTTTTTCTCCGGTTGCTTTTTTGATAATATCTTTTTCATAATTAACGTGGCAATAATTCAATTTTCTGGCCTTTTTTTACCTTGGCTATCGCTTTTTTATAACCTGGTTTCATTCCTTTAGTCTTGCCTATCCTTCTTTCTTTGGCAGAAACGTTGATAATCTTGACTGAAACAATTTCGACTCCGTAAGCATTCTCTATCGCTTTTTTCACTTCTGTTTTATTGGCTCTTCCAAAAACCCTGAAAGTATACTGGTTTTTTTCCGCCAAATCAGAAGCTTTTTCAGCAACGTGGGGATTTCTTAAAATCTTATAGCCCTCCCCTATCTTTATCGCTTTCTTGATCTTTAAACCCTCTTCTTTAACTGTTTTCTTTTCAGGCTTTATTTCTTTAACTTTTTTCGGTTTTTCTTTCTTAACCGGAACAGCAGTCTTCTTTTTAAAAATATCTAAAATAGCCATACAATTATTTCAAAAAAGTTTCTTTTATCAATTTGATCGCTTCTTTGGGCATGATTAAGTATTTAAAAGAAAGTATGTCCAAAGCGTTCAAGTCTTTAGCCTGAATTGTCTCAATAGTAGCGATATTCTTGCTGGAAATTATAAGGTTTTTATCCATTTTGGGTAGAACAAGCAAAGCACTCTGTTTTTTGACGGGAAGCTTTTCCAAAACAGCTACCATTAATTTTGTTTTTGCCTTTTCCAGCTTCAAATCTTCCAAGACAACCATCATATTGTTTTTTACCTTGCCAGATAAAACCATCAGCAAAGCGCTTCTCTTAACTTTCTTATCTATCTTCTTTTTAAAAACTCTTTCTTTTCTCGGACCGAAGGTTATGCCTCCCCCGCGCCATATCGGAGAACGACGGGAACCGTGTCTGGCACGGCCTGTTCCTTTCTGCCTCCAGGGTTTTCTTCCTCCTCCCCTGACCTCTCCTCTGGTCTTGGCGTTGGCTAAAACCTGCCTGCGGTTTGCCATCTGTGAAACAACAACCTGCTGAACCAGTGGCGGATTTATCTTTACGTCAAAAATCTCCTTTGGCAGCAAAGTATTTCCGATTTCTTTTCCTTCTTGATTGTAAACATTAATTTTCATAATTATCCTTTAATTTCCAATAATCCTCCTATTGATCCGGCAATCGCTCCTTTTACCGCCAATAAATTGTTCTCTTTATCAATTTTAACAATTTTCAAATTCTTGATGGTTTTCCTTTCTCCGCCCATTCGGCCAGGCATCTTTCTGCCTTTGATCACCCTTTCCGGGAAAGAGGTTCCTGTAGAGCCCAAACTTCTCTGTTCATGCTTTGTGCCGTGGGTAGCCGGACGCCCGGAAAATCCCCACCTTTTCACTCCTCCCTGAAAGCCCTTTCCTTTTGAAGTGCTGGAAATCTTAACTTTGTCCCCTTCTTCAAAAACAGAAACATTTATCTCGTCTCCTTGTTTCATCTCGCTTTTTTCATCGATCCTAAATTCTTTTAAATATCTGAATTCTTTTCCTTTTTCTGTTTTCTTAGGTTTCTTTTTTTTGACAAAACCAACCTGAACAGCCCGATATCTGTCTTTTTCATTCGTCTTTATTTGGGTAATATAGCAGGGGCCGGCCTCAATCAGGGTGACCGGAATAACTTTTCCTTCTTCATCGAAAATCTGCGACATTCCCAGTTTTTTTCCTAAAATGAATTTCATAAAAACTTTTCTCAAATAAAATACGGGGATTCTAACCCCGCATTCATTCTCATAAGGTTAGCTTGACTGATTACTTCATGAAGTTTTCTGCATAATTGTTTCTAATCATAATATCACTAAAATGAGAATTTGTAAATTCCTTTTGGCCGATTACATTTTGATCTCAATGTCAACGCCAGCAGGCAGATTCAAATTCATCAAAGCATCAATCACTTTCTGGCCCGGATTCAATATGTCAATCAATCTCTTGTGAACTCTCAGTTCAAACTGTTCTCTCGCATCCTTATGGACGAAAGAAGAACGATTGACTGTTTGTTTTTGGATTTCCGTAGGCAAAGGCACAGGACCCAACGTTTGGACACCGTAACGCAAAGCCACCTCGATAATCTGGCGGGCAGAACTATCAATCACTTTATGATCGAAAGCCCTCAGTTTTATCCTTATCTTGGATTTAGCTTCTTCTTCAACTTCAGTTATTTTCTTTTTTGGCATCTTGAAAGAACCTTTGCTTTAAATCTCTTTTGCTTTATTTAATTACTTTTGTTACCACGCCTGCTCCCACGGTTCTGCCACCTTCTCTGATGGCGAATCTCTGCTTTTCTTCCATGGCAATAGGAGTCAATAACTTTGCTTTAAAATTGACTGTGTCTCCCGGCATAACCATTTCAGTGCCCTCTGGCAATGTCACTTCTCCTGTCACGTCAGTGGTTTTAAAGTAAAGCTGGGGCTTGTAGCCGGTAAAGAAAGGAGTGTGTCTTCC
>Ga0265595_1002176_pt1 | contig 13725 bp, 10 predicted proteins | sample saktaG_15_FD_190148 | JGI IMG/M metagenome (GOLD analysis project Ga0265595, IMG submission 190148) | Saline water microbial communities from Sakinaw Lake, British Columbia, Canada - sak_2013_06_06_50m | ecosystem: Environmental > Aquatic > Non-marine Saline and Alkaline > Saline ... | reverse complement strand
AAACGCCGGCGTTCATGGCCCCGTGACGATGGGGATGGGTTCGTATCGCGGCGGGGGAGATTACATGTTTGCATCCATGATGGGCGACCATTTTGACGAGCCGGTGGTCATCAGCAAGAGCGCCTTCGGCGGCTCCACGCTGTTCCATGATTTCCGCCCGCCCTCGGCGGGGCTGCCGAGCGAGGAAGTCCTCCAGAAGCAGCTCACCGCGGCACAGGATCGCGTGAAGGCCCTGAACAAAAGGGACAATAAGAACGATCCCCTGCCGACGATGGACGACGTTAAGAAGCAGTACGGCTTGCTGTACCGCCAGGTCATCGCGGACTACAAGAAGCTGACCGAGAACGCCGACAAATGGTTCCCGCAGCTCAAGGGAAGGAAGCCCGAGCTGGTCGGGTTCGTCTGGTTCCAGGGCTGGAACGACCAGTGGGGTGGCGCGGATGAGTACGCATCGAACCTGAAGTGCTTCGTCAAGGACATGCGCAAGGACCTGGATGCGCCGAACCTGCGGTTCGTAGTCGTCGCCATGGGACAGAACGGGTCAAAGCCCGCCGCCGCCGCGATGCTGACGATCCGCGACGCCCAAATGTCGATGAACGACGTTCCGGAGTTCAAGGGCAACGTCAAGGCCTTTCGCAGCGATCTGCTGGTGGACAAGGAGGCTGAACGCCTCTCGACGATGCCAAAGGATCCGGAGCGAGCCAAGTATGTCGGGGACGAGGGCTACCACTACTACGGCAGCCCGATATGGTACACGCGCATCGGCCACACCATCGGCCAGACGATGCTGGAGGTGTTGAAGAACCAGGGCAAGTGAGCACAAACCGATCAAAAGGAGAAGAACCCATGAAGCGTAGAAACCTGTTGATGGCGCTGGTTGCGGGGGCGGCCGTGACTTTGACTTCCGCGGTCTCCCTGCGGGCCGACCAGGCCAAGAATGGACCCGTCAAGGTGTTCCTGCTGGTCGGCCAGTCCAACATGGAAGGCAAGGCCGCCATTGGCACCTTCGAGGCGCTTAAGGAAGATCCCAACACGGCCGCGGACTACAAGCGCCTGGGGAGGCAAGAGCCTGAAGGTGGACTTCCTTCCGCCCAGCACCGGCGGCCCGGGCGAGTTCTACACCAAGACGATCCAGCAGACCCACGATGTGCTGAACAACCTCAAGACGTACTTCCACGATTACGACGGCCAGGGTTACGAGATAGCGGGAATGGTCTGGTTCCAGGGTTGGAATGATATGGGCGACCCCTCGCATTACGCCGAGCAGCTTGCCGATTTTATCCGCGACATCCGCAAGGAGTTCAAGGTGCCGAAGATGCCCGTGATCATCGGGCAGATGGGCCACGGCGGGATGAAGGCGGCGATAAGGCCAGGCAGCGTGCAGGCGGCCCAGGCGGCCGTGCCGGAGATGCCCGAGTTCAAGGGCAACGTCCTGTGCGTCTCGACGCGTCCGTACTGGGACGAAGAGGCAGCCAAGGATTTCGAAATCTGGCGGCAGTGCAAGGCAGCGGCGGGCCATGCCCAACAGCAGAAGAAGAACAAGGAAGAAGTCGAAGCCTGCTGGGACCCGTGGAAGAAGGTCGAGAAGCGATATGGCCAGATCGCCAGCAATTTCCCGTTCCACTACTGCGGTTCGGGCCGGTGCTTCTGGGGCATGGGCAAGGCCATGGGTGACGGAATGATCGAGCTGCTGAAGAACGAGACGAAATAGCGCCCGGTTATGCAAGTAAGCCGACCGTTGTCTATGGAGATGCGTTCATGAATGCGAAGTATGTGTTGGCTGCGGGAGCAACCGTGTTCTTTGCCGCAATCGTGACCGCCCTTCCCGCCAGGGCCGCAGAGTCCGCAAAGGCGGTCGAGATCTGGCCGAAGGACTCGCCGGAGCTCGCCGGCGTCAAACCTGAGGACATACCGAAGTTGCAGCTTTACCCCGGACCCCAAAGCAATCAGAAGAAGCCGGCCGTGCTCATCACGCCCGGCGGGGGGTACAAGTTCTACTCGAACATGGCCCACTACTGCCAATGGCTCAACGGCCTGGGCGTGGCCGCTTACGTCGTGACATACCGGCTGCCTGGACACGGCTACAAGCATCCGGCTCCTCTGCACGACGCCCAGCGAGCAATGCGGATCATCCGTTACAACGCCGAAGCCTGGGGCCTGGATCCCAATCGCATCGGCGTCCTCGGCAACTCGTCCGGAGGGCACCTGGCCTCGACGTTGGAAACCCATTTCGACCGTGGCGACAAGGACGCCAAGGATCCCGTCGAAAGGATGAGTTGCCGGCCGGACTTCGCGTTCCTGCTGAGCCCCGTCATCACGATGCAGGGCAAGTACTGCCATTTCTATTCCCGCGGGCGGCTGCTGCCCCCGGACCCGCCCAAGCAGCTCGTCGGCGATCTGTCCAATGAGCTCCAGGTGACCCCGGACACACCGCCCACCTTCCTGGTGGCCGGGGGCCAGGACCGGCTGGTCCCAGCCGAGAACAGCTTGATGTTCTTCGAGGCCCTGCGGAAGAACAACGTGGCGTTTTCGGAGTTGCACTTTTTCTCGCACGGCGGCCACGGTTATGCCGTGCCCACCGACGCCGAATGGTTTGCGATCGCGGAGACCTGGCTCAAGCGATTGGGAATCATCGGCGACCTGTTCAAGGACCCGAACGTCAAGAAGGCGATGACGGACAAGGGTGCCTGGTCGTATGATCCCAAAACTCGACCGGACCTGTCGGCCACGCCTGCGGGGCGGATCCTGGGCCCGACAGATGGTCTTCGGTGATGGATGGCGGCTTGTCCCTCCTCGGCGACAGCCTTCGCTGGTGGAAGCCCCGCCCGATGGCCTCGTAGTACGCACAGCGCCCTGTGGTCCCGCCACCTCGCCCCCGCGCCGACCTACCTACGCAGCGCGGTGGTAGTAACGGAGCAAGCCGCCCAGACGCTCGCGACAGCGGATCTCTCCCTCTGTTTTCCCGACAGACTTCTCTGGCTGAATCAGCTCGTTGCCCACGCCCTGATGGTTTCGTTCCGCGTGGTAGTGCGCGACGAACTGCTCCACAGCCCGCCGCATCTGTCTCTCGCCGAAGAAGATCATCTTGGCCAAGCACTCGGACTTGATGGATCTCACGAAACGCTCCGCGTGGGGACTCAGATTCGGACTTCTGGGCGGCAGCTTGATCGTCTTCACGCCGGCCGCCTTGAGGATCGCGGTGAACTCCTTCGTGAACAGCGGGCTGCGGTCGTGGATCAGATACCGCTTGCTCCGCAAGAAGCCATCCACCGCGTCCGTCAGGTTGCGGGCCACCTGTGCCATCCACCGCTCGTCCGGCTCCGGCACGATCCCAGCGATCTCGACACATCGGGTGCACTGCTCGATCACAAACAGAACGTGGTAGCGCACCAGTCCTCGCAGCGTCATCACCTCGACGGTGAAGAAATCCGTTGCCGCCAGAACCTCCCAATGCGACTTCAGGAACGTCGACCAGGACATGCCCTTGCGGCGTCGGGGAGCTGGTTCAAGGCCGTGTTCCTTCAGGATACGAGCTATCGCAGATCGGCTGATCGAATGGCCCAGGTTGTCCAGCGCCCCTTGGATGCGACCGTACCCCCACGAAACGTTCTCCTTGGCCATCCGGACCACGAGTTGCTCGACCGACTGCCTCACCTGCGGCCGGCCCACCCCACGCTTGGCGCTGCTGTCGTACTTGCTGGCGATCAGCGTCCGATACCGGCGGAGCACGGTCTCGGGGGTCACAAGCGTACACACCTCCCCAAGGAGTCTCCGGCCCAGAGCCTTGCCCTTGGCGGCAAGCCGACGACGCTGGTCATCGGTGAACCGAATCCTCTTGCCTCCGAGCTGCTCCCGGAGGACGCGGTTCTCTTCTGTGAGGAAGCCGACGACTTCCTGCTGCTGCCGATTGAGCCAACCGGCCAACGCCACGACAATCACCTGCCACGTTTGGAGGACCATGGCCGGCATTCTACCGTCTCACGTGGCTTGCGGGCAGGCCGAAGTACCTCTTTCATGGCTCCCCCAACGTGCTTGCTGCTCAATCACTTGGGGCGCAACCGAATATTCGGACCATACGCCGTGCCGATGACGTACGCATCGCGAAGCTTGGCGAGTTGCACCGCGTACATGCCGACGCCGCCCGCGGCCGCGTGAATCAGAACCTTCTGCCCGGCCTTGAGCTCGCCCTCGTCGAACAGCGACTGCCACGCCGTCAGGGCCGCCAGAGGAATCGCCGCCGACTTGATATGGTCCAGCGATTTTGGCTTGCGGGCGATCTCCGACGCCCGCACCGCGATGAACTCGGCGTACGCGCCGTCGCGGGAGATGTCCGGGCGGGAGTAGACCTCGTCGCCCTGCTTGAAGTCCGTCACGTCCTTGGCGAGGGCCTCGACGACGCCGGAGAAATCCCAGCCGGGAATGAATGGCAGCGGATGCTCGCGGTATCCCATGCGCTTCTTCCAGTCCACGGGGTTCACGCCCGCGGCCTTTATGCGTACCAGCACCTCGCCGGGTTCGACCTTCGGCATCGGGACGTCCTCGTACTGGAGGACTTTCAAGCCGCCGTAGGAGTGAATCCGCACGGATTTCATGGTTTCCGCAGCGACGCTCCTCCGCCTGGTGGGGCTTTGCTGTGCTGGGAATTATAGGACGCATGGGACACATACGTCGCATGGGTCTTATTGGGAATCCCATCCATCCGCGAGCCGAAGATCAGCATGCATTCCTCGGCAATCCACTCGGCCGAGGCGGCGGCTGGGCCGTACTTGGCGTAAAGCGGTTGCAGCCGGGCGATGTTGTAATCGTGGTGCAGCAACCGTCGATCGAGATCGAGTGTGGCGGTGATGAGCGAGGTCGCGCCGGTCCGGTCGCTGACGGTTCGCTCACCGTGAGCGACCTCCCGCCCCGCCATGTCGATGAACGCCGCCGCCTGGGCATGCACCCCGCCCATGTGGAAGCCGAACTCCATCGCCCACTTGCCCATCATCCGCCGCCCCGTCCACATCGACGACCAGATCACCAACTCCGCCCGGTTGGCGCAAAGCCCCGACCCGATCTCCCAGTAGTTCAGGTCGAAGCAGATGCTCAGCCCCACCCGGCCAAAGTCGGTCTCGAACACCGGCGTCTCAGTGCCCGGCACAATGCCCACGTTCAGTTCCCCGTGCGTCGGGAAGTTCTTGTGGTAGACGCCCACGATTACCCCGTCGCGCCCGATCAGCACGGAGCTGTTGCGCCGCAGTTCGCCGTCCATCGTCGGCAGCGGGCAGACCACGTAGATCCCGTGCCGACGGGCCTTGGCGGCCATTGCCGTCAGCGTCGGTCCGTCGAGCCCCTCGAACTTCCACCTGTCCGAGGAGCCGAATTGGGCGCAGATTTCCGGAAAAGCCACGAGTTCGCTGCCCAAAGCGGCGGAGTGATCCACGCAGTCGCCCATGCTCTTCAAGGCGGCCCGGAGACGGCCCGGCTCGTCACCCGAAATCGGCTGATGCATCGCCAGGGAGATCTTCACATTGCGCGCCATGGTTATCCTTTCTCGAAGACCACGCCCAGCAGTTCGTCTGGCCGATCGAGGATGGAATCGACGCCGGCCTCGACGTTTTCCAGCGGAATCCGGTGCGTGGTCAGCACATTCACGTCGAGCTTCCCCTCGGCAATCAACCGCATGCACAACGCAAGGTTCGTCTGCGTCGTCCATCGCATGAACACCGGTGGATAGGCCGCGCCAGACTCCCAAGCCGCATCGTGGTAGCCCGGCCCGGTCCGCGAGGCCCGGCGAATATCGATGTTCGTCATGCCCGCCGACTCGTGGTCGCGGTACGTGAACGTCGGATTGCCCACCACGATGATTCGCCCCATGGGGTGCCCGTCGGGCGACTTCTTCATGCAGCGGCCGATGCTCTGCAACAGGTCCGAGGCATCGCCGCCCAAAGCCAGCACCGCCGCGTCCAAGCCATATTCGTTCGTGAAAGACCGCGTCCGCTCGACCTCGTACCCCTCGCCGACCCTCACCGCCAGGTCGATGCCCCAGTGCCTGGCGATCTCGATCCGCCGGTCGACCACGTCCCAGCCGACCGCGTAGTTGCCCGCCAGTTGGTAAAGCATGGCCGTCAGTTGTCCCAGCACGCCCAGGCCCGCAACGGCCACGGTCTCCCCAAACTCCGGCTGGCCCCGTCGCAACGCATGCATCGCCGTGGCGGCCAGCATCGCGTATGAGCCCTGTGCAAATGTCACCGCCTCAGGCAACGACACGCACAGATGGTGGGGCATGACGGCCCAGTCCGTATGCTGCGCGTAGCCGTTGCCGATGCACGCGACGCGGTCGCCGACGTTGAATTCCGCCACGCCCTCCCCTACGGCCTGGACGACGCCCGCGTTGGAGTACCCGAACGGCCGCGGCGAGCCCGGGGTGGCCGAGGCGTTTCGCCGCTCGGCAAGCCGCCGCCAGCCGCCGAGTTCCGTCCCCGGGCTGACCAACGAGGCGTGAACCTCGACGAGCACTGTCCCGGCGCGAAGCTCGGGGATGGGCTGCTCGATGAGCCGGATGCGCCCGTCGTCGCAGACGCCCGCTACGTGTCGGATGGCCGGCATTACAGCGTCTCCCTCTCAAAAAGTGACCTCGCGAAACGAATATCCTCGGCGATCAACCGGTTGGTCGACTTGTGGTCGGTATACTCGGCCGTCAGGCACACGTCGCCGACATACCCGCGGCGCATGAGTTCGCGAGCAACCCAGGGCCAGTTGGCCCGGCCATGTCGGCCAGTGGTCCAGTAGGCCGACCATTCGGGAATATCCGCCTCGGGCGGCGAGACCCGGCGCCAATAGGCGCTCTTGAGGTTCACCAGCCTCAGGTGCGGCCAGATGGTGTCGAGTGCCAGGTCCACCTGCTCGCCCTCAAGGCCGTTGTGGCCACAGTCCCATACCGCGCAGAGTTGATCGGGGTTGTACGGAGAGATTGCATGGTGCAGTTGCATCGCGTTGGCTATCGATCGGCCGTAGTGGTTCTGAACGCCGATCACCACCCCGTATTTCTTCAGCAGCGGCACAAGTGAGTCCCAGCGGCGCTGCAGGTCCGCAACGCCAGCCAGGTAGTCCATCTCAGCCGGGATGACGACGCAGATGCGCACGATCGGAACACCCGATTCGGCGCAGGCGGCGAAGGTCTTCTCGTCGGTCGAGCCTGCTACCGATCCGATCCTGATGCCGAAGTCGCCGAAGATCTTCACCGCTTCGGCCAGGCCGCTCGTGACATTGTCCGGCTGAACCTGAAAGCCCGGCCGAACGGGCAGTTCCACACCATCAAAGCCGAGGCCCTTGACGAACTTCGCCAATTCCGGCAGGGGCATCTCCGGCCAGGGCTTGGTGAACACGGTAAACGCGACAGATGGTTCGGCCACTGGTTCTCTCCTAAAGCAGGACTTGCCGACCGCTACTTCTGCTCTTTCATCAGATCAACCATAGAAGTCGCTAACGCATCGCCGAGACGGATGAAGAACCTGCCGCTGCCGAGGTAGTGGCAGGCCACGTGCGAGCCGACCATGGTCCACTCGGGGACGTGCTCTCTCCATACGGTGTACAGCGGCCAGATCGGATGGTCGTAAAACGGCAGCGTCTCGACAATCGCCACATTGCCCTTGAACTCGGGCATCCGGCCCGCTTCGCGCTGGGCCTTTACAACCGGGTGTTTCTCATATTCGTCCTTGGTGCGGCTATAGGACGGGGTGCCGCTGACCACCAGCATATTCGGCGCGCCAAGGGCCTTGCGCAGGTCGTTGATCAGGTTGGCCATGTTTTGCGCGTAGTGCGGGCCGTGGTCGGGATTGTTGTCCGACCAGCCCTGAAACCAGACGAAACCGGCAAGGTCGTAGCCGACGGCCGGATCGTATTCGGGGTGGTATTCCTTGAGATTGCCCAACACCTCGCGGGTGAATTCGACCGTGCGCCGCCAATCGTTTCCGGCTTGGGAATAGTCGGGTATGCTGACCTTCTCGCCCGCGGCCCGTTTTCTCTTCAGAACGTCGATTTGCTTCTTCTGGGCCTCGGTCGGCTGATATGCGCCCGAGGACGGCGGGCGATATTCATAGGCCAGCGACGCGCCGTCCTGAGCGACCTTGATCAGCAGAATCGGCGCGTCGAGTTTCTGCTCCAAGGCCAGTCCGAAGCCGTATTCCGGGCCGATGTACCCCTTGCCCCGGCCGTAGCCGAACGCCAGCACTCCTGGCTTGTGGCCGTACCTGCCGTCGGGGGCCATGTACACCCGCTTTGCCTCGGCCACTTGCAGTTTCGCCTTCAGTTGGCCGTACCTGTCGTCCATGTCCTTGACCCGTTTGCTCAGCCTTTCAATCGCCTGTTCGTCCTTGTCCTTTCTGGCCTGGGCCAGTTGCTTGTTGGCGTTTGCCGTTTCCACGAGCAGCTTGTAGATCTCGGCGCGGATTTCGTTGTTCTTCCTGATCGCCTCCTCGCTTGGAAAGACCACCTTGCACAGCCGCTTATCAAGCTCGCGCAGCTCAGGGTCCTCTAATTCCTGATAGTTTGCCAGGTTGGTCAGCGGCATGATCCCGCAATAGCCGGTCATGTTCGACTGCCCGGCCAGCACAAACACCTGCAGCTTCTTCCTGCTCAGCTCAGCCGCCCCGGCCGTGTCGGCAAGGCCTGATAAGACCGCCGAAACCGCCAGCGTCGCCGCGAATGCCATTCTCAGCACAATGTGCTTCATCATTCTGATTCTCCCTTGCTTCATGGGCCACAAATGCTCAGACGGCCTTCCCTCTGGGCTCTTCAGGTGTAACCGGCAGCCCCCGAGGACGTTCCGCACGATCCTGGGGCAGTGTAGATCCCTGCGCTGCCGCCGACAAAGTATCAACGCCTGTTTTCGGCTCTCCAGCAACAACGGCCGACTGAAGCAGGAGCCCTGTCTGCTCCTTGAGGAACTCTGCATCAAGGAGGCCCGATTCGCCCAAAGCGTTCCTCTGCACCGGCCATGCGATCCCTGTCCAGTGCGAAATCAACATCCAGTTGCGCGAGCGGTGAGTTCTTCGGATCGCCTGTGCGGTGATGGCGATTCTCGTGGCTGATCCGAGTCGCCAAGTGCCCGCTGAGCCGTCCATCGGCTCGGAGCTACTGCCTGTTGCCCATGATCTGCTTGCGGAACTCGCCTGGCCGGTCGACGTCCACACCATGGGAACGGTGGATTGGTGACATGGATAGCCCTCCTCGGCGAGGCGGCGATGAATGCCCGCAGGACGATCATCTGGGTCTTGTCGAACAGTTGAATGAGGGAGCCGATGGGCAGAGCCGTGCAGTCTTCAACCGTCAGCCTGGTTGTAGGGCTATGCTCTGGTCCGCTTCTATGTGTGGGTGGCTTGAGAACGGCGTCGAGTATTCCGTTCTCCGCCGGTACGGCGAGCCGGTATGCGGGTTCTACTCATTGTCGAGAGGGCCATTGAGCGTACTCGACATGCGACTGCCTTTCAGTTTACGGGCAATGGACTTGGCTTGGAGTAATTAGTTCCCGGCCGGTCGGCAACGTGCCGACCAGCAGCCGGTCTTTCGTGGCGGAATCACTAGCGAGAAGGAGATTGTCATGGTTAATGGTCGCGACTTACGGTTTCTCATCGTACCGGCCCTGGCAGCGCTGGCGCTGCTGAGTTCGCCGGCAAGTTCCCGGGCGGCTGACGGTCCGCTCAAGAAAGGGCCGGTTAAGGTTTTTATCCTTGCCGGTCAGTCGAACATGGAGGGGCATGCCGCCGAGAGTACACTCGACCATCTGGGGGGTGACCCGAATTATACTCCCGTGCTGGCAAGGGTCAAAAAGAAGGATGGCACCGCGGTCGTCCGTGACGATGTCTGGGTCGAGTACCTTGGCAAGAAGGGGAATCTCACGACGGGCTTTGGCGTCAACAACACCGCTGGAAAATTCGGGCCTGAATTGGGGTTTGGCATCAACGTGGGAGATTACCTGGACAACCAAGTGCTGTTGATCAAGGCCTGCTGGGGCGGGCACAACCTGTACGGGCATTATCGTTCGCCAAGTTCTGGCAAGCCGGCATACGATACCGGCAAATGGCCAAAGGCCGAGGACGTTGGTGTGTCTTATCGCAAAATGGTTTCAATTACCAGGGACGTGGTGAAGAACCTGAAAACCCTGTTCCCGGATTACGACGAGGCCAAGGGGTACGAGATTGCCGGGTTCCTCTGGTTCCAGGGGTTCAACGACCAATTCGACCCGAACGCCATAGCCGAATATGAGCAGAACATGGTGAACCTGATCAAGGACCTGCGCAAGGAGTTCAACGTGCCGAACATGCCGGTGGTGATCGGTGAACTGGGCGCGGGCGGCAAGCGGGGTCCGATCGCGCTGGCGCAGGAAGCGGCGGCGAAACATCCCGAGTTCAAAGGCACGGTCCGTTCTGTAAACACCGCCCAGTATTGGGATTTCGAGGCCGCGAAGCTGATGCCCTTCTGGAACAAGCCCGGGACGCCGGAGCAGGAAAAGTGGGTCAAGGTGGGTTCGAATAGGCCCTATCACTATATGGGCAGCGGCAAGTGCATGCTCCAGATGGGCAACGCCATGGGCGAAGCCATGGTTGAGTTGCTGAAACAGCAGAAGTAGTCCGCACAGGCTCTCAAGCCCGCACCTACCACTACTACGGCAGCGTCATCTGGTACACGCGCATCGGACACGCGGCGGGCGAGGCGATGCTTGACCTGTTGCCGAAGAAATAGCGAAAATAATTGGCCACGAGGCTGCCGCCATGATTGCCTGCCTGGAGCGGGTGTTCATGACGGCGCTTCACAGGCCGATGGACACTCGATTGCCAGCAGCGTTTATCCCCGTCGGCAGATGCCGGAAGACCCCCAGAAACAAGGTGAATAACATGCGACAGGCGCTCCTAGCTGCATTCTTCGGCCTTTTCGTCAGTCTTTTCCTCGCCGGCCAGTGTTTTGCGGGCAAGGTCTTTCTCATGACTCCGTCCGATCCCGCCAAGGCGTATCCCAAGTTCCATATCGGCGTGACGGGCATCTACGCGACCATCGAAAAGGGTCTGCTTGTCACGGTGGACAGCACCGAGCCGAACACGCCCGCGGCGGGGGAGTTCCAGAAGGGCGATGTTCTCGTCAAGGTCAACGGTAAGGCGGTCTCCGATCCCGAGCCGTATATTGCCCTGGGCAATGCCCTGACCGCCGCCGAGGCCGACGACGGCAAGCTGGCCTTCACCGTCAAACGCGGGGACAAGGAAGAGTCCGTCACCATCACCATTCCGGTGCTCGGGGCCTACAGCAAGACCTGGCCGCTGGACTGCAAGAAGTCTGACACGATCATCCGCCAGGCGGCTGAGTTTCTTACCCAACCCGAGAACCTGAAGAACCCCGGATTCTTTGGCGGGCTGTTCCTGCTGTCCACGGGCGACGACCGGTATCTGCCGGCCGTCAAGGCCATGGTGGATCGCAATTCGCCCGACAAGGCGGGAAGCCACACGTGGGTTAACGGATACGCGGGAATCCTGATCGGCGAATACTACCTGCGGACCGGCGACAAGAGCGCCCTGCCGCGCTTGAGGCCCTCTGTGTCAATGCGAAGGAAAGGCAATACTACAGCGGCTGGAACCATTGGGGTGAAATCCCGGGCCCCGGGTATGTCCAGGGCGGCCTGATGAATCCGGCCGGGGTGCAGATTCTGACCAGCCTGATCTTGGCCAAGGAATGCGGGGTGGAGGTGGATCAAGGCACCTTTGATCGGGCCTTGACGTTTTTCTATCGTTTTGCGGGACACGAGGCCGTGCCCTATGGCGATCATCGGCCGGAGGGCTGGCTGACCTGCAACGGCAAGAACGGCATGCTGGCCGCCGCGATGTCGCTGCTGGACGGCAAGGCTTACAGGATGGCGGCGGAGACGATGAGCCTGGACATGGCCGACTCCTACAGGTGGCTCGGGGCCGGTCACGCGAGTTCCTTCGGGGATCATATCTGGCGCGGCCTGGGCTCGGTGCACGTGCCGAAAGACAAGCAGGATCACTACCGCCTGTGCATGGACAAGCTGACCTGGTACTACGACCTTTGCCGTCGTCCCAAGGGCGGTTTCGGCTTGTTGAACCTCGGCGCTAATCCGGAGGCCGGGGGAGCGGTCGCGCTGGCGCTGGCGTACACCGCGCCGCGCAAGACCCTGCGCATCACGGGCGCGCCGCCTACCCAGTACAGCCGGAAGGTCCAGGCGCCGGACTTGCCGTGGGGCCGGCCGCGGGACATCGAGTTCCTCCGGACCGACTACTGTGAAGGGTTCGGAAAAGAAGAGATGGAGCCGCACGAGATATATGACAGGCTTGGAGACGCGTACAACAGCCCGAAAGAGAAGGCCGACAAGGCGTTCTGCGTGAAGATGATGCGGCATTACAATCCGGTGGCCCGGCGCATGGCGGGCGCCGCCCTTGTCCGTCTGGGCGCCACGGACGAGATTGCCCAAGCGCTGCAAGACCCGGATCCTCGCGTGCGCCGAGCCGCTCTCGATGCCATCGAGAACTACAAGGGCTTTTTCCGGGACGCCAAGGGACCTTATCCGCCGGCCGTGGTATCGGCAAAGTTCTTGCCGGGGATCGAGAAGATCCTGAAGGATCCCGAGGTGTCGCTATGGGAACTGGACGGCGCTTTGTTCGCCCTGAGTCGGGCTGAGCCGGCAGACATTGCGAAGAACTTGACGCTGGTCCGGAAGTATCTCGACCACCAGGAGTGGTGGCTGAGGGAATCGGCCTTCGCGGCTGTCGTGGCTCTGGCCGGAGATGAGAAGTTGCTGGCGCCGGAGTTGCCGGCTTTACTGGCTCGAGTGTCAAGAGAAACACATATCCCTCCGCGACGGCACCTTATGGGGCAGTTACAGGCGATATTGAATGACAAGGCCACCAGCAGAGGAATAAGGGAACAGATCGTCAACGGTATGCTGCAGGGCATACGCGACACGGTCGTTGAGCCTGGATACCTGGCCACAATCGGGCGGAATAACAAGTACGAAACCTTGCGATATTTCCTTGCGCAGGCCCCCGAGGCGGCGCCGCAAGTCCTCGACGAGGTGGAGAAATACATGTCTAAGCCGGGCGTATTTGCCGGCTGGGGCTGGCCGGAAGCCTGGTTCACCGGCGACCCGTGGGGTAACCCGGGCATCATCAAGTGCGCGGAGAAGTTGGGCAAAGCCGAGGGGGCGTCCCTCCTGGCCCGCTGCAAGCGCTTCGTGGCTCAACTGGAAGAACAGAAGAAGCAGGCGCAGGGCAAAGACGGCAAGACGGCCGATGATGCCCGAGACAAGATGATTGCGACCGTCACCAAAGCGATCCAGGAAAGTGAGAAGAGGATGGGTGGGGAATGACCACGACCTCCCGGATCGCTCCGAGAGCGACTATCGGAGATACTGTGATTGACCCCGCACCCATCTATGACGCGGCGACCGCGTTCTGGAAGTCCGCCGTGCTGTTCGCGGCGTGTCGACTCGGGGTGTTCGATGCGTTGGATCAACCCGCTGGAGCCGCGGCGCTGGCGCAGCGCCTGGACCTTTCCGAGCGCGGAACGGAAGCCCTGCTCGAAGCCTGCGTTGCCATGGGACTGCTCGAGAAAGAGGGCGACACCTACCGCAACACGCCGGCCAGCGAACGCTACCTGACCAGCCGGAGCCCTGAGTCACTGCTGGTAACTCTGGAATTGCAGGCCGCCACATATCCGATGTGGATGCACCTTTGCGAAGCG
>Ga0265595_1002174_pt1 | contig 13737 bp, 12 predicted proteins | sample saktaG_15_FD_190148 | JGI IMG/M metagenome (GOLD analysis project Ga0265595, IMG submission 190148) | Saline water microbial communities from Sakinaw Lake, British Columbia, Canada - sak_2013_06_06_50m | ecosystem: Environmental > Aquatic > Non-marine Saline and Alkaline > Saline ... | reverse complement strand
ACGAAAATTCCATAATTTGAAACAATAACATGATCTATTTGAGTTACATTAGTATTTCCTTTAGAAGGTAATACTAAATTATTTAATGATTTATATTGTACAGAATCTGGGCTATATAATTTTCTAGAAATAGTTTTTTCTCCAATAACTGCATTATCTGGCTCTGCATACTTTGATAAACTAAATTTATTTAATTTTCTGGAAACAAATTTTTCTCCAACCTTTCCAAATAGTTTATTTAATCCTTGTTTAATAAATAGAATTAAAAACATAAGAGGAATTATTGCTAATGCTACTGGAATAAATACTTTAAGAAAACTTAAAGATACTGTTCTCCCTAATTCTATAACTAATGGATCAGCCATAAATCTTTCTCAATTAATCTTTGATGCTTTATTGGCTAATTTTTCAAGTTTGATTCCGTCAATAAGTTCTATCGGCTTATCTTTAACAAAATCTTCACCTTGCTTTGTAAATTGACCAGTAGTAATAAAATTTGCTTTTTCGCCTTCTTTAAGATGTTTTATTATGGAACCATAAAATTCACGAATATCACTGGGGGGAACTTTATCTTTTCTTTTGCATTGAATAAAAATACGTTTTCCGTCTTTATGAGCAATAACATCAATTCCTTTGTCTCCAGCTCCACCTACTTTTTTTACCTCATATCCAAGGTTCTCAAAAATAGTAACAGTAATTTCTTCAAATCTTCTAGGATTAACTTTTTTCCATTCTTCTAAAGTTTTGTGTTTTTCTAACCATTTTTTAACTTGTTTTTTATTAAACCATGGTTCAAACCATTCAAAAAATACCTCAACTCCTATAATAACTATCGCGATAAGCCAGACATACCGCAATGATTTCATTATATCCCAAAATAATTTTATAAGATTAAAAAGAGAAAATTCGCTCATTATTTTTATTTTTAAATTAATTTTTGACCTTTTCGTCTGAAGTAGAGCATCTAGATAGTAAAGGAGAACAGTTCTCCTTTACTATCTATCACTGTCTATAATAAATTTATCTATGGTTAAATTATACCACAGATTTAAATACTATTTTACGCTGCTAAAAAACCTCTTAAATAAAAACTTCCTAAGTTTTTTGCCATTATGAAATGCCATTAGAACCTAAGTGAAATTTAAACCAATTACTTTTTTATTTTTTATCACAATCAAAAAATGTAACCTTAATGCAGTAGAAAAATAATATGGATTTGGATTAGCAATTACATGATCATATTGAATCTTGGTTATCTCTATTGTAGTGTCCGAAACACGATAATAATACCGTTCTCCAGCTTCAGTAGCTTCCGCCAAGTATTCAAAAGCATCATCACTATCATTTCCTCCTGTATGAATTTTTAGTATATTTACTTTCATTTAATTATGTAATTCAATTTTGTTCGACATTTTTATTAATCCCCTTATTCAAAGATGGACCAAAAAAATAAGGAGTGTGCCACCACTTCCCATCTAACTCTTTATGATTGGAAATTGGAGTCCACCAAAATTTATCTCCATTTGGGCAGACCATGCAAGGACTGCGCCAAGTACCATAATTCATACGCTCTTTTTCAAGCGTACATGCACAATGTACCAGAACTGTCTCATTATATTTTTCTTCTACTGTCCCTCTGTAATTATTACACACCGGACATAAGTGAATATGTTTTTTAATTATTTCCATGTTTTTATTTAATTATTGTTTAATTTAATTTATTTTAGATTATTATTTTTTTATTAACAATTAAAAAACTCTTCCGTAAGGGAAGAGTAATTTCTTTATTTCTTAAATAAATAAAAAATCGACCAATTATCTTCCCTTTTGGGGCTGGATTTAGCACCTTCTTTAAGGAATCACCTTAAAGGGTTGCTGGACGGATCTACGAGCCAGTGCTCTAACCGTCACTCTTGATAACTAAGAATATTCAATTGTAGATTCTATTATACCATAAATAATTATATTTTCAAGTTTTATTTCTCAATTAATTTTTCGACTTTTTAATTTTTTTATAATAATTTTTGTTTTTGATTGTGTAATATTTGATTTTGTAATAATATTAGTTGTTTTTGATTTATATTTTTATCTAAATCTAATGCTTTAATTTTTAAAAAAAGTAATATTATTTCAATAATATGCCAAAGGGTTAATTTGATTGCGGATACTAAAAATTCAAATTGTTCATCTGGGGTAGTATGAAGATGAATATTAATACTGTCTATATTGGGGTGAATAATTTGTGACATTTTTCGATATTTTTTAAAATGATTATTCTTAAAATTTGGTGGCATAGATACAAAATCATTATTTATTTTTTTCAAATATTCTTTAATTTTTAAATCTTTGTTTTCAAAAAAATTATTCAATCTAAATAAAATTTCCTGATCAGATAAGCCTGAAAAAATATATAAAATTTTTATATATAACTCATATGCATATCTATAAAGATAAACAGAAAGGAAAACATCATTTGCTAAAAGAACATTTTCTATTGAAACATTAACAGAATATATCTTGTTTAAAGCCACAGCAACAAAATATTCTTTAGGATTATTTTTTTTGCTTACTGTTCCAAAATTGAATCCTGGTTTAATAATCCTATTTAAAAATATTATTTTATCCTGTAAAGCGTCCCTTAATAAAATGTTTTCTTTCTTTAGTAAATTACTAAACATATTTTATTTTTCATAAATTTTTTTCTGTTAAAATTAAACTACATTGTACTTCTTAAAATTCTCTGCCTGTTCAAATATCTCTTTGAATACTTCATCTTTTGGCACTGGCGGATAGCCATTATCAGCAAGAGCTAAAATCAACCCGACTTTTAACTCGGCTTTTATATTATCTCGTTGTGCCCAATCCGTATATCTTGCTTTATCATCTACTATCAACTTTACTTCTTGTGATAACTTTATTAATTTATCTTCTGGGTATTCAAATTTATATTTTTGTGCAACGGCTTTTAAAATATCGTAAAAAGCCTTTTCTTCAAAATCAATCCCCAAATCAATGAAAGACGTTCTCTCTTTTTGTAAATCTTTAAACAAATTAGAAAACTGTTCTGCCACATCATCCAAAACATGGCTTTGAAATACATCAAAATCCTTCCGCTCATTATAGACTTTAATAAGTTTTTTTAGCCTCTTAGTGAAATCAACGCCCTTGATTCTATTGGTTTTTTTAAATTGATCAATCGCCATGGCTAATAACTTTTGCAATAATTTTATTTTAGTATTAGGTAACTGGATTTTATCAATTTTTGCCATATATTCATCGCTAAATATATCAGCATTATTTTTTGGATTATTCTTATCCAGTTTAAATATTTCTTCTACTCCATCACTTATTAAAGCCTCCTGTATCATTTGCCTAACTCTGTCATTCATTTGTGCTGTATCGGGAGCATTACCCTTGGTAAGCTTGTGAACAATAGCTCTAATTGCAAAATAAAAATGAATATAGTCCCGTTCGCTTCGATTTATATCTTCGCTTGAGCAACACAAATTATAGGCTGAGCGTAATTTTCTTGTCATCGCCATAAAGCGTTTTTCAATTTCATCGGTAAGTTGCGCATATTCAGCGGCACGGTTCAGGCAATGTAATTTTTCTAGCGGTGTACCACTAAAATAAAAAATATCGTCAAAATTATGAAATAACTTTTTCAATAAATCCAACTGATCCTTTACGATAACGATCGCTTCCTCTATACCCTCAAAATCTCCACCGCCAACCCCTCCACTACCATATTTTTTCAACGCCACATTCATATTACTTTTAATGCCGATGTAATCAACTACCAAGCCGCACTCTTTACCCTCATAAATACGGTTAACCCTGGAAATAGTCTGAATCAAAGAATGCTGTTGTACTGGTTTATCAATATAAATTGCCTCCAAAAACGGCACATCAAAACCAGTGAGCCACATGTCAACCACGATAGCAATTTTAAAGTTCGATTTGGCATTTTTAAACTGACGATCCAATTCTTTTCTGTCATCTTTTGTGCCAAGCATATCAAACAACTCTTTTGGGTCATCTCTGTGTCTCGTCATTACCATCTTCATTTTCTCAACTGGTTTTAATTCTTGTTTTTCTTGCTCAGTCAAGTTAACGCTCTCGTCACACGCTTTTATATCTGCCCACTCAGGACGTAAAGCAATAACTTCCTTATAAAAATCATAAGCTATCGGGCGACTGGACAAAACAAACATAACTTTACCAATCACGCTTGCACCTTCACTAATTCTGGTCTCGTAATGTTCCACAAAATCTTCGGCTAGCAATTTCAAACGTTTTGGATCGCCCAAAATAACTTCCATCTGCGTGACGGCTCGCTTGCTTTCTTCTATCTGGTATTCATTTGCACCTTCTTCGTTACACTTTTCATAATATTCCTCTATCTCTTTCAGCTTATCTTCGTTCATCATCACTTTGGCGGCTCTGCCCTCATATACAATTCTTACAGTAATTTCATCCTCAACTGACTCCCGCATAGTATAAGCATCAGCAACCGGACCGAATACATCCAAAGTGCCATCAATAGGTGTGCCGGTAACTCCCACATATGTCGCATTTGGCAAAGAATCGTGCAGATATTTAGCAAAACCATATTTTATCTCTACGCCCCTGTCGGTTACACTTACATGTTGATCAAGATTAATCTGTGAGCGATGAGCCTCATCTGAAATACAAATAACATTTGTACGATTAGTTAGAAGTTCCGTGCTTTCTGTAAATTTGTGAATAGTGGTCAAAAATACCCCTCCACTCTCTATCCCCTGCAGTCGATTTTTTAAATCCTCGCGGCTTTCAACGCTTATTACATTTTCATCACCAATAAACTTTTTGGCATTTGTAAATTGGGAAGACAATTGATCATCCAAGTCTGTTCTATCAGTGATGAGTATAATGGTTGGGGTTTTGAAGTATTTACTTCTCATTAACAAGCGAGACAAATACAACATAGCAAAACTTTTTCCAGAACCGGTCGCACCAAAATAAGTTCCACCCTTACCGTTTCCCTGCGGTTTCATATTTAATTTAATATTCTCAAAAAGTTTTTTTGCCGCATAATACTGCGGATAACGGCAGACAACCTTAATATCGTCTTTTGTGGTATCAGGAAAATAAATAAAGTTATGTATAACATCTAGTAATCGCTTTTTATTAAACAATCCTTTGATCATACTAAACAACGAGCCAATACCTTCAGCCGCTTCATCCTCGTCGTTTACTTTTCGCCAAGCATAAAAGAAATTATACGGAGCAAAGAGTGAGCCCATTTTATTATTTACGCCATCGCTGATTACGCAAAGTGCATTGTATTTAAAAAGCTCGGGAATATCCCTGCGATAGCGGACAGTCAATTGCGTATAAGCATCTTTGATCGTGGTGTTTTCTTTGACTGCGCTTTTAAATTCAATCACCACCAGAGGCAAACCATTGATATACACAATTCCATCAGGTATACGCTTTTCATAGCCCTGTATTTCCAACTGGTTTACAATTTTAAAATTGTTATTTCCAATATTTTCAAAATCCAAAAGATAAATATACAAATCTTTTTCCGCTCTATTTTCTCGTTTCAATACAAATCCGTCAGCAACCAATTTCATAATTGCCTTATTGCTACCATAGAGATCAGAGCTAGGATACAGCTCAAGCTGGCGGACAATAAATTCTATTTCATTGTTCGTAATGCCGTCAGCGCTATATTGATCCAGAAGAAATTGTTTCAGGTCGTAACGAAGCAAAACATCGCTCATTTCTTTGTGAATGGTTTCGCCACGGCAATGCGAAATTTGTTCTGTTTCAAAGAGTTCTATAACTGCCTGTTCTAATTTTTCTTCTGTAAATTTCATAATCTAATTTATAGCTAAGTTATTAACTACTCCCTTCATTAAAATCGAACACAATGGAGTTATCATATTTTTCAAATCTTCATTTATACGCTTTCTCGATTCTAAGGCGTGATGAATGGCGACAATTGATCTCTGTACTTTAATATCCGGAATTGGTAATTTTATAGAACACATATCTTCCCAATTAAATGTTTCCCTAGCACTACCCCAAGAATAGAATCGCGCATAGCGGTCAAATTCTAGTCTTTTAAACCAAAGAAGCAAAAATTCTGGAAGCAATTTTTCTTCCTCAAGAATATTGAAAACAACATAAGTACTAGAAACAATGCCCGCATCACCATCAAGCAATCCTATAGATATTTTTTCTCCATTTCTTGAAGTAACAGTAACAAAACCAAATTGCCCTGGACGGACTATTTTACAACCCCTTACGTCTAAATCAGTTTGGTTAGTATTTGACGGAAAGAATTTTTTATTAATACTTATTCCAAGTAGGTTTCTTATCTTTAATTCTGAGTTTCTTTCATCAAGTTGTTGAATATAATCTCCCAAAATTTTTAAATCTTTCTTTTTTGCCAAATCTTCCATAAACGAATCACAAATCAGTTGTAGATTCACAATATTTTTTTCGCAACATTTCTGATTATTAAATAATTCATCGTAAACGGAAACAAACTTTTTTTGTTCGTCAATAGCTGGTAATGGAATTTCTAATTCGCAAAAACGCTCCCATTCAACCTCTCCACGCACACTTGAATCTGTCATGAATAAAAGTCGCCTGTCGCATTCCGACCTTGTGAACCACAACATTAGATACTTTGGAAAAATAACTGATCCATCAATTATATCAAACACATGGTAAGCTGGTGAGATTGCGGCCATGTCATAATCCTCTTGTAACGCCACAGCAAAACGATCAGTCCGAATTGTATTTAATAGATCACAACCAAACTGACCCTTTTTTATAATCTTATAATTTGATATATCTGATGAATCAATATTAGCTGTTGTTTTTCTAAATTTTTTTAATGAGCTAAGACCGATAACAGTCTTAACTTCTAACTTCTTGTTGCGTATATTTATTGGCCTAATAATGTTTTTTAGAAGCATAAATTTTATAGTTTATACCCTAGTCCTTTAAATGCATTTTTAAGTTCTACTTGCGACCTCTCTTCATCACATAATATTTTGCGAAGTTCACCCTTAATTCTTATCATTTCTTTATCAAAATCAATATTGGAATCTCGATCTACAAACTCAATATACTTACTCGGAATAAGTGAGAAGTTGTTTCTCTCTACTTCATCAATATGTGCGCTATAACAAAATTCGGGAATATTTTTATACGTTTTTTTAAATTCTTCTCGTTGCCAGTTATGGTAATTATTCACCACACTAGCGATAACCTCATCGGTAAGTTGTATATATTTCTTTTCATATTCTGAGCCGTGGCATCTTAAGTCCATAAACAAAATTTCATCTTTGCGATCTCTGTATTTTACGGTTTTTCTATTTTGTTCAACGGTTCTAGCTTTCTTATTTTTGTTTAAAATCCAAAGAGTCACACTGATATCAGTGCTATAAAACATATTCCTAGGTAAAACAATAATTGCCTCAACAAGGTTATTTTTGATAAGTTGCTTCCTTATAGCTACAGTATTAGGATTACCCAAGGCACCATTAGCAAGCAAGAAGCCAGCCACACCATTATCGGAAAGCTTGGAAGCCATGTGCAAAATCCAACCATAATTTGCGTTACTAGCTGGAGGAGTATCATACCCCGACCAACGTGGATCATTTACAAGTTCATTAGCTGCTCTCCAATCTTTTTGATTAAATGGTGGATTTGCCATTATATAATCAGCTTTGAGGTCTTTGTGCTGGTCTTTAGCAAAAGTATCCGCAGCCATCTCACCCAAATTCGCAGAAATTCCACGAATAGCGAGATTCATCTTTGCTAGTTTATATGTCGCTGTTATACTTTCTTGCCCGTAAACAGATACTTCTTTTTTATTACCATTATGACTTTCTATAAACTTCATTGATTGGACAAACATACCGCCTGACCCAGCACATGGATCATAAATTATTCCCTTGTACGGCTCTATCATTTCTGCAATAAGATTGACGATATTTTTTGGAGTATAAAATTCTCCTTTACCCTTCCCTTCGGCAATTGCAAATTTACTTAAAAAATATTCATATATTCGTCCAATAACATCGTCCTGTTTATCTTTAAGAGTGTCTATTTGGTGGATAGTGGAAAGCAAAGCAGCTAGCTTCGTAACATCCAGATTAAGTCTTGAATAATAGTTATCAGGTAGCGCGCCCTTGAGTGCTGGATTATTTTTTTCTACCGTAAACAGAGCCGTATCGATTTTGAGTGCAATATCATTTTGTCGTGCATTTTCCATCAAATAACTCCAGCGAGAAACCTCAGGCAGATAAAACACATTTTTCATGGTGTAAAACTCCACCATCTCCAGATATTTCTCTTTTCCTTCAAAAACAAGTTCTTTTCTTCGTTCCTCAAACTTATCACTAGCGAATTTCAGGAATATTAAACCAAGCACAACGTGCTTGTATTCTGATGGTTCAACGGTACCACGCAATTTATTCGCTGAGCCCCAAAGAGTCTCTTCAATACTCTTTTGCTTCTTTTCTTTTTTTTGTTTAGCTATTTTTGTCATATATATGGATTTCTATCATAATAAGATTGGGTTGTTCTGGGCGGATTAAGTTCTGGCTTCACCATTACTGAACCTGCTTTGCAGTTTGGACAATCATAATAAGCCGGATTACCACATGGATGTAGTCTAACTAAATTTTTATCAACATCCCAACAACGGGAACAAAATGGACCATCTTTTTTGCTTTCACTATTTATCCAATATGCATTGTCTCCGTGGATAAGATTCTCTTTTATTTTTAATTTCCCCTCCAGCTCTGTATTTTCCTTTTCTAAATTCTGTATTTTCTTTTGCATTTCTAAAAGCTCCTGTTGTGCTTCAAGAATTTGTTTATATTGTTCAATCTTTCCTGCTTCTTGCAAAACTTTTCCTACAGATTTTAATTCATCAAATATTGCCATATTATTGTTTAAAAGTTTGTTTTAAAAAATGGAAGGCCCTGGTATGAGGCCTTCCACTTTAGATTAGAAATTATATTCTAACCTAAATTATCCCCACCGTTTTTTTATTAAATTTTTAATTTAACATCCAAATTGCGTAATTTAGAATTGAGGCAAAACTAACCCAAGCAAGGTAAGGAATAAAAAGCAAACCAGCAGTTTTATTAATTTTATAAAATTTGATTAAGGTAATCAGAATAAATAACCATAAAATTACAATCTCCAGAAGAGCTAAGCCTGGATTATGCATTCCAAAAAAGATTATGGACCAAAGAGCATTTAAAATAAGCTGAATGCCATAAAATATTAATGCTGGTTTTGTTTTTAAATTATCTCGTTTTTGCCAAATCAAAAAGGCAGAAACCCCCATAAGGATATAAAGCAAGGTCCAAACAGGACCAAAAATCCAATTAGGAGGACTAAACAAAGGTTTATTAATGAAAGCATACCAATTGGTAATACTGGAAGTAGTAAAAAAAGAACCAATAAATCCAAAAGAAAAGACAATAAGAATAGAGATTAAAAGAGGTAAAATAGATTTTTTAAACATAGATTTATTTTAAAATGATCCCACCGTTTTCCCCACCGCTTTCACTATATATCTTACTCCTTTTTCCACATTTTGTTAATCCTTTAATTTAATTGTAAATAATAAAAAAAGCCCTTAATTGGGCTTAAAGTTTTGGAAGGGGTAAGCGCTTATTGCTTACCCCTTCCGTTTTTATAATCTTTTATTTATATATTCCTTCCAAAGAGCAACTAAAAAATGGAAATGTTACTGATAGATACTCACTTTTTATCATCGAATGAGCATTAATTGGAACCACTACCCATTTCTTACCAATCTTTATTAAAGCATCTATATCTTCAATCTTAAAAGGAATATTCTCTTTGCTATGAGCATAGCAAAGTTTAACAAGTCTTAATCTTCTAAGCTTTGGTCTATAATACTTTATTATTTCAAAAGAAATTTTCCAAAATGCCACAATCTCTTCTCCATAGTCTTCTTTTACACAATTAATCTCAAATTTTTTTTCTTTCCCTTTAACAAAATCATTCTTCTCTAATATTTCTTCTACAACTGCTTTTATAACATCTTCCTTGGGAACAGGAATTTCATCAACATATTCTTTTGTTTCATTTAATGGAATAATAAATCCATTAATACACAACTTCTCTAAATTCATAGAAATAAGTTCAACTTGCCCCCATTTTGTTTGAATCCTTGTCACTTTCTTTTCCTCCTTTATTTATATTTACTAGAAAACTAAATAAAATTTTTAAGGCTGCGTCCTCCTGGAATTAAACTCACTGAAGTAAATCCGAGGATGCATTCCTGCCTCAAAATTATCATCTTTGTAATTCTTTTTAGATTATGTAAAATATCTTTTTCTCTTCCAAAAATATAGACACTATCTAAAAAAGAATCGCAAATACTCAAATCTATCCATAGGCACTTCTGCTTATTTAGGATTAAAGCATTTTTAATCGTTTTCACAAGCACCTTCTCGCTTTTTGGTATTTTGTGCAATGCAATGGTATTTGTAAAAATAATTCGAGATAATAATTCCTGCTTTTCTTTTCTTAAAGCTTCTTCTTTTCGTATAAGAGATTTAAATTCATTTAATTCTTTTAACATCTTTATTTCCTTCTCCTTTCTTTTTTGTATGATTTCACAAAATTAAATAACATAATATGCTTTTCTACAATAATGATCATAAGATTTTTTCACTGCTAACCTAGAAGCAACATAAAACTCATTTAATCTTTTTGGCAATTTATTCGGTTGCCCAACCCACAATTCTTTTTTTTCTATCCAGCATTTATTGCCATTTTGAGCTATTGAACACTGAATTAAACAAATCCTTTCTCCATTACGATCCTGACTAGCTTTAATAAGTATCACATCATGCGAAACAGAAAAATGAGCATGAATACCATTAGATGGACCTGTTTTTCTGAATACCCAATATGGATGAAGGGGTTGTCCTTTTGTTCCACAAATAATCGTGGCACTTCCTCCGCTCTTAGTACTTCCACCTTCTTCAACTAACGCCATACGAGGTCGCATTCTTATTGAATCTAAATTGGGGATTAAAAATTTTGGTTTTTCTATTGCTTCTCTTTCTGCTATTTCTTTAGCTCTATACCACTCTATGTATTCTCTTATAATAATTGACACATTTTCAGACTCTAATTCTATCTCCTCCAAAGTGAATTGAGTTGCACGACCATTCTTAACAGAAGATACTTTTATATAAACCCATTTTTTTGATTCAGTAAAAAAACAAAATTTTTCTTTGATTTCTTTTCCATTTCCATTTTCGTCCTCAATAGTTCGAATAAAGCATAATGCGTATTTAGAAAAATCTTCATTCCATCCAAGCCTATTCGGATCTTCCGGTTTTTCTTTTTCAAATCTTCTCTTTATTTCTACAAGTTCAAACAAATCAACCTTTTTAAAATCTATAATAATACCTCCGCGCACAATATGAGAACTAAATCCTTGACTAGCAAAAGTTTTTACTGAACTCCTGTCTTGTCCATGATAAAATCCATAAATCTTTATTTCCTTCATTCTCTTCATTTCTTTTTCTCCTTATTACCTCACCTGCTATCATTAAATCAGGTCTTCTGAGGTCTTTGTCAAATAACTGTACCTTTATAATAGTATATTAATGCCTAATCGTCAAGTATCCAAAATAACAGCTTTAGATAATAAAAAAACCCCTGGCTAGGCTTAAAGAACTAAAATTTTACATTCCGCGTTACGCGTTTCTAAAACAAAGGGGTTAATCCTCGGTTTGGTGTCGAACAATAAAATAATATTTAGCAGCTTCTATAGCAATTAATTCTATTGCTCCCATGATAAAGATAATTAACCAATCATTTGTTCCTAATGGTACTGTCTTTAAGAGTGTTTGGAGTATAGGTACATAAACAGCTGCTATTAGCATTACTATCCCCAGGACTACTGCTACTAATAAGAGTTTATTGGAAAATGGATTAATATGCCATAAATTCTTACGAAGGCTTTTACAAGAAAAAGTATAAAAAATTGAATCAATTGAAAGGCAGGCAAAAACCATTGTTCTGATGTATGTAATATCAAAATTTAATTTCCATAACCAAAAGAATAATCCCAAAAGCATAACGTCAGTAATGACTCCAATAATTACAATTATAAATTTCATTTCTTTCGTTAATAAATGAACATTATGCCCTTGAGCTTTTTGTTCCATTATTCCATCTTCTTTTGGTTCAAATGCCAAAGCAACATCAGGTAAACCATCTTCAATTAAATTAACCCATAATATTTGGGCTGCAATTATTGGCAAAGGAGCCCCAACAAGAATACTGGTTCCTATTAAAATTACTTCTGTGAAACTATCTGAAAGTAAATACGTAATAACCTTCCTAATATTATCAATAATAACCCTTCCCTCTTCTACGGCTTTAACAATAATGGAAAAACTATCATTCAATAAAATCAAATCAGAGCTTTCTTTGGCCACAGCTGTTCCTGAGCCTAAAGCTATTCCAATATCAGCTCTTTTCAAAGCAGGAGCATCATTTATTCCATCTCCAGTCATTGCCACAACTTCTCCTCTATCCTGCCAAGCGTCAATAATTCTCATCTTATGCTTAGGCTCTACTCTAGAATAAATTTGTATTTTATCCAGAATTTCTTCAAATTCTTTATCAGAAAGTTTATCCAAATCCATTCCCTCTAGCATATTATCCTTTCCTATTTTAAAGCCTAATTCCTCTGCAACAGCCTTAGCTGTTAATTTATGGTCACCAGTGACTATAATAGGTCTCATACCAGCTTTTCTACAAATTTCCATAGCTCGCTTCACTTCTTTACGAATTGGATCACTTAAAGCAATAAAACCTGTAAAAATAAAATCATGACAAAGAGCTTCTAATCCCTTGATTTCATAAGTTATATTTTCGCTTTTTTCAACAATTCTACATCCTGTAGCAAGTACACGTTGACCTTTACTAGTTAATTCTTTTAATTTCTCTTCTAGTTTTATTTTTTCTTTATTAGTTAAATTACTTCTTTCAAAAATTCTTTCTGGAGCGCCTAGAATATATAAACGCATTTCCCCTGATTCTTGATAAAAAGCAGCAGCAAATTTATTTATAGGATTAAAAGGAATTTCAGATAATTTACCTTCCTCCATCTTTTTCTTTATATTAAGCAATCCATTTTCAATTCCAGCTTCTAGTAAAGCCCTATCTGTAGGTCTTCCTCTTAAAATCCATTTTTCTATAAGATCATCAGGATTTTCAACAAACGCTTCTGACGCTAAAACAGCTGATTTAAGAACCAAAGATTTATCTCCAATTATCTCACTAACTTTCATTTTTCCTTTTGTTAAAGTACCTGTTTTATCAGTACATATTATACTGGTATTCCCCAAAGTTTCTGCAGAAGATAATTTTCGTATTAATCCTTTCTTTTTCAACACTTTCTGCATTCCTAAAGCTAAAATTACTGTTATGGCCACGGGCAATCCTTCCGGAATAGCAGAAACGGCAATAGCAACAGAAGTAGTAAACATTTCTACAAATTCTTTTCCTTTTATTAATCCTTCAAAAAAAATAAGGGCACAAACAAAAGTAATGCCTATGCCTATTAAAGTTGAAAAATTTGCTAATTTCTTTTGGTATGGAGTTTTCCTTTCTGGAGCTTCTTTTACCATTTTAGCAATCTTTCCAATCTCTGTATGTGAG
>Ga0265595_1002171_pt1 | contig 13750 bp, 8 predicted proteins | sample saktaG_15_FD_190148 | JGI IMG/M metagenome (GOLD analysis project Ga0265595, IMG submission 190148) | Saline water microbial communities from Sakinaw Lake, British Columbia, Canada - sak_2013_06_06_50m | ecosystem: Environmental > Aquatic > Non-marine Saline and Alkaline > Saline ... | reverse complement strand
TTAAGAATTATTATCCGGATGATGTTGATGGAATAAATGCCTTACCGGGAGGTACCTTAACTACAACTGAATATGCTGCAGTAGATTCATTGAAAACTATACATAGGCATAGGATTTCAGAGCCAGTTCAAACGGAAACATATAAAAATGGTGAAAAAATTTTCACAAAAAGGATCAATTATAAACTGTGGGGGGATTTTATCTGGCCTGAAAGCATTGAAAGTGCTATTGGAAATAGTCCATTGAAAACTGACCTTATCTATTACCAATATGATTCAAAAGGCAATCCAATAGAACTTGGTAAACCAAATGGACACCATATTGCTTATCTGTGGGGGTATAATTATTCACTTCCCATAATAAAGGTTGAGAATGCTTCATTTCAGGAAGTTGTAGATGCAACAGGACTGAATTATGAGCAACTTCAAACCCTGACCGGTAATGAATTAATTGAAATCGGTTCAAAAGTCAGAGAACAATATTCCAATGAAACAAGACTCGTATATACGTATACGTACGATCCACTTGTTGGAATGGTGAATGCAACCGATCCTGCAGGAGTTATGACTTCGTATACTTATGATAATTATCGACGTCTTACGAATATCTTAGATCCTGATTTAAATATTATTAAGCATTTAGAATATAATTTTAAAAAGTATCTCTTATGTTCTCCCAGTGACTTTTCTTACAATTATACCGGAGGTATTGACACGATTGAAGTAATTACAAATCTGAATAATGAAGTAAATATCCAACCTTCAGTGAGTTGGTTTGAAATTAACCAAACCAGTCAGAACAATATTTATACGATCACTTGTGATGAAAATAATACCTATGATGATCGTAATGGTGAGTTTACGCTTATTTGTGATAGCCTGAATTTTACTTGTCCGGTTACGCAATCTTGTGCTCCATATGTTACGATGAACCCTGATAATGTTTCTTTTGGAGAGGATGCAGATTCAATCCAAATATCAGTAACTTCCAATGTTCATTGGTTTGCAAATGAATCAGTTCCCTGGTTAGTTATCAGCCCATCGCAAAGTGGAAATAATAACGGGAATTTTAAAATTCACTGTTCTGAAAATACTTCTATTCAGCCACGAGAAACCGATGTACATGTCACTGGAGGAGGAATCATGGATTCAATCATAGTTTCACAAGAGGGCATTGACTATCTAAATGTTTCGCCTGATACTCTATATGTTGAATTCCCTAGTGGAGACGATGAGATTGAAGTTAGTTCAAACTTATCCTGGGATGTCACATTTATCTTTAATGAGCATGATGATCCGTGGATTACTCAAGGAGAAACAAATGATGATTCATTTATTATTCATTATGAAGAAAATCGTGGAGAGCAGGAAAGACAATGTGATATAGTAATATCAGTGCCTGGATTAACGGAAGTAGTAACAGTTATTCAGGCAGGTCACGGTGAGTAAGATTAATATGATCAAAATGAAAATAAAATGAAAAACAAATTTTTATCAACTCTAATCTTTCCGATTTTGTTTCTTGGAATAACAGGTTCCAGCGCCCAACTGATAACTCCGCAATGGGCTTTCCAAATAGGAGGCCTTGGTGCAGACCGTGGAGTTAAATTGATCACTGATCCAACTGGAAATATTTATTTCACAGGAATCATTGAAAAAGAAGTTTATCTTTCAAACAATGGGGTCATCGATACAGTGACAAGCTACGGGCAAGAGGATATCTATTTCGGAAAATTAAATCCCGAAGGTCAATTATTATGGTCAAAACATTTCGGGGGCAAAGGAGTGGATAATCCAACAGATGTAATGATCAATGGCGAGGGGGATGTGTACCTCTCAGGTATTTTCGAAGATACTCTTTATATTGAAAGCGATACTTTAATATCTCAGGATTACATTGATAGTTTCGTGGCTAAGTATGATTCCCTAGGCAATCTAAACTGGCTTAGACAATTAAGTGGGGTCGGTAATCAACAGTGCTTGTCTTTAGTTAACGACCTTCAGGGGAATCTCCTTAGCGGTGGCTTCTTCACGAAAACCATTGAATTTCTTGGTACTAATTCAGAAAATTGGCTTTCTCAAGGCGGTTATGATGGTTTTCTGGCTAAGTGGACACCTCAGGGTGATTTAACTTGGGTAAAACTGATTCAAGGCACTGGAAAAACTATTATAAAGGATGTTTTAATGGACAATTTCAATGATTACTATGTCATTGGAGACTTTACTGACTCCCTTACTACTGATAGTTCTCAAAACACTGTTTACAGTTATGGGAAATCAGATGCTTTTATTGCCAAATATGCCAATAATGGTGATTTTTCCTGGATAAAAACAGTAGGTGGCGTACATGACGACAAGGCCAAATGCATAACATTTGGCGGTAATGGTAAGATGATTATGACGGGTGAGTTTAAAGACAAACTTTTCCATATGAATAAAAAAATATTGAATGGAGAGGGAGGAGACGATATCTTTCACTTGACTTTCAAAAAGAACGGTAAACTTAATCATGATAAGAAACATGGACTTGAAAAAAACGATTTTGTATTTGATGCATGGATACCTGTTGGACAAAAAATACTGATGACCTCAGATTTGAAAATCGAAGAAGGCAATCAGAATGTGACGTTGGCAAGCTATGGAATGCTTGGAGATATTTCAGAAATATTTCAAACAGGCATTGATTTCAATCCGATTATACAATCAGTGGTTATGCCCGAACTCAGTAATTTAATTTTCTGTGGAAGTTTCCATGGTACGGTGATATTTGATCAGATCAGTCTTATCTCACAAGGTGATAAAGATTTTTTTATTCTGAAAATGGCTCCAGAGATTGATAGTGCAGATAGCTTTCAACCAGACAGTCTCAAAACTCAGTCTGTTTTTTCTCAATTAGAATATCTGAAGCTCAATGAAATGGAGAATCAACCTCAAGATTCTTTGTTGACTTCTGAAGAGTTGACTAACTTCTTTAATTATCCAAATCCATTCATGAAAAAAACAAAGATTATATATAGTTTGCCTGAAACGTGTGAAGTAATAATTAAAATACTTGATATAAACGGTGCTTGTATAAAAAATTGGGAATATTCCAATCAACCTTTAGGCAATTATTTTCTTGATTTTAATGCAGAAGTTTATAGAAGTGGAATTTATCATTGCCAATTGCTGGCCAAGGGAGATTCTGTATTTATTTCAAAAGTGATAAAAATGATTCATGTTAATTAGATTATTAAAAGAGAATTTTATTATGAAAAGAGAAACCAATGATCACTTTACAATAAAGTGTTTAAGGATTACATCTTTGATACTAATTTTTATTGTTGGTGCTATTTGTGATATATACGGACAGAGCTCCGACAAAAATTATATAGTTCAAACCGATTTGCTCGTCCCCAGAGAATATCCCTTTGATGTAAGTACAATGTCAGACGGTCAAAAAATGGATCTCATCCAGTATTATGACGGTCTGGGAAGGGCTATGCAAACCAATAGTTATCATTCTTCTCCCACTTCAAAAGATTTAATCCAACATATTGAATATGATTCTTTAGGAAGGCAAAAGATGGATTTTATGCCATTTTCTGCAGAAGCTGACGGATTATTTCAAGATTCTGCTTATGCCCGCACAATATCATATTACAGCTCTCGCTCAGATAACACAATACCATATACTACTTTCCCTTATAGCGAAAAAGCTTTTGATAATTCGCCCATAAATCGTGTTATGAAGCAAGGTTTTCCTGGTGAGTCCTGGCAACTGGATGCACATCCGCAAGAGTTTCATTATTTTACATATATAAATTATTATATTCATGTTCCTGTTTTTGAGATCAATCAACAGACAATGCAATTTTCAACAAATACTAACTATAATTCACAAACTCTGTCAATATCCAGAACTGTTGATGAGGATGAAAATATTACAGATACTTACAAAGATAAATCCGACCGTATCATTTTAACTGAGAAGAATATATCAGGAACAACACTTAGAACTTATTACATATACGATAAGTATGGGAACCTGGCATTTGTGATTTCTCCTCAGGGTAGTCGGGCAATTACAGGATCTTTTTCAAGCAATGATCAGTTCATCGAGCGGTGGTGCTTCACATACAAATATGATTCACAAAACCGTTTGGTGGAGAAACGTATTCCGGGGATGAAAAAACCGGTTTATATGATCTATGATTCTTTGGATCGTGTTATTTTAACCCAGGATGGTAATATGAGAAAGGGTTGTAGATGGCTGTTTACCAAGTATGATATATTAGGGAGACCCGTCTTAACCGGTTTCTATTTCAACAATGTAGATACAACCCGTGAAGCTATCCAAAATTTGGCCAATGAATATATATCGCATCATCAGAATTATGAACACCGTACTTCTGAACCATGTGAGCCAAGAGATGATTTTCATGGATATACAAATTTTCTTGCTTTTCCTCCCGGAGAAGACTGCAGAACATTAGATGTATATTATTACGATGATTATGATTTTGATTTGGATAATAACAATGATTTTAGCTATGAGCCATTTCCTGCTTTTGGTAATCTTGACTTTTTAGAGTCTCCAAAGGGTCTTTTGACCGGTACAAAAACAAAAATGTTGGAGGGTTGTCCATTACAAGACCCCTGGTTGTCTTCAGTGAATTTCTATGATAAAAGATCGCGTATCATTCAACAGCAGGCTCAAAACCATTTTGGGCATTTTGATACGACAACTACCAAATATAATTTCATCGGAGATGCCATACAGATTCATACCTCACATGCTGGTATAAATGATGTTGTGATAGTCAACGACAGTATGGTTTATGACCATGCAAGACGTTTGAAACAGACCTACATGAAAGTCAATAATCAACCCCAATTCCTGATGGTTGATTTGCATTATAATGAACTTGGTCAAGTCATCGAGAAAAACTTCTATAAGAGCGACAGTTCAGAAAATCTTCAGTCAGTGGATTATGGATATAATATACGTGGGTGGTTAAATGGAATAAACCTCCGTACAAACGGGAATGATACCAATGACGTGTTTTCTCAGGAACTCGTATATGATTCAGCCATCAGCGGTTTAAATTGCATTGCCAGATACAACGGAAACATTGCGGCCAATATATGGAAACATTCAAACAGTTTGATTGGAAAAGGCTATGGATACACCTATGATGCTATAAACCGGATGACAAGTGCAGTTTATGGCGTAAATTCAGGGGGTCCCTGGAGTGTAAACAATAATTACTCTATTCGATATATCATTTATGATTACAATGGAAATATAACCGAAATGCAACGTTGGGGTTTATGTGGTTCACAATATTCAATAATGGACTTATTAGCATATTGGTATGAAGGTAACCGGGTTATTGGGGTGAATGATCCGGTAAATAATTATTATGGTTTTCAGGACAATGGCCATTTTTATCCGTCAGGTGGTACGGAATATTTTTACGACGACAACGGTAATATGACAAAAGACCTGAACAAAGGTATTATAGATATTACATATAACCACCTCAACCTTCCATTGAAGATGGAATTTGAAAACAACCGTAGGATTTATTATCTTTATGATGCTAATGGTACAAAATTGCAGAAAACCTATTACGAAGACAACCGCTTGATGGAAACCACCGACTACTCCGGCATGTTTGTTTACAAAGACCAACACATTGACTTCATCCTCACCTCTGAAGGAAGGCTGAAATGGGATGATCACGATGAAATTTTCTATGCCGAATACTTCATCAAGGACCACCTTGGAAATGTAAGATCAGTAGTTTCCTCTGATCCTGAAATTCCTTCCACCATTAATGGCACCGACTACTATCCCTTTGGCATGGAAATTCCTGTATACGGAGATAATGACAACCAGATCAAATACAACTCCAAAGAACTTCAGACCGAAGCCGATCTGGAATGGTACGACTACGGAGCCAGGTTCTATGACCCGCAGATCGGACGTTTTCATGTACCGGATGCCTTTGCTGAAAAATATGTTAGCCTTACGCCCTACCATTACGCTGCAAACAACCCGATATATTATATTGACGTTAATGGAGATAGTCTTTGGATTACACATAATACTGGATTCTTAGGATTAGGCGGTAAGCAAACCTTACTATATGAAAATGGAAATCTTTCCAACAAAGATGGTTCAGCTTATACTGGTAAGGTTAAAGGATTTTTATCTAAAAGTGTTAATGCTTTAAATACAATTAGTGGTACACAGGAAAGCGGAAATATGGTTGGAGAGTTACAATCTTCAAGTAATAATTTCACGTTAGTTAAAGGAGATAGCAAGTTTACCGCAAGTAATCCTACAAAAGCATATGCAAATCAACTTCAGACAGACCCTGCACAAGCAGGAACATTCCAAGCATTACAAAATGCTGGCGTTAATTTAGCAGGTGGCTCAGGGGGAACAATTTCTTGGAATCCTTTAGGAGCAACATTGCCTACTTTAAATGGTTCAGGTGTAAATGGAACTACTGATTTAGGACATGAAATGTTCCATGGCCTTGATGCAAATAGGGGATTATTAGATACAAGAGTAGACCAAGGAATAGAACGTAGCGAATGGCAAGCAGTATATAGAGAAAATATGCTTCGCTCCCAATTAGGAACCCCATTAAGAACCCATTACATAAAATCAGTTGATGCCAATGGAGTTTTTATTGGTGGTCATGGTACACGAATGCTAACCCCGGCAAACCAACCAGTACTTCCAAACTGGTATACACCATAATCTAATTGCTTATGAAATACTTATTAGGAGTAGTTTTGATTCTAACATCATGTACAATGAGCAAAGACTTAACTACAGTAAAATATAGCCCAGCACAAGCACATCCCAAATATTACTTAGACGTACCTAAAGAATATGAGTTTAAGGGATATGAAGTAACCATAGAAAGGGAAAGACGCTATGTTTATAACGACTCTTCTTTTATTTATATCACAAACTTTAAGAATACGCCTAATTATGAAAACATAAAGAACTTAGGGGATAGTGTTTTACAGTTTAGGTTTCAAAATGAAGAATTAACAAAAAATGTTAATGAGCTTCTAGGCACAAATAAAATTACTGTATTGCCTGATACTTTTGAATTGTCCGGGATGAATAAGAAATCGCTATTTTGGAAGGACATTAAAATAGGAAAGGTAAGTATTGGATACAATAATGTTCCAAAGGAAAAGAAGGAACTGTTTGACGAATCTTTAAAAACTTTTCGAATCAAATAATACAAAAGCCCGGTTGTCCGGGCTTTGTTGCTTTATTGTGTGCGTAAGAGCTATGTAAAAAGTTATCAACAGCTTACAGGGCTGCCACGTTTTTTTGGAAGAACTCCTTAAATTTCTTATTGGTAAGCATTTTTTCGATTAGCCGGAAAATTGTTTGTTTATCTTCCTCGTCAAGTTGTTGGATAAGCCTCATTTGTTCTACAGCGGTTTTATCTTCAATAACCACTTCTTTAGGGATATTACCGTCATAGTTTATAACCTGGTCGGTGGTCATGTTAAAGAGCTGCGCCATTTTCTGAAGTTCCTCCACCGTTAACGCCCTCAAACCCTTTTCAATCTTACTGTAAGCCGATTTATCCACGCCAATATGCGTAGCAACCTCAATTTGTTTGAGGTTTTTCTGTTCCCTGATTGCCTTTATGTTATCTGATAGGTTCATACTGCAAATGTATCTAAAAAGAACACATAATCAAAAATGTTTGCAATTATGAAACTATTAAGTTTTGATATTAGAAACTTTATTTTAATTTTGTGGTGGTGAAATTAACCACATAATTTTTTTGACATGGAAATCAGCGAAATAAAGCAGCGTTTAAGCATCCAAACCGTTCTGAATTACTACGGCCTTCACCCGGACAGGAACCACCTGATAAACTGCCCATTCCACGAAGACAGCAACCCCAGCCTAAAGATTTACGCTGAAACCAACACCTTCAATTGCTTTGGTTGCGGGGCAACCGGCGATGCTATAGAGTTCTGCGCGTTAAAAGAAGGCAGCAAGCACAAAGGATTGTTAAAGGCTTCGGAACTGGCAGGGGAAATGCTAAGCACAGGCAGTAAACCGGAACCGGTAAAACCAAGCTTAACACCCGAAGAAAGGACCGGAATATTAACCCGGATTTTTGAGGGCTTTAAGAACGGGTTAAACCACCCGGTAAGCGTAAAGCCCAAAGAATACCTGAAAAAGCGAAACCTTAATCCTGAACTGTTGGAGATGGGCTACAACTCCGGGCAGTTCCACCACCACGGCAAGCTGGGCGAAAAAGACCGGGAAGCCTGTATAAGCGCAGGGCTGCTGATCCCATACACCGGCAGCGTTCCCAATGCCAACGGCACAACCTGCACCGCTTTTGCAAAAGAATGCATTATCTTTCCATTAAAAGACAAAAGCGGAAATATCATAAGCCTTTACGGCCGGGGCATACAGGAGAATGCAAACGGCACAGGCAAACACTTTTATTTAAAGGACAGGCAAGGGCTTTACCCTGGCTACCCGAAACCCCTGCCTGACTGCGTCATGCAGGCAGGGGAAACCACCAAACTAATTTTAACCGAAGCCATTATAGACACGGCAACACTTTTGCAACTACCGGAGATTACCGCCAATTATGAAATACTCAGTTGCTACGGAACAAATGGTTTAACCAGCGAACATTTACAGGCAATAAAGGAATGGGCTTTTTCCCCCTCAGGGGAAATGTCCGCAGGACAAAGGGGTAAGGAAATTATTTTCTTTTTTGACGGCGACAAAGCCGGGACAGAAGCCGTAAAGAAATACCAGGAAGAACTTTTAAAAGAGTTACCAGGAATAAAACTGACCACCGTAGAAACGCCGGAAGGCGAAGACGTGAACAGCCTGTCCATTGCTTATGACAAGGAAATATTTACCCATTTACTGGAAAACAGAAAGGAACTTTTTCTTTTAACTGAAAAGCCTTTACCTGAAGAAGTAAAAAGCGAACCACAGCCGGAGCCGGTCAGAACCACCGGAAAACTTAATACAAGAAATCCGGAGTACATCACCTACACCACCGAAGAACTCCAAATCACCATCCTTGGCGGCATCAACCTGCAGCAGATCGACAGGCTACGGATCACCATAAAGATAAGCCGTACCGATACCGGAGATCCTTTACACTCGATCCGCCACACCCTGGACCTGTACCATTCCGATTATTTAGAAAAGCTCATCAACAAAGCCAGTGAGCAGCTTGAAACCGGGACTAATGTTTTAAGAAGGGCAATCGCAGAACTGACCGAACAGATAGAAGCTTACAGGCTAAGTAAAATCGAAAACGTAAAGGAACAGAAGCCACAGCAAAGGCAACTGAACGAAGAACGAAAACAGCGAGCCATAAAATACCTGAAATCCCCTAACCTGTTACAGCGTACCAATGAAGATATAGGAAAGACAGGCGTTATAGGCGAAGAAATCAACCGGCTTTTGATGTACCTGGTATTTACTTCCCGGCTCAGGGAACAGCCCTTGCACATCGTGAGCCTGGGCGCGAGCGGCATCGGCAAAACCTACCTTCAGGAGAAAGTATCGGAACTGATACCCGAACAGGATAAATTAGAAATCACCATCCTGAGCGAAAACGCCTTTTACTACTTCGACCGCAAAGAGTTAAAAAATAAACTGGTGTTGATCGAGGACATGGACGGGGCGCAGGAGGTTTTATACCCCTTGCGGGAACTGCAAACCAAGCGGAAGATATCCAAAACCATTCCTATTAAAGACAGCAAAGGCAACATGCACACCATCACCCTGCACGTGGAAGGCCCGATAAGCCTGGCCGGGACAACCACCAAAGAACGGCTTTACGAGGACAACGCCAACCGCAGTTTATTGATTTACCTCGATAGCGGCCAGGAGCATAAAGAACTGATCATGGACTACCAACGCAAACTGAGTGCCGGGAAGATAGACAGCAGAAGGGAAAACGGGCTGAAAGAGTTTTTTAAGGACATGCAAAGCGTGTTAAGGCCTGTAAAGGTGCGTAACCCTTATGCCGAGTTTTTAAAGCTTCCTGAATACGTTTTTAAGCCACTGCGCACAAACGCCCATTACCTAGCCACCATCGAAACCATTACTTTTTACTGCCAGTACCAACGGGAACTGAAGAAAGACCCGAACACCGGGGAGCCTTACGTGGAAACAGCTTTAGAAGATATCGAATGGGCCGGCAGGCTGTTAAAAGAAGTGTTGCTGGCAAAATCGGACGAGCTCACCAACGCGGAACGCGGCTTTTTTGAATCCCTGAAAAACTGGTTAAAGGGCAACAGTAAAAAAAGCTTTTACGCTAAGGAAGTCCGTGACGTGTTCCGTATGCACCCGAGCAAGGTAAAACGCTACCTGCAAAGCCTTACCGCTTACAACATGGTTAAAATTACCGGAGGGAACCGCTTTAAATCGGGTTTTGAATATGAAGTATTGACCCCCGACGATTATAAACACCTTGAAAGCACTGTAAACACTGTGTTGGATAATGTATTGGCCGAAATAAAACAAAGAATGAGTGGTCCGGGTGGGTTATCAGTGGTCCACGGGCAAAATAGACCACTCAACAACAAGGAAACCAGTAAATTAAACGCAGTGGTTCGGTAGCTCACAGGAATGCACGGCAGGGGTATAAAAAAAGCATCGTAATGGACATAAACATAATACTCATACAAAGCTTTGAAAAGTGGCTGCAAACCCTGGGTTATGCCGGAAGCACCGTTTACGCTTCTGCACGTTATGTAAATGACTTTTTCTTTTACCTGAAAACTTCTGAAACCAACGCAATAGAAGCCATACAGCCCGAAACCGTAATCAATTATCACAAGCATTTACAAACCCGGCCACACAAGACAAGGACAGGGGCATTATCACAAAACTATATTACAAGCAACATCAACGCGCTAAAGCGGTTCAGCAGGTATTTACAACAAACCGGGAAACCTTTTTTTGAAGTCGCTATTAAAACCCAACCCGACAAGGAACCGCCCAAAACCATTCTAAGCCGTGAAGAAATCAAACAACTTTACAAGGCTTGTGCAAACGACACACTGGGTATCCGTGACCGGGCCATGTTAAGCATTTATTACGGCTGCGGGTTGCGAAGGAGCGAAGGCGTAAACCTTGACGTGAAAGATGTACTGTTAAAGGAAAAGTTTGTTTTTGTACGCGCTGGCAAGGGCAACCGCGAGCGTTACGTACCCATGGGCGGGGCAGTGCGCGAGGACCTGGAGCAATATATTTATGTAGCAAGGGAAAAGATACTGAGCTTTAAGGAAACCCATGAAAACGCCCTGTTTTTAAGCCTCCGGGCAAAGCGGTTGTGTGCCAACCAGGTGATGGAACGGTTACACAAACTAAAAGCAACGGCAGGGATCAATAAACCCGCCGGGCTGCACAGCCTGCGCCATTCCATCGCCACCCATCTTTTGCAAAGCGGGATGACACTGGAAGAAGTAAGCCGGTTCTTAGGACACAGCAGCCTGGAAAGCACTCAAATCTACACCCATATTGCCAGTGAGTAAGAAACCCGAATACAGCTTTAACCAGGAAATACAAAGCAAACTAAAAGACTTTAAAACCTACCTGCAAGAACTTGGAAACAGGGCGAACACGATCCGGCAAAAGTCGAACTATGCAGGCTATTTTTTAAAATGGTTGGAAAGCGAACATTTACAGCCGGAAGATACCAGGTACAACGATTTATTGAACTTTATTGATTACTGCAAGCTGGAAGGGAACAGCAGCAAGCTAATAAACAGCAAATTAAGGAGTATCCGCAACTTTTACGAATACTTGCAGAAAGAAAGCCCCGACATTTTAAACCCTGCTGCAAACCTGTATGTAAGGGGCACACGCCGAAAAGTAATCACCGGAATCCTTGATTATAAAACCCTTGAAACCCTTTACCAATCCTACCCAACCGAAACTTTGCGACAAAAGCGGAACAAGGTAATTTTAGGACTGTTCGTTTACCAGGCAATCACCACCGAAGAATTACACCAACTTGAACCCAATCATTTAAAGCTGAAGGAAGGAAAGATCCACATACCCGGCAACCGGAGAAGGAACAGCCGTACATTAGAACTAAAACCCTTTCAAATACTGGAACTACACGAATACTTAACCGAAATAAGGCCAAAGATCATCCGGGAAATTACCAAGCCTAAACCATGTAGGAAGCCTGATCAGATTAATAAAACAAAGCTTGAAAACCAGTTATTTATCAGCATCAACGGCAGCGAAAACATTAAAAACAGCCTGTTGCACCTGTTCAGGGATGTACAGAAGATAAACCCCGATATCACCAACGCCAAACAGATCAGGCAAAGCACAGTAACAAACTGGCTCAAAACCAACAACCTGCGACAAGTGCAATACATGGCCGGTCATAAATACGTGGGTTCCACCGAGCGTTACCAGGGCGACAACTTAGAAAGCCTTCAAATCAGGTTAGAAAAATGCCACCCGTTAAACCAGGAAAGATAAGCCCCCGCGCCCTTGCGCACGCCAGCACTTCTGCTGTTTTTCCTGTCATGCTTTTTGTAAGCCTCCCCACATACGGCACATTGTATTTTACTTTTTGGAATTGCTTGATTTTAAAGGTAAAAAGCGAAATCCAAAGAGCCGCCCCAACGCACAAGAACAAAAAGCATGACAGGAAAAAACAGCCCGAAGCTATTTAACATAACGTGATCTTATGTAACAGCCTGTCTTTATAAGGTATTTTTGATTTAATCCGGCTGTCACATAAGCACATTATGTTAAATAGCCCTGCCCCTTCACCAACATTATACAGAAACTGGAAAATCATCAAAAAAGCGCAGCAAAGGTAAGCGGGCAAGCCCACAAGGCTCTCGCACCAAGTGATGGCAAGGTCAAGCCCTTTGGGTTCCGTCATTTTTTTATGGATCAACCAATTGTTCTATGGTATAAAAAAATGACCGGAAACCTTGCCATCACGCCCCTTGCCCGCTTGAGCGATGAGCTTTCTTTTTTGATGTTTTTCTTTGTTGAAAAAATATTTTCTTGAAAACCTGATTTTTTTGAAACTTCTGACTATTTATTGAATATACATAACAAAAAAACACTATTAATTATGGCAAAGTATTTTGTAAATCTGACACACAACCAGACACCAGTCGAAGGTTGGACGGTAAGTGTAGCAAGAGCATACACTGTTAAGAATGCTCCGAATGCAGTTGCAATAGGAGAAAGCATCATTTACCCATCTAGGGAAAAGGCATGGGAAAGCATCCAAGCCGGTGTAGAAAAGCTGGACTATGAACATGATGAAATAATGTTTAATAACAGACCAGTTGAGTCATACGAAGAAGTCTTAGAACAGGTGAAGAACCTGTAACCCAAAGCAGCCCCTTGCCTGGAAGGCGTGTACGCCACAGGCGTACTTAACATAATGTGGTTATAGGACAAGCCACACCTTAAAAAGTCAATGATATCGTGGCTTGTACTATAACATCATGTTATGTTAAAGCCTTCAAAGGCATGGGGCTGCTTTGTCCCCTGGAAAAAGTCCGTTCCCCTGGCCAGGTAACTTTTTCTTTCTTCAATTGAAAAACCCTTCGGTTGAAAAGAAAAAAAAGACTAATTTTAGAGGCAGTAAACGTTCTTTGAACTGGTGGTCTGGGAGCAGGTAGAAGTTGGTTTTGATGCTGAAATCATCGCGTAAGATGGTATGATTACGGAGCCAGGTTCT
>Ga0265595_1002170_pt1 | contig 13751 bp, 10 predicted proteins | sample saktaG_15_FD_190148 | JGI IMG/M metagenome (GOLD analysis project Ga0265595, IMG submission 190148) | Saline water microbial communities from Sakinaw Lake, British Columbia, Canada - sak_2013_06_06_50m | ecosystem: Environmental > Aquatic > Non-marine Saline and Alkaline > Saline ... | reverse complement strand
TAATTTGTTTGGGATAAAAGAGATGTTAGATCGTAGCTTGGATTAAGTAGCCAGATTAATAGTAATTCCAAAATAATAGCTAGCGGGGCTAGAAGCATTCCCCAGATAAATACTCTTAGAATTATAGAATTAGGTTCAGGATGCTTGTCTTTTTTTAAATAAAAAGACAACCAGATTAAACTAGGTAAAAGACCGAGACAAATGTAAAAAATATATTGCATAAAATTTATTATTTAGGCCATTCTTCAATCATTAATAATTCTTTTTCCTTAAATGATAACGTTTGGTAAATAGCTTCGGTAGAGAATGGAATAAAAGGATGAAGAATTTTTAAGGAATTCAATAAAACATAAGCAAGAATTTCTTTTGTTTTTTGGTCATTTTGTTTTTTAGCTGATTCAATATATTTATCGCAAAAATCATGCCAAAAAAAGTCATAAATTAAATGAGCAGCGCTTCCAAAATGATAGTCTTCAAGATATTTTGTTATTTCCTGGCTTACTTCCTTAAGCTGTTTTAGTATTTTTTTATCCGCTTGAGTTAATTTTGTTTGTAATTCTGGATTCATCATTCTTATTTCAGAATCTCCAATTTGTATTAAAGCGAATCGGCTTGCATTCCATACTTTATTAACAAATTTTTTACCCATTAAAATATTGTCTTCTGAGAATTTCATGTCTTGTCCTTCAAATGCTTGATAAATTAGACCGAAGCGCGTTGCATCAGCTCCGTATTGATTTATTAATTCTAAAGGATCAATTCCTGTTCCTAATGACTTACTCATTCTTTTACCTTGTTTATTGAATACAGTGGCGTGGATGTATATATCTGAAAATGGAGGTTTTTTCATAAATTCTAATCCAGAAAAAATCATTCGGGCTACCCATAAATTAATAATATCGCGAGCAGTACTTAAGGTATTAGTAGGATAATATATTTCTAAATCCTTTGTTTTTTTAGGCCAGCCAAGAGTTGCTAATGGCCACAAGGCAGAAGAAAACCAAGTATCTAAAACATCATCAACTCCATCAATTGGAATTTTATGACCCCACCATATTTGTCGTGAAATACACCAGTCTTTGATATTTTTCAGCCAATCAAAATATACTTTTTCCCAACGTTTTGGATGAAATTTAATTTCCCCGCTTTTAACTGCTTTTATTGCTTTTTCAGCAAGCTGATCCATTTTAAGAAACCATTGGTTGCTTATTAACGGCTCTATAGTATTATTGCAACGATAACAACAAGGGATTTGATGCGAATAATCTTCAATTTTTTCAATTAGATTTTCTTTTTCTAATTTTTCGACAACCTTTTTACGCGCGTCAAGTATTGTTAAGCTAGCAAAATCTTTACCTGCTTTTTTAGTCATACGTCCCTTTTCGCTAATTACTTGAATTGATTTTAAATTATGTTTTTGACCTATTTCAGCGTCAACAAATGAATGAGCTGGCGTAACTTTTACAGCCCCAGTGCCGAATTCAGGATCAATAATTTTATCTGCGATAATGGATATTTCTTTATCAATTAGAGGCAGAATTGCATTTTTCCCAATAAATTTTTTGTAACGAGAATCATTTGGATTAACAGCAACGGCTGTGTCCCCAAGCATTGTTTCTGGGCGGGTAGTAGCAACTATGATGAATTCTTTTGAATCAACCAAAGGATATTTTATGTACCACAAATGACTCTTTTCTTCTTTGTATTCTAGTTCTAAGTCAGATAAACTTGTTTGGCATCTAGGACACCAGTTAATTACTCTTTTGCCCTGATAAATCCAGCCTTTTTTGTAATAATGAAGAAAAGCTGTTTTAACCGCGTTTTGATAATTTTCATTCATTGTAAAAGCGGTTCGAGACCAATCGCATGAGCATCCCATTTTTTTAAGTTGTTCCAAAATTACTTCGCCGTATTTTTTTTGCCATTTCCAGACCTCTTTCAAAAACTTTTCTTTTTCTAAATTATGACGGGTTAGCCCTTTCTTTTTAAGTTCTTTTTCAACTACATTTTGAGTTGCTATTCCAGCATGATCAGTTCCTGGCAGCCACAACGTTTTATATCCCTGCATTCTTTTGAATCTTATTAAAACATCTTGTAAGGTATTATTTAAAGCATGCCCCATATGAAGTTCTCCAGTAATATTTGGAGGAGGAATTACAATTGTATATGTTTTGGCAGATTTTTTTACTTTTAATTTATTAGGATTAAAAAACCCTGACTTTTCCCATTGTTGGTAAATCTTTTCTTCGTTTTCTTTTGAATTGTACGCTTTTGGAAGTTGTTTCATTGATTTTAATATAACAGAATTATTTTTTTAGGTAAACAATCTTAAATTTGCGTTTGCTTCAATATTAAGCCAACTTTGTTTAAGAGTTGGCTTCTTTCTATGCCCAGCTATGCAGGCAATCATAGCAGCGTTATCGGTACATAATTTTATTTGAGGCATTTGAAAATTAACATGATTCAATTCTTTTTTAACAGTCAGTTCCATCTGTTTTCTTAATTCTTTATTAGCGGCTACGCCGCCCGAAAGCATTACATTTTTAACCTTATATTCTTTTGCTGCTTTTATAGTTTTATAAACCAAAACATCAATGGCTGCTTGTTGAAACGAAGCAGCCATGTCGTTGATATATTGATTATTAATTTTTTTAGGATTTTGTTTTTTTACTTCATAAAGAACAGCTGTTTTTAATCCAGAAAAAGAAAAATCAAGATTTTGCCTATTGATCATTGGCCTGGGTAAATTAAATTTTTTAGGATTTCCTTTTTCTGCTTTCTGTGAAATAATTGGTCCTCCTGGATAGCCAAGTCCAAGCAATTTTGCAACTTTATCAAAAGCTTCTCCAACAGCGTCATCACGTGTTTCTCCCAGAAGCTTATATTGACCATGTTTCTTCATTAATACTAATTGTGTATGTCCGCCTGAGACGATTAAGCAGAGAATAGGAAAATTTAAAGTTGAATTTGAATTATCGAGCCAGTTGGCATAGATATGTCCTTTAATATGATTAATTCCTATAATCGGTTTTTGCCAGTTATAGGCGAGCGCTTTGGCGAAATTAACACCGACTAATAGAGAAGGGATTAAGCCAGGACCGACAGTCACAGCGATTAAATCAATTTCAGGATTTTTTGCTTCTTTCAACGCTTGTTTAAGGCATGGCCCAATATTTTTCAAATGTTCGCGAGCCGCTAGATTAGGAACTATACCTCCATAAGCGGCATGTACTTTTATTTGCGATGAAACAATATTTGATAAAATCTTAAAACCTTTAGTATTTTTTTTAACCAAGGCAATGCCAGTATCATCGCATGATGTTTCTATTCCTAAAATAATCATACTGCAACTTTACAGGATTCCTTGTTTTTTTTCAAATTTTTGGTAGAATATTAAAGATAATATGGCCCCATCGTCTATCGGCAGGACGCTAGGTTTTCATCCTAGTAAGAGGAGTTCGACTCTCCTTGGGGCTACTAAGATTTTCTTGTTGAAAATGAAAAAGGGAAGCTTAGTTAGCTTCCCCTTTATATTTTCCCGCTCAAAAAACTAAAAAGAAGATATTCCTCCTTTTAATCTTCTCTCCAAAGAACTTATGGTTTCTCTTAATTCAGGATCTTTTTTTGTTTCTTCTTTTAATTTATCAAGACTATAGATCACTGTAGAATGACCTCGACTTACCAATCTCCCAATTAATTTTAAAGGTTGGGCAGTTAATTCTTTGCATAAATGAAAATAAATTCTCCTGGGCAGAGAATACGCCTTTTTTCGTGATTTAGATTTAATCATTTGAATGTCTGCCTTAAAAAAGGCACAAACAGTTTCAAGTATTTCTTTTAAAGTCAATTCTCCTTTCTGAGAAAAATATAGTCCCAAAACTTCGTTTACTGTTTCTTTGATAGGAGTCTCAGGACAGAAATTTATCCTTGTTTTAATATTTTCTAGAATTCCTATCAATTGACGAATGTCTCTTATTGGAATTGTGGCAAGATAGATGATAACATCTTTAGATATCGGCAATTTCATGTGTTTAGCATAAGAAACAATAATCTTGCTAATTGTCTGCGAATTAGGAAAATGAATCTCAGTTCTTAAGGCACTAGAAATTATCGATTTCAACTCTTCTAGAAGATTCAATCCTTCAAGAAAAATTGAAGATGTTAATACTATCTTAACTTTTCTTTCAGCCAGCTTTTTTAAAATCGATAAAAGAAGAAGCTGATTTTTTCTATCCCTTTTCAGAAAATGAATCCCATCAAAAACAAAAGCCTGACAATCCAATAATTTCTGCTGCAACTCTTCTAGTTGTTCTTTTTTAGCAGATATAAAGATATTGCCATCAACATAAACAAATTTCTTTCCTGTTTCCGCCATGGCGGAACACAAGCTTTCGGTTAGATGTGTTTTCCCCAATCCTGTTTCCGCCAAAATTAAGATTTTCTTGCCATAAACTTGTTCATCTTTGGCAAACATTTTTGTCAGCCAAAAAACAAAACTGTTCTCTTCTCCGACAACAAAATTCTTGAACCTAAAAGCAGGGTTCAAAGAATCTATCCTACTTTTGAAAATATCTATTATAGTCATTTTTCTCTCCCTGTTTTTAAGGTTCTAGCCGATAAGTCCATACTTGACTTTAAGACAAAATCACATTTTTGTCAATTGCTTTGACAAAACGACATTATTGTGTTATTTTTACTTAAAGATGAAAAACAAGTTTTTAGCTATATTCTTAATATTTATCTGGGGAGGTATTTTTGTCTTTCCGGTAAATGCTTTTGAAATAAAAGAAACATATCCAAGAACAGCTAATTATTATCTTCAACCATTAGTTCCTGAAAATGATTATGACGCTTTATCTAAATATGATCTGCTTATTCTAGACATTGACACGCAAACAATTGATGCTTCTATGTTTGATTATCTTGAAGAAAAAAATGAAGATATTAAATTTTTAGCATATATTCCAAGCCAAAGCGTTAACACACAAGATTTAAGTTCTTGGGCGCGCTGGCGCAGATTGATAAATGAGAAAGTTAGTAATAATGACTGGTGGCTCAGAGATAGCAATAATGAAATTATTAGTTTTTCTGATATTTGGCCAACAATTAAATTTGTTAATCCTGGAGAAAACTGGTCAGATTATTTATCTGATTTAATAGCTGATGACGCAATGCAAAGAGATATCTGGGATGGAATTTTCTATGACATGGTTTTTGCTAATTTGAGTTGGTTGAATCATGGAGATATTGATATAGATAATGATGGAGAAAAAGAAAGCGTTGATGAGATTAATGAATATTGGCGGATGTGTATGAATGAATTAATTAAACAGACAAAAGAAAAAATAGACAGTAATCTTTTAATAGCTAATGTAGATATGCCTAATTATTATGGGGAAGAATTGAATGGATTAATGATGGAAAATTTTCCTGTTAAATGGATGGGCGAGAACAGTTGGTCTATTTTAATGGATTATTATTTAAATAATCTTCCTAAGACAAATTTATCTCCTCAAATTTATATCATTAACGCTAATACTGAAAATACTGGGACAATGAATAATTTTAGAAAAGTAAGATTTGGATTAACAAGCGCTCTTTTGGGTGATGGATATTTTTCCTTTGATTATGGAGATGAGTCTCATGCTCAAACATGGTGGTACGATGAATACGATGTTAGTTTGGGAAAAGCTCAGTCAGGGGAATATAATTTACTTGGTAATGGGGATCAAGTAATAAAACCGGGATTATGGCGAAGAGATTTTGAAAATGGGATTGCTTTGATTAATTCTACTGATCAGAAACAGACATATGTTTTTAATAATGAAGAATTTGAATATATTAATGGAACTCAAGACAGAAGAATGAATAATGGTTCAAAAACAAATTGGATAAATTTGGAATCAAAAGATGGAGTGGTTTTATTGAAGATAAATAAGGAAATTAAAAATGATATTTTTAATAATGGAGTTTTTGTTCGTGTTTTTAGCGATAAAGGAGAACAAACAAGAAATGGATTTTTTACTTTTAAAGATGGATTTTTAGGGAATAGTAATATTTTAATTTCAGATATTGATGGTGATGGAATTGATGAAGTTCTAACTGATGAAGATGGAGTAATTTATATCTACAAAAATGGAGAGAAAACAGAATTAATAACTCCTTATCCTGGATACAAGGGAAAAATATCTTTTGATTCTGGAGACATTAATTCAGATGGTAAAAAAGAAATTATTACTGGAGCTGGTTCTGGCAGTGAACCTTATGTAAAAATATTTTCTGATGAAGGTATTATTTTAAGTGAATTTATGGCTTATGATCAAAGATTTTTTGGAGGAGTTAATATAGCTATCGGAGATGTTAATTCAGATGGTGAAAAAGAAATAATTACCGGAGCTGGTTCTGGCGGTGGATCGCATGTAAAAATATTTTCAGAGAATGGAGAAACTTTAAATGAATTTATGGCTTATAACAAGGAATTCCATGGAGGAGTTAATATAGCTATCGGAGATGTTAATTCAGATGGTAAAAAAGAAATTATTACTGGAGCTGGTTCTGGCGGCGGACCTCATGTAAAAATATTTTCTGACGAAGGCATTATTTTAAATGAATTTATGGCCTATGATGAGAAATCAAGAGATGGTATTATAATAATGTCTGATGATTTAGATAATAATAATATTGATGAAATTTTAGTTGGACTAATTGGAGTTTAAAAATATGAAAAGAAAACTATTAAAAAAAGAAGTAAGTATTGTTGCAATAATTGTTTTTTTCTTAGTAATTGCTTTTCTAAGCTTTTATTGTTTAAAAACAAATCAAGAAATTGCTTTAAATTACAGCAGTATTTTAAATATTTTAATTCATCAGGAAAATAAAGTAGATGAGGATATTAAAGATGAATTAGATGAAGACGAAACAGATCCAGAGGATTCTTCTGAAGATGATTCAGAAGAAGAAATATATGTTTGTAAAAATGCTTTTTTAGAAATAGAATCAGCCGGCCTTTATTATAGTTCTGAAGGGGATCAATTAGGTGTTGGTCCTTTGCCTCCAAAAGTTGATATTCAAACAAATTACTGGATTTTTTGGAGAGTGGATGGGTTTAATAAAAATTTGAGTGATTTAAATATCAGTGCACAATTGTCTGAAAATACTGTTTGGATGGATAATAAAAGCTTGCTGGCTGGCAAACTTCAATTTGGTCAAGTAAGCAGGCGTGTAATTTGGAAAGTAGATGAAATTAAACAAAGCGGGAATTATAGGGTTGGTTTTGAGATTGGAGTTATCCCAGAGGAAAACAATATTGGAGAAGTTATGGATTTACTGACTAATATTAAATATGAAGCATTTGACAAGGAATGTCAGAAAAAAATAGAAGGAACTTTGGGAAACATTACAACTGATTTAAAAAAAGACGCTTTAGCTTCAGATAAAGGAAAAGTTGAGTCCGACTAATAATTTATGCTTCTTAAGCAAAAATATTATTTGAAAATAGGGAAGGCAAGTGATTTGAAAAGCCCGAGAGAAAGAATAATCTATCGGGCTTTTGAGATTCTTCCAGGCGCTTTGGCCTGGTTCACCATTTTAGGGGTGATTTTTTTATCTTGGCTTAATCCTGCTTTTGTAGCGATTTTTATTATTACTTTTGATGTCTATTGGGTTTTAAAAACTATTTATCTGTCTTTCCATTTGAGAATAAGTTATAAACAGATGCAGGAGAATATAAAAACAGATTGGTTTTCTAAAGTTAAATCTTTAAAAAAGAAAAATTGGCAGGATTATTACCATTTAATAATTCTGCCTGTTTACAAAGAACCATATCAAGTGATAGAAGAAACTATTCAAGCGATATTTAATACAGAATACCCCAATGACAAAATGATAATTATTTTAGCTACTGAAGAAAGAGCTGGAGGATCTGCTCAAGATATGGCTGAAAAAATAAGACAGAAATATTCTAATAATTTTTATAAATTTTTAATTACCATTCATCCAAAAGATATTGTTGGCGAATTAGCTGGCAAAGGAGCTAATTCAACCTGGGCAGCTCGCCAGGCAAAAAAGAAATTAATTGATAAGCTGAAAATTCCTTATGAAAATATTATTGTTTCCTGTTTTGATATTGATACTCAAGTTTATCCTAAATATTTTTCTTGCTTAACATATCATTATTTAACTGTTAAGAATCCAACCAGAACAAGTTATCAACCTATTCCTGTTTATAACAACAATATCTGGCAAGCGCCTTGTATCTCTAGAGTAGTTGCAACCTCAGGAACTTTTTGGCAAATGATTCAACAGCAAAGACCAGAGCGTCTTTCCACTTTTTCTTCCCAATCAATAAGTTTCAAAGCTTTGAATGAAGTTGATTTTTGGCCGGTTAATATGGTTTCCGAGGATTCACGGATATTTTGGCAGAATTTACTTTATTATGATGGGAATTACAAAGTTATTCCTTTAAATTATCCTGTTTCTATGGATGCCAATTTGTCAGATAATTTCTTTAAAACATCTCTTAATGTTTATGTCCAACAGAGACGCTGGGGTTGGGGAGTAGAAAATATTCCTTTTTTATTCTTTGGTTTTTATAAAAATAAAAAAATTAATTTAAGTAAAAAAATCCATTGGATATGGATTCAACTTGAAGGTTTTTGGTCTTGGGCAACTAATGCTTTGTTAATTTTTCTTCTTGGTTGGCTGCCCCTATATCTAGGAGGAGATAAATTCAATATTACTCTTTTGTCATATAATTTACCCAGAGTTACTAGAATATTAATGACTATAGCTATGATTGGATTAATTGGTTCAGCTATTTATAGTACTTTGCTTTTACCGAAGCGGCCAGATAGGTATATAGGGATTAAGGGATTTTTTAAGAGTTTTGGTATGATTATTCAATGGATTTTGGTTCCTTTTACTATTCTTGTTTTCGGAGCCATTCCTGGATTAGAGTCGCAAACTCGTTTAATGCTTGGGAAATACATGGGATTTTGGGTAACTCCTAAGAAAAAGTGAAAGCCCAGGAAGAATTTATTTCTCTTCTTGGGCTTTTTTGAATCTATTATATTTTTTCTTGGCAAGAACGACATCTTCTTGCCTCTGGGATGGACACAAGGCGTTGCGAAGGTATGTCTTTCCCACAACACTCGCATATCCCATATTTGTTATCCTCCAACTTTTGCAGTGCTTCTTCAATACTTTCCATGCGCTTGGCTAAACTAATTAGGTGGCACGGTTTTTTTGATCGGTTTGATAAAGTATGGTTTTCCACAAAAGTTCTGGAACTACCTGAAGCTAATTCTTCCATAATTTTTTCTTGCGTTCGAATCATTTTGTTCGAGGTCTCACATGCCTTTTTAATTAATTTTCTTCGGATCTCTTTTTGCGCTTTCTTGTCCATTCTTCTTTCCTCCGTAGTTAAAAGTTAGGTTCAATTCTTAACACTATAACATTTAATGTTTTATTTGTCAACTCTTTTATTCCAAATGAATATTTTCATTAAATTTTTTTAATCTTAATTTAATCTCTGATGTAAGCAAATTATTTTCTAAAACTATTCTGGCTGCTTGACGGGTTTTCTTTATTAATTCTAAATCGTTTAATGAGGCCATTGCTAAATCAGGCAGTCCCCATTGTCTGGTTCCTATAAAATCGCCGGCTCCTCTAATTTTCAAATCTTTTTCAGCTAATTCAAAACCATCTTTAGCTGTTAGCATTGCCTTTAATCTTTGATGAGTTTTCTTAGTGCTGGAATTGGTAAATAAAAAGCAAGATGATTGAATATTTCCTCTGCCGATTCGTCCTCTAAATTGGTGTAGTTGCGCTAATCCAAATCTATCAGATCCTTCAATAATCATAACTGCGGCGTTAGGTATATCAACGCCTACTTCGACAACTGAAGTTGAAATCAAAATATCGGTTTTTCCTTTTTTAAATTGATTCATAATTTTTTCTTTTTCATTAGGTTTTAATTTGCCATGAAGCATGGCCAGCTTAAATTTAGGAAAAATCTTTTTTGATAGTTTTTCGTATTCTTGCGTTACGGATTTAATTTCTGCTTGTCCGCTTCTGGAGGATAACTTGTCTGATTCTTCAATTAAAGGACAGATAACAAAAACTTGTCTTTTTTGCTTTATTTGTTCCCTAATAAAATTATATGTTTTATCGCGATTTTTTGGAGAAACAATTTCAGTTATAATCTTCTGTCTGCCTTGAGGCATTTCTTTAATTAAGGAAATATCTAGATCGCCGTAAATAGTTAAAGCTAAAGTGCGTGGGATAGGAGTAGCTGTCATTGAAAGTAAATGTGGAATAGTTTTTAAGCCATCGTCTATTTGACAGATTTTTTTCTGTAGAGCGGCTCTTTGAGCTACGCCAAATCTATGTTGTTCGTCAATAATAGCCAAGGCAAGATTTTTAAAAGATAAATCTTTTTGAATAATGGCGTGAGTTCCAATAATAATATCCATTTTACCTTCAGCTATTTTTTTCTTTAATTTTGCGTCTTTATTATTTCTTGTTAACAGACATATTTTTATATTTGATTTTTTAAGCGTGTCTTTAAATGTTTGAAAATGCTGTTTAGCTAGAATTTCAGTTGGGGCCATTATCGCTGTTTGGTATTTCTGTTTAGCAACTGCTAAGGCTGCCATAATTGCAACGATAGTTTTACCCGAACCAACATCTCCATTGAGCAGACGATTCATAGGATTGTTTTTAGCTATATCTTGAAATATTTCCCAGGCAGCTATTTTTTGATCGTCAGTTAATTCAAACGGCAGATTTTTAACAAAAGGCTTGATTAAATTTTTATCAAATAACAATTTAACAGATTTTTCTTTATTTAATTTTTGTCTTTGTTGAAGGGAAATTAATTGGATTAAAAAAAGTTCGTTAAAAGCTAAACGCTGGCGGGCTTTTTTGACCAAGGAAAGGTTTCCAGGAAAATGAATTTGCTCAATTGCTTGAGTTAAATCCATTAAATTAAACTTATTTTTTATCTGAACAGGCAGGAAATCACTAATTTGCTTTGTTAAACATAGCAATGGTTTTATTAAAAATCTTAAATAACGAGAACTTATTCCTTCCGTTTCGCGATAAACAGGGACTAATCGTCCAGTGTGAGTAGTCTCTTTTTTTGTTAATTCATAAACAGGATTAGAAAAACATAGTGTTTTTTTATAAAAACTCAATTTCCCGGAAAGATTAACAATTTTTCCTTTTTTTAAAGTTTCAATTAAATATGGTTGATTGAACCAAACAGCTTTAATGCTTCCGCTTTTATCTTTAATTAAAGCATCGGTCAAAACCATTCTTCTATGAAAAAAGCGTGTATTTTTAATATCAACAATTTCTCCTTGAATAGTCGCTTTTTCACTTTCTTTTAATTTGTTAATTAAGGTTTTTTTTCTGAAATCTTCATAACGATTGGGGAAATGAAAAAATAGGTCCTGTATTGTTTTGATATTAAGCTTGTTGAGCTTTTTCAAATAAGCAGGGCCTACTTTATTAATTTGTTCAATTTTAGTGTTAAGAGTTAACATTAGCGTCCTCGGCAGGACTTGAACCTGCGACCTTTTCTTCCGCAAAGAAACGCTCTGTCCAACTGAGCTACGAGGACATTTAAAACTTTAAATTTCTTGCCAGATTATCAATTGCGGATTCCTTGTGTTTTCTTTCGGGTAAATATTTAATTAAAATTCTTCTAATTTCAACCGGATTTTCATTTCCGAGAGGCACTTTAATATATGGCATAACTGTTTTTTTACTTCTTAAACTTAATTCTTTTATTTGAGGAGGATCATAGAAAATCCAGAACGACCTTAAATTTTCAAATTCATAAAGTACACTATTTATTTTAACGCCTTTAGGACTAATTGATAATTTTACATTACTTGGTTTTTTTGATGAATAAGTAATTATCAAAAAACAGCTTATTCCGATAAGTAATCCAAATAAAAGATTTTTCGTAAAGATAGCTATGAGAAATAATATTCCAGCAATTATACCTGTGACAATAAACCAATTCTTGCTTTTTTTATAATACTCAAATTCAGGAGTTGTCCACTCCAAATGTGTTTTTATATCACCCTTAATAGGTTCAGGCTTTTTAACTTGTTTTTCTTGCTTTCTATTTTTTTCTTTTAAATTAACAATATTAGACATTATATTTCTATTTTATTATGATTATTAACTTTTGGCAAATTTATTTTATCTTTAAATTAAGATAATATTTTGACAAACACTCTAGGGGAGTATATATTTAGAATTAATAAAATAAATATGATAAAAAGAGGGAATAAAATAATGAGTACTTTAAAAAAGAAAAAATTATATCTTAACCCTGACGAGATGGCTTTTCGAGCTATTTATTGTGATTTATTAATGGAAGGGAAAATCAATGTGATCTTCAGGCCAGGAAAAAGAATTTGTGGAGATTTCCGTGGTTATTGTTCTGGTCAAGAAGTTAAAGCAAAAATAATTAAAGAAATCGGATTAGATAGAGAAAGCGTTCCTCCTGAATTCTATAATAAATTTACTAAAACAATAATTATTGAAAAAGTGCAAGAAAAGAAAATAGGAGATTTAGAAGAAAAAGATTTTAAAGGTTCAAGTCCAGATTTAACAAATAAGGAATCATTAAAATACAATTTAGGCATTATTTATAATCTTCTTCCTTCTCAATTAACAGATGATTCTCTTGTGACTATAATTAAATTTAGCTATAAGGAGGTGAAACAAAATGGCCATTAAAGGGTTAATTGAAAATAAAATACTATATTTTGCTCAAAAACCGGAAAATAATCCAAATAGTTTGAATTTTCCATTTTATACGTTGAGTTTTATTGAAGATGATTATCCGGCTAGAACTCCTGTGATGTGGAATGCAGTTTATCAAAAATTTAATTTTCCCGTGGCCAATATTATGTTAATTAGTAATGCTAGCAATGTTCGTAAGATTTTAAGTGAATTAGCTGGAGACAAAAAATATTTAGGCGGTGGAATGGGCGTTGGCTTTAAAGATGAAGCAGTTAAATTTTTAAAAGATTTAGATTCTTTGGCTGAGATTATAGGTTCAATAAATCTTATTCAAAAAACCGAAAATGGGATTCTGAAAGGACATAATACTGACGGTGAAGGATATGCTTTAAGTTTGGAAAAAATTTTTAAACAAAGAAAAGAAAGTTTAGTTGGAAAAAAGGTATTAATGTTGGGAGCTGGTGGTACTGGTAATGCTATTGCTTTTTCTTTAGCTAGGAGAGACATGAAAATTATTATTCTTAATAGAACAATCAACAAAGCAGAGATTTTGTCTAAGAAAATTAATCAGTATTTCAAAAACAATCAATCTTTTTTTGGTGGAGAGGATGAAATTACTGATTATATTAAACAAGGAGTAGATGTAATTGTGAATGTATCCATTAAAGGAGCAACTGGTCCATTAGAAAAATATTCTGCTCTTGCTCAATCTCAGCTACCAACAACAGAAGAAAATATTAATGTTAATATTGAAGCTTCAAAGAAAATATTAGCAGATATCTCTAAAGACGTTATTATTAGTGATATAGTTTTGCGTTCTGAACTATCTCCTCTCCTTAAATTAGCTCAGAAAGCTGGTTTAAATATTTTAACAGGGATTCCGATGGTAATTAATCAGGCTGTTAAAGCTTTTGAGATAATTCATAGTAAAGAATTAAGAGCAAAAAAAATCAAAATTGATGATATAGCAATGGCAATGAAAGAAGCTG
>Ga0265595_1002169_pt1 | contig 13755 bp, 12 predicted proteins | sample saktaG_15_FD_190148 | JGI IMG/M metagenome (GOLD analysis project Ga0265595, IMG submission 190148) | Saline water microbial communities from Sakinaw Lake, British Columbia, Canada - sak_2013_06_06_50m | ecosystem: Environmental > Aquatic > Non-marine Saline and Alkaline > Saline ... | reverse complement strand
TGTCGTAAAAGAAAATAAGAGGTTAGAACCTCTTAAAATCGGGCTAAATAGAGCCGAAATAGAAGAACTTTACACTAAAAGTTCTGTTATGCAGGGGCGCTGGGAATCGAACCCAGACCAAAGGTTTTGGAGACCTCTATGATACCACTTCACCACGCCCCTCTATTAAATAAAAATACCACGATAAGTGGTTTTTTTCAATCCTTTGTCAAGCTTCCGATGCTAGGTCCTCATGCCTATGCCTATGTGCAATTTTCCACCTCGCAGACGCTTTTTGTTTTTCTAAGTTTAGCGAAAAACAAAGATACAAAAACGGCGAGAATAATCAAAATCGCCGCCGGTATTAGCAGTTTAAGCAGGCCACGCGCCAACATTATAGACATATTGTAAGCACCATGTAGTAGTGTGGCTAAAATTAATCCGCAGGCAATATACCACACCCTTTTCTTTGTTTCACGAAAAGAAAGCGCCAGAAAATAACCTATCAGCCCCGAAGACAGCGTATGCAAGAGAGTAGAACCTAAAAACCTGACAATAGATAAAACTACCGTACGATTTAAAATATCATTGAAAGACATACTATATGAAGGCAATGTTAAATACATAATATTTTCAACGGCAGCAAATCCCAGGGCGCCAATAACCATATAAAGCATTATGTCCAACGGCTCATCAGTTTCTGGACTCTTTATAATTTTGTCCCTAACGATCAAAAATTTAAAGGCCTCTTCCGTGAAGGCCACTATAATAAAGAAGTAAATTATGTTTACGGCGATACCGGAAATCCCACTTATATTCAACAGATAAGCAGAAGATACCTGCACTAAAAAAGTAGGGACCGTTATAAGGGCTCCCCACAAAAAAACTTTGGCAACCATTGCTTTCGATTCAGGATGCACATCTTTGCGCATATAAAACCCAAGCCATAATATGCTAGGAGAAATACCAAAAAAAATATATAAGATAAAAAAATAATCCATTTCAGACTAATAACAAGCTATTTGACGCCGTTTAGAATCTTAATCGGTACCCCAGTGCCGGCACTCTGATATAGATCAGCAGATGTAAAAAGGGTCTTAAGAGACGACAGTATGGGAGAAAAATTATCCCAGAAAACGTATATTACTATCGGTAGAAAAATAATCAGCATCACTATGATTATAATATATGTTCTTCTATCTAGTGCCATATTTTTAAAAATTAATAATAAGTGTCTTCATTTTTAATATCTGTGCGCAATAATATTAGATGCGATTATAAAAACTATAACCAAGAAAACAAATCCTATAATTATAAAATCTATTAAGCCGAAACCTCTTGCATTAAGTTTGGGCGCATTTTCTGGATTTTTCATGCGGTGAACAAAATTATTTTTTTTGCAAATACTTCTGGACTTTTTCTATAACTTCATAAACAGAATGCTGGGTTTTAACAAAATAATCTACGGCCCCCAGTGCAATACCCTTCTTAATATTTTCGTCGTCAGCAAGATTAGACAGAATAATAACGGGCATATCCTTTAAGTCGCTATCTGCCTTTAATTCTTTTAAAACGTCGAGGCCTCCTTTCTTTGGCATTATTAAGTCTAAAAGCATTGCGTCTGGATGTATTTTTTTTGCCATCGTAATAGCGTCTTCTCCATTTTTGGCTACCTTAACATCAAAACCAGCCATCTTAAATTCCTCTTTTACTACTTCTGAAAGCGCATTTTCGTCTTCTGCAATTAATATTTTCATATTTTTAAATAATTAATTTTTTTATTTATTATCCGTTTTATCAATTTTGCTTATTATATCATACTTACTTAATATATTAATCCCTTTTGTTATATATTTATTCATTTTTTCCAGATTGTCATTCGTTTTATTCAATAGGAATTCTAGCTCATGTTTTGCTCCTTCGTCAAACTTGCCCCCAGATATTTTCTGAAGCGCCCTTTGCACATCGTCTTTCATAATTTTGTAGGAAGAAGCAATGTCCCTTTCTGTAATTAAAATTCTCTGGTAACGCTTTCTCTCAGCTCTTTTGCTCAGATACCATCCACCTACAAACACTGCGGTTAAAATAAGTACCAATGCTGAAAAAATAGCAATAATGAACGCAAAAGGACCACGAACATCTATAACATCTGATCTCGCCAAAGATCCCCATTCGCCAACAGGATTTATTACTATAGCTTCAATATAGTATTTGCCACTCTTTAACGGTTGGTCGAAGTTAACAGACCATTCTCCAGTATTACCTACAGTAAATTCTGAAGAGTGCACAAGACTATTGGATAAGTCGTATATGCCTACGCGCATAAGGTCTCCTGCCAAAGCCGTACCTTCTACGCTAACCCCTCTTCCACTAAAAATATTCTCTCTAACCGATGTTATATTTACGCTTGAGTCACCAACGGCTGTCGCTAAAAAAGGAAGAATAAAAAATACAACAAGAATAGCCAAAAAAAATTTAAATCTGTTTTTTCCCATAATAGATTAGTCTATTACTTTTTAATTATTATTCAACCTTAGACGCGGTCTCTTCTGGCTCGTTACAAAACTCCAGAAAGAAGGTTGTTCCTTGACCCTCTTTTGATTCGAACCTAATATGTCCGCCCAATCTTTCAATTACTTTTTTGGCGGTGTAAAGCCCTAAGCCATTTCCTTCTGGATCATGAGAGAAGGCATTGCTGGCCCGAAATAATTTTTCGAATATTTTACCTTGTTGCTCTTTTGGTATTCCTATCCCCGTATCCTTCACCTCTAACAAAATCTTTTTGTTGCGACCGCGTATCTTACAAGTAATTGTGCCCCCAGGAGGAGTATACTTTACTGCATTAGAAATGATATTCTGCAAAACAATTTTTGCCAAGTCGATATCTGTTTTAATTTTTGACAAATCCCCCAAGGCCTCAAAGGTAAGTTTCTGTTTTTTCTTCTTAATGTCCAGATTACATCCTTTTATAATATCTTGCACCTCTTTTTTTATGTCAACATCTGTGGCGTTTATTTTAAGTTTCCCCGCTTCAAGACGAGAGATATTCAATAGAACATTTACAAGATTAATAACTCTCTCATTGCCAGTCTTAATCTCCTTTAAAAATTTCTTTTGTTTGGGAGAAACTTTCCCCGTTTTCCCTTTTAGAAGTATTTCAACATACCATTTTATAACAGATAGCGGAGTTCTTAGTTGATGGGAGGCTAACGATACAAATTCACTTTTTGATTTATCAATTTCCTTTTCCACAGTAATATCACGAAAAACATCAACGGCTCCTATTATGTTTCCCAAAAGAACAACTGGAGCTACGGTTTCGGCTGCAGGAAATCTGGTTTTATCTCCCCTTACATAATAATATATCGAATCTGCGCTTCCCGACAAATCAACAGCTGTCTTTTTTCCGGAAGCCAGGGCACTAAAGAAACGACTTTTTTCTTTGGGCACTGGTTCGCCTTTTTCATCTTGCATTAAAAGAACTTCGTTGTAGGGTTTATTTATTATGCTTTCTGGTTTAATCATCAACATATCCTCAGCCGCCCTATTCATAAAAGTCACCTTCCCCTCTTTGTCAACGGCAATCACACCATCTCCAATATTAGCCAAAAGAGCTTCGTCTTCTACTCTTATCGAGTCAATCCTCTCTCTGTATTTTTTTTCAGCCTCATAAGACTTTTTTATTTCTTGAGTCTGCTCATCAACTTTATGCTGTAAATTTTTACTAAAGTCCTGAACCTCTTTATAAAGACGAGCGTTGTCAATGGCAACCGCAGCTTGTTTTGATAATGTATCCAAAAGCTCTAAATCTTCGTTTGTATAAGCGTCCTCTGAAATCTTACTACCCAAAACAATTATGCCAATAAGCTTTCCTGAAATTATCATGGGCAAACATAGCGATGCCTCGATATGTTTCATATTCTCAAAAAAAATATCGAGTTTCTTCTTTTCTGCGCCGTCCGTCGAATCCCTTGAAATCATTTGTATTTCATCTCTGACTAAGGGCTTCTGCGTTTTTTCAAGGTAGCGAGTCAAAAAATTATCCTGCACCAAGCTAATGCCATTATTTTCATTAAACCCAATTTTTTTTGCTATTTTATATTTTATCACTTCCCCATCCTGATCAATCAGTAAAATGCCAGCCCTGTTTAATTGCATTGATTGCTTAATACTATTTACTATCGAGTCAATTATTTTACCTAAATCAATTGAGTCAGTTAATTCGTTGGTTAATTTTGAAATTGTTTCCTGGTGGCTATAAAGGCTATAAAATAGATACTTATTCGCAGTTCTTTGAACGGTAGAATACAATTTTAAAAGCAGAACAACAAATAGCGGAGCTAAAATTAGGCCGGATAAATATGCTGAAGAATTAAAGACTCCCCCGAAATAGAGATTAAAGAGCCACACTAAAAAGAAAAATGCCCCGTATGCAAAAGCAGCTGAAGAAAGATAAATAACCGTTTTTCTAACGACAATTCTAATATCCATCAGCCTATAACGCAAAATAGCATACCCCACCATTAATACAGAGATAAATATCGTTGCGTTCCAAACAGGATATACATTTATCCGATATATAGGAGGATAAGAAGTTACTCCACCACTAAATCCGATAGCAAATGCCAGTATTAAATATTTAATTTGGTTCCTGATAATACTTGTTGACCCTCTGTATGCTCGAGATAACTCAAATATCACATATATAACCGACGCCACGAATATACATATAAAAGCGGTGTATAGGGGCGTCGCTAATATGTAATAAAATTGATTAAACGCAAAATATAAGTCCCTTACAAAATAGTCAGTAAATAGGTCTGCGCATAAAAAAACAGTTGTCGCGGTGTAAAATAATACTAACAACAACCTTCTTTTTAATTTTAAAAAACTGATTACAAAGTGTGTCAAAAATACAGGAATAAAGATAACGCCAACTTCCGCTATCTTCCACCAAAAAATTGAGTCTATCTGATTTGTGGCAGTTCCTATTTTAAACATCCCAATTCCCCACAAGGCAACAGCCGATAAAAAAGCAGCCCAGAGAATGTGGATCTTTTTTCTTCCCCTTGCTAACAGCAAAGGACCGGCGATAATCGACGGAGTTGCAACAAATAATATTCCCGCAACTGCAAAGGCGTTCATTAATCTATTATACTATTAAAAATCAAGATATGAAAAGTGTGTATAAATAAAAAAGCTGCCAAAAAATAAATTCGGCAGCCGATCACCTTCCGATAAGCGGTCCCTCTTTGCGCAAGTCATCAAGGTTTTGTGAAACAGTTCTTTCCCACCTAGCGACGATTTGTGAATCGCAAGGAATCATCCTACCGGGAACTACAATTGTTCCCGAACCAAGACGCGTTCTATGACCTACGCAAGAGCCAAGAAAAAGATTCCCGCTGTCTACAGGTTTCCCATCTTGCATAACGGTTACGTTTTTTCCGTCAAGGCGAAAATCCGTAAGCGTTACATTAGATCCAATAAACACATCTTGACCCAGAAAACTGGCAGAAACCATTTCCGCAAAGGAGAAAACACCCGGGTAAAAAACAGAATACAGAACATGCCCCTTGAGTATGGTGCTCCGCCTTCCTATCACAGACTCCTCGACAACTACCCCGTTTCCAATCGTAACATTGTCACCAATCACAGATGCCCTGATTACAGCTCCGGCCCCCACAATGACATTATTACCGAGGGTACTACCCTCGACGTACGCGGTAGGATGTATGTCGCACTTCTTCCCGATCTTGTTGAGATGCCAGAGAATATTCCACCTGTTGAAGGATCCTGCTCTTACCGCAAGCCAGAGTTTTTCTACAAACGATTTTCTTCTCAGCCTAGCGCCCTCAGACAAGATGGCAAGGATGTTGGCAACCCACAAATTTGCCCAATGATCGATCTGGACAATAAGTTTGTCTGACGTCGGAATCAAATATTCACCCGCTCCACACATATGGCGCGGTAATCTGATCGACGCCAGAAATTCGTCCGGATCAATCACTATCCCGGATCCCGGCTCCCGCTTTCTTTCTTGCGGAATATACCGCAGATTATAGAGGACAAAACCGCTCCAAATTGCTACATCTTGAACGCTCGTGGCCATCCTTTGGGTTGTAACGCCATTTTTCAGCGCACAAGCTGTGGTACGACCGTAATCCCTGGAACGACGAATAAACTCTGCAAGTAGCTCTGGTGTAAAAAACACATTATCGCCAACCAAAAGATGTTCGTCAGGATCCGCAACCTCTCTGGCAGATGACACATGAACGACCGTCACACCATTTCTTGTTAGCGCGTCGACCTGTGTCTCCGCAAGTGTCCGATTTAGAACCAAACAATCGCAGGCTGGCTCGCCAAATGGCTCGATAACTCTGCCTGTCCGAACTATATATGCCTTCATACCCTTCTCCTGTTTCTTATTGTCAAAGTCGGGAACATCCCGACGCTAAGTATTTATTACAACAGATTTATAATTAAATCAAGTAAAAAAAGAGCGGTGATAAACTACATCACCGCTTCGTGTACTTGTTTTTTCCCTCTGCCAAAATTGACAGACCTAGCATAATCAAGCAACATCTTGATAAAAGCTTCGTCTATATCCGGCGGCGGAGTATATTCCCTGCCCAGCACAAGTGGCAAATTTGAAACGTCGAATTTGGCCTCGTGCCCGATATAGGGAATATATGGAATCGTCCCCCTGGTAAGAATTCTCTGGACCTTTCCCAACAGCGTTTTTGTCCCAAAATCGGGAGCAGGTCCATAGCGGAACCCAGCAATCCCAAGAATCTTCAATGAGACGTCATTAACCCATTGAATTTTCGGAGGGTTTGGGTGTACCACATTAAACACTCGTCCGCACGCGGAAACCCCGGCAAGATCGGCAAGCGCTTTTGCCGCCCAGTCAACGGGCACCATGTTAAGCGTAGAAACCGGAGAAAAGTCTGCCTGAACAGGAAGCCAAAGCGTCCCGTCTGGCTCAAGAATAATTCCGCCGGCGTCAATCTTCCCTTCGGCGAGCCTTCTAATGCAAAGTTCTTTAAGCTCGCAGTAGCAGCCCATAAAAACATAGTAACCATTGAAGGCGTCTGCGCGTCCGGTACTAGTGTCGCCAACAACAATGCCGAGGCGATAGATGGAATAATTTCCGCCCTTCCACCTTCTCACCATTTTTTCGGCCTCCAGTTTTGTCCGCTCGTAGACGTTGCGACCAGTTTGACCGATATCAAGATCGATCTCCCTAAACACGTCAGCGTCTCCGGCCACATAGGCGGTGCTAACATAGTGAAAATCTGGAATCTGCATGTGAGACGCAAAAACCATAACATTGGCGGTCCCAAAAACGTTAGTAGCGGTTATCTCTTTCGCTCGCGACTCTTCAAACTGGATTGCTGAAGCGCAGTGAATAACCTTGTCTATTCTGCCGCGCCACCGCTGCATCTCGAGACTGGAAACTCCCAATCCGGGAGTAACAATGTCTCCGCGCAGAATATGGACACCGCTTGCACCCCCTAACGCCTTTTCTATCCGGGCGACAGGATTGTCGCCTCGGACCAAGCAGATCAACCTGTGCCCCCTCCCTATTAAGAGAGGAGCGAGGGCTGATCCTACCGTGCCGGTTACCCCGGTGAGCAGAATTGTAGCCATTATTCTTCTCCTCGAAAAAAGTTTACAAAGATCTGGCTGGAAACATCCAGCCCACTCCGTGAATCATAACAAGATTTATTTGTTTCGTCAATCTTTCATAGACAAATTTTACATAAATTAATAAAAAAACGCCTGGAAAATAACGGGCGTTTTCAAAAGACTTAATAAAACTATTTCGGGCCCAACCTGGTTTTAACTCTTTCAGCAATACCCTCTGCGGTTATGTCGGACTTAATTATGTATTCTGATGCTGTTTCTGTTGCTTCGCTAATATGATTTAAGTCACTTAAATTCGTTAAAAAAATAATAGGTATTTGAATATTTTCCTCTCTTAGCTTTTTTGCCACAGTTAAACCATCCATTTTTGGCATTTCGATGTCTAGCAAAATTAAATCGGGTTTATCTTTCTTGGCGGCAGCAAGCCCTTCCTCACCATCTTCAGCGGTAGTTACGATAAATCCTTCCTCGCTAAGCTTTTGCGAAATAATAAAAAGATAATTCTTTGAGTCCTCCACAATTAAAACTTTTTTCCCTGTTTGTGTCATATTAATTTTATTAAATTATTTTTTATAATTTTACTCTTTAATTGGAATAGTAAAGTAAAACGTAGCTCCTTCCCCTTCGGTCGATTCTGCCCCAACAACGCCTCCATGTGATTCTATTATACTTTTTGTTATAGCTAACCCCAAGCCAGTTCCTCCTTTTTGAGCGAAGACGGTTTTAACCTGAACAAATTTATTAAACAATTTATTTATTTGATCCTCAGCTATTCCAGCTCCTGTATTAGTAACGGCAACAAGCAAAGAATCTGGAATATCCAAAGTATCTTTTTTTATAAACCAACTAATTCCTGCGCCCTTCGCCTCTTTTTGGAGACTTTCTCCCTTCACGTGTGATAAGGCCTGGATTTCTATGCTGCCGTTTTCCTTGTTAAACTTAAGTGCGTTGGAAATAAGATTATTTAATACCTGAGAAATTGTATGGGAATCGAATAAAACGCTCCCTGGTAAGTCCTTACTGATTTTACTTGTTACCCTTACATTAGCATCTTTCGCGGCTATGTCAAAAAACATCATACGACCATTAATTATTTCCCTTATGTCTGACGGTTGTTTTGTGAGCGAAAATTTTCCAGCCTCTATTTTGGCTACATCTAAAAGATTGTTAACAAGCTCTAGCATATCAGAAGAACTTCCATATACCATCTGCAAGCAGTTTGTGCTTTCTGCTTTCTTCATCGCAGACGATCTCATTAATTCTACTATTTTTTTAATGGAGTCCAACGGAGAACGAAGTTCGTGTACTATCATAGAAGTAAAGTCATCTTTAATCTTTTGAACTTCTTTCTCGTGGGTCATGTCTCTAAAAACTATAACGCAACCAAGTGTTTTTTGCTTGTCCTTAACGGGAGCAACTACAATTTTAAAGAAGCGTTCCGCAAGTAAAACCTCTTCTGAAACAAAAATTTTATCCAAGCGGATGCCTTCCTCAATTTTATCTTTTAAATCTATTTTATCCTTAACACCATCAGCAAAATCTGATAAAGATAAATTATTTTTATTTTCTAATCCTGCAGCCTTTTTTGCCGCGGGGTTTACAACAAGAACCCTGTAATCCATATCACTCATAACTACACCGTCTGTCATACTCGCCACCAGAGCGTTCATTTTACTATTTTCGGTTTCAACAACATTTTGCAAACGCCTAATGGCGCCAACGGCAGAGCTAGCTATCTTTTGCAGGGTGGCTATTTGCTTTTCTTTATAAAAATTATCTTTTGTACTAGCCACCGTTATCAAGCCTACTAGGTTTCCATTTATTTCTATGGGGATATTAAAAAATGATTTTACGATTTCCTTTGACTCATCATTAATGTTGGCACCCCAAATTTTCTCCTCTATTGCAACTCGCCTAAAATTCTCACCAAGAAAACTGAGCATTTTTTCCTTTATCTCTGAAATAAATTTACTAGAAATTGTTTCTTTGACATATGTTCTAAAATTTATTTTTTCTGGAAATAAAATCATATACGAGACAGCCGTGTAATCAATAAAATCTGGTAGTGTTTTTATAATAACCTCTATCACATTTTGAACTCCAAGCGAGTAACCCATCTTCTCGCTCAGCTCATTTAATACCGCTATTTCGTACATTTTATATTGAGTGTCTTCTTCTCTTTTAACTAAATCTTTTTTATCTCTTCTATTTTTTTGGAAAACAAAAAACTCTACAACACCAATAATGCCGAGAATTATAAATATTATTATGAATATAATTTCTGTTACCATTTTGACCTTAAATAAGTTTCCTAATTATACCACAAACAAAATCCCAACGTAATATTATCAAAAAAAAGAGGCCGGAAAGTTGTAAGTTTTCACGGCCATTAATTCTTGTCGGAGACTTCTTTCAGTGCCCAAAGAATCCGCGGGCCTTGGAGTCCGGAAGCTGGACCAGGATCGCTCCCTTGTCCGCACAGAGCTTCTGAATAATTCCGTCGTTGACACTACCAGTGGTGCTGAAAATCGTCCGAATACCGGCGTTGATTAAAACCTCAACCGCGTCAGGGAACGGGAAGAAAGAATCGCTGTAAGCGACGGCATCCTGCAGGTCTGCTTTGTGCTCGGCGTCAACAGCACGCTTGACGGCAAGCTCGGCAGCACCCACTCGATCTTGTTGGCCAACGCCATTACCGATAAGCATTCCGTCTTTCACGACGGTAATCGTGTTGCTGTTGGATGTACATCCAACCCCCCAAGCAACTACCAGGTCCTTTGCATGATCACCACTCAACTCTCCTGTCTTGGTTATCTCAGGATCAGAAAGGTTCAAAACAAACGAGTAGGCGGGTTGCGTCAGTAAACCTCCGCGAACATATCGGAAACGAGGAGTCATATCTAGTAGCGCAGAGTCTTCGGCGAGAGAGAGGTTGGTGATCAGCCGACACTTTCCTTTGGCGCGAGAAAGCATGTTGCGTGCGTCGGCGTCGAAAGACGGAGCAATAACTCCGTCGAATCTGGCTTTGCCGTCCGGCATCGCGTTTGCCATAGCATCTGCAACTTCGCCAGTGACGGGGAAATTGGTCATAAGCAGACCACCGAAAATTGCGCGCGTATCCCCCTTAACCATTCTCCACGCGGTCTGCTCTAATGAGTCAGCAACCGCGGCACCGCACGGATTCCCATGCTTAACGCCGATAGCGATATAGGGAATTCTGCCCCAGTTCAACTCCCACGCCGCTGCGACATGAGTCATTGTCTGTAAAAGCCGATCAACGTCGCACCAATTGTTGTAACTGGGCGAGGCACCCTCGATGACCTTGAACTCATCGAGAGCCAACGGGTCATTACTCGTAGTGCTGAAAAGAACTGCCGGAGTTTGTGGGCCATTCTCGCCCTTGAACTCTGCGACACGCTCGCCGGCAATGACCCTGAACCGGCCCGTTCCGTGATACATGGCCGATTCGCCAGCGTACTTTGCAACTTCAAACTCGGCGCGAGCGCGAAGCTCCTGACGATTTTCTGGAGAAACGTCTCCAGTTTTTTCAAGCTCTTGCAAAACCAGCTCCATGTCCTGCTGTCTGCAGACCACGATGCGCAACCCCTTGGCGCCCGAACGCACCATGCATGGCCCGCCAATGTCGGTCTTTTCAACCACAGAATCAATGGTCGCCTTGGGGTCAGCGATAGCTTCGCGCAACGGATAGAAATCACAGCGAACCAGGTCGATGAACGGGATGTTCTTGTCGACCAATTCAGCCAAGTCTTCTGGCTTTAACGCATCGGCCAACAAAGCCGCATGCACCTCACGCGACAAAGTTACGACGCGATGGCCCAGAATAGCTCCCCCGCCAACCAATTTGGCAACATCAGTAACAGGTATACCCGCATCTGCCAAAACCTTGGCTGTCCCACCGGAGCTAATAATGCTCCAACCCATTTTCACTAACCGGCGAGCACCTTCTGCGATGCCCTCCTTATTGAAAACAGAAACTAGCGCCCATTTTTCACGCATCTCACGTCTCCTCATAAAAATTCTGTTGTCGATGAACAAACTGGTCGGAGCACGCCTCCGACCCTTTCAAAATTACAATACATCAAAATATAAAAAAAGCAAACAAAAACCCGAGTTGCGAACTCGAGCTTTGCTTGCCATCCATCAAACACCTCAGACCGGTCTGAGGTGTTTACAAAAATTATCTTTTGCTTTCTTTGTGTAGAGTAGTTTTTCTGCAGGTTGAGCAAAACTTTTTCATTTCCAGTTTTTTTTCAGCCATTGCTTTCGTTTTGTTTGTAAAATAATTTGTTCTTTTACAAACTGTACATGCTATTTTTGATAATGCTTTTTTTGTTGCCACGGTCTTGTGAGCGAAAGAGTTGCGATAAATTCCCGCTAGGCGGGGACGCTAAACACTTTTTGCTGTTTAAGTTAATTTTAATAATCTGAGCCGACGCGCAGATTTGCACTGCGCCTGCCTGCCGGTAGGCAGGGACCTCTTGGTCGCTCTACTGAGCCGAAGATGGGAATCGAACCCATGACCTTTTTCTTACCAAGAAAATGTTCTACCACTGAACTACTCCGGCTGACTGTGGGCGCGGTAGGACTTGCACCTACGAAGGGGAAACCCCGACAGATTTACAGTCTGTTGCCTTTGCTGCTCAGCCACACGCCCCGTTAGAGACGGGCTTGCCCGTCTCTAACGGGGCACGCCCACCTCATATTAAAAATAATACCACAGAAAATTCTTTTATTCAATCACCCTACCGTGCTCTTTCTTCCATTCATCTATTTTTTTATGGTCTCCAGAAATCAAAACTTTTGGGACTCGCCATTTTTTACCTTTCACTGGCTCAAATATTTCAGGCCTAGTGTATTGCGCATACTCTAAAAATCCACCAGTTTTCGAAATTCTTTCTTCTAATAATTGTTTTTTTCCTATAACCCCGGGAACTAACCTAGAAATTGTTTCTATTGCCACCATCGCCGGCAGCTCCCCACCCATTAAGTCGTAATCTCCAATTGATATTTCCATATCTGCAACTTTTTGTGCAACTCTTTCATCAACACCCTCATATCTCCCACAAATAAAAATTATCTGGTCTAATTTAGAAAGCTTATACGCTAACTGCTGATTAAATTTCTGACCCCGCGGAGTAAATAAAATTACTTTTATTTTCTTACTTTTAGCTTTAGACTTTATAAACTTTATAGACTTATATATTGGCTCTACTTTTAAAACCATTCCCAATCCCCCGCCAAACGGTCTGTCGTCAACTGTTTTATGTCGGTCATTTGTCCACTTTCTTAAATTATGCAAATTTATTTTTATAAACTTTTTTGCCTGCGCCCTTGCAATCAAACTCTCGCCCAAATAGGACTTAAACATTTCTGGAAAAATTGTAATAATATCGAATTTCATTCGATGTGATAATCGTAATAAGCGTTATAACCGTAATAAACGCTTAACAATTCTTATTTTTCAATGTTTTACAAAAAGCAACCAACTTAAAATATAGTTTCTCAATTATTTTATCAACTTCAAAATAGTCTTCCCTGCTTAAATATTCCAAGGATATAGCTATCTTTAAATTTGTATCGGTCTCTAAAAGAGACCCTATTGCATTTCTTAAAAATCTTGCGAAATCGTCGTTGCTGTGTTTTCCACTACCCTCTGCTATATTTAATGGAATCGAAGTAACAGACCTGGTCAGCTGACTTTTTAATCCATATAACTCAGAACTTGGCAATTTTTTTGACAATTTATAAGTCTCGACGACCAATGTCATGGCAAGCTTATAAACCTCTAAATCCTCGTGATGAAATTTCATGCGATTAAAACGACTATTACGATTATGGCGATTATAACACAGAAAAACAAAAAACGCACGAATGCGTTTCTTGTTTTTCTGTAATTTTACAGAGAAATATTTTCGATGTCGTCTGGAGAAGCTTCTTTTCTCTCAGCTCTTGGAGCTCTTCCGCCTTCTGGTTCCTCAATCTTGAGGTTCACTCTGGCGTGGTTCTTTAGTCCAACAATTCGGACCAAGTTCCTGATTGCCTTGGCTGTTGATCCTTCTCGGCCAATTATTTGACCCATATCCTCTGGGTTTACTTTCAATGAAAGTA
>Ga0265595_1002166_pt1 | contig 13775 bp, 17 predicted proteins | sample saktaG_15_FD_190148 | JGI IMG/M metagenome (GOLD analysis project Ga0265595, IMG submission 190148) | Saline water microbial communities from Sakinaw Lake, British Columbia, Canada - sak_2013_06_06_50m | ecosystem: Environmental > Aquatic > Non-marine Saline and Alkaline > Saline ... | reverse complement strand
ATTTTTTCTTAAATACTGGGAAACCAACATCTTCTCCTGTTTTAAGACCTTTTAAATATCTTACTATAGCATCGTTAAGATGTCTTCCTACTGTTTGTAAACTTTGACTAAAAGACAACTTTAAAAAATCATGTTCTTCTTTTAACTTGGGAATTGATGTTATCATTGCATGACTAAAATTAAACTTTTTATGTTCTTCATACTTCTTAATGTTTTCTGCTAAGAAATAGTTCCAAATAAATCTTGCATTTCCAGCATGTTGTTTTAAAGCAGTATGCTGAAACTCTGTAGGATAAAGACGATATTTAAAACCTTTAAGTATTTTCATCTTGTTATTATATTCCAAATTTCTTGAAAATATCCCTTTATTTATTAAAAAAATGTTGACTTTTTATCGTATATTAAGCAGAATGTTGGAGTTGGGTCTGATTCATCCTCGGGGCAAGCCCTACCTTCAGTTGCTTCGCTCCTTCAGCGAGGTTTTCTCAGACCTTCTCTATAACCAAGCTTTGTTTCCAAATTCATCTATTTTTAATTCTGGTTTTTTCATTTTTTTCCCCTCTCTTTATACTATACTACAAAAAAAATTTTTGTCAAGAAAAAACGAGAAAATGGCGGTTTATAAATTTCCCTAAAATGGCGGTTTATAACCTTGACTTTTTTCTCTCAAAAAAGTAAACTGTATATAGAAAAAAGGAGAAAAAAATGACCATTAAAGAAATTAAAGGAAATATTCTCGAATCTGATTGTAAATATATTGTTCATCAATGTAATTGCAAAACAGTTGGAGATGGAGCAGGATTAGCTTTTCAAATTAATGAACAGTTTCCATATGCAAATACTTATAAAGTAGAAAATAAAAGAGAACCTGGAACTGTTGACATTATGGGGAATGGGAAAAATAAAAGATTTATAATAAATGCATATGCTCAAAAATATCCAGGAAGACCTACTTATTATGAGACAAAAGAAATGAGATTAGATTGGTTTTTAAAATGTTTAAGAAAAATTGCATTAATAGATAATTTAGAATCTGTTGCATTTCCTTATGGAATTGGTTGTGGATTAGCAGGAGGAAATTGGGAATCGTATCTTGAATTAATTAAAAGATTTGAAAAATTTGTTAGTAAAAAAGGATGCAAAGTTTTTATTGTTAAGATTAATTAAAGTTTTCATAAAAATCGTATATATTAAAAAAGGGAGATTAAAATGAACAGACGATGGTTTTTGAAGTTTTTTGGGATTACTGGAGTAGCTGCTGGAACAACTACTGTTACTCAAGCAAAATCATATGGAATGTTTTCTTCCAAAAAGAAAGTCTTTTCCGTTTATGGCATTAATGGTATAAGATATATACTTGCGACAAATAAGAATCAAGCAATTAAAGAATATAAGGAACATTTGTTTTCTATAAAATCTTATGAAAATAAAGAAATACAATGTTCAGAAGTAGAACCTAACACTATTGTCTCTGTAGAAATTGGTAGACATTATGATAGAGAAGACGGAGGAATTCATATTGGTTCTGAAAAAAAAGAAATGACAATATTTGATATGTTAACAGAACATGGTTCCTGTAATGTAACAAGCATTGATTATGGTTCTCCTGAAGAAACAAAATATTTGTTCGTAATATGTAAGTCTTTTAAACGATTTGGTCTTCCATCAAGAAAAAATAGTGAAATCTTACAAAATATGCTTACATCTAGACAAGAACAAGTTTTTAGAAAATCATTTCAACCAAGATATAATTCAGATACAAAAGAAGATTTGGAATTTATCGAAGGTAAAAAGAATAACATAGATATTAAAATTTTAAATTAAAAAGGAGGTGATAAAAGGCACAGAAAAAACATAATCATTTTTTAACTTAAAACCCAGATTAAAAAATTAATTAACATGCCTTTATCTGGTAGGCATTCAAAAGGAGATTAAAATGATGTATTCAAATGGTTTTGTAGTATCTATTCACGATAGTAAAAGTAATGTATTAAGAGAAAATAAGAACAAAGAAGTATTCCTTCCTTTCGATTCTGAGTATAAAATCAGACTTAGAAACAAACACAAAAGAAAAGCAGTTGCAGAAATTACTATTGATGGAACCAAAATTCTTGGTGAAAATCGAATTATAATTGAACCTAATTCTTCTACTGATGTAGAACGATTTTGTATTGATGGTGATTTAAAAAATGGAAACAAATTTAAATTCGTAAGAGCCGACGAAAACAATCATCATCCAGGAGTTCAAGATCCAACATCAATTGAAAATGGGAATGTTAAAGTTCGTTTTTGGCTTGAAAAAAAAGACGAAATTGGATATTTGTCGTATAAACTTTTTAAAGAGAAAGAAATTTATTATTATAAAGGAACAGTTCCTTATTCTGTAGAAAAACCCATATATTATTCAAATAATAATACTTTTTATTCTCCACTTCATACTTCTTCAAATTGGAATTGTATAAGTGGAGGTGAAGGAACTCAAAGTTTTTCAAGTTGTGGAAAGGTGGGCATAGGAAATCCAAGTCCAAATCAAACATTAGATGTTAAGAGTTGTTATAGTAACAATCTTTTAGATATGAGTGATAATATCATTTTAGAACAAAACAACTATGTAACAGGTTCTTGTGATAAAACATTTTTTCATATTGAAGACGCAAAAACAGGAGCAACAGTTGAAGGTGAAAGTTCTTCTCAAACATTTAATTATGAAGAAATTGAAGAATTAGAATCAGAATGTACAGTGATTTGTTTACAAATCAAACCTTTCAAGAAACCAATAACGGTTAAAACTACAAAAAACAAATATTGCGATTCTTGTGGAGCAAAAAATAAATATTTTTCAAATTTCTGCCATAGCTGTGGAAAAAATCTTAAAGGGAGGATTTAAATTATGCCAACAATTAAAGAAACAAAAAAAAATCTACATATTGCTATTGTTCTAGATAAATCCAGCTCTATGGACAATATACGAAACGCAACTATAAAAGCATTTAATAAACAAGTTGAGACTATTCATAAAGAGGGTAATGAAGGAATAGATATAAGAACTTCTTTTATGACATTCTCTACAAATGTAAATTATCCTATCTTTTTTAATTCTCCAATAAATGAATTAAAGAAAATTAAAAAAGAACATTATGCTCCAGCGGGTTTAACTGCTTTAAATGATGCTATAGGAACAATAATTATTGAATTGTTAGGTCTTCCAAACGAAGAAGATACAGATTTTTTAGTAGTAATTGTAACTGATGGAGACGAAAATGCTTCTAAAATATTCAAAAAATGCGTAATAAAGAAAATGAAAGATAAATTATGTGATAAAGAAAGATGGACATTTTCTTTTCTTGCAGCAAATAATTCAATAGAATATTTTGTTGAGAATTATGGAGCAGAAAAAGAAAATGTAAAAATATTTGAAGCAACAGAAGAAGGAATGGAAGTTGCAGGAGAATATTTGTCTGATAGTCTTTCCACTTTTATTTCATCTAAATAATTTAAGTTTAATGTTTTTTATTATAGGGGGCAAATTTTGCCCCCTTTTTTTTCTTTTAATAAGTATTTGTTTTCTTCAATTCTTCTATTTGAAAAATCATATATTTCTTTTGATTTTTCAAAACAAATGTATTGTCTGTTCATTTCTTTGCAAAACCAAGCAACTTGTCCAGAACCAGAAAAAGGATCACAAACTAAATCATTTTCTTCGCTAGAGTATTGAAGTATTTTTTTAATAATTTCTCCTGGAAGTTTTGTTGGAGTTTTTATCATTCCAGTCCAATTTTCTCTGTTAATTACCCAAACATCTTCCATATCATCATATCTTGCTTCTTTTTTTGTATTTGTTTTTTCTCCTTTTTTAAATCTTTCAAATGGAAAAAACTTTACTTTTTTAGGATTCTGAGCAACATATAAAATATGATAATGAGATGTTATATATTTTTTTGTGCAATTAACTCCAAACTGATATTTCCATATTATATGATTTATTGTTTTAAAATCAAGTTCTCTTAAAGATCTTAGTATATCTTCTAAATGGTTCCAACCACTAAAAACATACATTGAACCAGTATCTTTTAAAATTCTTTTTGCTTCTGTCATCCAACTTTTATTAAAAAGATAATAATCTTCTTTTTTTATTTCAAAATAATCATCAATTACAGTTTCTTCTTCTCTGTTATAATTTGCTTTTTTTGCTTTAAAATCAATTGCGAAAGGAGGATCTGTTATTATTAAATCAACAGATTCTTCATTGATGTTTTCTTTTATACCGTTAATACAATCTGTATTATATATTATATTTGTTTCCATAAAATTATTCTACTTTCTTTTTAGATTTAATATAAAAACAAGTAGGGAGAAATTTGCACCATCACAAAATTTTCTCCGATTATCAGAAATTATGGTGAATCTTTTCTACTTGTTTGTGAGGAACTGGCATATCCTTTCGGCAGTAACCGTTCCTCATAGCCGTTTCTCAAAGTAAGCATTATTAAGAGGCTTGATCACCCGACTTGCAATGCGTCCATTGCCATTATATAATATTATACGATTTTACCAATTTTTTTTATTTAATATTTTGTTAAATTTTTTACATCTTTTATTTTTTTTATTAAATTTTCTTCTTTTAATAAATTTTTTAGCGGATAAACTTGCATTTTGTTTTTCTATATATTCTTTATATTCTTTAAAATAATATTCTTCAAGCTTTTTATGCGGGATTGTTATATATTCTTTTGAAAATTGACTTAAATGCATTTTTTCTAATTCTTCAAACAATAAATGTCTTAAAATCCATCCTCCACCATCTAATTCTTTAAAATCATTACTATAATAAAACAATACAAAATTAATTATTTTGTTATCTTTTAATTTATTTTTATTTCCTTTGATAAAAAAATCAGATGTTCCATAATTGTTTTTAATTGTTTCTATAATTGGCATATTGCAATAATTAATTTTAAGTTCTTCTTCAAATAATGGTTTTTTTCTTATCGCAAGATTCCAAGCTTGACAATAATATAAGAGAGCGTGCAATTGAGAAAGAGAAATTGGTCCCATTTTATCCAACAAACAAGCAGAAACATCATATATAGAAATGTTATTTTTTTTCATTTTGTTGTTCCTTTTTTACAAATCTCCAAATATTTTTTTAAGGTTTTTTTCTATTTCTTTTTCTTTTTCTTTTTTTCCCCGATTATAATCGTTTTCTTTTGTATTTTTTAAAAAATTAATTATTTTATTATAACCATTTTTTTTGTGAGGAAGTAAACAATTAGAACAATCTTTAATTCCGTTTTTTAAAGTTTTATAATTTCCACCACAATTTTTATAATTAAAAAGTGGACAAAAACAAAATAAACAATTTAAATTATTTGTTTTTTTGCAAGGAAAAAATTCACATTTTTTGTTTTGGAAAAAGTTATAACTCATTTTTAATATTCCGTTTTTTGCAACCATAATCTTAATATTCTTCTTCTTCAAAATCTATTTCTTCCGCCAAATTTTCTTTTATTAATTTGTTTATAATTTTTTCTTCTCCAGAAATAAAAATACAATGATTATCTACTTCAATTTCAATATTATTAAAAGCAATAATGTTTCTGATTTTTGTTAAGATATTAGCTGATTCTTCCATATTCCAAATATGTTTTTCTAAAGCTTCTATATTGGTTTTTGTAGATTTTAAAGCCTGATTTAAATCATATCCCTGTTTGAAATATGGCAAATAAACTTGAACTGTTTTCATTCTTTTCTCCTTTTTTAAATCTTATAATCTGTTCCAATTTTTAATACTTCCATTGTTTTTTCAAATGCATCACTTTTTGGAATATTAAAAATCATAGTTAAGTCTTTTGATATATGAATAGTTTTAATTATATTTTTGTATTTGGAATGATAAGGACTAAAAACAATATCCATCCCTCCATCCTTTGTATATGTATATTCTATTAAAACAAGCCCTTTAAATCTATTGTGTTCTCTGCAATAGAAATCATAAGCATAATTTTCTACTTTGGAATTCTTACATTTTCCAGCAAATCCTGGAATTCCTGGCAAGCCTTGTCCACTCATTTTTTTTCCAATCTCATGAGCGGTTATCGCAAGGAAACCCATGACTTCAGTCGTGGGAGAAATTGCGATCATACCTCCTTTACATAAATTAATGTTCCAAAATGAAATACTTTCTCTACTTTCTTAACAGAAATACTCTTCTTTTTACCATTTTTTATTATTATTACTGATTCACCTTTGCAATGTATACCTTTACTTACATATTCTTTACCATTGATTTTTAATAAATCATATGGTTGAATACTATATCTTTGCCTTCTTATAGAAGGTTTATATCTTTTCCTTTGTATTTGTAATTTTCTGTTATTCTTTCTCTTTTGAATTATATTTTGAACAAAACTTCTTTCTTGATTACTACCATTTGCTATACAAAATGCATCATTTATATGACTCTTTTCTAATTTTAACTCTAATCTATTACATTTTGTCAAATAACCAAAAGTCTCTTCTACATCATCATATTTGCTTTTTAAATCTTCTATAATTCTTTTTCTTATTGTTGACATAAAAGTCTCTGCTTTAAAGCCTTTTCTCTTTTTAATATCTAATTCAATTTTACCACTATGATAATCACTATGATAATCACTATGACATTTTTTACATAAAGTTACTAAATTATCAGGACTATCACCACCTGTTTTTCTACTTATTATATGATGAACTTGTAATTTAACATTCTTCTTCTTACAATTTCTACATTGATAACTATCTCTACTTCTTACATACATCTTTACATTTTCAAAACCTTTTTGTTCACCTTCCTGATATTCTTTACCTTTAATAATAGGATGCTTAATTTTTTGTATATCAAAAATTGCTATCTCAAATATTATCTTGGTTATTAGTAGAAACTTATGTATTCTCTCTATAATTTTTAAATGACTATTATATTTGTGAAGTATACTTGGTGCTAACCAACCTTTTGGTATACCTTTGTTAAGAAATTTTTTCTCTCTATACCACAACTTATTTCTTCTACCTCTACGATACATTGATTTGTCAGAAATTAACTTTGACATATTTGTTCTTAATTTAAAGTTATAAGATAATAATTCTTTCTTTGCTGTAACTGCTGATATTCCTACATTCTCATAACCAGAATCAACACCTAATGTAATCTCTTGTTTTACTTCTCCTGTTGGTATCAACATTTGAATTGTAAATGGAAATTTTGTTACTACTTTTGCTTTTTTACATTGTAATAACCTCCTTGCTTTTTGTGGTTTAGTTGGCATTAAAGGACTACCATTTTGGTGAAGTACATAGACAATGTTTGATACTTTTGGGTTCAAACCAGCTCTATGTGAATGCTGTAGATTCTCTTCGGAGTTGTTATCAAAGGTTTTTAAATCTTCCACACTTTCCTTACCCATAGGAATGTTTAATGTCAGATCACAGAGCTTACAAACTTGAGAAGCATTCGTAGGTGTGTATGTATCTCTCTTTGATAACTTCTGCATACTAAGTATGCCTCCTAGTCAGCAAGGGCTTCTGCAAGCCCACGACCTTCAGTCGTGGGTTACTGACGATTTTTTCTCAAAAAATTTTCTTCAAATGTTTTTATAAAATCTGAAACTTGTTCTATCTTTTTATCTAAACTTTCCTTATCAATTTCTTTATGTTTAACCTTTTCAACTGTTTTTTCTAAATCTTCCCTAATTATTGCAAGATTCTCAAGCATTTGTGGTCCTAAATTAATTAATAAAAAATGAACATAAAAAGGCATATATGTTTTTGATTGAAAAACAAACTTTTTTCCTATTTTATCATCTGGAAATATTTTAACATCAAGATCATGTAAATCTCTAAATAAAATATCTGAATGTAATCTAGATATTTTTTTAGTCTTTCCAGTTTTACTAATACCTTTACATTGTTTGTAAAAAGGAAGTTCTTCTATTTTACATTTTTTATGTTCGCTTATCTTTTTTAATCTATCACTCCACTCTTCTGAAGAGTATAAACCAAACATTCTACAAGAAAACGGTCTTTGTTCATAAACAATACATCTATTTTTCTCTAACAACACACATTCTTTCACATCGCTTATGTCTAAAAATGTTTTAATACTTGCTACTATTAGTTCTTTTATTTCTGCATCATTTTTATTTTTTGATACATCACTAACAATATTAATAAACTCAGAAAAAAGCATTGGAGGAGAAAAGGTTTTACAACAATCAGATTCTACTTTTTTCTTTCCTGGACATTTATCACATTTTGTTTTTGGAATTTTTTTATATATTTTATTAATTTCTGTTAAAATTAATCTACAATTTAAATCTTCTGTATTAATATCTATATTATATTCTGGATGATAAAAATGCATATTAACTCTTACCTTTTTTGAAAATTGACAAAGCTATTAATATCTTCTGAATCTGCAATAAGTCTTGGAAAAAACTTTATTACATTTAAAATATATCCAATTGTTGTTCCTCTCTCAAAAAAAGGTGTATTACATTTGTATGTTAATGGCAAAAGAGAGATTCTAATATTATCTCTATCAAAATCTTTTTCAGTAATATTATACTCACTCATAAAATATAATTTAGCTAGATAATCATCATCAGCAGCAACTATTGCCCATTTGTTGTTAGGCATAGTAAATTTATAAGCAGAATTCTTTCTTTTTGTTTTTGACATTATTTTTTTCCTTTGTCTAGTGCTTCTTCTGTTGTCATAGGTTTATTTGCAAAATCAGTTGCATTAAGATCTATATCTGGTTTAATTCCGTCTAATCCTCCTGTATCTATCCATCTTTGGAATTGTTTATCTGCTTCATCTTTTCTAGAGGGAGCATCAACTGGAGATCCTTCTTTTCTTATAAGATTTCCAAACTTACCCTTATATCCTCTTTTTCCATAACCTGAGCTAGGAACTGTCCAGCCATCCCCTTTAAACTTTATTCCTGCATGATTAAAAGTTATTAATCTTTTGCATTTTTGAACAGATTTACATTTTGGACATTTATATTTTTCAAAAGCATCATCTTTTATACTATGAGAAAGACTATATATTGTTTTACATTTTTTACATTCATAATCGTAACTCGGCATATTACAACTCCTTATTTAAATTTTCTTCAAATGTCTTTTTTTTTATTGTGCCCAATATTTCATATGTTTCTTTCAACACTTCTAACTTTTCTTTTTTATATTCATTAAATAAAGATTCAATGTCCCCATTTACAAAAGCATCTATTTTTTCTACAATTTCTTTCTTTAAAAAATATTCTGTTTTGTTTTCGGCAACTTTTTCTGTCTTAAAATATTTTATTATATACTGAATGAAATTTTTAAAACTTTTTTTAACTTTTATTTCTTTTCTTTCACGAATATCTAATTTAATTTCACTAAACTTCTCTTTTATAAAGTTTTCTATTTTTAAATTTTCTATTTTCTTTATCGTCTTTTTTTCATCTGTTTTTAGATCATCTTCTTTTAATATTTTTTTATATTCTTTTTCTGTTAAAACTTGATCTTTTAATAAAACATCTAATTTTTTTCTGTCTTCTTTATTTAAAAGATTTCTAGAAGACTTAGATTTAGAAAAAACTTTAACAAGTTCTTCAAACTTCTTTTCTTCATCTTTCATTTTTCATTTTTCCCCTTTTTTAATCTATCTTTCTAAGTCTATATCATAAGACCAAGTTTTTCTATCCTTATTTACTCCAAAAAACTTTTGAGAAGGTTTGCTAGAACATAATAAATCATTTATTGAGTAATCGTCTCCTCCAATAAAAGAAGAGTTTAATATAATTCTACCACCTGAATTTGTTTCAACTTCTCCCATTTGATGAAAATGACCACAAATCATATATTGAAAAGAATCATTATATTTGAAAGCAAAATCAGCCATTGCTTGTGGATCACTAAAATTTATTCCTCTATTTTTTGCTTCTTTCCACATTTTTTGCATATTTTTTGTGCCATCAATCATGTTTCTAAATTTTGATTCTGCTCTATTCAATCCATACCAAGGTAATTGATTCCAACTTCTTACCATACTACCGTGTGTTAACAAAAACTTTTGTCCAAGAGATTCTGCTATATGAAACGAAGATTTAGGAATAACAAAATCAATATTTTTTTGATTAACTAACTGAGCTTCCATCCATTTATATATAAGATAATCCCAATTCACATAATTCTTTTCTATATTTCTTTTTGCTGTTCTTCCATGATTTCCTACAACCCCATAAACATGAACTTGTTTATAGATTTGAGATAAAGTTAATAACGCTTGAGGAAGAACAGACAATACTTCAAATACTTGATCCATTACATTTTGTTCTAAATGTAAAAACCCCCACTTTCCAATATCGTTTCCACCATGAACAATATCTCCAAGAATTGGAACATGAAGAACATCTAATTGGTGAGTTTTTCTGTGAAGATCTGTTATTCTACAAACAGTATCTATTAAATTTTTCAATCTTCTTTTAAAAATTTCTTTATTATATTCTCCAATTCCTCCAACTTCTTCTGGGATAACGCTTAATCCTACATGACAATCAGACAATAACAAAAAAGATTCTTGAGGGCTATGTTTTGTTTTAATTTTAGGAATAGGCAAAGGTTTTACTTCAGGAACTTTTGTGATTGAACTAATTATTTTTTCAATTATATAATTCTTTTTTGCAATCTCTTCAAGATGATATCTTATTCTTCTTATTTCAGCTTCATTTTTTATTTTTTCTTGTTTTTTACTTATCAATCCTTCAGCTTCTTCTTTGTTGTTTTTACTACATTTTGTTATTTTTTCAACACCGTCTACTGTAAATGACAAATTTTCTTTTTCAAGAAAAGTTTCCCAATTTGTTCGATTAAACAATTTACAAATAGAATTTGGATTTCTAAATTTAAAACTTTTTGCAATTTTTTTCCATTCTGGACCATATGACAAATATAAATCATATAGTTTTTTCATCTCTTTTTTACTCCATCTCTTGCAAGTTTTTTTACTCATTTTTTTAACCAATCCTTTCTAACATTTTTTTATATTCTGGATAATTGTTTTCTTCTTTAAAAATTTCTTTAATAGAATTTAAAGTGTTTTCTTCTAAATTTGTTGGTATTTCATAATCTACACAAACATACATCTTTGTATACGATGTTTCTCCGTTGATATAACCACAATTTTTCATTACAAGTATGGAATCTTGCTGAGTTCCTTTAGGTATTGCCATTTTTTTTATTCCATGTAATGTAGGAATCTTTATTTCACCACCACATATTCCTATATGAACTGGAATTTTAACTTTTGATATTATATCATAATTTGAATTCTTAATTTTAAAAAACGAATGCTCTTTTAATCTAAATGAAAAAACAGCATTTCCAAATTTCTTCTTTTCATATTGATGCCCACATTCTTTTAAAATTATTCTTTCACCGTTTCTTACTCCTTTTTTAATATTTACTTCTTTATAAATTTCTTCAATTGTTTTTCTTTTACCATTACATTTTTTACAAATAAACTTTTTATCTTTCCCAGTTCCGTTACATTCTTCACACTCAACATTTGAAACAAATGTCATCATTCCAACTATATTTTGCATTTTTTCAACAACACCTGTTCCTTGACAATTTTGACAATTATATACTTTAGTTGTATTAAATCCACTTCCATCACACTTCTTACAAATTATCTCTCTATTAAATTTAACTTTTTTACTTACTCCATTAAAAGCATCTTCTATAGACACTTCGAAAATTGCATTGATATCTCTTTTTTGTTCTTGCCTAAAAAAACTTTCTCTTTGAGTAAAATTAAAAAAGTTATTAAAAAAAGGATTCCCATTAAAACCATGATCAAAATTTTCTTCAGAAGTTCCAAATTGATCATATCTCCTTCTTTTATTTGTGTCAGAAAGAGTTTCATAAGCTTCTGTGATTTTTTTAAATTTTGATTCTGATTCTTTTTTATTTTCAGAATTATTTATATCAGGATGAAATTGTTTAGCCTTTTGTCTAAAAGCTTTTTTTATTTCATCTTGGCTTGCTTCTTTTTCAACACCAAGAATCTTATAATAATCTTCTGTTTTTGTCAAAACAATTTCCCACTTTTGTTAAAAATTTCTTCAATAGGAACAATTTTTATATCAAATTCTTTTTCTTCTTCTAACATTTTTTTTCTTTTTCTAGAATGTGCAGCAGTCCATCTACCAACATCAATAAAATCATAAACTTCTGCATGAACAGAACCTTTTCTAATTACTCTACCAACCCTCTGTTTTGCTCTTGTTGGTGATTTGCCTCCGCTTGCAATTATCAAACAAGAAAGAATAGGCAAATCTAATCCTTCATCACAAATAACAGACGCTATCATTATTTTTATTTTTCCTTCACTAAAATCTTTTATTGCTTGCTCTCTTTTCTTTTTTGCAGTTTCTCCATAAATAAAATCTACATTGATACCTAATTCTTCATCTATTTTTTTCTTTAAAGATTCTCCGTGAGAAATATTTTTTATTAAAATAATTGTAGACAAACCACGCTTTATAGCATTTAATGCTATTTTAACAATATATCTATTTCTTTCTTCATTTTCAGTAATATGAAAATCATAATCTTCTGTAAAAGTATTTACCCAATGTGGCTCTGTTTTTATATCAATAAATTTTATTATTGGTTTTAAAAGAAACCCCTTTTTTATAAGATCAGATGCTGATACTTCAGATGTTTTTCTCCCAAAAAGCCCTTCAATGACAAGATACGAGTTATCGGATCTAACAGGAGTAGCAGATCCTCCAAATCTATAATAAGAATCTGGAGATTTTTTTAGAACCTTTTCGCAAGACATTGCACTACAATGATGACACTCATCAAAATAAATAAATCTTGCTTCTTTAATTAATTTTCTTATTTGTGTTCCTTTGCTTTTTACATGTGAAGTATCTTCAGATAACTTTTTTTTATATTCCCTAAGTGTCATTCCAGCCATTTTAGCATCTTCAATTGTTATTTTTTCTTTAAATGCAATATAAACTGTTTGTAATGTCATAACATTTATATTTTTTATATCACAAATTCCATCTCCAATTCTTCCAACTTCTAATCCAGGCATTGTTTCTTCAAGAACTTTAGCAGATTGTTTTAATAAATCTTTAGACAAAACATAAAACAAAACGGGTTTTACTCCTAGCTCCTGAATTATTTTTGAAACTACAATTGTTTTTCCAGAACCAGTGCAAGCAGAAATGACTGCTCTTTTTTTTGATACACAATTTTTAACAATATTTTCTTGATAATCTCTTAAAACATATTCATCGTTCCATTTTATATTTAATGTTTTTTCAGGTTTCTCCATTTTCCAAATAAAACAAAAGTTTTTAATTTTATGTATTTTTTTCAACCTTTTGCAAACTCGATGAAGCATTCCCGTTAAGAACTCATTGTTTTTTTTATTAAACAATCTTTTTCTTCCGTCCCACCAAGGCATTCTCTTTATCATAAATTTGGCATTAGGAACAGAAAATGACAAATATTTCCACAAATCTTCAGAGATTTCATCACTGAGACAATTCATAATTTTTGAATGTATGCATCCAATTTCAATAGTTATTTTATTTTTTTCCATAAAATTCTTTTCTTTTTCGGTATCGTCTAAGTATACTATTGGTGATTTTTGCCAAAGTATGCAACTTTATTTTCACTTTTTTTTTCATTTTTCATAAATCTTCGTTTTTACTAAGGTTTTTC